>Ga0193697_1000059_pt1 | contig 41786 bp, 40 predicted proteins | sample L3m2metaG_FD_145073 | JGI IMG/M metagenome (GOLD analysis project Ga0193697, IMG submission 145073) | Soil microbial communities from a riparian zone of the East river system, Colorado, United States - L3m2 | ecosystem: Environmental > Terrestrial > Soil > Riparian zone | place: USA: East River...
AGGAACTGATCCGGGCGATGGAGCTGCTGCTGGATTGCAATCGCAAGCTCATTTTCAGTAGTCTGGACGAGTCGCTTGTCTTGCAGCAGACACTGGTGCAAATTGTCCGTGGCGCTGGGGCGCGAAAATAGCGGCCGCGTGGGCCGCCAGGAAGTATGAATCCTCTGGCAAACAATTTGGCGGTATGGGTAGGTGACAGCCTCGTGTGTGTGAAGGTGGCCGGTCGCGCCAATTTCAGTGGCAGCGTGGATTTGAAGACACTCGTCACGAGTCTTTGGGACAAGGGCTACCACCATTTCGTTCTCGACCTTTCGGAATGCCTGCTCATGGACAGCACATTTTTGGGTGTGCTCGCCGGACTGGGCCTCAAATTCAATCACAACGGAGCGCAACCGATCGCCGGCAATGGCAATTCCAACCACGCGATTGAATTGCTGAATCCGAGCGTGCGCATCGCCGACCTGCTCGAAAACCTCGGCATCACGCATCTGTTCGACATCACTCGCGGCCGCCTGACGACGGACTGCCTCGTGGCGCTCGATCATGCGCCGACTCCGACCGACCGCAAGGAAGTGCAACGGACCTGCCTGGAAGCTCACCAGACGTTGATGGATGTAAACCCCGCGAACGTTCCGAAGTTCAAAGACGTGGCCCGGTTCCTCGCCGAAGACCTCAAGAAAATGGACGAGAAATAAGGGCAAGCCGCCTGCACCGGGGAATCCATTTCTCCCACGCCGGATGACTTAACGCGGAGCAGAGCCAAATTGGGCTATCGCCTCTCGCCCGCACTACGCGGCATCGCGTTCGAATCGAGAGTTTGATGAATGGATCGAATCTTGTTCTGCAATTTTCTCCCTTCGACGTACTCACGAACGGAAAAAGCAAGTGCAACAAGAAGGAGGACGATACCGCCAATGCGTAACATGCCCTTCCCGCAGCAGATACTGACACAGGCGAAACCAGCCGTGAGAACAAATAGCAGCAAGCCGCCTGGTGGCGTGCAAAGCATCAAAAATGATAAAAGGAACACAAGAATCGAGACGACAAGTGAGATTCTGGAGACACTAGTTTTGTTGAGAGCTCGCATGGACACGGTTCTTCATGTCAGTGTATGCCGAATCGACCAACTTCGATAGCGCCTCTGCATCGAATTTACGTCCGGGCCTGAGCTTTACGTGGCGCATAAACTTGCCAGTGCCTTCCAAAAGGCCCCTCGGGTCGGCGAGCTCAGCACCTCGAAAAAATCCGACATTCACGTGAGCTTTGAAGGCACCAACGTATGCAAATGCTGCGTCAGCTACGCAGGCCGTCGGATAACCGTCATGCAACGATTCGCGCACATCGTCGCCGCATGCACGCATGACCTCAAACCAATGCTTCGCGATTTGGCCCAATTCGTCGGTATGCTGCTGTATCCACCTTTCAATCGCCGGATCTCGCTTCACCGAACCAGGTAACCGGAAGAGCTGGTTCATGATGTGATAAATGGCTCCTTCGTATTGAATGCGAAGCTTACGAGCCATGGCGAAACGTTTAAACAGCGGAGCATCGTCGGTCAAAGTGTAATTTACCTGGGATCGATCCTTTTTTGCGCCTTTTGTGGCAATCAAATCCGTGTCCTCTCAGGTCATTCGTAGTTAGCTTCAATTCGTAAAATTCGTAACATTCGCTCAACACAAAAATGATTCAGTGCTAAAGAAGATAAAGATTCGTTAGGGTGCGCGGGGGCTGGTTGCGTGATTACTTGCGGGCGTGTTAAACAAACGCAAACGTCATACGTTCCGAATCGCCACAACCGAATGCAAAAACAACACAAAACTAACACATTTCTAACACATACCCCCCCGGGGGGGGCCTTGACCTCGGCTGCTACAGGTTCGGTGTTGCGATGGGGGTTGGGGAAAGCCTTGTTCCTTGCTTTTGGGGCGGGGACTTGTCATGCTCCTGCCTGAAGCCCATGTAGAAGACGCAGCGCAGCGGTGAGTTATGCCATTGTTTGGCGTCGTCCGCACGCGCAGCTTGCTTTCGGAATCGTGGCCCTGGTGCTTCACAAAATACAGAAGGAACATCGGTATGTTAAAGCTCGGTCAGGCAGTCTGGTGGAGATTCGTTCGTTATTCTTTCACGCTCGGTGTCGCGTTTGTGCTCAGTGCTGTTTGTGCGCAGACGAGCAGAGCGGCTTTTACGGCGATTGACATCGGCAGCCCGGCAATATCCGGCACCGTTGTGGGCAACGCGGGCGGGTTTGATATCACGGCGGGCGGAACGAACATCTTCGGGAATGCGGACCAGTTTACGTTCTATTACCAGGAGATCACCGGTGATTTCGATGTGAACGTGCGCCTTGGGGGGCTGGGACTTTCGGATGCGTGGGCGAAAGCCGGTCTGATGGCGCGTGAAACGACCGCTCCTGGAAGCCGATATGCGGGCACATTTGCCACTCCGAACATCGCGGGCGCATTGTTCCAGGCGCGACTCGCTGCCGGCACAAACCCAGTCGTGAGCGGCCAGTTTCCGGTAAATTATCCGAACACCTGGCTGCGTTTGCGCAAGGATGGAACCTCGGTGATGGGCTTTGCGAGCATCGACGGACAAAACTGGTCGCAGCTTGGATTGGCGTCGCTGACGAATGCCGCGCAACCGCTCCTGGTTGGGCTTGCGGTCACGGCGGCAAACGGTTCACAAACGGCAACCGCGCAATTTCGTGACTACGGCGACGTCGTTGGCGGAACGTTTGGCGCAGTGAAGCTGGACGTGGAACCGCCGGGGCCGTCGTCGCGCAAAACGGGGCTGGTCATTTCTGAGATCATGTATCATCCGAAATTCAGCAATGACCTGGAGTTCGTGGAGATCCTTAATGCGAATAATGTTCCCGAAAACATCGGTGGCTACCGTCTCGCCGGAGATATCGCCTACACGTTTCCGAGTAACACGACTCTCGCGGCGGGCGGTGTTCTCGTCGTCGCGCGCCGGCCGGCGCTGCTGCAGGCCGCTTACGGCATTTCGGGCGTTCTTGGGCCGTGGCTGGGCGAAGACGGCTCGGCGGTAACGAACGCTTTGCCGGACGATGAAGGGCGCGTGCGATTGCGCAACTCGCGCGGCGCGGTCCTTCTCGAGGTGAACTACAAAGGGGGCGCTCCGTGGCCACTGGCAGCGGATGGCAGCGGGCATTCGCTGGTGCTGGCGCGGCCATCTTACGGCGAAAACGATGCCCGAGCGTGGGTGGCCAGCGCGCGTATCGGCGGATCGCCTGGCGTACTCGATCCGATTCCGACGGACAATATTTCGACAGTGGTGATCAACGAGTTTCTGGCGAACTCGCCGGACCCGATTGAGGATTTCATCGAGCTCTACAATGCGGGGAATTCGGATGTTGATCTCTCCGGCGCCTGGCTGAGCGACGACCGCGACACGAACAAGTTTCGTATTCCCGATGGGACATCGCTTCCAGCGCGTGGATTCGTGTCGTTCACCCAAAGTACGCTCGGGTTCGCGTTGAGTTCGGGCGGCGAGCGAATTTACCTCGTTAATTCCAATCAAACCCGGGTGATTGACTGCTACGCATTTGAAGCGCAAGCGCTCGGAGTTTCATCCGGACGGTTGCCGGACGGGTCTCCCGGGTTTCACGAGTTGGTTACGCGCACTCCGGGAGCGGCGAACTCTGCTTTGCTCATCCGCGACATTGTGATCAACGAAATCATGTTCAATCCAATCTCGGATGATTCGAAGGATGAGTATGTGGAACTATATAATCGCGGCGCCAGCGCAGTGGATGTGAGTAACTGGCGCTTTACTGCGGGCATCACTTACACGATGCCGGCGGGGACGATTATTCCGGCAAACGGTTATCTGGTGGTCGCGAACAACGTGCCGCAGCTCCGCTCCAAGTACCCGCAGCTCAATACGACCAACACGGTCGGCAATTATAACGGCTCACTCGACAATGGCGGCGAGCGCCTCGCCCTTGCGATTCCCGAGTATTTTTTCACGACCAACGGCAATACGGTTGTGACAAACGCAAATTACATCGTAGTCGATGAAGTCAATTATGTGGACAGCGGGCGATGGAGCCGCTGGGCTGATGGCGGCGGGAGCAGCCTGGAATTGATCGATCCACACAGCGACAACCGGCTGATGGCGAATTGGGCTGACAGCGACGAGACCGCAAAAAGCGAATGGGTCTCGATCAATTACCGTGATACGACGGACAATATTTATCCGCGCTCCGGAGCAGGCCAGAATCTTGATGAAGTGCAGATTATGATCCTGGGCGCCGGCGAGGCTCTTATCGATGACGTCGAGGTCCACGCCGAAAGCCCGACAACGGGTCCGAACCTCGTAGGCAACGGCACGTTTACGTCGGGAATCGCCGGTTGGACGATCCAGGGAAACCATGTGGCATCGTCGCTCGAAGCTAGTAACGCGAGCAACCCCAGCGCGTGCCTTCATCTGCGGGCCAGCGCCGGCGGCGATAATGGCGCGAATCGAGTCGAAACCGATTTGACCTCGGCACTGACGATGAACACTCCGGCGAGTGTGCGAGCGCGGGCGCGCTGGCTCAAAGGGCACCGCGACGTATTGTTCCGGACGCACGGCGGCGGGCTGGAAGGGGTCATTACATTGCCTGTGCCAGATAATCTGGGCACGCCCGGATTGCCGAACAGTCGGCGGCTCGCGAACGCCGGGCCCTCAATCACTGACGTTTCACATAGCCCGGCGCTGCCGGTCGCGAATCAGCCTGTCGTAGTTACAGCGCGAGTCAGTGACGTCGACGGGATTGCGGCGGTGCTGCTCCAATACCGGCAAGACCCCAACAGCACGCTGACAACGGTCGGCATGAGGGACGACGGCACGGGCGGCGACGCCCTGGCGAATGACGGAATCTACAGCGCCACGATTGGGGGCTTTGGCTCGGGGACGCTCATCGCCTTCCGCGTTCAGGCAACAGACGCCGCGCCGGCAGCGGCCACGACGCTCTTCCCCCCCGACGCACCGACGCGCGAATGCCTGATTCGATGGGGTGACCCGACTTATAGCGGGAACATTGGCGTCTATCGAATGTGGCTGACGGCCGCGCGGATCAATACGTGGAACTCGCGGGAGAGATTGAGCAATGAAGCGCTGGATGGAACGATGGTCTACAACAATTACCGCGTGATCTATAACATGGGGGCGCGATATCGTGGGAGCCCCTTCATTCGCCCCGGGTACAATGGTCCGACTGGCGGTGCGTGCGGCTATGTGTGGACGCTGCCGGACGACGATATACTTCTGGGTGAAGATGAATTGAATCTTGACTCACTGGAGCCGCAAGGCCGCGACGCGACCGCATTGCGTGAAGTCACCGCCTTCACGATCCTTGATCAGTTGGGTTATCCGTCGAGTTACCAGCGGTTCGTTCATGTGGTGATCAATGGCATTAACAACACCAGTCGAGGCATCCCAGTTTACTCTGACAGCCAGCAGCCAAATTCGAGTTACATCGAGAGCTGGTTCCCGAACGATTCCGACGGCGAGTTATTCAAGATCGATGACTGGTTTGAGTTCGACGACAACGCGGGCGGGCCGTTCATGCAGCAGAACAAGTGCGCAAGTCTCCAAAACTTCGTCAATCCAGCCGGCCAAAAGAAAAAGGCGCGGTATCGCTGGAACTGGGAAAAGAAGTTCAACCACGGCCTCAATGACGATTACTCAAGCATCTTTGCGGCGGTCGATGCGATGAATGCCCCGGATACCAGCGTTGTCAGCCAGATGGAATCGATGTTCGAGCTCGAAGAATACCTAAGCGCGCTCGCCTTCCGACATGTGGTTGGCGATTGGGACGGTTACGGCTACAGCCGCGGCAAGAACCAGTTCACCTACCGGCCACGAAACGATAAGTTCCGGATGCTGATGTGGGACCTGGATTTCGCGCTGGGCTGCAATGGCGGCCACGCACCGAGCCAGGATTTGTTTACGATCGCGCAAGAAGGGGATACGGGACAGAATCACATGCCCGAGATCGCTCGCCTTTACACTCATCCTCATTTTCGGCGCATTTATCTGCGGGCGCTCAAGCGGATCATGGACGGCCCGCTGCAGGACGCGAGCTTCACGCCGATTCTCGATGCGCGTTACCGCGCGCTTCAGGCAAATGGGGTTGCGACGACGTCGCCCTATGTCGGCAGCGGCGCGCAAAGTATTTCGATACCGGAATGGATTCGACAGCGGCGCGCGAATATTGCCGCCCAGATTCCAAATGCCAATTTTGCGGTCACAACGACCAATAACGTGACGACCTCGAACACTCTGGTCACCATTTCCGGCACGGCGCCGATCCTGGTGAAGAGCATTCGCGTGAACGGCGAAGATTATCCCGTTACGTGGACCGCTGTGACAGGCTGGACGCTTCGGCTCGCAGTCGCCGAGAACGCGACCCTCAATATTGTCGGGGTGAATCTCGACGGAACTTCGATCACTGTCACCCAGGTGGTGAATGTGATTTACACCGGGCCGACCCTCTCGCCGGAGAACGTCGTTCTCTTCAACGAGATCATGTACAACCCGCAGGTGCCTGACGCTTCATTCGTCGAGATTTTTAACACTTCTTCCAATTCTTTCAATTTGTCTCGCTGGCGCGTGAACGGTTTGGATTACACATTCCCGCCCGGCTCGATTATCAGTCCAGGTCAGTTTCTTGTCCTCGCGAAGAATCGCGCCGTGTTCAATCAGACGTACGGCTCATCCATTTTTGTTTTTGGCGAATTCGACGGAAACTTCGACCCGGATGGTGAGACTATTTCCCTGATCAAGCCCGGCGCAGGGCCGCAACAGGACGTCATTGTCGATCGGGTGCGGTATGAAGCCGTCTCGCCCTGGCCCGCAGGCGCCAACGGGGGTGGTTCCGCGCTGCAATTGATCGATGCCTCGCAGGACAATTCGCGGGTCAGCAACTGGACGGACGGGGGCGGTTGGAAGTACTTCACTTACACGGCCAATCTGAACGGCGGAAGCAACGGAGTGATCATTTACCTCAACGCGATCGCCGATATTTATATTGATGATCTCTCGCTCGTGTCCGGCACGGTGCCCGGTGTCGGGGAAAATCTAATCCGCAACGGTGACTTTGAGGGGCCGCTGCTCGTCGCCGACGGTGGTCCATGGGTGTTCTCGCAAGCGAGTCTTTCCAATACGGTGATCAGCACGACCATCAAGCATTCTGGAAACGGCAGCCTGCACCTGGTGCACAAAGTCGCAGGTCCAACCTCCTTCCTGTTGCAACCCGATGTGTATTCGCTCACGACGAATATGCACACTCTCAGTTTCTGGTATTTGCCTATTACCAACAACGCCACTTTGACGGTGCGCGTCAGCAGTTTGTATCGGCCGGCGCCAAATGTTCGCGCGACCCTTACAACGCCGGGCGTTGCAAACTCGGCTGTAGCGTCGCTTGGCGCGTATCCCCCCCTGTGGCTCAATGAGGTGCAGCCGAACAACGTCAGCGGCATTCGCGATGGCAGCAATACCACGGAGCCATGGATCGAGCTCTGTAATGGCGGCACGAACACCTTGAGCCTGGCCGGACTGTTCCTGGCCGACAATTACTCCAGCAACCTGACGCAATGGCCTTTCCCCGCGGAAGCCAGCATCGCTCCGGGGGAGTTCAAGATTATCTGGGCCGATGGGGATCCGGAGGAGAACACTCCGGCTGAAATTCATACCAGCTTCCGTCTACCACCCGCCTCCGGTACGGTTGCTCTCACGCGCCTGCTGGGGACCGAAGCGCAAATCCTGGATTATCTGACTTACAATAACATCGGCCCGAATCTTTCTTACGGCGATTATCCCGATGGCCAGCCGTTCAACCGCACGATCTTCTACACGGTGACCCCCGGCGCCACCAATGTGGCCCGGCCCGGGGCGGTCTTCATCAACGAATGGCTGGCGAGCAATCAGAACGGGTTGATCGACCCGGCGGACAACGATCACGACGACTGGTTTGAGCTCTTCAACCCCAACGATTTCGCGGTGGACCTGGGGGGCTACTACCTGAGCGATACCCTCACCAACCGCACGCAGTACCGGATTCCCAACGGCTACGCCGTGCCCGCGCATGGGTTCCTGCTGGTGTGGGCCGACGGGGAGACCGGCCAGAACAACAGCAACCGCATCGATCTGCATGCCAATTTCAATCTCGCCCGGGCGGGGGAAGCCATCGGGCTCTTTGACCGGGATGGCAACATGATCGACGGGGTCAGCTTCGGCAACCAGACCAATGACGTCAGTGAAGGACGCTTCCCGGATGGCTCGGCCAATCGCTATTTCATGAGCACAATGAGCCCGCGCACCAACAACATTGTGCTGGGGTTGGACAATACTCCGCCGGTGCTGGCGGCCATTGCCGACCAGCTTATTGACGAGGGACGTCGGTTGACCCTGCGCGCGACGGCCAGCGACAGCGATCTGCCGGCGCAAACCCTCACCTTCTCCCTGGATGCGGGCGCTCCCCTGGGAGCGCGCATCAGCGGCGATGGCCAGTTCCGCTGGACACCGGCCGAAGCCCAGGGACCGGGCCTTTATCCGATTCGGGTGCGGGTGACCGACAACGGTTCCCCTGCGCGCAGCGACAGCAAAGTGTTCACGGTGACGGTGCGCGAAGTAAACAGCCCCCCTTACTTCAGCAACACGAAGAGCAAATACGTCAAGGCTGGCGAGACCCTCTCGTTCCTGACTGGTTTTGAGAGCGACCTTCCGCCCAACACCCTGGCTTTCACGCTGGAGAGCGGCGCTCCGGCGGGAGTGGAGGTCAACCCCTCGAGCGGTTTGCTGACCTGGATACCGACCGATGCGCAGGCGCCCGGGACCTACAACATCACCGTGCGGGCCAGCGACAACGGCGTGCCGCCGTTGAGTTCACAACATACCTACCAGGTCTATGTGTATGAGCGGACGCAGACGGTGATTGAAGTCGACGCGCTGCGCGAAGGAGCGAATGTGCGGCTGAGCTGGCGGGCGGCAGCGGGGGCCAATTACGAACTGGACTACAAGGACGGGATCGGGGGCGCCTGGCAGACCCATCCTTCCGGAGTCATCGTCAACGCCGGCATTGCCACCGTGATCGATACTCCCGGCCTGACCCAACGCTTCTACAGAGCGCGCCAACTGCCGTAAAGATAAGCTTACTTGCCCGTTCGATTGGTGGTCGGTACGATATCAGCATGACCGAGGGTCTTGTGGCTGTGAATGCGGGCGGAGTGCGTGCCGACGGGCGGCAACCGGGCCAACTGCGTCCGGTGCGCTTCCAAAATAACGTTGCCCAATACGCAACGGGTTCGACATTGGTCGAATTTGGCAATACTCGCGTGATTTGCGGAGTAACTGTCGAGGAATCTGTCCCGCGCTGGATGAAAGAGCAGAATGTTACGGGTGGCTGGATCACTTCCGAATACTCGATGCTTCCGTACTCCACACTAACGCGCAAAGCGCGGGATATTTCCAAAGGCAGGATCGACGGACGTTCGCAGGAAATCCAGCGGCTCATTGGTCGCGCGATGCGCGCGGCGATTGATCTTCAGAAGGTTGGGGCGCGCACGATCTGGATCGATTGCGATGTGTTACAGGCCGACGGGGGCACGCGCACGGCCGCTATTACTGGAGGATACGTTGCGCTCGCGCTCGCCATCCGCAAACTTGTCGCGGAAGGAAAGTTGACCAGTGACCCGTTACTCTCGCCGGTGGCGGCGGTGAGTGTCGGCATCGTGGAGGGACAGCCGCTGCTGGATCTGTGTTACACAGAAGACGTGGCGGCATCTGTGGACCTGAATCTTGTGATGAATGTGGCAGGGGAGTTTATCGAACTGCAAGGCACAGGCGAGGAGGCCACTTTTACGGAAACGCAGCTGGCGGGCTTGCTGGCGCTGGGGAAAGCCGGAATCCGGGAACTTCTCGGCGCTCAACAAATGGCGCTTGTCGCGTGAAATTCGATGCGCTTTGGCGCGTTTCGCTCGAAACGACTGTCGAAGCTGAAGAAGCGATCGCGGCGCTATTTGAATCTTTATTCGCACAAACTCCTTCGATCTACACCGATGCCGAGAGCGGCCGAACGACATGCACCGTCTTCGTTGCGAAAAAGCCAGGGAGATTAGCTCTCGGTAAAGAACTAGGTCGTGGAATCCTGCGAATTCGTGAGTGCGGGCTCGATCCGGGGACCGGGCAAACCAGGATCATTCGTGTGGCGAAACAGGACTGGTCTGAGTCGTGGAAGCGCCATTTTAAGCCGTTTACGATTGGTTTGCGATTGCTCGTTAAGCCAAGTTGGAGCCGTCGTCGTGCCAGAACCGGGGGGAAGGTCGTCGTAATCGATCCGGGCCTGAGCTTTGGGACCGGCCAGCATCCAACGACGCGATTCTGTCTCGCGCAAGTGGTCAAAGCGCGAAAGCGACAGGAAAAACAATCGTTTTTGGATGCCGGCACGGGGTCGGGAATCCTGGCGATTGGCGCTGCAAAACTTGGGTATGATCCCGTGGAAGCTTTCGACGTCGATCCTGCCGCGGTACGTGTGGCGACAGGGAACGCGCGCAAAAACCGGGTGCGCGTTCGAATCACGCAGGGCGACATCACGAAGGTTGCTCGCGGCACGAGGGCGTATGATCTGGTGTGTGCCAATTTAACTGCGGACCTGTTGGAGAGTTGCTCACGAAAATTGAAAATGTTGCTCAAGCCGGCGGGGACGCTCGTATTGGCGGGCATTTTGCGAACACAAACCGCTTCGGTTCGCACGTGTTTTGAAAGACTCGGGTTTAGGACGGAACTTCAACACGCAAGCGGTGAATGGGAATCATTGGTCTTGCGCGGCACAGGTCAGTAAGGTATTATCAAGAGGTAGATCGCTGAGTCGCAGCATTTGTTTCTTGAACGATCGGGGCGCGCTCAGCGTCTAAACAAGGCAAATGAGCTCTGAAGTAATGATGTCAGAAGCCATTCCGGAAGTTCGTTCCTCAATTCCCAGTTTTGGTGTCGGCATCGTCCCTGCTTTAGTGCTCATGGTAAGAAAGGAATGCATCATGACGAAGACGTTGGATGTGATCACCGAAATCATAAGGAATCCCAAACACCCGTTTCGCAAGGCTGACGACCGGCCCGAAAAGGCACACAAACACCGGTACGAGCGACGGAAGATCAGGGAGTTTATCCGCCTGGGAAGCTGGGCCCAGGAAGAGACAGTCTAAGGAAAGCACCAGTCAGGAAGTTGGCCACGCCCCGAAAGCGTGGCTTTTTCTCTTTATTGGCAGCGCGGGCAAACGCCAAAAAACTCAAGCCGGTGTGTGACTTTTGCGTATCCGTTGCGTGTAGCGATGCGTTGCTGCAGCTCTTCAGGAAAGCATTCCTCCAACTCCACAATGTCCGAGCAGCGCGTACAAATCAGGTGATGATGGTGGCCGTCATCGCCCTCGCCAAGGAGCTCGAAACGGGCGGCGCCTTCGCCCAGGTCGAAGCGTTTCACAATGCCCATGCGCTCGAGCAGATGAAGGGAGCGATAGACTGTGGCCAGGTCACAGTCCCCGGGAGAAAGGGCGTTATGGATTTCTTTGATGGTGAGCGGCCGCCGCTTTTGTCGCAATATGCCCAGGATGGCCTGTCGCGGAATGGTCACCCTGCGCGATTTTCGGCGCAGCTTTTCGGTCAACTCCGGCAGGTCCAGCGAATGATGGTGATGTGATCTGCGTTTCATGGGGAAATGGCGATTCCGGGGCGAAGCCCCCGCCAGGCCAACGAGACGATAAAGAGTGCGATGCATGTGACAACGATCATTGGGCCACACGGAACACTCAATTGCCAGGAAGCAGCCGTGCCGCCCAGTGCGCCGGCCATGCCAACTGCAACGCTAAGCAGGATCTGCTGGCGCAGATTGCGGCTAAGACTGCGAGCCGTCGCAGGAGGGATTACGATCAGAGAAGTAACCAGAATGATGCCGAGGAGCCGAATGGCAACCGCGACGGTCAACGTCAGTACGATGACAAAAACCAGGTTAAGACGGCGCACCTGCACCCCGCAAACGTGGGCCAACTCCTCCTGCACGGTAATGAGGCTTAAATCATTTAAATTCATGAACAGGCCCGTTCCCACGACAGCAAATAAAATGGCCGCGAGCCAAACCTCCTGAGGCCCGACGGCAAGGATGTCGCCAAAAAGAAACCGTTGAATATCGCCCGGACGACGGTGCAGCAGGCTTAAGATGATCATGCCAACGGCGACGGAGCCGGAAAGGAGCAGGGCCATAATTGTGTCCGTCACCAGTTCGGTTCTTTCGCGCAACCAGACGATCGCGCCCGCAATCAGCAGGCTAAAAAGAATCAGTGGAATGGTAGGGTCGGGCATTCCGAGCCAGAAACCCAGGGCCACGCCCGTCAGGGCTCCGTGGGAAATTGTATCGCTGAAAAATGCCATGCGCCTTGCCGTGACGAAAACTCCCAGGAGCGCACACAACGGCCCAAGAAAGAGCGCAGCGAGCAAGGCGCGTTGCATGAATGGTTCGTTCAACATGGCTCAGTGGTGATGATGATGGTGATACGGCGAGACGTGGATGCCATAAGCTTGTTTGAGGCTCTCGGCGTTCATCACGTGCTCGGGATGGCCTTCGCAACAAATCACGCCGTTCAGGGCATAGACCCAGGCAGCGTGCCGAAACACCATCGACAGATCGTGTGAAACGAGCACGACGGTGAGTTTGCGCCGCTGCTGAATGTCGGCGATCAGATCGTAAAATGTTTGCTCGCCCGGAGCGTCCACGCCCGCAGTGGGTTCGTCGAGGAGCAGCAATTCGGGGTTGCGCAGCAGGCTGAAAGCAATCAGAACGCGTTGAAGCTGGCCGCCGGATAGATGGGCCAGCGGTCGATCGAGCAATTCTTCGACTCCAATTTCGGCAAGCGTGGTGCCGAGCATCTCGTCGCTGGTTTTGTGCGCGTGCCAAAACCAGTTGCGGGCCTTCTCCATCCGCAAGGCGAGGAACTCGCGCACGCTCAAGATAAAACTGCGCTCGATGTCGATCCGTTGCGGGACGTAGCCAATTCGCGGCAAGGCTTCGCGAATATCCGTGCCCTCAAAAAGCCGTATCTCGCCCGAAGAGGGTTTTTGCAAACCGAGCAGACAACGCAAGAGAGTCGTTTTGCCGGAACCGTTCGGCCCGATCAAGGCCACGAGCTGCCCTTTGGGTACCTTGAAGTTAACCCCGTCGAGGATGGGTCGTCCCGCGAGCGCCACGCGCAGGTTTCGTGTCTCCACGACCAGTGGACCTTGATGTTCAGGGCACAGGTGCATCGAATGTTCTCTTTAACACGTTCAGATTTCGGCGCATTCCTTCTTCGTATGCGGTCGGACTGAGATCGCCGGATTCCAAACGCGATGCACCGTTCTTTTCTGTGAATACGACCCGCACATTTTTTTCGCGGATGGTCCTGCCCAGTTGGCTCAAGTGCTGCGCGGAGGGATCGACATCAGCGAACGGCTCAATCACGCAGGCAATTTGCAGTTGATAGCGCCGCGCGAAATAGGGAAAGGCATCGTGGTAAGTCACGATAGGGGCGCCCTGGTATGGTGCGAGGGCAGATTGGATTTCGGCATCCAACCTTTGAAGCTTTTGAACATAGGCGGCTGCATTTTGCGCGTAGGTCGAACTATTCACAGGATCGGCCTCCTGCAAGGCATGCATGATATTCGTGACCGCATGCGCAGCGAGGAGGGGGTCGAGCCAGAAATGCGGGTTCCAAACGCCGGGGCGTTGATCCGAAGCGATCCGGCGGTTGCCGAGGTGGGCGGACGCTTCGACTATTTGGGCACGCTGCTGCTTCAAGATCCGATCGGCCCATTCGTCGAGGCCAAGTCCACTGGTAATAATCAGCCGCGTACCGGTGAGCCTGCGCGCGTCCTGCGGGGACAACTGCTGATCGTGAGGGCTGACATTGCCGGGAAAAAGGTTTTCAACTGTGGCGATGTCTCCAGCGACATTGGCAGTGAAGCAATAAATCGGAAGCGAGGTCGTCACCACCTTGACGCGACCCGGCTCCGTCCCGGACCCGCATCCTGCCGCAGCAATCAAAAGCAGCATTGCGAGACCGCGTAAGTCGCTCATAGCCCCCAAGATAACTCACCCTGACGCTATTTGCAAATCGTTTGCAATTACGGCATGTTCCGATTTGGCCTGAGGTCGAGTAAGCTGATGACGAGCCCCAGCCTGAATGCATGTTGAGATTGAATGAGATGCTTGTGAAACGTGAATCCACTTGCCCAGCAGGAGCAAGTCGGCTGAATCACGGCGACACGTCCACGATGTAACGTCTTAGGGGAGACTCTGCACACGATAGAAGACCGGTGCGGGAGTTGAATTCGTCGCCGAAGTGGCCGTTGTTGTGGCGCCGATATTTTGCCAGGAGCCAGTCGACAGATTGGTGCTCTGTTGCACCTGGTACTGGCCTGTTCCCCCGGTCCACCGAAGCACGGTTAGATTCCCAGAGCGGACAATGTCGGTGATCAGCAACGGCATGCGGGCCATAACCAATGTTCCATCAGTTTGACCGTACGCGAAGAGGTTTCCGCCAGGACTAATCTCCAGCGTGACCGCGTTTTCGTCGTAGGTGTATAATAGTCTTCCGTTTGTCGTGCGCCACAATTTGATCGTGTCGCCGCCTGTCAAAACGTGTTTGCTGTCTGGTGTAAAGCGCACGACAAAAGCAACGCCGCTTTCGAGAACACGTAGCGGCGCTCCGTCCGGCAGACGCCACAACCGGGTCGTTCCGTCTGAACTGGCTGATGCCAAAAGACGTCCGTCCGGTGACACAGCCACCGAGTTCACCGAGTCTGTGTGATTAGTGAGGTTCAGTAGCATCATCGCATTGCTGAGGCACCACACTTTAACAGTTTGGTCTCTGCTCCCGCACGCTAGCAGCCGACTATCTGGAGAAAAGGTCACTGAGTTCACTGCATTTGTTTGCTCAACGCATGACGGTCTTTCGGTCCCGTCGGGAAGGCTGACCAGATGCACTTCGCCCGGGTAGCCGAATGTAGATTGACCAGTCGTCCCAAACGCAAGGAGGGTATTGTCGCGCGAAAGCGCAACTGTTAAAACCCAACGGTCAACTTCAGGGTAGAAGGTATCGGAAAGTGTGGCATCAGCAGGGTCCCACAATGCGGCAAGACCGATGAAGCCTTCAACAATGTAGTTATGCGCGGAAGCCACGTTCCGGCCGTCGGGCGAAAATGTTAGAGCCGGTATATTCCACCCATTACCCAGATCACATCTCGCATCCGGAAATGCACGTACGACAATCCCGTCAGAGACGTTCAGAAGTCTTATGCCACTTTGAAACCCCACCGCGATGATTGGTTCATTCGGCGAGAAAGCGAAGGCAAGCTTGAAGTCCCCTAACTGCTGATTGATGGTCCAGAGGGTCTCCGGCTTACTTTGCGCGAAGGCTTGTGCCCCGACGCCTAGAAGAACTGAGAACACGCCGATTACCAGGAGTTTCTCAGTTAGAAAGGTTTTGCACACGATAGAAGACGGGTGCGGCAGTTGAATTCGTTGCCGAAGTGGCCGTGGTTGCGGAACCGAGCCAAAATGCCATCCTCGTCTCATGGTTGATATGTGATTGTGACACTATTTGTCGCGTTGGACAGCACGTTGTTGGTTCGGCCATAGCCCTGGAGACTTAAGGGATTGGCCCCATTTGTTAGTATGCGACTGATGCTCCAATGAGTCACGCTGAAGAAGCAACTGGATGAGTTGCTGAAGAAATGCGAGGGCGTCGATCCCAGCGAAGCACGCCAGCTTCTGGAACAGAAGCAGAAGCTCGAAGAAGAGCAGTTTCTGAAAGTTACTTCATGAGCAGCATCTGGCGGGCGCGCTTGATCGCGCGGTTGAGCCGACGCTGGTAGTGGGCGGGCAAACCGGTGTATTTGCGCGGGAGGATACGGCCCTGGTCGGTCGTGAACTGCCGCAAGAGCGTGGTGTTCTTAAAATCAAGCGACTCGACTGTGAAATCAATTTTCGGTTTCGGACGGGGCGTCCGCTTTTCCGTCATGGGCGATTTGCGCCGATCCGACCGATCTGTGTGAGTCTTGCGAGGCATACGAGGTTACTTGATTTCTTTGTGGAGCGTGTGACGACGCAGGAAGGGATTGTACTTCTTGATTTCCAGCTTCTCCGTCTTGGTCTTCTTGTTGCGAGTAGTCGTGTAACGCGACGGCGACTTGCCTTCCTTGCGCGCTTCGGTGCACTCGATCGTAATGATTTCTCTCGGCATAATTATTCCTTCTCCTTGGCCGGTTTCTCTTCCGCTTCCTCTTCCTCATCGGCCACATCGACGGCACCCGCGCTATCGACCGTACCGAGCGCGCCCAGTTTACGCTGACGCAGGGCGCCTTCGCGTTCGAGCTGGGCCTGGGCTTCGACGGTGAAGCGCGTCCACGGAATTGCTTCGAGTCGTGCCTTTGGGATTTGTTTTGCAGTTAACTCGCAGATGCCGTAAGTCTTTTTTTCAATCCGCTTGAGGGCCTCTTCGATCTCGTAAATGGCATCCTGGTCCGAAGACAACAGGCTCAGCGCGAAATCGCGGTCGAAGTTGTCGGTGCCGGAGTCCGCCATGTGCAAGCTGTAACCGGCCAGTTCCTCGGCGGATTCCTTGGCGAGGCCATCCATCTGGTGGAGCAGCCGTTCGCGGAGCTCGAGCAGATGCTGGTAGAACCTGGCCCATTCCGGCTTGATCTTGACCTGGCCAAAGGTGTTGACGGGTTTTTTCGAATTCGTCATTGGAACGCCGAGAATGGCAGCGGAGGTCGCCGAGCCATGCGGCTTATTTCGAGAAGCGCTGGTTTTCTTCACTGGTTTCTTGTTCGTTGTCACAGCCAATCAAATCGTTTTTCGCCCTTTTCTGCCTGAAAGCGAAATCTTGGTTCCCTTTACCAATCAAAAGAGTGCGCGAATGTAACAAAGGAATTCAATAATGCCACAAAAATCTTAAAAAATTTTCGGCTATCGGGTGACCGCCCCGGACCACAGGAGGCAGCGAAGCTCGACCCTTTGGCAATCCGGTTTTGACGAATGAATTGGCGCACAGTATCACCGGCGCATGCGAACCTTTGCCTGTCTTGGTGTCCTTTGCTTTTACGCCGCCACCGGTCTCGCTGCCGACCTCTTTAGAATCGCCACCTACAATGTCGAAAATTACCTGCTCCACTCCAATGAAACGCGCCCGGCGAAAACAGCGGAGGGCCGCGCCAAAGTCCGCGAGCACCTTCTTTCGATCAAAGCCGACGTGCTGGCGTTGCAGGAGGTGGGCGGGACCGCGGCCCTGGAAGACATTCGCAAAGGCCTGAATGATGGCGGCCTTGTCTACCCGAATGCGGAGATCGCTTTCGGCTGGGACACGAACATCCAGGTAGCTCTCCTGAGCCGGTTTCCGATCACTGCCCGGCACTTCCATACGAATGATTCGTATCTGTTGAATGGCCGCCGGTTTCACGTCAGCCGCGCGTTTCTTGAGGCTGACATCCGGGTGAATGCGCAATACTCCTTTACGTTGATTACAACTCACTTGAAATCGCGGCGCCCGGTGGCGGTTGCGGATGAAGCGGAGATGCGCGAGCAGGAGGCGATCCTCCTTCGTGAGAAGATCGACGCTCAACTCAACGGTAATCGAAATGTGAATCTCGTTGTCCTCGGCGATCTTAACGACGTGCGTGACTCGAAATCAACGCGAGGGGTGATTGGCCGGCGGCCGGCGCTGATTGACACGCGTCCCGCCGAGCGCAACGGCGACAATCTGCCGAACCCGATATCCCGGTATGACCCGCGAAACATCACCTGGACGCATTTTTACGGTAAAGAAGACACCTACAGCCGTGTCGATTACATTTTGCTTAGCCCTGCGATGGCGCGAGAATGGGTGAAGGAGGAAACTTACGTCTTCACCGCATCGAATTGGGGGCTCGCATCGGATCACCGGCCAATCACGGCGGCATTCTTCCCGCAGGACAAGTAGCCGAAACAGATTTCTGATCAAGAAGCGGCTACTGCAGGAACGGAAACGGTAGCAGTTGCATCGGCGACTTCGACCGACGTAATTCGTTCGGGGTCGACGCTCGCAGCGCGAAATCGGAACTCGCGTTCCAACTTTCGCCGCGCCATCGTGCAGAAGAATGCCGCGTTGATTGTCATTACCGTTGCCCACACAACACCGCTTCCGGAAAGCAGACCCAGTCCGCTGCCGCCGGCCTGCACGATCAGCAGGTAAAGCGGCAGCATGAAGACGGCGGATGGAATGAGCACAATCCTGGTCAGGGTGCGTAATCCGGCGGTGGACGCGCGGCGGCCTTTCAAGCCTTCCCATAAGCCGACCCACGCCATCGCGTAGGAGTTTACGACGGAGCCGAAGATCATTGATGCGGTCATGGTGAAAAATTCGACGGCCTCGCCGTCGGCCCATTTGAAATGCCCGCGACTGAGCATAATCAACGCTGCGTCCATGGCCAAAACGGCGAAGAGGGGCGCGCCAAACTGCTTTTCCAGAGAGATCGCCTGGGCAGAGACAATCTCTCGATCCGTGAGCGGCGTGGACATCAGCAATTCGAGGTTGCCGTTACGGCGGATTTCGTTCAGCCGGCGGGTCGATTCCCAGGCGAGCCAGAATTGGACGAGCAAATGCAACGCGAAGACCACGGCGAGCAAGGCCAATGGGTTCCACCATTTTTGTCCGTTGACAACACCTGCTGCCCAAACCGCCACAGGTAAAACCAGGGACAGCCAAAGCCAGGCGTACTGTTTTGAGCGGCACGCCAGCCATTCGGCAGGATGAGTTTCCATGAGAGGCGAACGCGGACGAACAATGCCGCGCATCGCTTCCTGTTTCGTGGGCACCACCGCGACTCGCAATCCGACAAGCGCCGCGGCGGCAGCCAGAAACATCCACGCGATAGTATGAACGAGGAACAGGGATGCTGCAAATGTGCTCCAGTGGTTGATGAATTCGGCTTCAAAGGCGGATGAAAACATCGTTTGCGGGCTGACGACGCGCGCGAAGGGAACAATCGCGGGCACGATGTAGGTGACACCTAAAACGACGAGAGCCGTTCCGAGCATCGACCGCTGGTCACGGTAGGAGATCGATGAAAGAAACATGCCCGCGGCGAGCGAGAACCAAAGCGTGTTGAGAAGCGCGGCGATCACGCGCCAGAACTCGCCTAATGTGACACCGCCGACAAAGAACGAAATTGCCATTAGTGGAAGGACCGCCATCAAACCGTAGAACGCGCGCAGTGAAGTCGCCACCAGCTTCCCAAGAACGACATCATGCCCACGCAAATCGGTGAGGAAGAGCAAACCGAGCGTGCCCTCGCGGCGCTCTTCGCTGATGCAATCGCCCGTAAGAACCACACCCGGAAGAAGGCACGCGAAGAATGCGACATTGGCCAGGACTTTGAACATCCGCGCGCCAAGGAGATCGGGTGCGACCAGCGTGCCCAGCGAACCGAGCATCCACAAGACCAGCCCAGCAGCGGCGAGCGCGGCGATGACGCGGCTCCAATAAGTGACCGGCTTGCGCGCGGCGACGCGCAATTCCCGCTCGGCGATAGGAAACAGCATCATGGGCAGAGCCGTTTCAGGGTAATGCACGGGCACGCTCGCGCAACTTCATTTGTCCAATACGTTGGGCAGTTTGCGCGGCCAGGACGGCGAACGCTGCCATGGCATTGGCTTTCGCGTCACGCCTTCCGTGACGACGTTTCTAAATTGCTGGTGCAAGCGTGTGCGGGCGTAATTGATAAAAATCGCGTCTTTTAACATCGCCATCAAAGGGCAACAACCGATTGTAAACAGGGGAAGGATTAAGACGTAGATGACTGTTTTAGCGACAGCATGCGCAGACTTCTTATTAGTAAGTCCCATCCACAATCCGAACCACGTAACGGCCAGCAAGTCAGTTGCGACCATACCGACGGCCATCAGAGCAAAGACCATGATGTACGATACGAAGTCGCCAATCTTGCTGGCATTGAATCCCAGGAAGTTGATAAGGATCACCAACTCCAGAAAGCAAAGAGCGGCGACCGGTCCCAGGAACTGCCGCTTCAGAGCGCTGATATGACCGTCGACGATTTGATTCGCCGGAATCGGTGTAGTGAGGAGCAGGTCCAGTGCGCCGGAATTCCGGGCATTGGCAATCAAGAAACACGCCTGCGCCGCGATCCAAATCGAGATGGCTGTGTGGACCACGAAAGCAGAAACCGCAAATGGGACGGTGAGGAACCGTGCACCCTGAAAGAAGAATGAGACTGCCAGCGCGGGGATAGTCGTCAGCAAAACGACAATCCAGACCGGGGTGGCGCTGCTTCTGCCGCGGCTGAGCATCCAAACGACGGGGTTCTCGTACATGGATCGGCGGCGTCTGATCTCGCTGCGGAGCGATTTCGCTGTCGTAACTTCGCGGTTGGCTCTTTGGATTGGCTTGTCCTGCCACGATCTCGGAAGGACCAAACACGCGGCTGCAAAAAATCCCCAACTCAAGAGATGGACCCCGGAAATCGAGTTCCAATAACGCTGCGACGTGGTCCAAAACGACGTGTCGTTCAAGGAAAAAAATGCAATCACCGGACTGCACCAACCCAGCAGCAAGGTCGTTGGAAGTGGAAGCCAGCGGAACAGCGGCGGCACGCCGGTAAGAAAAGCGAGCAGTGCGACCGTCCCGAGCCAGGCGCGGCGTTCGTCGCGGCTGGCGGCGGAGATAAACATTCCGACGCTGAGCGAAAACAAGAGGGTGACAATCAGAAGTAAAACCATGCGCCAGAATTCGCCCGGCGTGACACCGCCCAGCAGCAGGGGAATGCCGAGCGGGGGAAGGATAGCCAGCACGCTATAGAAGCTATTGAGGGAAGTGCCAAGAAGTTTGCCGAGCACAACGTCGTAAGGTTTTAAGTCGGTCAGGAAAAGGAGGCCGAGCGTGCCTTCGCGTTTTTCTTCGCTAAGCGCGTCGGCGGTGTTGCGCGGCCCTTCGAGCAAACACCAGAGAAAGGCAAGGCCGGAGAGAAACCAGAAGACCGCCTGCCCCAATTTGCTCGGCGAGAACCACATCCGGCTCATCAGGAGAAAGAACGTGATGACCAGACAGGCCATGAGTGCCGCGCCAACGCGAATGCGAAATGTCGCCTTTTGACGCGCGCGGACGCGCAGTTCACGCTCGACAATCGGCAGGAAGGTCATTGCACCTCAACACTGCCGGGACGCGATCTCATGCGTCGCCTGTTGCGGGCTGTGGCGCGGCGGCCAGATTTGCCGCGCTCGCGTCGCGTCTGCGGCGAAACCAGCGCCAGGCAGTTTTCTCGAAACGAGCCGCGACCGTTTCGCGGAATTTTGTTGTCAGGTTGCGATAGGCCCAGGCGCCAAACAGGACGTCGACTGCCAGGCTGATCACAATCCAGGAAATGAAAACGGTCTCTTGTTTCTCGATCCAGCGAGGGAAGAAGCCGCGATTGAGTTCTCCAAGAACGACGATGCCAGTCCAGAACATGGCAAATAACAGCCATGGCAGAACGAGCACACGGGCCATGGCAGCGCCGGAGGCCTTATTGGTGTTGATGCTGCGCAAACCGGTCCACATTGCAACCCAGGCAAGAGTGATCAGGTCGGCGATGAAGACGGTGATAAGCGCAATCCATACCAGGACCCACTCCGTTTGCTGTCGTTCCGAGAACAGGAAAACGATATCAACCAACACGACGACCATGACTGGCAGCGCAAATTGCTTCAAAAGCGCAAGCAGTTGACCATTCAGAATGTCGCGCACGCGCATGGGAGTGGAAAGCACAAGTTCCAGCGCGCCGTTGCGCCTGTCTGCCGTGAAACGCCGGCACGCTTCCGTGGAGAGCCAATACTTGAGCATCGAGTGCAAAACCAAGGCGGTGATGACATAAGCAGGTCCTGATTTCCAGTCGTTTGGATATTTCCAAAGTCCCCATGCCCAGAACAACGCGCCCGCCGCCAAAAACAGCCAGACAAGCACCACCTTCATGCGATCGCGGCCCGCCAGCCAGTACATCGGATTGATGTCGAGCATCGCCTTTCGCACGCGCGCACGAGTCATCGCGGTGCCATAGGCGATATCGCGCCAAAACTGGAGCCGACCGTGAGCGCTGCGTGTCTCGACTTTGTCCTGCCAGGTGCGCGGCACGATGTAGCAGCTCAGGCAAAGAAGGAGCCATGCCATCGCGTGTATGGTCGCGACCGAGATGTAGAAGTAATTGAACTTCGGGATATTCTTCTGCATCTCTTCAAAACTCATGAACGCCGCGTAGCCAGGGCTCGGGATAAAAAAAAGCGGATTGGCAGGCACGTTGTGCGTTTCGGCGATTACTCCACCAATTAGCGGCAAAATTCCGGCGACCAGGATCATCAGTCCAATCGCCATTCCGATCGCCTTGCGCTCATCCCGGCTCACCGCCGAACAAAACATTCCGAGAGCGAGCGAAAAGAAGAGGTTGTTGACCGTCGTCAATACGACGCGCCAGAATTCCTCGACTCCAACTCCGCCGGCGAGCAAAGAGATCGCCAATATCGGGAAAACCGCGAGCATGGCGTAGAAGGCGTTTACGGAAGTTGCCGCGAGTTTCCCAAGAACGATGTCGTAGCCTTTGAGATCGGTTAAAAAGAGCAGGCCGAGCGTCCCTTCGCGTTTCTCTTCGCTCAGGCAATCAGAAGTGCGCAGCAGGCCGGCCAGTACGGAATAGAAGAACGTCACGACGGCAACGGTGTGGAACAAGACGATGCCGAGGCGTTGAGGGGATCGAAAAGAGGGGATCAACATGATCCACGCGCAGAGCAGCAAACCCGCCGCGGCGCCACCGAGGCGAGTCCAATACGCGTTCCGTTGTCGTGCCGCGACGCGCAGTTCGCGCTCCACGACCGGTAAGAAAGTCATGCTGATTCAATGTTGGGCATGTGCGGACTGGTGGCAAGCTCGTCTGTGAACGAGCGCGCGGTTATTGGATTCTGATCCATACCGTCTTCAAATGTCCCGGTTCTTCGCGGGTAATGGGGAAGTCCGGCGGTTGTGGAACATATTGTTCGTGCAAGGCGCGCCGATGTGCGGCAGCGATGGCCCCGTGGATTGCGTCGAGGAATTGCTCCGGCCGGCAATCCGCTGCGTTGGTGGAGGCAAACAGAACGCCACCCGCTTTCAACAAAGGCAATGTGGCACTTACAAGTTTCCCGTAATCCTTTTCTGCCCGAAAGATTCCATGTTCGCGCGACTGCGAGAACGTTGGCGGATCGAGAATGACGACATCGTAGGTCCTGCCCTTTTTCTGCAGCCGTAGCATCCAATCAAAGGCATCACCGTAAATGAAATCGTGAGCGGCGGGATCGAGTTGATTCAGTTCAAAATTTCGGCGTCCCCACTCCAAATATTTTTTCGACAGGTCGAGGCTTGTGATCCGCGCGCCCGCCTTGGCGGCGCACACCGAGAATCCGCAGGTATAGGCGAAAGCATTCAGAACCTCGGCCCCTGCGAGATTACCCTCGCGCACCGGAAATCCAGCCGCGATGTGGTTCATCAGCAGACGACGGCGGTTATCACGCTGATCCAGAAAAAGGCCTACCGAATAACCCTCGGCAAAACTTAGCTCGTACCGAATGCCGTTCTCCAAAATCGAAAACCGTTCCGGTGCAGCTTCGCCGCTGATCAGTTGAGGTGAAGCTTCGGCCACCTTTTTGCCTCGCACCTGCCGGCTGAGAGTCTTGTGGTAAATCCCCAGCGCATCGAATCGGGCGAGAAACGCTTTTGGGTGCTCGCGTAAATCAGTCTCACTTTGCGAGAGGAAGTAATCACCGAGCTTATCAACGTACCACCCAGGCCAACCGTCGCTCGCGCCGTGAATTGCTCGCCACGCGTTTGTATCCGGCGAGATCAGCGCCTGACGCAACGCAGACCGCGGGTCGACTTCAAAGTGTGGCGCTGTTTCGAATTCCATCTGCTTGCGGCTGAGCGGATGCCTGAACGCAAGTGTCGCCGCGTGTAGGCACAATCGCGCGGCGGAGCTCCCGCCGTAGAGGCGATCTCCCAAAATTGGCATCGCGCAATCCGCAGCATGCACACGAATTTGATGGGTGAGTCCCGTCACTGGTTCGGCATGAAGCGTTGTAAGTTTGCCTTCCGTCCTCGCGACCCGGAATTGTGTCCTGGCTTCCACTTTGCCTGCATGCGCCGGACGGCTTACATAGCGTTCGCCGACGCGGACCAGCGCCGATCTGAGGACAAACTCCTTTTTCGACGGTATCCGATCCGTGATCAGGGTGTAGATTTTTTTTACTTTGCGCTCGGTGAACTGCTCGGTAAGTGAGCGATTCGCTTCGGAGGTTTTGGAGAAAACGATCAATCCCGAGGTTTCCTTGTCCAGCCGGTGAATGGTGGCTAATGAAGCCCAGCGTGGCGCGCGATGTTTCAACCACTCGTAAATACCCTCTCCCGCATAGGGAGCCGGCATGTGCGTGTTGATGCCCGCGGGTTTGTTGACCACGAGCAGGTGGTCGTCTTCGAAGCAGATTAAGCGTGAAGGCGGCTGTTTCACCTGAACTTGAGTGTTCAACGCGATTTTTTTTCGCGCAAACAGGAAATGTAGATCGCGTCGTAAGTTTCGTATTTACAGTCACTTACAACACAAAACAACTCCCTGGCCACCCTGCCTGCCTAGAAAAAAGACAAGTTTGTCTAAAGTCGGGACAAAACGATCCGATAACTTAAGCAACAACTCAATTCGTGCGGGCAAAGGTTCGCATATAGTTATGAAACTGCGGAATATGTGGATGAGAATAGCGATCGTGATGCTTGGCGCGCTCAGCGCCCAGGCGGGGCTGTCCAAGCTTGAGGCAATCAGCATGATCGAGACCTGCGACCGGGATTGGGTCGTCGGCAAAGCCGGCGAGCGGTCGCGTTTCCAGATCATGCCGTCGGTTTGGGGCCATTACACGGCTTCACGCGATTACGAGAACCCGCGGCTTGCGCGGGCCGTGGCGGAACGGCACCTGACCGCGCTGGAAGAAGCTTTCCGCAAAGAGACCGGCCGTGAGCCGAGCGATTTCGACCGTTATGTGTTGTGGAACGGCGGCCCGACCTACTATGGAAAGATCGGGTTCAAGGCGGGTCGCGTGAGTCCAGTGATTCGCGAGCGCGCGGAACGGTATGTGAATCTGCGCGAGATGAAGCAGGACCTTACGCCCACGCCGTTATTCGCTTTTGCCAGTTTACGTTAACGTTTACCAAAAATGCCAGGCATCCTTATGTACAATCCAGAGACCGAGGAGGAAATTCGTGACGGCGTGCGCGATGATTGCGTCGCCGAGGCGTTTCTTCCAGCAGACGAGGCCCTGATACGCGAAGCCGCAAAGAATTCCTGCGAGCCACTCGCGGTGTTCGAAGCCGAATAGCACCGAAGTTACTATAAAGGGCGTCCACAGGAATTGCCCCAGTGGCACCGTCTGAAAGTCCGGCTTCGCGACGTAACGGTAAACGAAGGACCTGAAAAACACTTCCTCAATCGGCGGCACGACGACGGTTGAGCCGATGATGCGCACGACAATAAAGAACCACGCCAAAGCCGCGCTCTGAAAAAACGCCTGCGGCCTCCATTCCGCAGTGCCGGCGGGTTTGATAGCGATCCAGGACGGGCTGAGTCCGAGCAGGGAGACCAAAGGCGCGAGTCCGACCCAAATGACAAACATCCCGATACCAACCACTGCCGCTTCCCAGGTGAATCTCCAGCGCAACTCTGAAATTTCACGGCGAAAGCTCCAGATCAACCATCCGCCGACAACAATTTTCACGAGGTAAACCCAATATTTTCCCGCTTCGCCGGTGACGTTCTGCAAGCCGGTCAGCAGCAGTAAAGCGAGAAGCGGCGCCGCACGAACAAATGCCGGACGTAGTTTTGCGGATGATGGATTCATGCGCCTGCGCGCAACGGCGCTCAGGCACGCGGAGTGTTAGCTTGGGCTCAGGGCACGGTCAATACCCGTTGCTCGCCGTTCCAGAGAACGGTGACGGTCTCCTGATCGATGGCGATTACTTTCGCCTTCTCGATTTTCTCGCCTATAAACAGACTTTTGTTGTTGATCACTACGGAAGGACGAGATGGTTGCCAGACGATGCCCTGGACTTTCAGATTCGGGAACGTGGGCGCGCTTGTCGCAACAACGTTTGTGGTTGCCCCGGCGGTGCTCGAGGTAACCGCGGCGACTGCGTTCGCATTACTATGTTGATCTTTGATCAGGACCTGTTTCGTATCGTTTTGCCCTTCCGTGCCACGCGTCACAGTCTCTCGCGCTGAGACTCTTTGTGATCCCTGCCATCCACGTACGACCAGGAGCGTTCCTGCCGCAAACACGACGGCGACAAGCGGGGGTATCACAAACATCGGCCAGCGCGGGGGCGGTGTATGCATCGCGACGTGCAAGGGCTCCTTGATTTCTGCGGGTGTGGTTGGCGCTGGCGTTTGGCTGGCTTTCTTTAGCGCATCGTTGATCAGGCTCATACGTGGATTTGTCCTTCCAACTCGCGCACCGCGCGCCCGACGAGGCTGTAAGTAATGCGATCACTTTGCTGTACAAAACCGGCGAGCAGACATTTGTCGCAGAGGGCGTTCACGAGCCGCGGGATGCCTTTGGTGTAAGAGAAGATTCGCCACATGGCTGGAAACGTAAACATCGGTCCGGTTGTCGCCCCGGAGACCTGCAGGCGATGTTGCACATACTGGCCAATCTCGTTTTGTTTAAGGGGCTCGAGGTGATAACGCACTGTGATCCGCTGCCGTAACTGCCGCAGCGCGGGGTCGTTCAAGCGGTCGCGCAGTTCGGGTTGGCCCATCAACACGATCTGCAACAGCTTCCGGTCGTCGGTCTCGAGATTCGACAACATTCGGACCTGTTCAAGCAGCTCGTTCGTGAGGTTTTGCGCTTCATCGATGATCAGCACCGACTCGCGGCCCTCCTCCACTTGCTTCAGCAGGAACCAGTTGATTTGGTCCATCATGTCCAGGCGGTCCATACCGCTGACACGCAGGCCGAATTCGGTGGCTATGTTTTTGACGAGCAGGTCGGGAGTTAAGGCAGGGTTCAAAATGAGTGCCGTTGAGTAATTATTGCCTAGTTGGTCGAGCAAAACCCGGCACAGGGTGGTCTTGCCTGAACCGACCTCTCCGGTGATCTGGACAAAGCCCTTGCGCTCGCGAATGCCGTAAAGCAGGTGATTCAGGGCCTCGCGATGCTTGCCGCTGTAGAACAGGTACCTGGGATTTGGGGTAATGTTAAATGGCGGCTCTTTCAGCCCGTAAAATTCCAGATACACGCGGCCTTTGAAGCAGGAGCCTTGCCGAAACGCCGTTGGGATCGGCTGGGATGCCCGAATAATTGCACCCGTTCGTAGTCCGGGGCTTTAGCCCGCTCCAACACGCTCCCAATGGCGACCGCTTTCTGACAGGCTAAAGCACTGCACTACAAACAGAAATTCAAAAGGGTTTGACCCTGTGCGTCCTCGATCCAGGCACTGCTTGGTGCTTGGTGGCAAGAGGCTGCTCATTGTAAAACGCCGCGTGCCCAAATGGCTCAAATTCGTTGTCGGCTTGCTCCTGCTGCCATTCTGCTTTGGGGCGGCACGGGCGCTGGCACGGGTGCTCAGCTACACCGGGCGCGCCGAGACGATATGGATTGCGCTTCTCGCCGGCGCCGGATGCTGGATGGCGATTTTCCTCCTTTTGCCAAGACCGATGCGCGTTTATGTCTTCGGTCATGAACTAACCCACGCGTTGTGGACGTGGCTCTTCGGCGGACGCGTGAAGAAGTTTAAAGCGGGCGCGCAGGGGGGATATGTTGTCACGACCAAAAGCAACTTCCTTATCGCACTCGCACCCTATTTTTTCCCCGTTTATGTCGCGCTGGTTCTCGCAGTGTTTGCTGGCGGTCACCTCATCTGGAATTGGGCCGCCTATCTGGTGTTCTGCCACTTGCTGATCGGCGCGGCGTACGCCTTTCACGTTACGCTGACGTTTCACATCCTTAAAACACGGCAAACGGATATTACAAGCCAGGGCTATTTATTTTCTGCGGTTGTGATTTTCCTCGGGAATGTCGCCGTGCTGATAATCGGCATTCCGGTGTTAACGGCGGAGTTGTCCGTGGCGACGGCGTTACGCTGGTGGTGGGCGGATTCCGTCGGGACGCTTCAGAGATTCGGGGCGTTTCTCTGAAGTCGCTCTATGACTTCGTTTCGCGGATCGCCTCGGGATCGATTCCCATCGTTGCGCACCATTCGCGATAAGCAAACGGCGAAATCTCAGACGGCTTGATCTCGCTGCGGCCACCCCAAAAGACATTCGTGTAACTCACGGGAATTCCGACGGATTTCAGGTGTTCATCGATGGCCGCTTTGTGCGCCAGCACAACTGTCTTATCGGTCCCGTGCACGACGCCCATGATATTCACATTATGGAAATCCGGTCCGCCCTCACGCCAGTACTGCCCAGTGAAACAACGCATTGAAACGGGTCACGCGCGCGCCGTCCTGCAAAGGCTTGACGTGTTCAAGGAAGGTCGAAAAACGCCCGATGATTTTGCGTCGATCCAGCTCCTCGGCAACTTCGTAAAATGTTTCGAGCGGCACGCCCGCTTCGGCGGCACGCGCGCGCCAGATGTCCGGCACAATCTCCTCGGGTTCGAACTCGCGCTTCAACGCAACTAAAATGCGCCACTCCAAATCGTTCAATTTGACGATTTGAACTTCCGTCGGTTCCGCGGGCGCATCTGCTTTGCTGCCGGGCGCCATGCCCCGGCGTCGTGTATGCCCGACACCCAATGCAAATAGACGTTTGGCCGGCATCAACCGGAAATGCTTCGCACCGGTTTGGCGCGCCAGAAACTCGCAGTGCTTCGTCATCGAATAGCCCTGCGGCACTTTCACTGTCGTCCACAATTTGTAATTCGATCCGGCCGTGGCCGTGTCAGTCGAGCGCGTTACGACGTGTCCGGAAAACGGGTCCTTCTGGAACATATAGTCGAACGCCGCGTCGAGCTTCTCCTGCGGGACTTCCCATGCGACGAGTGCGCCCTGGGCAAGGTTCGTTGCCAGCAACGTTTGGCGAACGCGCCGAATCGTTCCCGCGCGCAGCATCGCCTGAATGCGTTCGATGACAACGGGCAACTCAACGCCCGATTTCGTGGCAATGATCCCAAGCGGATCGCGTTGGAAGCCCTGGATGCGATCCTCCGAAATTTCCAAAATCCGCGCGTTGATCGGATCGTTAAACTGAACCGCAAGATCAGCGACGCTCATTCGTTACAGCCCGACGACATAACCGAATCTCGCACGAAACTCCTCCGGTTTCATGTTAATCGTCGAGGAAAGGCGCGTCAGCCGTTTCATCTCTTCAAAATCCGCGCGCTCCAGGCGGATCATGTAGCGCCGGGCGCATTCATACGTTTCACCATCGACGTTCACCCGGCGCACGCGCATGCGTCCTGTCTTCGGGTCAATCATTTCGTCGAACGGCAGCGGTTTCATCCGGCCTTCGGCGTAACTGATTACGGCACCAGTCTTGCCCGCCAGGTCCGACCGAATAAATTTCACAGCGCCGTAACCCAGATCGCGCGTGTATTCGGCATCGAACGGGATAGGATCGGCGCTGCGCAATTCGTAACCGAGGTCCTTGTCCACAAAACTCATCTCAAGACCAATCTGCTTGAGGCGGTCCGTGAGCAGGTCCTTGATCATCCGGCCAAACTCGATTTCGCCCAAACGCAAATGCCCGTGATCGTCGCGCATGACCCGTCCATAACGGCCGAGTTGTCCGCTGTTGACCGCGTCTGTCAGGGTCTGTTCGTCGATCGCCTCGATGAGTCCCTCGGCCAGCACCACAACACCATATTGCGACCCGTTGGCGCGACGCTTGAGGATCGAGCCGATGATGATGTCGCACAATTCATCGAAGTTCACCTGTCGGCCGCGAAATTCCTCCGGAATGATCGTGAGCGTCGCGGCCGCAGCCTTGCCCAGCCCGAGAGCAAGATGCCCCGCCGCGCGGCCCATGCTCACAACCAAATACCAGCGCGAAGTCGTTTTCGCGTCTTCCGCAAGATTACGCACGATATACACCCCGAGATGGCGCGCTGTCTCAAAGCCAAACGTGGGCGCCGAACCCGGCAGCGTTAAATCGTTATCAATCGTCTTCGGCACGTGCGCGACGCGTATGCGTCCTCCGCAGCGCGGATAGACGTGGCTGGCCGAATACGCCGTATCGTCACCGCCGATCGTCACCAGCGCGCCAATGCCGAGTTCGTTCAGGACTTTCAGCACATTATTCATCTGTGCTTCGGACTTTGTGGGATTAGTCCGCGACGTTCCGAGGATCGATCCGCCGCGCAGATGCACGCCGCTAACATCGTCGATGTGGAGGATTTTGTGCCGGTCACCGATACCTTGGGAAAGCCACTTGAAGCCATCTCGAAAGCCAATCACCTCCAGCCCGTTATTAATCGCCTCAATCGTGACTGCGCTGATCACACCATTGATGCCCGGAGCGGGACCGCCACCCACCAATACCGCCAGCCTGCCATTCGATACGTCGTTAGCCATAAGGTTTCTTGAAACCGGCGGCAGTATTCAGCTTTTCCAATCAACATTCAATATTTTGTCATGACCGGAGAGCACGGGTTCAACGCCTACATGCGAACTGGCGTCTTTGGCGTAGGGTACTGCGGATTATGGCGAAACAGACAGAGTTGCTCGTCGGGGGCAGGCGCTTATCGGTGTCAAACCTGGACAAGGTCTTCTATCCCAAGACCGGTTTCACCAAGGGCCAGGTCATCGATTATTACATCCGCATCGCGCCGGTGTTGCTGCCGCATCTGAAAGACCGCCCTCTCACACTCAAGCGCTATCCGAATGGCGTCGAAGGCGAGTTCTTTTATGAAAAGCGTTGCCCGACCTTTCGTCCGAGTTGGTTCAAAACTGCGAGCATCTGGAGCGAAGGCAATCAGGAGAACATCAACTTCTGCCTGATTAATGATCTGCCATCATTGGTCTGGGTTGCAAATCTCGCTGACCTTGAGATGCACACTTTTCTCTCAAAAAAGCAGGACCCATATCGACCCACAATGATGGTCTTCGATCTCGATCCCGGTCCGCCGGCGAACATCCTTGATTGCGTCCAGGTGGCGTTCTGGTTGAAGGAGATTTTGGACGACATGGATGTGCAGAGCTTCGCGAAGACGACTGGTTCAAAAGGTCTGCAACTTTACGTCCCGCTGAACACGCGCGTGACGTTCGACGAAACGAAACGTCTCGCTCGCTCTCTGGCTGAGCAGCTTACGCGCGAGCATCCGAAGGAAGTCGTTTACGACATGAAAAAAGCGCTCCGCAAAGGAAAGGTGCTGATCGACTGGAGCCAGAACGATGAACACAAAACCACGGTTTGCGCTTATTCGTTGCGCGCGAAAGAGCGGCCGACAGTCTCCACGCCAGTGACCTGGCAGGAACTACAGAAGGTTTCGAAATCAGGCAAGGCGGATCAACTCGTCTTCGATTCAGAAGCTGTCCTCCGCCGCGTTCAGAAACTCGGGGATCTTTTCGAGCAGGTACTCACCATAAAGCAGAAACTTCCACAACGGGAGCCCGTGGAAGTGGCGGCGTGACAGATTGTAGCAGCCGAGGTAACGAGGCTCAAATCTCGACGAAACCCAGCCCGGCTCAGATTTTCCCGAAGGCCGGATTTGTCGGGTAACATCCTCACTCGAGAATCATCGGGGCCAAAAGATCAGAGCCTCGTTACCTCGGCTGCTACAACCTCATTCACGGTTGGACTTTCGCTCCGCGTCCATGTTTCATTTTGTGCGCGGTATGGAAGACACGAACGCGTTGATCGAACAGCGAAAGGCGAAATTGGCCGCTCTGCGTGCCAAAGGCATCAACCCTTTCGCCAATAAGTTCACGCCGACTGAAAAATGTGCGGAGGCCGCCAAATATGACGAAGGCCGCGACGTGGCTCTCGCCGGACGCATCACCGCTCACCGCGACATGGGCAAGAGCCAGTTCATCGACATCAAAGATCAGTCCGGCCGTATTCAGGTCTATGCGCAGAAACAGGTCCTCGGTGACGCGCGATACGACACCTTCAAACATCTCGACCTGGGCGATTTCATCGGTGTGCGCGGCAAGATGTTTAGGACCAAAACGGGCCAAATCAGCGTTAAGCTCGATGAGTTCGTGATCCTCGCCAAGGCGCTGCGTCCACCCCCTGAAAAATGGCACGGCCTCGCCGATACCGAGATTCGCTATCGGCAGCGTTACCTCGATTTGATGGCCAATGATGACGTAAAGAACGTCTTCCTCATGCGCAGCCGCATTATTCGCGAAATTCGCAATTTTTTCGACGAGCGCGGCTACGTCGAAGTAGAGACGCCCATGATGCAGGCCATTCCTGGCGGCGCCGCCGCGCAGCCATTTCAGACATTCCACAATGCGCTCGGATGCAATTTCTATCTTCGCATTGCGATCGAATTGTATCTCAAGCGTCTCTTGGTTGGCGGCATCGATCGGGTCTTCGAGATCGGCCGGAATTTTCGCAACGAAGGGCTCTCGCGCAAACACAATCCAGAATTCACGATGCTCGAGGCCTACGAGGCCTACGGCGATTATGAAACGATGATGGAGTTGGTCCAGTCACTGATCTGCCACCTCGCGCAAAAAGTGCTGGGAACTCTCGTGATCGAGCACAAGGATGCTGAGGGCAAAGTGACCAAAACGATTGATCTCACTCCGCCCTGGAAGCGCGTGAAATATAAAGATCTCGTTCGTGAGCGAGCTGAGGCTGATTGGTTCGACATTTCGGCGGCGGCACGACGAGAACGCGCGGTAAAGCTGGGCGCCGAAATCGGCAAAGATTACGAGGATTTCGAAGTGACGGGCGCGGTGTTCGAAAAGCTCATTGAGCCGACGCTCATTCAGCCCACGTTCGTCACTCATTTACCTAAAGAAATTGTTCCGCTGGCAAAACTTTCGCCGGAAGACCCGGCCACGGTCGAAGTGTTCGAATGTTGTATCAACGGCCAGGAGATCGCTCCCGCCTATACCGAGCAAAATGATCCCATCGAGCAACGCGAACGCCTCGAACACCAGGCTGGCGGCGAGAAACAAAAGATCGACGAAGACTTCCTCGTGGCGCTTGAACACGGCATGCCCCCGGCAGGCGGCATGGGGATGGGCATCGACCGCCTCTGCATGATGTTCCTTGGCCAGGAAAGCATCCGCGACGTGATTTTGTTCCCGCAGTTGAAGCCGAAATAGGCCTTCAGCAACCTCTTGCCGCATTGCGTACGATGGGTAACCTTGGGCTGTGCCGGCAAAAGCGCATCCTGCTGTGGCTAAGCGCGCCTACGGCGATGTGTCGTGGGAGCGAATGAGTCGTGCCGTGGAGAAAGTCCGCCAACGATTGCAGCGTGCCGCCGCCGCTTTGGAAGCAGGCGCGGTGCCGTACGCGGTAGCGGGTGGGAACGCCGTCGCCGCCTGGGTGTCACGCGTCGATGAAGCCGCGGTGCGTAACACGCGCGACGTCGATATCCTTTTGCGCCGTCACGACCTGAGTGCCGCCGTCTCCGCCATGAGCCAGGCCGGTTTTGTCCATCGCCATGCTGCCGGTGTCGAAATGTTTCTGGACGGTCCTTCAGCCAGCGCGCGCGACGCTGTTCACGTTGTCTTTGCCGGCGAGAAAGTCCGACCTGATTATTTGGTTGCCGCGCCAGATGTGACGGAATCCGAGGCGACGGATACCTTTCGTCTGCTGAGCCTGGAAGCGCTTGTGCGAATGAAGCTCACGTCATTTCGTGACAGAGACCGGACGCATTTGCGCGATCTCATTTCCGTCGGGCTTCTCGATCGTTCGTGGTGCGAGCGGGTCTCACCAGAACTCGCTGCGCGCCTGCAGAATCTATTCGATAATCCAGAAGATTAACTTTCACCGAGTAGGGCGCTGGTGCCAATCCGGAAATATTGCCCCCGCGTGGAAACGCCCGCGCCGCACATGTTCGTAGTCCGGCCTTTAGGCCGTCCCAGGCCAAAATAAAAGCCTGCACTACAAGCATTCGAGCTTCGTCATTCATTCGGACTTCGGACTTCTCCTCCCTACCTCGTCAACGCGACAAAATTCTCCAGCAGCTTCAACCCGACCGCTTGGCTCTTCTCAGGATGGAACTGCGTCGCGTAGACATTGTCCTTCCAAATCGATGACGCGAAGTTTTCCCCATACGAAGTCCGCGTTGCGACGATCGATTGCTCTTCGGGCCGTGGAAAAAAGCTGTGGACGAAATAGACATAGCTGCGGTTTTCAATTCCCCTGAAGAGCGGGCACTCGGGGCGCACGATCTCAAGCTGGTTCCACCCGATCTGCGGCACCTTTAAACCCGGCTGCTCTGCGAATCGCACGACGCTGCCTTTGAACAATGTCAATCCTGCGGCGCAACTATTGAATTCCTCACTCCGCTCGAAAAGCGCCTGGTACCCTACGCAAATTCCAAGGAATGGTCGTCCTGATCCGACAAATTGCTTCACGGCTTCGAGCAACTCCTGCTTTTGCATCGCGGTGATGCAATCGTCGAACGCGCCTACGCCGGGCAACACTGCTGCGCGCGCATCCTTCAATCCTTTCGGCGAAGTCGTCACGAGTACATCGGCGCCGACCTTGCGCAAGGCCTTTTCGACACTGCGCAAGTTGCCGGAGCCGTAATCCAACAGCGCGATCACCCGCGCAGGATACGCCAGAGGAGCACAATTTCAACCTGGAGCGCGGGCAGCCTTGCCCGTCAATGTTGGTAGGGCGCGGTGTCCCCACCGCGCCGCATATAAGCGACGCTAAACGTGTCCGCACATCGAATGCACGATCACATCCAAACGGCGCGGTGGGGACACCGCGCCCTACCATTTCGTTTGGGATTTCCACTGCTCCGCATACGTGCTGCCTAGCCGTGGCCGACTTCGCCCATTGGCGGGGGCCATCACGCCCGACCAACTCAATCGCATCAATTTCGTTCCATCCCGGCACACGCCGCGTGTCCATGTATACCTTTACCGAGTTCGCCTGCACACGGGATTTCGGAGTGAAACTGGTATCGACCGGCGCTTCTGCCATCGGTTCGGTGCCCTCCCAGATCGTCACCTCCTGCCCGTTCGGAAGAAACGCGGTGATCTTCGAAATGGCTCCCGGGTTGTAGGTCTCCCGGATCCGCACCTCGGCGATATCGACCGGCTGATCGTAATTCACGTGCAGCCATTCTTCTCCCGCATCCGGTCGCGCAGATGCCCAGGCAGTTACAATGTCACCGCTGTGATCGGTATTCGGCGGTCCCAGCACCTGTTCCGGTCCCCAGTTTCGATTCAAAAGTTCCCCTGCAGGTGAATGGCTGGACGACGGTGGATGCGGTGCCGGATCAAATTGTGGGACGACTGTATCCAGCTCCGGCATTGCAACTCTTTCCGTCCAAATCTGGGGCCGCGGGACACTCCTCGCGTTCTGGAGAGCCGCGACTTGCGCCAGGAGATTCGTGAGCCGCGCCTCCGTTGCAACCATCGACACGCGCATCTCCTCCAACCTCCACTCTGCTGCGCTGGATAAAGTGGGTCGTTGCGCCAACTGCTGTTCCAATACCTGGTTTTGCGCGCGCAAAACCAGGGCTTCGCGGCGCAACTGCCGTTGACCAATGGCAAGCCGGACCACGATTCCCGTCAGGGCCGCCGCAGCTGTCCAGAAAGCAATTTTCATAACCTCTTACGCGTCCTCATTAGACGTAATTTGGTCGTGTTTACTCCCATGCGCGTTCTCTCTCCGCCCTTCCCGTGAATAACTTACGCTTGACTTTGTCAACTCTCTTTTTCAATGTCGCGAACGTAAGTCCGTTGGGAGTTGGAAGCACCTGTCGTATCTGTGCCTTGGTCGGGGTCGGGCAGGTTCCTTCCTCCTTTGGGCTGAAACACGGAAGGAGCAAGTTATGGCGAGTGGCAAGGTCAAGTGGTTCGATAATAAACGGGGCTTTGGCTTTATTGCCCAGGATTCCGGCCAGGACATTTTTGTCCACCATACCTGCATTCAGGGCAAAGGCTACAAGACTCTGCACGAAGGCGAGCTCGTCAGCTTCGAACTCGTAGATGGCGATAAAGGTCCAAAAGCAGTTAACGTCCAGCGCACGCGTCCGGCGTAACAAATTTTCTTCGATTTCGAGCTAAATTGCGCCTAAGTTGGCGTGATGTCGCTCGGGCATTCCATTGGCAGTCTCTATGTCCATGTCCCGTTCTGCGCGCACAAATGCTCCTATTGCGCCTTTTACTCTGAAGCCAGCAGCGGCGAATTGATGGAACGCTACACTCGCGCTCTGATCCGCGAATTGGAACTCGTTGCAAATGACCTTCGACCACAAACCGTCTTCTTCGGCGGCGGCACTCCATCCATTCTCACCCTCAAACAGTGGACCGCAATTTTGCGCGCCATGGAGCGGCTCAACTTGCTGGGGGCGATCGAATGGACTGTTGAATGTAATCCAGCCACCGTTTCTCTCGACAAAGGGCGTTTGTGGCGGGACCACGGCGTCAACCGCATCTCCATGGGGGTTCAATCGCTGGATGACCAGATGCTCGACCGCCTCGGCCGCATTCACAGTCGCGACATGGTTTTCAAATCATACGACCTTCTGCGCCGTGCCGGCTTCGAGAACATCAACCTGGACCTTATGTTCGCCATTCCGGGACAAACGCTCGATACCTGGCGCGCGACTCTGGACGAAGCCCTTGCCCTCGGCAGCGAACACCTTTCCTGTTACGAAGTCATTTACGAAGAAGACACCCCGCTTTTTGCGCAGCTCGCCGCGGGCCAGATTACTCCCGACGAAGACCGCGCCTGCGCGATGTACGAAACACTCCTCGACCGCGCCGCTGCGGCCGGTTTCGTTCAATACGAAATCGCCAATTTCGCACGCGATGTGAGTTGTAGGAGACGAGGTAACGAGGCTCAAATCTCGTCGAATCCCAGCCCATCACCTTACAATTCCCACGCCGGCTTTGTAACAAATGACACTCAATCTATACGAGTCCGTGATCGGCTGTTCCCTCTCCCGGCGGGAGAGGGTCAGGGTGAGGGGAATTCTTCTATTCCATCCTTTGCCTGCCTCCACAACATCAACTACTGGCGTGGCGGCTCGTATTACGGCCTCGGCCCCAGCGCTGCTGGTTACATACGCGGCAGACGAACAAAAAACTGGTCGAATACAACTCTCTATTGCGAACGCCTCGAACGCGGTGAACGCGCCATCGAGAGCGTCGAGGAACTCCCCCCGCTTAAGCGCGCCGGAGAGACTGCCGCGTTCGGTTTGCGCATGAATGCGGGCTGGCCCCTCGCCGACTTTCGTTCGGCGACGGGGTTTGACCTGGCGACGGAATGGCGCACGGAGATTTCCGACCTTCTTCATCGTGGCTGGGGAACTCTTTCGACGGATAACTTTCGCCTCACCGCGACCGGCCTTCGCTTCGCTGATAGCGCCGCGGAAATGTTCCTCCGTTGATCGCAGCGGCGGCCCTTCTCATTGCGATGTCGAATCCGGCGGCGGCTCTGGCTCCGAAGGAAAGGCGAACGCAACCAGAGGCGAAGCGCCGCGAACAAGGATCAGTCCCACTATTATCTGCAGGATTCCACGAGCGGCGTACAATCTTGCCAACCGTGCGTCCCTCACTTCATGGTACCCGAACTGGTTCAGCACTGCCTCGTACATGTATTCGAGCCCATACAACAAAACGATCAAGCCCGCAGCTCGAATAACCACCTGAAACAGGTCTTTTTGGTTCATAGACTCATCGGGGTGACACCGCCTAACAGTGTGAACTTCATCTTTGACGCATATTAGTCCACGGGTGGGATGCGTCAACGTCCGCAGCTCCGAACCAAAAACACTAACCGCCTCGCAAAATCGTTGCTACATCACGCCAAAGTTCCTCACCCACGCAGTCACGCACCCAACCTGAACTTCGACTCCCCAAACAGTTTCGGAGAAAAACGCATCACCCTGGCAGGCAACCTCACCCTCACGACGTCGAACATCAAATTCGGCATGCACATGATCGTCTTCATCATCGGAGACGGCTCCCTTCGCACACTCACCTTCCCCGGCACCTGGCACTTCGTCGGCGCGGCCGCACCCGCAAACATCGCAGCCAGCAAACGCGGCATGCTCCAACTCTGGTCCACCGGCACCACCGACGCCGAAGTCTGGGCACGGTGGCTCGTGGAGCCGTAAAAACACAACAGGTAGTGTACAAAGGCAGGCCTACGGGCGGAGTACCACAACCTATAGGACGTCAAGGAAAAAAAGTTACCAATAACTTGTTGACAACTTGTCACTCTGCCGCTAAATATAGCCTGCATGTAGCAATGTTCAGCACACGGGGGTTCACGATCAGCCTCCGTCCTTCTGGAATACGCAGCCAATTTACGGTGAGAGGCGCCGGTGGGGTTTTCACCCACACAACCCGCGGATGCAAGCCGCGAGCCATTAGATATTCTGGTACGGCGCCATCGCCGGACAAAGCCTGAGTGCCCAAAGCATTCAGGCTTTTTGATTAAAGCCCCCATACAAGCGAGCTTTGGCGAAGTTTCCTCCACTCCGCAGCCAAGCGCAAGAGAAAAATGCAAAAAACCACAACTCGTTGCCAAATCCCCCCTGTTTTCTCCCACTGCCACACAACCTGTTGTGGTTTTGCTCCTAGCACCCTTTCACCCTAGGAGCGCTACTTCTTCTGGTCGGCGTCCGGCCTCAGGCGCTTGTCATGCCAAGCTACATAAATCCCGCCACTCAGAAACGTTCACCCTTAACTTGGCGTGCTCATCCATCAGCCTGACGATCTCCTCCGAAGCGCGGACGCTAATTTCATGCTCCAGTGCCTCCCGCAGAAACTTCAATCGCACCTCCAAAGGAAACCGCCCCTGACCGTTGAATCGGCGATATAGGAAAATCCTGTCCATCGGAGTCGACGGCTTCACAGCCGCATCCGCATACTCCTGAACGGACGCCGTGTCTGGATTCTCTATGGGCGCCTCAATGGCCTGCAACCGCATTGTCTCAAAGCGCTCTATCCCCGCCCGCGCATTCACATTAATGACAGCGTCGCCCGCCATCGCGTTAAACGGGTAGTTCGTGCCGTCCCTGATCTCCCGCAAACCATCCAGCGCTTTCCGATCATCACTAAGGGCCTTCGCCACCAGCAACGCAAACCGTGTCGTCTCCCTCACTTCCGCAACATTTCCCTCCGAATCCTTCTTGAACTTCTCAACCGCCTCCGTCAGCTGATCCATCTTCGCCCTCAACTCCTTCTTGAAAGCGTCGATGCTCGGCTGCACCTCACGGCCCAAGAGATCAGTCGCATAATCCTTCACCCCCTCCCGAACAGCCGCTTGAATCTCCGGCTTCTCAACCTCCTTCCCGACCCGCTTCACCAACTCCGTTTTCAATTGCCCAACAGCCCCGACGTACGCCAACAGCAAGCTGACTACTCCCACCACCATCAGCACGCTGAACTCCCCGAAAATGAACAGCAGATGCTTCCGCCACAGGCGATTCCACACCACCGCACCAACCGTGGCCAGATCGTCTTTGGATAGCGCTTTTGGAGGCCGCGTCGGCTCAAAGCCAACGCCGCACTTCTCCGGGCAGATCACCACGTTGTCCTCAACCTCCGCCCCACACCCCCGACAGTATTTCATACCGACGTCTCCTACACTTACCTGGCGCTCCAGCTTCCCATTATTTGCTTTCCACGGGCAGCCCGTAATCCAGAACCCCAATCGTACGGACCACTCCGAGTGCGTCACTGTACTGATACGTCTCCCCAGTGTCGAACGCCACGAATCGGAACGAGTCGCCGTCCTTTTTCGTGTCCGCCTTCGGGTAATTACGCAACAACCGCGGCGGGCTTTCATAGCGGCGCGGGTTGTCAGACCTGAGACCGGTGTACGTGATAATCACCACGAACAATCCGTGCTTCGTGACCTGCACCACCTTGCCGAGGTGACAATCCCACTTCGGCATCGGGTTGGGCGTTCTCAACTTCTCACGATCCGGCAACGCGTACCACTCCATGAACGGCACGAGCGTACAGGCGTTCGTTACGCCGTCGCGCACGAGGACCCGAGCCCGCGGCTCGCCGGGGAGGACGCTCGCGGCCGTATTCGTCGGGGGCCTGAGTTTTGGCCGAGCCAACTGCCCGGGCGTGGAGACACTCAACAACTGAGCACAAGCCACACTTAGCAGAAGGAACCTGGGAGTCATTTCGTTGCCTACTCCATTTTACGACTCTTACCACAAATGCAAGACTAACCGTCCTTCGCTCCCATCACGGCTCTCGGCTGGGCACTCTCCGACCCGCTCCACACAGTGCCCAGCACGCCGCTCCGGTGCGCTACGGCCGTAAGCCCGCTCTGTGGCCGCGGAGGCCCAGCCTTTGACACGCGAGCCCGCCACCCCACCACCCAACAACCGGTGGCCTCGCGGTTCACTCCACATTCGGATAGGACCCGAGCACTTTCACCAGGTTGCAATGTTCGCTCAGCAACTGGATCGCGTTGGCAACTCGCCGATCATTCATGTGCCCGTCGCAATCCACAAAGAAGTAATACTCCCATGCCTTCCGCTTATTGGGGCGCGATTCGATCTTTGTCATGTTCAGCCGAAACCGGCGGAAGGCCGCCAGCGCGCGGTGCAACGCACCCACTTCGTCCGCAATGCTCAGCATCAGACTCGTGCGGTCTCGCCCCGTCGGCGGGCTGATTTGCCTCCCGAGCACCAGGAAGCGCGTCACATTTTCGCTGTTGTCCTGGATGTCCGCTTCGAGCACCCGCAGGTGGCAGCGCTCTGCCGCGAGTGAACTGGCAATGGCCGCCGAATTCTTGTTTACCGCCGCGTGTTCGGCGGCTCTCGTCGTCGAGGAGGTCTCGATCACTTCTACGTCCGGCAAATTGTTCTGCACCCAACGGCGGCATTGCGCCAGCGCCTGCGGATGTGAGAAAAGCTTTTTGATTTGGCTGCGACGGCGGCAGTTGCCCACCAGACATTGCTGAATGCGCATGACGATCTGCGCGACGATCTTCAGTTCGCTATCCACCAACATGTCGAGCGTGTGCGTGACGACTCCCTCGGTCGAATTCTCCACCGGCACAACACCGTAATCGGCGCGATTCCGGCTCACTTCGGCGAATACATCCGCGATCGTCTTCTGCGCCGAATATCGCAAGCTCGACCCAAACCGCCGCACCGCGGCCTGATGCGTGAACGTCGCTTCCGGCCCGAGAAACGCAATCGTCATCGACTTTTCGAGCGAGAGCGCGCTGGACATGATCTCGCGGTAGATCGCGCGCAGTGATGCGTTTGAAATCGGCCCGCCGTTCTGCCGGCAAATCCGCTGTAGCACCGCGAGCTCGCGATGCGGCGCGTAAATCTCCTCTCCGGACTTGAGCTTCATCTGGCCGATCTCCAGAACATGGCGCGTCCGCTCGTTCAGCAACCTTACAATCTGCGCGTCCAGCTTATCGATCGCCTTCCGATGATCGCTGATGTTCATGCGGAAGACTGTGACTCTGGCTCGTTCGTCTGGGACTCGGATACGGGCGGGGGAGTTTGCATTTGCAGTTGCTCGGGTGGCGCAGTTGCCAGGCCGGGGTCGACCGTCAGCAGGTTCTCCGGCTTCTGCAGCGGCACA
>Ga0193697_1000060_pt1 | contig 41256 bp, 35 predicted proteins | sample L3m2metaG_FD_145073 | JGI IMG/M metagenome (GOLD analysis project Ga0193697, IMG submission 145073) | Soil microbial communities from a riparian zone of the East river system, Colorado, United States - L3m2 | ecosystem: Environmental > Terrestrial > Soil > Riparian zone | place: USA: East River...
CTCTCGATGCGATTTTTGAATTCGAGCGGCAGGTACAAATCGCGCGACGTAAAGCGGCGCTTCACGGTGCCAATCAAATTCAAAAATCGCATCGAGAGTGACATCGCTTTGGGCAAAGAATCCCGAACCGTCGCATCCTGCAAGACCAATGCCTTGATGCGCGAATCAACCAGGGCTGCTTCGAGAATGGCAGTGCCGCCGGAAGAAGGGCCGTAGGCGGCAAGTCGCGCCCGATCAATCCGCGAATGGCTCGAGAGAAAATCCAGCGCCGCGCGGACGTCCGCGACCCACTCGCGCATGTCCACATAATAACGGCTCCCGCCGCTTTCACCGTGGCCGTGAAGGTCCAGCGCGAGCGACGCGATGCCACGGGCCCCGAGGTATTCGGCGAACTCGAAATAGTTCTCCTTATAATCGCCGGCCCCGTGGGTCAGAATCAGCGCCGGAACGGGTCCGGCGGTCTGCGGCAGGAACAAGACCCCTTGCAGGGTCTCATCGAGGGACTCAATCGTCACCCTCTCTCGCTGAATAGCACTCATTAAGCTTCCTAACAAAGCTTGATAAGTGCCAACATTGCCGGCCAGACACGATCGCCTCGCCCGCCATTGGGAATTTTCTGCCCGGCTGCACTAAGGCTTTCCTCCGTAGCTGGCGTAATCGTCGAGATCGAGGAGGTCGAACCAGGTCGCGATGTCTTCGCGTTTGGGCGCGATGGATTTGTGGAGCTTGTTGAAGTAATCGCGAGCTTCGACGTCCATCGGGCTGCGCTGTTCCTGGGCCATGGACCACGCGAGGATCTCGCCCACGGAAGGTTTGTTCTTCGAGTTGGCGTTGATCCAGTCGAGAATGGCGCCATCGCTCTTTCCGGCGGCGAGTTGCTTTTTGAGGGCAGCTGGGTTCACACCGACAAAATCGAGGAACCGTTGGTCGAGCGGGCATGCATATTTGTATTCGCCGACTTTTCCAGCGACTGCCGCGCGGCCTTTGTCGAGGATGCGCGGAAGAATCACGTACCCACCGAGTCGCACGCGCGGGCTGCGCGGCGGACGTTTTGTCAGATCAATTTCGTTGTTTGGCATAAATCAAAATGTCAGCAGACTAATTAATCCCTGGCCGCGCGACGTCAACTCCCAACGCGAACCTCGTCGTGTGACCAATCTGCGGCAGGGGTTGCGCGAGTATTCCGCTTCATTCACGGACAACAATTGCACCGCCGATTTGCTTTTAATTTCGGATGCGGCGCGTGGAATCAGTTCGTACGCCAGGCCGTTGAAATTGAATGCGATTTCGTAAGCGGCAGTGCCTTGCGCTTGCGCTGTCGCGTTGCTTCGCACGAAAACCGGGTAGCGCTTCAGCCATGGAAAATCGGTGTCGCGCACGAGCACGCGACAGAGTTCAGTTTGATGCTTCGCAAAGGTGGCAAAGTTGAACGCTTTGCCCTGCTCGTGATCTGCGCGAAGGACAGCTTGCGGGTCTATGGCGATCAGGTTTTGACCGTTCCAATCGCCATGATCGTTGCGTTCGCCGGGATGGTTACGTTTGTACCACTCGGCGAAGCGGTCATTGAGGAAAAAATTCAATTCGAAATGAACGTGCGCGCGGTCCTTCGTAATGGCCTGTGCGGTATTCGAAGTGCGGCCCATGATCGCGATCGTTTCGCCCGCTCTGACGTTCGCGCCTGCTTTGAGATCGGCGCGAACTTCACTCAGGTGCGCGTAAAGCGAATACAACTCAATGCCATCGATCTGATGTTTCAGAACGATGTAGTTGCCATAATTCGAAAGCCCGGAACGTCGATTGATGTAAGCGACCACTCCGTCGGCGGTGGCCATCACGGGATCGGTTGGTTCGCCGCGCCGGTCGCGCTGCAGGCACCGGATGTCGAGGCCTTCGTGGAGTTGCCAGCCTTCAGTGCGCACGCAGCCGAACGTGCCGCTGGTCCACGGTTTGCCGACGGTGCCGACGAAGAACTTGTCTTCGTTGCCGCGCTCGAAGATCGCCTGGTTGGCTGTCGGCAGCCGAAACAATTCGGCGCGCGCGGTGAGGCAGACCACCAAAATCAGCAAAGCGCGAAGAGCCATTTCAGAGATTACCTTTTTGGGCCACTTTGGCGACATTGTTGAGCCCGAGAACAATCCGCTCGGACTCTTCGCGTGTGGCATCGGGTGTAAAGACCAGAACGCCATCGGCAATCCGCTTCGTAATTTCGGGCGCGGCAAGCCAACGCGCCTGGCCGAATTGGCTGAAGATTGCAATGTGCTTGCCTTTGTTTGCCGTGGTGTACTGCTCGAGAATCCACGTGCCGCGGCGGTCGAATTGGATCATGATTTGAAACGCGCCCATCGCATCGACCACCGAAGCCTTAACAACGTGCGCTTCACTCAGGAAGGGCGAGTTCTGCACATTCAAATTCATCGGGTTCGCGCGATAGACCGGCACCGGACTGCTGCGGCGACTGGCGTCCTCATTCACCTCAAGATGGAAACGGATCGTGCTCGCTTCCTTTTTGCGAAGAGTCTCGCAACTCACGCAGAGGAGCGCGGTGAGCGCCGCGAACAAATAAGCATTGAACCGAAAGAGACGAGCGGTCATATTTCGAAAACTCGACAACGATTTACAGTAAAGATCAGTTATGGGCAAACAGTACAACAAAGGTGAAAAACGCAAACGCCGACTCGCGTATCTGAAGCGGCGCAAGAAAGCCTCGAAGAAGCCCAGAACGGCCGCTGCGGCTGTGCCTTAACTCGCTCCGCTCTTTTCGTTGCGCCGGCTACTTCAATATTTGCCATTGCTTCTGCTCGGGGCGGCTGGTGGTTGTTCGTTGTTGTGCCCAAAGGCGAGCAAAACCGAGTTCGAGTTCGCGCTGATCGGTGACGTGCCTTACAGCGAATTCGATGCGACCAATTCGTTCCCCAATATGATCGCGGAGATCAATCGCGCGCGGCTTGCGTTCGTTGTTCATGACGGCGACATCAAATCCGGTAGCACGCCGTGCACGGACGAAGTGTTCGAGGAGCGTTACCGGCAATTCCAGACTTTCGAGCACCCGTTCATCTACGTTTTTGGTGATAACGAATGGTGTGATTGCGCCCGAACCAACGGATTCACGCCCGACGAACGGCTGCGCAAGCTGCGGGAGATTTTCACCAAAGAGAACCGCACGCTTGGGCGTCGGACGTCCGCGCTGGAGCGCCAAAGCGATAATCCCGATTATGCGGATTACCGAGAAAATGTCCGCTGGACGCGTGGCGGTGTGCTCTTTGCGGGATTCAATGTCCCGGGCGACGCCAACAATTTTGGGAAACCCGAGTTCAAGGCGCGCAACAAAGCGAACCTCGTGTGGTTGCACGACAGCTTTGAGCTGGCCACGCGCGAGAACTCGCGGGCGATCATGCTGATCATCCAGGCGAACCCGCATTTCGATCTGGCGCGGACGAATCGATTGCGCGTCGGTTTCAACGAGTTCATCGACGCGCTGGAGCGGGAGACGATCCGCTTCCAGAAGCCGGTCGTGTTGGTCCACGGCGACAGTCATTACTTCCGCATCGACAAGCCGCTGCTGGGAACAAGAAGCAAGCGTCGACTCGAAAACTTTACACGCGTCGAGACGTTCGGAAACCCCGACGTGCATTGGGTGCGAGCGCGCGTCGATTTCGACAACCCTAACGTCTTCAGTTTCGAGCCGCAGATCGTTAAAGAGAACCTTGTCCGGCACTGACGACCCCGCGCGCGTCGATGCGGTGAAGGGTAGGCAAGCAGTCATCCTCCCAATTACCTCAAATTGGCAATCGAGGCTTTGAGGTTACGACGTGCCTGCTGCTCGTATTTCGCGCGGAACCATTCGGTGGCAAAGATCGTTGGCCGGGCAAGGAAGCGCTGCAGAATCTCGGCGCGCTTTGAAGCGAAAATCGGCCGGGGAACCCATCCGTATTCTTTGCGAATTTGTTGCTCGTATTCGGAGAAGCGGTCTTCGCTCTGGCCGAGAATGCTCAGGTCCACATCCACCATGAGCGCGGCGTCGGCATCTGCGCCAACTTCGTGATTTTTTGTAACCATCACGAGTCTTGCCGCGGTCTCAACAAGTGAGCCGGGCACTCCCGTTTCAACGGCACAGCACTTGAGGAGCGCGGCGCTTTGTTCTTCGTTGTCGCCGGCTCTCGGCTTGTAGACCGCGTCGTGAAACCAGAGAGCGAGTTCGACGGCTGCCGGATACACGGCCAAATGTCGCGCCTGATCGAATTCGACCAGGCACTCCCCAATGTGCAGCTGATTGTGATAGTGGCGATGGGGTTCTGCGTAGGCAGTCGTGAGCCGTTCGTACCATTGGACGGGAGCATCGTCGACGCCGGCCGCGCGCCATAGTGCCGACCAGCGGTTTAGATCCGGCCAGCTCACGGGTCAGACTTTCAACAAGCGCCTGTAAACCGGCCCCGGAACGTAGCTTTTCACCACTTTTTGCCATCCTTTCGGTCCAACCAGGCCCCGCACCATGCTGGAGCTGACTTCGGCAATTCCGCGAGGGGGCATCAGAAAAACGGAACAGATGGCAGGGTCGAGGTCGCCGTTAATGTTCCTCATTGTGCGCTCGTACTCGTAATCACTCTCGGAACGAATGCCACGGAGGATGTGCGTGGCGCCGATCGATTGCGCATAGTCGATGAGGTAGAGGTTTGAGAAAGAGGTCACTGAAACGTTGCGATAGTGTTTGAGAGATTCACGGATCATCGCCAGGCGCTCGGCGAGCGGGAACGTGTATTTCTTGTCCGGATTGATTCCGACCGCGACGATCAGCCGATCAAACAGACTTACCCCTTGCTCAATCATCCAAAGATGACCGACGGTAAGCGGATCAAAACTTCCCGCGTAAACGCCGAGGCGTTTCTTTTCACGCATGAAGCGAACGTAGCAAGCGAATTCGTTTTGTCAGCTATGTGTGAGGCCGCACAAATCGATGGAAAGATGGTACAAGGCGGGACTCCGACGATCTTGTCGATTTCGCTCGTGACGCGGCTTTGCCGCTACGAATCAAATTGAACGAGAGTTTTTTGATCCAGGGAGGCGGAGTTGCGATCGCGAGTGAAAAAGGCGTATACATAGACCGCACATACGGAAGCGATAATTCCGGTCCAGCCGATGATGCGCAAAGCAGTGGCGATGCGGGTTTCATACATGAGGATGTCCCACCGGGCCAGGATGGTATTCCAATCGTGATCGCCGCCACCGACGAGGGGCAATTGCAGGACGCGGGCGTCGGCCATGTAGCGAGCGATGTTCAGAAAGTTTTCGAAGAACCAAACGAGGCCTGCGCTGAAGAGGAGCAGTTTGTCTTTTCGCCAGCCGGTGATCGCGAGGATGACGGGAAAGGTGAGCTGGCCAATTGTCCCACCGTACGGTTCCAAGCGAGTGCTGAAGAGTCCGACTATGGGATGGCCAGCCTCGTGGAACAGGAGGTTGGCATGATCGATGACGAAAACAAAGCCGGGTTCGGAAGAAAGGACAACCGCGATAAAGAGAAGAAATCCCCCGCCAAACAGCGCGTAGTGCGTTTTAGGTATTTGATCCCATTCCTTGCGGAACATGGGTGATGGAAAGCACGTTCGCGGCCAAGGATTATCCGGTGGCTCAGTTCCTTTTCTTTGTCTGCAATTGGCCGAGGAGATCCTGGAACTGCCGATTGTCAGGACTGGCCTGGATTGCCGCCTGCGCGATAGGAATGGCATCGTTCACGCGGTCTTGCGTAATGAGAAAGTTGATGTAGCCGTAAACGGCTTCGGGGCTTGACGGAGAGATTTGGGTGGCGAGTTGAAAGGTCTGCTCTGCTTGCGCCGGGTAATTGCGATTGAGCAAGAGATCGGCCTGGTTTGAAGCCAATTTGGAATACGCCAGGCGGAGCTGCTCATCGAGCGGCTGCCCGTCTGTTGGGAAAAGCACCTGTTGAGCGGCGGCGCGCCAGTAATCAACGGACTCCGTAGCGCGCTCGGGTGTGAGCGCGTTTTGTTGATCCTGCACGCGAACTTCCATGATGGGACCGAGAGGCGTGGCGTTTTCGTAGGTGGATTTGAAGGGGAAGGATTGTTCGATGGCGAAGGAGACCCCGGGATTTTTGTCGAGGAGCATCTGAAACATTTTTTCGTTGATCGCCATGACGGCGACCTGACCGGAGACCTGGATTTTGCCGTCAACGAGGCGCACGTCCTCTCCCGGGCGGACCTGCCTGGGTTCGTCGGGGAATTGCCGGTCGTGCTCGAAGCGTTTCTTCGCGTCGGCGATATACTCGTCGAAGGCGCGTTTGGAATCGTCGCTGGTGAGTGTTGACATGCGGTCGCTGTAGAGAGTGTTCATGAACTCCATGTAGCGACCGTCGGCAAAGGCATTTTGTGTGACGATGATGTGTTGCTCGCCCCCGCTAGTCTCGTTCAGCAACTCGGGAATCCACCGGCCCGGGTCAGTGCCACCGACGTAGATCATGCCCGGACGAAGCGTGTCGAGGATCGCATTGCCGTAATCGAGGAGTTTTTGCGCGGGCCACATGTGGGCCTGTTCAGCCACGCCGTAAGCATCGAGCACCGCCGGCCAGAACGGGTCGAGTTCCGGTGAATGGGTGGAGCCCTCGTATTGGGCGGAACGGCTAGAGATTGCCTTCCATTGTTTTTCGATTTCTGTCCAATCGCCGGACTCAAGGGCATCGAAGAACTTCTCGATTTCGGGAGGGACCTCCTTGTTTTCACGGCGGCCGATTGCGCGGACAAGATCACGACGTTTGCGAACGAACTGGCTGACTTTGCCAGCGACAATCTCCTCCGCAGTGAACTCCGGCGCAGTAGATGAACGGCGTATGCGCTCAAACCCCGGTTTGATGTCTGCCGAATCGGCGGAAGCGACCTGGCCTGACGCCGTCGCAGAAGTTTCGTTTCTAGCAGATTTATCGACGCCACGCCGCGAGAGAAGAGCGAGGAGCACAAGCAGCACACCACCGGCAGCAATGAACCAGGGCCAGCGGAGCCGGTTAGGGTTGGGGCCGGGCACCGGAGTCTGCGGATGGATTTCGTTCATGCCCCGCGTTTCATCGTCCACTTTAATAACACCGCGCCGCGCAAATTTCGTATATCAGGCTTGAAAACAGAGTAACCTTCAGAAAGGTAGAGCGAAAACGTGTGAATTTGATCGTCAACTGGAAGTGGTGGATGTGGTTGATTGTAACCTCCTGCATGCCGACGGCTGAAGGGGCGCATCATTACGTTTTCTTCAACAGGGACAGGGAACGCATATCCGATCGCGTGTTCATCGAAGCGACTGCTTTCGAAGGAGCACAATTGAAATATACATGGCGGGAATTGGAGCCGGACAAGGATAGCTACGATTTGAGCGCTATGGAGCAGGACTTGAGTTTCCTGGTTTCGAAAGGCAAGAAGCTGTTCATCCAGATCCAGGATTCATCGTTTAACGCGAAAACAGTCAATGTTCCTGATTATCTGTTGAAGGATGGCCGATATAACGGAGGAGCCGACAAGCAGTACAGCATCAAAGGCGACGACGAAGAGCATGCCATCGTCGAAGGGTGGGTTGCGCGGCGGTGGGACACGGCGGTGCAGGAGCGTTTCCACAAGTTACTCTTGGTGCTGGGCAAGAAGTTGGATGGAAAAATCGAAGGAATCAATCTTGCCGAAACGGCTGTGTCGTTTGGAGAAAGCCGGCGCCTGTTTCCCAAGGGGTTTACGCCCGAGGTTTATCGCGAAGCAATTCTCACGAATCTGATGGTTTTAAAGTGGGCGTTTCCAAAATCGGTCACAATGCAGTACGCGAACTTTATGCCGGGAGAATGGCTGCCGGACGACGATCGCTCGCACTTGCGCACGATTTATCGGCGAGCGAAAGACTTGAGAGTGGGTGTCGGAGGCCCTGACCTGCTGCCTTACAAACCGGGACAGATGAAGCACGCATACCCGCTGATAAGAGAACTTGCGGGAAGCGTGCCAACCGGCGTCGCGGTCCAGGACGGAAACTACGAACATATCAATCCGAAAACCGGGCAGCGTGTGACGATTGCGGAGTTGGTGGGATTTGCTACGGATTATCTCAAGGTCGATTACATTTTTTGGTGTACCCAGGAACCGTTTTATTCGGAGAAGCTGATACCATTTCTGCGAGGGACGAAGTGAAGCCAAATCATTCCAGTGCGGCAGCGAGAGTTGGTTTAAGGATCGATTGGCCGTGACACGTTATGCCGTGAGCTCTAAGGTTTTGTGGTGGAGAAACGGACGTTGACGCTTGGGCATTCACCAGATCCCGATGACGCGTTCATGTTTTATGCGCTGGCGCGGGAGTTGATTTCAACGAATGGGTTTCGTTTCGAGCACATCCTGCAGGACATTCAAACGCTCAACGAACGCGCGACACGCGGCGAACTCGATATCTCAGCCATCAGCGTTCACGCCTATGCATATGTTTCCGACCAGTACGCGTTGCTGCCGAGCGGGGCGAGCATGGGAGACGGGTATGGGCCGATGCTGGTTGCGAAGGAAAAGTTGGCTAAAGAGGAGATTGCGAAAAGGCGCATTGCGGTGCCAGGGACGATGACGAGCGCGTTCCTCGCGCTGCAACTGTGGATGGGCAAACCTGCCAGGGAGTTGAAGTATGTGGTTGTGCCCTTCGACAAAATCTTCGAAACGGTGCGCGCCGGCAAAGCTGATGTTGGTTTGATCATTCATGAAGGGCAGCTCACGTATGCGCGTGAAGGGTTGGTGGTGTGTGAAGACCTCGGCGCGTGGTGGGGAGGCGAAAATGACGGCCTGCCTTTGCCACTGGGAGGCAACGTCATTCATAAGCGGTTTGATCCGGCGGCGCGATCGGCGATTTCGCGCATTCTCACAGCGAGCATCCGCTACAGTCTTGAGCATCGCGCTGAAGCAGTGCAGCACGCGTTACATTACGCGCGCGATATGGGTCGCGAGCTCGCGGACAAATTCGTCGGGATGTATGTGAACCATTGGACGCTCGACTACGGCGAGAAGGGCCGGGAATCGATTCGACGGTTTCTCGGGCGAGCGCGAGAACAGGGATTGATCAGCCGCGAACCGGAGCTGGAGTTTGTAGATTAAACGCTCTCGGTGACCGCCAGCGTGGCGGTAGATGACGCGGCCGAATTCGTGAGGGCTTATAGAATGCGCGAGAGCGTCGTGGAGTGCGCGCACTCCCGTGCCGCTTTGGAATAGAAGTCAGATCACTCGACGTTATCGGATGGTGAGCCGCGTGCCGTTAATTCCAAAGCGCCAGAGGACAGGCGCACTCCACGACGCTCCGCGAAGACGTCCTTCAAATCACCACGACCAGCTCATGCTGTTCGTGGAGGCAGTGCGCATGTCGAAGAAGCTGGCTTCGACGCGCTTGAGTTCGAGCCGCAGAATCGAAACTTCCGCCGTTGGGGGCATGATGTGCACCGCCCAGGAGGGACGCTGTTTCATGCGAGAAATGGCGTCGTAAAGGACGATCAGACCTTCGGGCGCGAGACCGCAATCCAAGGCGTTGCGTGAGCCGGCGAGCACGGCCTTGCGCCACTCGCTGGGCGGAAGGACCGAATAGAGGGGCACCGGATTTTTCGCGTCACCCAATTGCGAAGCATATTGTTTGTAATGGCCGAGGTAATGATGGGCCATTTCGATCGCAGCGAGTCCGGCGGCCATCTGATTGAAATTGCTGAGCTGCCAATTCATGGTGTTGAAGGACCAGGATTTCGGATGCGTGGGCGCATAAAGTTCCGTGAGACCTTTGTCGCCGTTCTCACACGAGAGGCTGTTCACGGCCTTCGTGAAAAATCCGTGATCGACCTGATCGACAGCCTTGGCGTGAGAGACGTAATTGAGCAAGTCGAAGAGCGGAGCCGAGACATAGATGACCGATGAGTTCGGGCCATTGCCGGGAGATTCGCCGGGTTGCAAATAGGGAGCCTTGGCCTTATCGAGCAATACCGGTGTGGCGGCGAGTCCACGACGATTCTCCGCAGGCAGAGCGCGATAGAGATCGGCTGCAATGCGCGCCATGGTGTCATAGCCGCTCTCGTATTTTTTGGCGGCGGCCGCAGGGGATTCCGCCGCGGGCGCATGACAGGCGCACAGTAAGGCAAATACCAGGGTTGTGGCTGATGCGATTAGAGTTTTTCGAGGCATAAACTTCGTTGCTCGTTCAAGCTGCATCTGAAACACAGCATACATGCGGCCATATCATAGCGGCGCTCTCCATCCGGCGCGACCAGAATCGGCCACGAATTTCTCGTCTTTGCGCCGCCTGATTCTATGCTGGGCGGATGAAGTATCGGCGGTTTGGTCGCACCGGTTTGATGATGCCGGTGATTTCCTGCGGCGGCATGCGCTACCAATACAAGTGGCAGGATGTGCAGCCGCAGGATATCCCGCCCGCAAACCAGGCGAATCTCGAAGCGACCATTCGACGCGCGGTCGAGTTGGGCATTAATCATATCGAAACTGCGCGCGGCTACGGCTCGTCCGAGATGCAATTGGGGCGCATCCTGTCGACACTGCCGCGCGACAAAATCATCGTGCAGACGAAAATCGCGCCGATGGCCGACGCGAGAAATTTTGTGCGGACGTTCGAGACGTCGATGAGGTATTTGCGGTTGGAGTACGTCGATTTATTGGCGCTCCACGGGGTCAATCACCGGGATTTTTTGAAATGGTCATTGCAGAAAAACGGGTGCGTCGCGGCGGCGCGCAAGTTGCAGAAGGAAGGGCGCGTGCGATTCGTCGGCTTTTCGACGCACGCGACGACCGACATCATTCTCGAAGCAGTCAACAGCAGCGAGTTCGACTACATGAATGTGCATTGGTACTTCGTGAATGACCTGAACTGGCCGGCGATTGAGGCGGCGAACCGGCTGGATATGGGTGTGTTCATCATCAGCCCGAACGACAAAGGCGGAAAGTTGTACGATCCGCCGCCGAAGCTGGTTGAACTTTGCCGGCCGCTGACCCCGATGCAGTTCAACGGGCTTTATTGTTTGGCACGGCCGCAGGTGCATACGCTGAGCTGCGGCGCCGCGCGACCGGGCGACTTCGACGAACACGCGACCGGGCTTGACGCGTATTACGATCAGATCGATACGGTGGTGCCGCCAATCGAGCAACGGTTGCGTGCGGAAATGCGTCGTGTGCTCGGGGAGGATTGGTGCGCCCGATGGTTTGAGGGCTTGCCGCACTATGTCGACGTGCCCGGAGAGATCAACATGTCGGAAATCCTGCGCTTGTGGACATACGCTCGCTCGCTGGATTTGGTTGCGTGGGCGAAGATGCGGTATAATTTGCTCGGACAGGGAGATCATTGGTTCCCCGGTGAAAACGCAGGGAGAAGTGCAAAGCTGTCGGGCAAGGAACGCGACACACTGCTGAATTGCGTCCGGGCGAGCCCGTTTGCGGAACGAATTCCCGCGATCCTCGAGGAGGCGCACAAAATGCTGTTCGAAAAACCTGTGAAGCGGTTAAGTGAGAGTTGAGATCAGGAGCCCTTTGCAGTAGGATAGGTGCGCAATCCCGGGACCCGCGAGCTCGGTGAGAGAATATGCGTGAGCGCAGTTTATTGTATTTGTTTTTGGGTTTAAACGTCGCCCTGGCCGGGGCGTTCGTGATCTATCTCTTTCTCTCGACCAACCGCCAACCGGAGGTCGTCGCGACAAGTTTTGTTCCCACAGCTAAAACAAACGCAATGCGTTCAACGCAAGCGGTGAACGTTGCCAAAACGAATGCGGTGGTCGCAGCAACGAACAAATCGGCGGTCGCTGCGCCGGTAACAACAACAAACGCGCAAACAGCGGTCGCGGCGGTAGCGAAGCCAACGTTCACCTCGAAGAAATTCACCTGGCAGGACGTCGAGGGTGACCAGTATCGCTCCTATCTCGAGAGCCTGCGCGCCGTCGGCTGCCCGGAGGACAAAGTCCGGACCATTGTGCTGGCCGACATCAACGAGCTGTTCGACAAGAAGCGGGTCCGGGAAGCGGTGCAGCATGATATGCAATGGTGGCGCCCCGAGGCCATCAATAGCATGGGAGTGAACGTGTTGCAGGAGCGGGGCCGCGCGCTTGAAGACGAACGCGGAGCGCTCATTGCGAAACTTCTGGGCACGGAAGCGGCCAGCGAACAAAAGGGCGAGACGTTGCTCTGGAACAGCGTGCAGTTGAGCGGGCCTGTGCTCGGCGCGCTTCCGCCGAAATTGCACAACGACGTGCAGGAGATTTGCGCGCGATCGATGGAGCGCCACCAAACTTATTTCTGGTCGCGGGTCAATGATGGCCAGCCGATGAACCAGGTCGAGATGGCGAAGTTGCGCGAGCAGACCCGCACCGATCTGCGAAAGGTTTTAAACGAAGAACAGGTCGAGGAATTTGTGCTCCGCTACTCGCATAACGCTTACCGTCTGCGCGAGGAGTTGCGCGGGTTCGAGCCGACACCGGACGAGTTCCGGAAGATTTTCCGCGCGATCGATCCGCTCGAACACCAAATGCAAATGGAATTCGGCGGTCCCGAAGCAATGAGCGAAAAGCAGCGGGAGCGTTTTGAGCGGCAGCGCGATGCCGCCATCCAGGAAGCGCTCACGCCGCAGCGTTACACGGCATTTTTGCTGACGAAGGATCCGCTCTACCGCCAGGCACAAATGATGGCGTTACAGTATGGCGCGCCGCCGAAAGCGATTATGCCGATTTACCAAATGACGAAGCTGAACGAGTCGCGCCGCCAACAGATCATCAACGACGCGAATCTCACGCCGCAGCAGAAATCCGAAGCGCTCAATGCCGTAAACATCGAGCAGCAGCAGAAAATTCAGCGCATCGTGACCGATGCGGCGAATCGATAGGATTCAACATCGGAGTTGCTTTACCCATCCCACGCGCGCGCGTAATCTACCCTTGCGATGCCAGAAATTGTTCTCAGCACGCTCAACGCAAAATACATCCATGCCGCCTTTGGGTTGCGCTACCTCATGGCCAACCTCGGCGAGTTGCGTTCGCGCGCCTGCATCGCTGAGTTCGACATCAACCAGCGCCCGCTCGATATCGCGGAAGGAATCCTGTCGCGCGACCCGAAGGTCGTCGGCCTCGGTGTTTACATTTGGAACGTCGCTGAGACGACGGAAGTTGTCGCCGCGATCAAGCGCGTGCGGCCGGAGATCGTCGTCGTGCTCGGTGGTCCCGAGGTGAGCTACGAAGTCGAGCAGCAACGAATCATCGAATTGGCCGACTACGTCATCACTGGCGAGGCCGATCTGAAATTCGCTGAAGTCTGCCGCGCTTTGCTCGCCGGAGAAAAGCCCGCTTCAAAGATCATCAATGCCGAGTTGCCGCAATTCGCCCAACTCATCCTTCCTTACGATCTCTACGACGACAAAGACGTCGCCCATCGCGTAATTTACGTCGAAGCCTCGCGCGGCTGCCCGTTCACCTGCGAATTCTGCCTCTCCTCACTCGACATCCCAGTCCGGCAGGTTCCGCTCGATCAACTCCTCGCTCACCTGCGGCGACTGCTCGATCGCGGCGTGAGCCAGTTCAAGTTCGTTGATCGCACGTTCAACCTGAATCTCAACGTCAGCAAAGCGCTCCTGCAGTTTTTCCTCGAACGCTACCGTCCGGGACTCTTTCTCCACTTCGAGATGATCCCGGACCGGCTGCCTGAAGCCTTGCGCGAGATCATCGCGAAGTTTCCACCGGGCGCGCTGCAATTCGAGGTCGGCGTTCAATCGTTTAACGACGAAGTCTGCCGCCTCATCAGCCGCCGCCAGGACGTGCGCAAGCTCGAAGACAATTTCCGTTTTCTGCGTCGCGAAACCGGCGTTCACATTCATGCGGACCTGATTGCCGGCCTGCCGGGTGAATCGATCGAGAGTTTCGGCGCGGGTTTTGACCGGCTGATCGGGCTAAACCCGCATGAAATCCAGGTAGGGATTCTGAAACGTCTGCGCGGGACGCCGATCGTTCGTCACGATGCCGAATGGCAGATGAAGTATAACTCGCATCCGCCCTACGAAATCCTTCAAACCCGTCTCGTCAGCTTCGCTGAGTTGCAGCACATGCGGCGCTTCGCGCGTTACTGGGACCTCACCGGCAACAGCGGGAATTTTGTTGAGACAACGCCGCTGCTCTGGAGTAGCCAGGAACGCTCGCCCTTTGTCGCTTTCAGCCGATTCACCGAGTGGCTCTACGCAAGAGTTGGCCGCACCGACAGCATCGCCCTCCCGCGGCTCGCCGAGTTGCTCTTCATTTTTTTGACACGCGAGCTTCATCTTGAAGCGCAAAGCACCGCCAAAACGATGTGGCGCGATTATCAACGCGGCGCAGAACGCGACTTGCCCGAATTCCTTCGGCCGTACATCTCCGTCGAGCGATCGGCTAACCGCGCCTCTGGCCGCCGCACCCGTGGACTCAAGCGCCAGGCCCGTCACCACTGGACAGCCGCTACTTCGACGCTAAACGCGGATCGTCCTTGAACCGAAACGCCGGCTTCCCGGTGATGTCGCTGCTCGTAAACGACGGACACCAATATCTCTCCACATGCCCGATCATCAGGTCGGTGCCTTCAAAATGAGTGACACCCGGCGGACGCTCCGGGTTGTACATCGTATCGGTCATGTCGCGCATCAGCGCGACGTTCTTGCCGCACCTGACCATCTGCCGAATCGCGAACGGACGCCCGAGCACGCACATGTTCAGATGCACGCCGCACAAAATCACGTTTTCGATGCCGCGCTCGGCCAGCAGGTTCCACGTTTCCTGTCCGTTGTCGGTAATGGCGTCGCCGTCCGCGATCTCGATCGTGCTGATTTGACGTGTCCAGGCTTCGCGGATGGGGCATTTGGTTCCGACGCAGTCGCAGCCCATGTCTGAATCGTCGATCGGCAGGACGGCTTCGTGCTTCGGGTCCGTCCAACACCACGCGGTACCCCAACGTTCCGTTGTCGCAAGTGGAATGGGTGCCCTCGAGAATTTGGCGGTTTGCGCCCGCTTCCGTTGCGGTGTGCCATCGTAGTATTTGGTGCAGGTGCTGGGCGCGTGAATGATGAACACGCCGCGGTTGCGGGCCGTCTTCACGACCTCGTTCAAGGGCCCTGCCATCTCGCCAACGCGCCGCGCGGCGGACTTGCACCAATGATCGTCCCACATATCGCAAATGATCAGCACGGTCTTCTTCGCCTCCCAATTGACCGTCTTCCCAGCGACGGAGAGGTTATCGCCGGCCTTCGCCCGCGACCGAAGATTCAGTTGCAGAGTGCTTTCACCCGCCCGTGCCAGGAGAGTGCCGAGCGAGAAGCCCATGATCAGTAATATTGCCCACGGTTTCATGGCATTGAGTTATGCCGAAAACGAGGACAGGAAGCCAGCGACAATGGAAAGAGCGAATAACAAATTGAAAAGTCAAAGCGCAGATGGGGCCCGATTACTTTGCGAAGCTCCTGTCTCGGTAGATCCGGAGAAGTAGCAGGTTCTGCCTGGATCAGGGGAGTTCTCTGAGGCGAAGGTGCCGGTACTCCATTTGACCACGGTCGGCTTCGAGGCCGATAGGGCCGGTCTCCGGAACTTTGAGCGCCTCCTGCAATAGTTCACCGTTGCAAGTGCAATGGGCGACACCGTCTTTAACCGTGACTTCGATCTCATTCCAATCCTGCGGCTTGTATTTTTTGAGGTCTTTGTAAGGGCCGGCGACAAGGTAGTCGCGGCATTGAAGCTGGGGTTTGCGGATGAAAACTCCGCTGTCGGCGTTGACCGCGGCGCGAAATTCGAGCTTGAGGTTGAAGTCTTTCGGGAACTCGCGCGTTGTCCACAGGATTTGCATGAGGCGAGGTTCTCGCGGGTTGACAACGAGGTTGCCGTCTTTGACGGAGTAACGTCCGTCAAAGCTCGCGGTTTTGCCGTCGAAATTATTGGTCTTGTAACCCCAGCCAGTGAGGTCCTTGCCGTTGAACAAGCTGATATAGCCCGGTTCGGGCTTGAAGGTGTCGGCGCAGCGGGCAATGGGCGACGCCGCGATGATGAGCAAGAGCAACCCTACGAGTGAAATTCGAATCATGGGTGGATTGTTACGACAAAGACGGAAGCGCTGCAAGCTGCTGCGACCATGCCTTGAATGCCGGAGCAGAATGGAATCCGATTAGGATTAAGATTATGATTACGATCACGATCCTCTGAAATACGGAAAGGATAACACTGTTGTGATGACCGGGTGACGAGTTGGATCATTCTTTGCGGCTCCGATTTCCGCGAAGCGGTGAAAAATGAAGAAGTCGCCCTGCGTGTTGCCGAAATTGGCGACATGGCGCGATGGATGATCTAGAACTTGTAGATCAGGTTGCCCACGACGAGGAAGCTGTTGCCCTTATTGCCGCCGCCTGTAAACACGCCCGGCGCGGGCTGATCCAGTTCCGCAGTTCCGCCAAACGGACGGGAGCCATCGGCAGCGTGGTCCCAGCGTACTTCGAGCCGGCTGAGCACATTTTTCCAAAGGTCGTACTGAATTGTTCCAGTGACCGCGATGACCTTCGATCCAGTGTTATCAAAATCGGTGCCCGCGCCGTTCGCATCGAGAGGAGTAAGGATACCGGGAACGTCGTTGTTGGCGTATTCACCGCGGGCATGGAAGCTCAGTTTCTCGGTCGCCTGGAACGAGAGATACACGGCGTACGCGCCCACAAACAAATTCTGGTCTCCAGTGAGGTCCTGCCGATGCACGTAAACATAGTCCGCCGATGCGCCCAATTTCAGGCCTGGAAGAGGTGTGTTGATTGCTCCACCGATGTAATAACTAGTCTGGTCCACGCCCGTGCCGGAATTGTAACCGTTGATAGCGCCCGCCACGAGAGTCGAGCCATGCAGGAAACCCAGACTTTCAGGCACGGTGAACGTGATCGATCCCATATACGTCTTGTAGGACTCCGGTTTGGGTCCAAAGGGAGCGTGCGCCTTTTCATTGATAAACGGACCAAACGTGTTCGCGACACCGGCAGCCACTCCGATGACGTCGTTGATCTGCCAGGTGCCGAGCAAACCCGTATGGGTCGTCGGCTCGATCGTGTAACCGTACGAGCGGGTGTAATGCGCGTTGTTCCCCGCATCGAATGTCTCGTAGCCGATGATCGTGTCCCACACGCCGAGCCGGAACTTAATCCCATTCCCCACCGGCACGCCCACGGCGACGTACGCCTGTTTGACCGCGACATCGGAAACCGAAATTCCTGTCGACGTGGAATTCAGAAGATTGGCATCGGGACCAAACACGGCGTCGAACTTGAAACCAGCCGAAAACGGATACTCATCGAGAGGCCGCTCGACCGTGAGTTTGACGGCATCCAGATTGAATCCATCCGCCTTCGCCACTCCACCGTAAGCGAACGTCGGCAGGTTGGCGTTACCCGTTCCCGGGACCCACCATCCCGAAGCGTTGACGTAGCCGCTGATCGTCGTCGACGAAAGCGCCGTCATTACTGGTGTGGGTTTTTCTTCCGAGTAAGCGGTGGGAAGAAGATTGATCAACCCTGTGGCGGCCAGCGCCAAGGTGCACGTATTACGTTTCGCCTGTCTCATTGGACCTCCGGATTCCGGCAATCGCCGGGTGCATTGGCTCTGCTTTAGCGCAATCGCACCACATCGCAAAGCAAAATTTGTGCTCAACTCAAATCTTACTCTCAACCGATGAATCGTACTTGCGCCTCGGCCACTCCTGATTCACATGCTAATGGGATGAAGTTCGTCGCTTTCCTCGCGATCAGTCTCTCCTGCGCCGGGCTCACGCAGGCCGCCGGACTTCCCGAAGGAGTTACCAACACCCAGAACACAGCGGACAAGCCACTCCTGCCTCAGGAGGCTCTCAAGAGAATTACCGTCCCTGCAGGATTTCGCGTCGATCTCTTCGCCGGCGAGCCCGACGTCATGCAACCGATCGCATTTGATTTCGACGACCGCGGCCGCATCTGGGTTGTCGAGTCCTTCTCCTATCCGGAATTTAAAAACGAAGACCAGGACCGCGTGATAATTCTGGCCGACGAGAACGGCGACGGGAAATTCGACAAACGAAAGGTGTTTCTTGAGAAGGGCCATCGCCTCAGTGGCATCACGCTCGGTTTTGGCGGGGTCTGGCTTTGCTCACCGCCCAACCTGATCTTTGTTCCCGACAAGAACGAAGATGACGTGCCCGATGGCACGCCAACGATCGTCCTCGACGGCTTTACCACCAAAGCCGTCCATAACATGGTCAACGGCCTCGCCTGGGGACCCGACGGCTGGCTTTATGGCCGTCACGGCATTCTCCAAAACTCGCTCGTCGGCAAGCCCGGCGCGCCCGACAAAGATCGCGTTCTCCTGAACTGCTCGATCTGGCGTTATCACCCGATCCGAAAAGTGTTCGAAGTCGTCGCCCACGGCACCACCAATCCCTGGGGACTCGATTGGGACGAAAACGGCCAGCCATTCTTCTCCAACAACGTGATCGGTCACCTGTGGCATCTCGTCCCCGGCGCGCACTACGAGCGCATGTACGGCGAAGATTTCAATCCCCACTTTTATGAGCTGATGAAGTCCGCCTCCGACCACAAACACTTTGCCGGCGGCGACTGGACCCGTTCCCGCGGCGGCCTTGGCGAGCACGGGCAGCTTGGCGGCGGCCACTCACACGCCGGCGCGATGATCTATCAGGGCGACAACTGGCCCGACCAATATCGGCAGACCGTCATGATGGCGAACACCCACGGCAACCGTTTGCTCTTCGATCGGCTCGAACGCCGCGGCTCCGGCTACATTGCCAAACACGGCGACAACTTCCTCATGGCGAATGACACATGGTTTCGCGCGATCACAATCAGCTACGGCCCTGACGGCGGCGTATTCGTCAGCGATTGGAATGATTCAGGCGAATGCCACGACTACGACGGCGCTTATCGCAGCAGCGGCCGCATCTACAAAATCTCTTACGGCCCATCGACACCCTCACGTGCTTCGGATGCGTTAGCTCCTGATCCTAATCGTAATCCTAATCTTAATCTCTTACCCGACTCCGAACTCGTAAAACTCCAACTCCACAAAAACGACTGGTTTGTCCGCCACGCGCGCCGCCTGCTCCAGGAACGCTTCGCCACGGGCAGACTCGCCAACAACGTGCGCACTGACTTGCAACGCATCCTCCGCGATAATCCCGACGTGACCCGCAAACTACGCGCCCTCTGGGCCTTGCAGGTGACAGGCGGCCTCGATCCCGAAGAGCTCCGTCAACTACTCCGCTACGACAACGAACATATCCGCTGGTGGGCGCTGAAGCTGATCGCCGACGAACGCGCCACACAATTCCGCACCGACATCACTCAACTCGCGAAATCCGATTCATCACCGTTGGTTCGCCTCGGCGTCGCGTCCGCATTGCAACGGCTGTCCCACGAAGGCCGAATCCCCATTGCCCGCGCCCTGCTTCAACACGGAGAAGACGCCGACGATCCGAGCATTCCCCTGATGATCTGGTATGGCCTTGAACCGGCGCTCGAAACCCACCCCCAATTCGGACGCGACCTCCTGGCCAATTGCAAAATCCCCATCGTCCGCCAATTCATCGCCCGCCGTCTCGCCGCAAGTTATCAATTGTCGAAAAACTGACGTCACTCTCTGTCCGCATACGATGATCAGGTCACTTCCGAATAACCCTTCCTTAGTTTTTCAGCGATGAGTTTCGCGGCTTCGGCGCGCGCTTTTGTTTCGTCGGCACACGTTTTGGTTTGAGACTGGCCGTTGGTGCCGATGCGACCGAAGCGCACGATAAAAGAGTTCCCCTCCTGTGAGATTTCCCAAAATTTCCTGGAGCCGCCACCGATGTATTCGAAGCGGCGGACATTTTTCGCCGCCGCCGCAGATTTGGGCGCTGGAGACGGAGGCTGCACGACAGGGGCCGCGGGAGCAATGGGTGGCGAAGTGCTTGCGACTTCAGCGGCTGGCGGCGCAACTTCTTCCGGCTCTTCTTCGAGAGGTTCGGGTGTCTCCGCCAAAGGCGTGCCGGAAAGCTGACGTTCGATGCGAGCGAGCACGGCATCGCGATCGTCATACCAATCTTTGGTCAGGACGAAAGTCACCTGCCAGCCGAAAGCCCGGAGGATGTCAGGCTGGGTAAAGTAGCGCTCGAGGACATCGGCATTGGCGTAATGCGCGTCGGTATCGACGAGGATGCCGAGTTGGTAAGCGCCGTCGGCAGATCCGCGCACGGCGAGGTCACAACGAAAGCGGGATTGGCCAACGTTCAGGTCCACTGCGTGGCCGCGCGCTCGCAGCGCCGCGGCAAGATCGTCGATAACAGCGTCCGGCCTCGGCTCGCTGCCCAGAGCTTTGCGCGCAAGGGGATTGAGGTTTTCAAGGACGCGACGGGCAGTGGTGTTGTCGCCTTTTGAGAGCGCTTCGGCATACTGGAGGAAATTCCGCAAACTGTTCGCGCCATCGTTGTATTCGTTGGTGATGTCATGGTGCCGAATCGAACTGACGATGGCCATGTGATGCTTGGCGCGAGAGAAAATCACGTTGAGGCGCCTTTCGCCGCCGCGCTGATTGATCGGCCCGAAATTCATGAGCATCCGGTGAGTGCGATCGTACCCGTAGCAGATGCTGAGAATGATAATGTCGCGCTCGTCGCCCTGGACGTTTTCGAGGTTCTTCACGAAGAGCCCGCAGAACTGATCGTTCTCTTCGCGGTTGTATTCGGCTTCGAGGCGATCGGCGAATTCGTCATCCTCCTCCCCAAGCCGCGAGAGGGCCTCTTCGATCTCAGTCTGTTGCGCTTCCGAGAAAGCGACAATGCCGATGCTCAGTCCCGTGTCGCGTTGCAAAAGCGCGCGGACCAATTGAGCGATATAGGCCGCTTCGGCCGCATTGCGCCGCTGCTCGTAAATGGCGGTTTCGTGGAAATGAAAACTGATGCTGCGCGCGAGCAGGGCATCCACGTTCGCGGCGCCCTGTTCGGCCGACGTGACGCGCAGTTCCGCAAGCTGAGACGCGGACAGTTGGCGGTCGGGAATCGTAAACAAATTGCCGCTGTAGAAGGCAGCATTGGAAAAGCTGATGAGCGATTCGTATCGGCTGCGGTAATGCCAGGCCAGAAGTGTCGACGGCAGGTTGAGCGCCGACTGCGTAAGAAAACTGTCGGAATCGAGATCGACTTCAATCCGTTCGCCTTCCTCCTCGACGATAACGCTCTCCTCATCCGGCCGGCTGGCGGCGAAGAAGCTGGTGGGAGGCAATTGCATTTCGTCGCCAACCACGATGACCTGATTGGATCGAAAGACGGCGGGGATCGCGTCCTCCACCGGGATCTGGCTGGCTTCGTCAAAGATGACGAGGTCGAAGAGATTGGGGTCGAGCGGGAGGGTGTCGGAAATACTCAAGGGGCTCATCAGCCAAATCGGCTTCAAGTCCTGAATAACCTGGCCTGTGTCGCCGGCGGCGAGATCGCGAATGGACTTGTAGCGCATGGTTTTGCCGAATTCGTGCTCCAGGTCGCGACGCCCCGCGGAATAATTTTTCTTGAAAAGCTTTTGTTCCGGCGTCAGCTGCGCGGCTGGCAGGGAGGAAATCCTCACATGCTCGAGAAATTTTTTGCGAACACCCGCGCGAATGCACAAAGCATTTTGGCGCAACAACTCCCGATGGAGGTTTTCGAGCTGCCCGATGCGTTGGTAAAGGGTGCGTCCCTCGAAGCGCCGCAGCGCACGGTCCTGGCGATAGACATGATTGAGGCTCTTGCGAGCCATCGCGCTTTCAAAGTGGGCGAGCGGCAAAGGGACGTGGCGAAGCGAGCGCGCAAGCTGCGGGGGTAAGTCGACCAACTCGGTAAGAACGGGGAGCAATTCTAGGAGAATGCCGCCTTGATCGCGCAACCCTTCGAGTGCCTGTGCCAGGCCGGGAAAGTCGAATTGCGTGTGCTCCACGAGCAGGGCGTTCAGCGTTTCTTCGAGACGAATGAATTCCGTGTGAATATCGGCCAGCGTTTGCGCGAGAGACGATGCATCGGGCAATTGGACAAATTGCCGGACCAGGGCGCGGACGGACGGGTGCTTGAAATCCGCGGAGCCGTGCAATTCAGCCACCCAGTGGACGAAATCGTGCGGGTCGTCCACTGACCATTCTCGACGAGCCTGATCGAGTGTCTCGTTCAGGGCTTTGAGGGAACGGTGTTCGGTCGCGAGTTCTTCCAGAATCTTCACCCACGACGGTTCGGCGGCGTGCCTGCTGAAATCATAACGGGAGCGTAGCGCTTTGCGAAGATGCCAGAAAGCGGGTTGGAAGAAGCGGAAGATCGAACGCTCAAAGGCGCGCGCTTGCGACAGCGCGTTGTCCGTGTCGTCGGGCGAGAGGCGGTCCTTCCATCCGGCGGCTTTCTCCCGAGCGCGCACGTAAGCGCGGGTGTGATCCTCAAGTTGCTGGGCGAGGGTAGCGAATTCTTTTCCGCCCTCGCTCGCAGGATCGAGGAGCCCGAGAAATCCTTTCTCAGCAAGGGGACGAACTCGCGCCGCAAAGGCTAGAATCGCACGAATCTCTTCGAGGGTGTCCCACAGTTCCGCGGCAAGACCTGAGAGTTCGAGAGCTGATTCGACCGAATCCAGCATCGACTCGGAGCGATCCAACAATTCGCGGAGCGTTTCCAGAGGCCGCTCGGCTTGCACGATTCCGCGGCCAAGCCATCGCAGCGGATGCGTGGCGAAACACGGGTCTTCGTCGAGGTCCACGAGGGCAGAAGCGAGGCGGCTGATGAGGTCACCATGGTTAAGCCAGAGTTTGTAGTCTGGAACCTGCTCTTCGAGTTCGGGAGTTAAATCCGCGACGGCCGAGTTTGAGGCCCGCAACCCAACCAACCGGTGAAGTAGCCGCCGCAGCGGAACCCCGGCGTGCCCATGCGCCTGCATCATGGCGTCTGAGAAACGACGCAGCGATGTTACATGCTGCTCGATAGCCTTGATGCTCGCGGTGCGGGTTTTCCCCTCATCTTCCAGATTCGCCTCGCCAAGAAAGCGCTCGTAGGTCTGCTTGAGATTCTGGATGAACTCTTTCTTGTCGGTCTGGGAGTCGTGAATCAGACAGCACAGCTCGTCAAGCCCCTGCTGACGTAAGCGATGGTAAACGATGTCAATGGCCGCGCGTTTCTCACACACGAACAGGACGCGTTTGCCGCGCGCGACATAATCCGCAATGAGGTTGGTGATCGTCTGTGATTTTCCGGTGCCCGGCGGCCCCTGAATGATGTAGCTCTTTCCGGTGCGCGCTTTCGCAATGGCCGAGGCCTGAGTGGCGTCGCAGGGAATAATCAAAAACTGGTCTTTCGGATCGAGTTGCGGATCGCGAGGTCCTTCGGGCGGCTTTGGCGCGAGCGAAAAAATAGTGTCAAAGGCCTCGCTCGTCGTGTCCGACTCGATGAGGTTCGCGTAGTCGTGGACCAGCGTCATCTTGCGGTAATTGAAATTGCCCAGCGTGATACTGCACAGGTCGAAGTCCCATGAGTATGGATTGGAGGTGTCGCTGTCGCGCAGAGCGAAGGCTTCGCGCTCTGTTTCAATTACCTTTTCGGAGCCGGCAACACTTTCCGGATTGACGATGTTTGGCAGACGAGGCGCCGGCGGCGCTCCGGCGATATCGCGCAAAGGAGCGGGTGACGGACGCACGCGCTCCAGAAACAGTTGCAGGCCCAGCGGGCGGAAATTCTCCCGTTCATAGCTGTAGTCAACCGGTCCATGGCTGCGCCGCGCCTTCGGACGGATCTTCATGCGCCGCCGATACTGGTCCACGCGCTGCCGCGCGCGTTCGTGAATGAGTTCGATCTTCGGCTTCTCAATCTTGTTGAGGATCACCGCCGGTTCGCTGGACTGAATTTGACCGCGCAGCAATTCGTAGAACTGGTCAAGAGTCGTTTCACGCAGATCGATCGAGTCAGGCAACGAGAGGTTATATAATTCCTTGAGATAGTGCCGGAGCGCGGGATTAATCTCCGCGACGCTCGTTGTCGGATCGAGAACGTAACTGTCGCGCACGCCCTTCTTCTTCGAGAGCTGCACCGGAAGCAACAGAAGCGGCGAGTGGATGCGTTCCTCGGGCGATTCCTTCAAATTGTGCCAGTGCAGAAAACAGAGCACCATGCGAAGTTGCGAAAAGCCGTACTCCGCCCGGCTTGAGCGCGCTTCACTGATGATTTTGTCGAGCACGCCCGGGATATACGGCGCGTCCTCAAAGCGCAGATATTTCCCGAGCGACATCGGGGCACCGCGCGTCACGGTGTCGGCCAGTTCTGCGTGCCAGACGAATAATTGTTCCAGCCGGATGTTTCTGTAGTCGAGCACGAGCGGCACGGAAGCGACAGTGAGATTGAGCGTGTGCTGCGTCGGCTTGAAGTAGATAAGGCGATTGCGGCGCGAGATTTCGAAGAGGCGGTCTCGCAAGTGGGTCTGAATGATCCTGCGCTTTCCGATTACGGGCGATTCCGAGAAACCTTTGATGCGCAGGAAGCTCGTGTCGAGATCGACCGGCTGCTCGCGGTAATTCTCCAGCCTCGAGATCAGCGCTTTGAGGTCCTGGGCGCGGCGATGGCGGTTCAATTCGGTCGCCTCGACAATGACCGAAGCCAACACCGGATTGAGCCGGCCGTTGATGCTGAAGAGGTTGTGTCGGCAGCTCGCGAAGAGATCAACATCGCCCAGATCGGTGAAATCGAGGCCGCACGCAAAGCTGGCCAGAATCATCCCGAGCGAAAAAATATCCGTTAACTCATCGTGGTGACCGATGCTGTGTTCCCAGCTCGAATAACCGGAGACGTAAGCCAATCGCTTGATTTCCTGGCCGGGCTCGGCGACTTCCAGGTTTCGCGCCTGCCGCGAGCCCGCATCCAGATCGCGCGTGTGCGTTAATTCACCCACCACATCAACGGCATGCGCGTGCGGCGCCTGTAGAACGGTAACGCGGTCATAGTTCTTGCGCGGTAGCGTGCCTTTGGAAGGTTCGAAACCGAGTTCGCCCCGGTCGTTGACCGCGACATTCTGGAGTCCGTTCAGCGGCGCGACCAGGCCGGTGTCGTGACCCGCCAGAACCTGTCGCATCAGCGGCAACACTGTCGCCAACACGTCATCGGTCTCGAACCCGCCGCGATCGAGCCCGGCAGTCAGCAGTTTGAGAAACGGACTTTCCGCGGCAACGCTCATGGCGCCGCCTCCATTGCCGCCAACATATTGGCCGCTTCGCTTTTGATCTTCGTCAACTCGCGCCCTTTAACCTTCAATTCTTTGCTGACGAGGCGCTCGAATTCCGTGTCGATCTCGAGCTGCCTGCTCAGTTCGAGGGCGGCAGCCAACGGCATTTCATTTAGCTCCGGATCTGCCACCACGAAGTCGAGCAGCAGATAACAATAATACTCCCGTAAATTGCGGTCTTTGGTCTTGAAGCTCGCCGGATCAAAGCCATTTCCAGCTTTCGCCGGCTTGAAATCGGCAAAAAACATTTTCGCGTGCCCAAGCACGGCATCAGTCTGAAACCATTTCGGTGTCAGGAGATGAGAAAGCAGGCTGCGCGTTTTGGCGGTCAGCCGCGCCTGTCCAAGCAGGTCGAGGTTATTAACGCCACGATCCCCTTCGATCATCGCGACGATCTGGTCATGTCCATCGGGTCGTTCCTCGGCCCACAGCGAGAGCGATCGCGCTCGCATGAACGATTCGGGGTGCGACAACGCGTCCGTCGAGACCTTCGCATGGTTAAAGATTTCCTCGGCCTGTTTCAAATAGCTCGCGGCGCTGACCTGCTGCAGCCCAGTCTCGGTCTTGACCAGGCTTGAGACGACGGCATTCAAGTCGCGCGTTACGCAATACGAACCGCGATCGGCGTAGATTTCTGTATAAAGCTGAAACAATCGCGCGCTTTCGACGTGGCTCTCCGCAGCGCCGGCATCATGAGCAATCGTCTGCAACAGCCGGTCGGCGATCAAATACTCGCCAGCCTCTTCCTGCCAGAGGACGTAATGCGCGAGTTCGTGGGCGATGACCGCCTTTAGCTCCTGCGGCGTCAGCAGGGAAAGCAATGGACCGGAAAATACGATATGCCCTTCACCGGGGATGTAATAGAGCGTGGCATTGGATCCGATGTGCTGGGACTGGTATACGGTCAGGGGAATGCTCAATTCCAGCGCCGCTTTTGCTTCCTCGGCGACGCGATAAAGTTCCGCATGGGTTTCCGGGTCAAGCCGGTAAGTCGCCTTCAGGAGATCCAGCCGAAGGGTCTCGGTATAATTCAGCCGTGCCTGGGAAGAAGAGAACCAGTCCCAAAGTTCGCGTTCATGCGTCTTAAGATAGTCCTTAAGCTCGCGGTGATACACGAGCGGCTGCAAGGCTGAACGGGGCTGGTTCATGACTCGTTAATCGGATAGTACACCCGAAATTAAAGCCCCTTTTCATCCCCGTCAAAGTGTTCCAAAAACCGCGAATTATTATAACGCCTTTTTGCCTATTTTCCGCACTTTGAAGCGAATAGTCGCCTGTTCGGAGGGGCGGTAGGGTCGCGACGCCGCTCGCGACCGCTACGACTCAGGGGAACCGGAAGGACCGGGCATCTGTGGCCTTTTCAGGCGGGTTTTTCAGCCGCGAAGCGTACCACGTGCAGCCGGCAAAGGCGCCCGCCGCAAGAACCGCGGCGGCAATGGTCAGGACGACTGCAACGGGATGATCCTGCATCGTGCCGAATCTCCAGGGTTTGAGGGCGATGAGGGTCGAGCCGCGGCCGCCGCCGGCGTATTCGGGCACGACAACCTTCCAGTTGTCGGGCACCTGTTGACCCGCGGGTGTGCCCATAGTCTCGCGGCGGACGGCGCTGGACCAGCGGAAGACAAAGAGAACGATGGCAATCACCACCAGAGCGAGGAGGATGCGAGCCACGAGCAGGCGCATCAAAGAACGTTCAAGGCGTTCGCCCGCTTCAAAAGACAACGTCGCCGGGTCTATATGAGCATCTGTCATCGAGCAACAAAGATGGGCCGCAAGATTCGTTCACTAATGAAGACACCGCGAAATGGGATTTTGTATGCAACTCCTCTGAAACAGCTCCTAATCGTGATCTTAATCTTAATCGTTTCATTCCGGGTGGAGAACGAAAGTTCATGGATGACTTTCGTGAGCTGCGGCTGATCCACCGGCGCTACACGCTCCGATGCGTTATCCCTTCGGCAGAGATGCCTTCGAGTTGCTGACAAACGAGGGTGGCGCATTCCTGTGCCAAAAATCGGGGGTTCGTTTGTAGGGCGGCTTCAGTCTATCAAAAGAGGCGATCCGAACTCGTTGCCTCGTTTGTAGTCCAAGCTTTAGCCTGTCAGAGAGCCGTTGGAATTCACGGGTGCGTTGGAGCAGCCAAAACTCCTAACTAAGAACCCTCCTTCCGCGGCACTTTCAATTCCAGATGCAAATCGCGCAGTTGCTTCGGCTCCATCGGAGCAGGGGACTCCGTCATTAAATCCGCGCCCTTCGCCGTCTTCGGAAACGCGATCACATCGCGGATGCTCGAAGCGCCACAGAGAATCGCCAGCAACCGATCAAACCCGAGCGCGATGCCGCCGTGCGGCGGAGCGCCGTATTTGAACGCCTCGAGCATATACCCGAAGCGGGCCTGCGCGACCTCCGGTGGAATTTGCAGGATCTCCTCGAAGACCGTCTTCTGCACATCGCGCTGATGAATACGAATCGACCCGCCGCCAAGTTCCCACCCGTTGACCACCACATCGTAATGCTGCCCGCGCACCTTTTTCGGGTCGCTCTTCAGCAACGGGATGTCCTCGGCCACTGGCGCGGTAAACGGATGATGGCTCGAATACCAGCGGTTCTGTTCCTTGTCGAAACTCAGCAGCGGGAAATCGACCACCCACAAAAAATCAAACCGCTTCGGATCGATCGTCAGCTTCCCCTGCGCGCAAAGCACCTCAGAGCAATACAGCCGAATCCGCCCGAGAATTTCGCACGCCGTCAGCCACTGGTCTGCCGCGAACAGAATCAAATCGCCTTCCTGGATATCGAGCTTCTTCGTGAGCGCAGCTTTTTCCGCGTCGCTGAAGAACTTCACGATCGGCGACTTCCATTCACCTCCCTCGACCTTGATATAAGCCAGCCCTTTCGCGCCAAAGCTTTTCGCGTATTCGGTCATCGTCTCGATCTGCCCCTGCGTCGCGCCGGCCATCCCTCGCGCGTTGAGCGCCTTGACGACTCCGCCATTGGCAATCGCCCCGCTGAACACCTTGAAACTGCTCCCGCGAAAATCCTCGGTCATATCGACCAGTTGCATTTCAAAGCGCGCGTCCGGCTTGTCCATCCCGTAGCGGTTCATCGCCTCTTCAAAAGACATGCGCTTGAACGGCGTCGGAATATCCATCCCAAGCGCGACCTTCCAAACCCGCTTCAGTAACCCTTCAATCAAATTGTAAATGTCCTCGCGATCGATGAACGACATCTCGAGATCGATCTGCGTGAATTCGAGCTGCCGGTCTGCGCGCTGATCTTCGTCACGGAAACACCGCGCGAGCTGATAATACCGCTCGACACCCGCGACCATCAGGATTTGCTTGAACTGCTGCGGCGATTGCGGCAACGCGTAACACGTTCCGGGCTCGCGGCGGTTCGGCACCAGAAATTCCCGCGCGCCTTCTGGAGTCGACTTGAAAAGAATCGGCGTCTCAACTTCGAGAAAACCCTGCTCATCGAAAAACACCCGCGTGGCCGTCGCCACTTTGCTGCGCAACCGCAGATTGCGCATCATTTCGGGCCGGCGAATGTCCAGGTAACGATACTTCAGCCGATGCTCCTCGTTCACCTTCCCGGCGATTTCCGGATCATCGATGCTGAACGGGAGCACCTCTGCGTAATTCAGCAACTCCAGCTCCATGACGGCGATTTCAATTTGCCCCGTCGGAATCTTCGGGTTGTCCGTCCCTTCCGGGCGTTTGCGCACCTTCCCGGTGACGCTGATCACGCATTCGCTGCGCAACGACGCGGCGCGCTCGAACAAATCCTTCGCCAGCTCGGACGGATCGAACACCGTTTGCGTGCGCCCTTCCCGGTCGCGCACGTCGATAAAGATCAGCCCGCCGAGATCGCGCCGCGAATGCACCCACCCGGCCAAAGTGACCGTCTGCCCGATGTGTTCGGGGCGTAGCTCGTTACAATGATGCGTCCGTTTCATGGGATCGTAGTTGCGACGCGAGGTCCGGTCGCAAGCCGAGAAATATGCCCCGAAACCGACGTGCGGCAAAGCGAAATTGCAAAACATACGGCGCGGTGTCCTTCACACCGCGCCATCTCGATTGCCGCATTGCTGGCCGGACTGATCAGTGGACTACTTGTTACTGCACCCAGATCCCCGGCACCATCTTAAGCACCCAAAAGGCCTCACCCGCATTGAAGACTGGCACCGCCGGGTCCCATATGCCGTCGAAAAATGTGTAAACGTCCCAGGAGACCGCGGGGGTAAGTCTGTAGATAGTATCGCCGTCGTTGGCTGGGAATCCGAGCATGCCAAGTCCCGAGGGCGCACTGCGGATTGACCAACCCAGCGGAAGCGGGATCACGTTGGGGGGTGCTGCGAATGGCACACCGTTAAATCCCAGGGCGGCCGGTCCAGTAAGGTAGACGTAGGCCCCTTCTCCCGGGGCTAAAGTCATGAGCCCAGGATTCCACGCCCCTTCGCCGTAGGCCTCGATCTCGTAACCTATGCCGTTGTATTTATAGAGCGTTGTCCCTTCAGGGATCGTGGGGTCCGGGGGGAGAAAAACATCAATCGTAGTGAGTCCTCCGTCACATGGATTGCAAATCATAGCCGCACCCGATAGGGGCACAGCCACTATGCCACACGGCACACCTGCGATCCCGACGCTGCCGCAAACAGTGATAAAAAGAATTCCAACGAACATTAATTTTTTCATGAATGATCTCTCCACGTTAGTTTTGTTAATTCCACGAACCAGTTGCCCTTAAGCATGATGTTTGCCATGCAAATTTGATTCACTTTCACGCCTCGCGTGGGCGGCTCGACTGCTTTTGAATAAAACTCCAGCCATTTGTGCAGATCACTGAAAGAACGCGCGATTTGCGACCGTATTATAAATTGGAAGCTGTACTCCTCGTGCAGAACCGGGGGCGATGCAGAATGACGTCTTGCTCCCGATTATGGAGTTCGCAATCGGTAATAGCGTGTCGCCCCACCGGTCGGAATCGAATTAGTCACTAAGTAAGAAGCCGTCTCCGCGTTGGCGGGAAAGCTTCCAATGGTCGACCACGCCGCGGGCGCCAGTGAATCGCTCGCCTGCAATTCAAGGCTTAGCCCAGGCGGCGCGCGAAATTCAACCACCACCGTGTTCGCTTCCACATGGCGAATCGCATCGATGCTCGGCGCAATCGTGAAACTGACCGGCGCGGAATTTCCCACCCCGCCGTCATCGTCATAAACGACGGCGTGCAACGTATGCTGGCCCATCGGCGTATTTGAAATCAGCAGGCTGAAGGGCGGATTCGTGCGCGTCCCCGCCAGCGCCCCATCCAGAAAAAACTCCACGCGTTCTATGTAACTGTCCCGGTCAGTGACATTCGCGCGGACCTCGAGCGCGTCGGTGGCGCTGTAACTGGCCCCGCTCACCGGGTTTGCGATCGCGACACTCGGCTGCAGGTTCACCGCTGGAACACGAATCGTCCCGTTGCTTGTGATCCTTCCAAAGCTGTTCGTTCTGCTGAAAACACCGGCGGTATACGTAGTGCCTCCGAGGATCAATCGGCTCACGCGCACCTTGACGCCGCTGTCGATGATGACGCGGCCCAGCACCAACATGGTGGCACTCGAATGAATGTTCCGGTTTCCCATCAACCGCAGCACGCCCCGCACTTCGACGTCGCCCAATCCCAGCGACGATTCCGGAGCTACCTCGACCCATGTGGGCGGTCCACTGATCGGCAGGTCAATGAACGTGCCGCGGGCGTACGTGTTGGAGCCGGTCAGGCGTATCACAGGCACCCCCATTGCCGAAAAGGTCAGGCGGTTCGTCGCTGTGCCGCCCCCATCCTTGATGTTCCCGCTCAGCAAAAGGCCTTTCGACCGGTATTGTCCCTGGAGAAAAAATCCCGTCGACACATTCCGGACCTGGCTGATGATGATCGGCCCGGCCCATTCGTGATAATCGGCGTCCCGCATTCCTTCGATGGTGAAATTGCGCAACCCGTTCCCCATATCCATGTTGAGCCGGCCATTGAGGTTCAGCGTGCCCGTGAATTTCGCCGTGGCGTTGGCGGCATAATACGGCGCCGGCCGCATCGAGGATTGATAGAACTGGCTTGTAGTCGCTTCGAGATAGAAGTCGTTCTCCAGCGTCGCGAACTGGTTCGTCATGAGATCAAATTGAAATCGCGATTCAATGATCGTGATCGGTCCCGTCCCCAGGTGTACGCTCGCGCCCTGCGGCGCCTGCGCGATGTTATAGGCCAGGCCGCTCGAGGGCTGTCTCACGACCGTGCCCCCGGGGAAACTCAGCGACCCGGCGTAGTTCGTGAGGATCGCACCCCCAGTTACCGTCAACGGCCCTGTCAGAATATCTCCCCCATGCAGCGTCATCACATAACCGCTGCCCGTCGACCTCGGCGACACTGGCACCGGCACCCCATCAACCCCGATGAACACCGGGTCCCATGAATAGATCGATGCCCCGTCCCCGGGATGAAATAATGCCAACCGTCCCCCGCCTTGGACGTCATACCACCGAAAATCCCGCGTGTTCCACTGGGCCTCGCCCGGTGCGGAGGTGCTGATGTGCCAGGAGAGATCTCGCGACCGTGGCGGCTCGGCGGTAATGCGCACTACAAACGAAGTGCCTCGCTCCATGGAATTGTCGATCGCCACAGCCCGCACTTCCACGTTCGTTCCCGCCGCGTTCGTCCACCACACCGCAAACGGTGGCGCCGTAGCCGACCCGAGCAACACTCCGTTCGTATAAAAATTAACCTGCGTCACCTGCCCGCCTGGATCGCCCGAATCGCTGGCGTTCGCCCGCAAGTAAACATTATCGCCGATGTTAACGATGGCGTCGCTCCGCGGATTGGCCATGAACACCGACGGTGGCGCGGCACTCAGTGACGACGCCAGGAGCATAAGCCCGGCAATCGCCATGGAAATACGTCCGCCCTTCATGGGGATTGGATGACAACGCTCCTACCCTGTTTTGCCTCGTCAAACAAGCGTAAAAGGGCTGCGGGGCGCGGCCCGTTCGTAGTCCAGCATTTATGCTGCTCCTAAGCCGGCCCATGGTCAGTTGATCTCTCGCCCCGCGTTGAAATCTCAAATCTCGGTTTCGGCATCATTCTGAATTCTGAATTCTGCATTTTGGAGACTACTGCCCCTCGCGGATTCGGTAGAACGCAATCGTCACGTCCTTGCCCAGCGGGTCGGACCATGAATGTGTCGCCTCGCGCGCAATAAATGTGTGGACCGCATTCCAGTTTCCCGACTTCACTTCATATGAGCTCTCGATCACGTAATTCCGGTTCGTCGCAAGGTTCGACAGCCGCAACTCAAACGCCCCATCCCGCACTCCGCACGATTCGATGCGGGCGGACACCGGCCTCTCCAGCGGCAAATCACCGGAAAAAACCGCGGGGCCGATCACCTGCACGGTCCGATCCACGGCCACGAATTCCCGAACGTTAACGGACTTGAAATATCGCTCAAACATCGCGGCGTCCACACTCTCGAAAGGGATGCCTTCCGGCTGCTGGATGAAGCGGATGCCCGAGTTCACGCGGTAATACAGCCAGCTCCGCGCTCCGGCCGACGCTTCACTCCACGACATTGAAAACTCGCCGGCGCCGATTTGCGTGTGGCTTCCCGCGTCTTCCACGTTCCGGCCGGTCGCGGTTTGGCTCACCACCCGCAACACCTCCTCGACCAGTCCGTTCCCATTCGTCACCGATTTTGTGGCTCCATCAAACAGGCGGTAGCGATATTTCGCGCGGCAATGCCTCACATCCGCGTCGTCGTGCGACACGAGCGCGTCCTTTATCGGTTGTTTGAGAAGCTCCAGCAGCAACACACCCTTCTCGCTCACCACGACGACCGGTCGTCCATGTTCGACACGCAACGTCTTCGTCATGCTCGCCGCATCCACTGGCGCGGCCGAAACCAGGCAGAGCCACGCCACAATGCCTGCACTCGTCCAAAAGTGATTCTTCATGCGATCCCCTGTAAGCTAGACGTCTTCACGTCCAATTTCCTCACTTATCATGCCACGATTCTGCAGCCCAGCATGTAAAGAACATGTAAAGCGGAGATAACGAGTCAGTATGTGCCGTTGGGGTTCTTCCCCGGTTTGACTTGCCGTCTCGAACAAGCCCATTGTGCTCCAATGTGGAGCGGCCTGAAGCGACAATGGTGCGAGTTGCGGAATGCACCTCCCGGACATCGCTTCCAGGAGCGCTACGAGCGGGACCGGTTGGCACGCGCACACCAGTCAAAAGCGCGGCGCTTCCTTCAGTTGATCATCGGGGTGTGGCTAATCAAAGCGGGGATCATCCTTTGCTTTTTGCCCGGACCAGGTATCCCGCTGCTCGCCCTCGGTGCTGCTGTGCTTGCGGAACGCTCGCAAAGAGTGGCACGAGCGTTGGACTGGATGGAAATGAAGGTGCGAACTTTCCTCAAGCCACGCCCAAACCGGTGCTGAGCACATCTTAATCATTGTGTGGTAGGGTCGGCGCGCCGTCGCCGACCGCCTGGCAGCCGCGCCCGCCTCACTCGCTCGTCGGCCCAATCGCCACATCACCCTCCTGCACCGGACCTGTGCCATACGCGACGCGCTTTCCGTTACGATCATAGATCAGGAAGCTGATCACATCCGGCGTCTTCTCTTCGTCGGGTCTCTTATTGTCCGCCATCATCAGCCAATAACGGCAACCCACCGCTTTCACATCGGCGTCGATGGAGCATCGTCCTGTGGCAAACAGCGTTGGCGTATGTTTGCCCGTTGCGTCCAGTTGCTCCACCGTCCGCACGACAAACGTGCCCTTCGCCGAGTCCGAAAGATCGACGACGATTGTCAGCGCGCCTCCCGGGTAATCGTCCGCCGCGGGATCAAACGCCAGCGTGCCCCGGACATCGAACACCCCGGCATGCGCGGCATCCGCCCGCCGCGCAATGGCCACCCTGGCCTTGACCTTCGCTCTCGTCCTGTTCGATGTGTGAAGATTCGGAATCTGAATGCTCATAATATTTTGTGGTTAGGTTTTTTAGCAGTGCTCGAGAGCGACAATTGCCCGCGCCAACCGACAACTTTACCGTCTGCCTGGAGAGAGTTGTGGCGCCCGAATTGTCACCTCACACCACTCAATACGTTCCTCCTCGCACCAATCTTTCAGCGGAACTTCAGTGGTTATGTTGATTGACCTTGCGAGCTGAGCTTCATATTATCGTGGAATGGGGCCACTCCCTGCGGATAGATTCGTACTCGTGCTGGCCTGTGTGTTCATTGCCGCAACCTTCTGCGCCACTCCGGGCCGTTCACAAACTGACACGTCCGAAAACCTTCTCTGCGAAGGCAGTTTCGAGCATACGGACCTGTCATTATACTGCTGGACCGCTGATCTACCCTATGGCGGCTCGGTCAACTCAAGGGAGTGCGGCGACGGTGGAACCTGCATCAGGATTGTAGGTGGGGGCAGTCTTTGGCAAACCTTTGCCACGCTACCGGGTGAAGAATACGCGGTTCGTTTTCTATTTGGCGGTTCCGAGAGTACGATGCGCGTAAGTTTGGACTCGACCGTCATTGGCATCGTTGCGACCCCCCAGTTCTGGGGATGGCAGTCGCAAACTTTTACCGGTCTTGCGACCAGCGCCTCAACTACCCTGAAATTCACGGCCCTGACTAATGACGCCTCCCTGGACGGCGTAAAAGTCTCCTGGACACACGAACCACCCGCCATTCTCTCACAACCTCGTTCGGCCAGCACATATGTAGGCGGCACAGTTTCGTTCGACGTGCGTGTAAAGGGGGCACCTCCGATAACGTACCAGTGGTTGCGAAATCAAGAGCCGGTCGGTTCGGCCGCGGCCGCTTTACGAACTTTCACGATTCCATCCGCTGTCGCCGCAGACGCTGGTGATTACTCCGTCCTCGTAACCAATGCCTTCGGCAGTGTGACCAGTTCAGTCGTTCGCCTGAACGTAGAAGCTGTGGCCGCCCCGGTGATCGTGCTTCAACCGTACGGCGGGACAGTTTTGACCGGTGCTTATCATGTGGTCACTGTCGCGGCGGTGGGCGCGCCACCCCTTGGGTATCAATGGTTCAGAAATGATCTCGCATTGACCTATGCAACCAACCGCTACCTGGAATTCGCATCCGTCACACCAGACGACGGCGGCTCCTATACAGTTCTTGTGTCGAACGACCTCGGCTCGGTTCGAAGTCTTCCTGCGCACCTTCAGGTTACAACCACGAATCTTCGCGCCGGCGACATCCGGCTCGAGAATTCCAATCCCATTTACGATGTTGACGGCACAACACCGCTGAGCGGCAGCAACTATCTGGCCCAACTTTATGGCGGACCGACCCTCGACTCTCTGATGCGAGCGGGTTCACCCGCGCGGTTTCGAACATCAACCGTGCTGCCGGGGAGGATTCTTGGCAAGACCGTGCAAGTGCCAAATGTTCCCCCCAGGGAGTTGGCCTATGTTCAGGTTCGTGTGTGGGAGGCGGCGCGTGGGGCCACCTACGAGGAAGCTCGCGCGCTGGGTGGAAAGTTCGGTCGCAGCGAGATTGTAATCTTACGAACCGGCGGGTTTCCTCTCGACGGCAGTCCGCCGGTGGTTCCTCCGGCATTAACGAACGTCCCGAGCTTCAACCTTGAGACTGGCCTGCCCCTCTTCAATGTCGGCGCCATTCAACTCGTCGAGCGACGCCCTGGGCATGTATTCGTTTGGTCACTCACCGGAGAGCCCGGATTCCAATACAACATCGAACGCTCACTCAAACAGGAGGAGTGGCGCCCCTGGCTGATCCTGACCAACACCACAGGCACAACGACTTTCGTCGATCCAGACACGCCGCCGCCCGGCCTCGTTCTCTATCGCGCTCGTATCCTCGATTGAATCTTTTCCGACAGTAATCTCGAACAACTAATCATCAAACAATCCCAGCGGATTCGGTTTAGTTTTATCCGCCGAGATACCTGGCCAGGTGGATTGCCCGACATGGGCAAAACTTTCCGAGCTACGATCGGAGCTTCGATCTCAGCCATTTACTCGACGGGTTACGCGTGCGCTCCAATCGCATGTCGTGACAACAGGTCCGCGACATACGGATTTTCTGGCAGGAATGTTCGGCCGCGCTCATTTTGGTCGAATGAAACGGCGCGCCGCTTCTACGCAAAAGCCGGAGATCAAAGTGACTGTCAGTGAAACGACGTGGAAAGTCCTGGCCGAGGTCGCCGCTTCGCCAAAAGAGCTATTGATATTTCTGTGTCGGGTCGTCCCGGCACAAGTGCGCACGCGTCCTGTCGCCGATCTCCAGAAGCTTCTTAAGACGATTACCGCGACGGAGATCGCCCAGATTGTCATTCGCACCTACCTGCAACAGTCTGCCCCGCTGACGCCCGCTGAACTCCACAGTCTCGGAGAGCCATCCAAGCCGGCGACACTGGAAGAGTTGCTTGCGCGGGGGTTGATGCACCAACAGCCGGAGACTTACAGGAAGGTCCTCCAGGAGGATGCCAAAGCGATCAGAAAATCGAAGCCGTTTGAGAAACGCCCGAAACAGCTCCTTATCAAGCTTACAGCCGTCGAGAACGAGAATTTCAGACGGTTCGCAACCAGGATGGGAGTTGGACCTTCCGACCTGGGCGGCCTCTTGATAGAGCGTTTCGCTCATTACTTCCCGGCATACCGGCAGGAATCCCTGCGCGAACAAAAGAAGGATGATCCCCCGCGCCATGCCTAACCGACTGATACGCGCAGGTCTGGTCGAGAGCGAGGCGGTAAATACGCTCTCGTGCGAAGCGGAACGTTTCTTTTCACGGCTCCTGCTCAAGGCTGACGATTACGGGCGGTACCATGCGCATCCGCAGTTGCTCAAAGCACATCTCTTTCCTCTCAAGCCGGAGATCACTATCGGCGATATTTCTGGCTGGCTGGCCGAGTGCGAGAAGGCAGATGTCGTTTGGTGCTACGACGTCGATGAAAAACGCTACGTGTGCATTCCCAAGTTCCGGCAGCGGCTGCGCCTTCGCAACCCGTCCAAGTTTCCTGATCCCCCATGGCCGACCGATGCCTGCCACGTGCCGAACGCACGTCCGACAAATGACGGTCAAACGCCCGACACGTGTCAGGCAAATGACGGACAAATGACCGTCGCGGGTCCGCCTGAAGCGGGAAGCGAAGACGAGAAGCGAGAAGTGAAGACGAGAAGAGGGAAGCGGGAAGCGGAAGCGACAGGGTAAATGCCCCCACCCTCCCACAGGCTTTGGAATATTTCGCAAAGCTGGCTGGAGCTGACTATTCAGCAGACGAGGTAAAAGCTTGCTGGCTCTCTTTTGAAGCCTCCAAAGACCAGTATGGCCAGTGGTACTGGGGCGCACGACTGGTGGGTGATTGGCGCGCAGCGATGGAGCGCAGAATGGCCGACACGCGAAGCAAAACGGGCCAGGTAAAACACCGTGCGGAAGCAAATCAACGACAGGAAACCATCGACCCGCCCGCAAGCTTATGAATCAGACTAATCCATCAACCGAACCAAACCCCTCCCACAAACCACAATCGCCACTGACGGGCGTTCGTACGATAGGAGACGTGATATCCGGCCTTCCCGTTCTCAAGCTGAAGCCCACGCCGGCCGCTGAAACGGAAGAGGAGTGGTGGCGCCGACGCCGGATCGCGGAACTCCGGGAGAAATGCAACGCGCCTCCGCGCCACTGGAAGAGAAGAGACCTGGACCGTTCCGGCGAGTGGGGGAAACTGGAAAAGGCCATGCTGGGAAAGCTGGGTAAAGGCGGGCTATTGGCAGCGCTCGTCGGGGTTCGCGGCAATGGCAAGACGCAGATCGGGGTCGAAGCCGTACGTTATACGACCGGTGTGCTGCTTCTGCCGGCGCGTTTCGTTACCGTCACAGAGTTTGTCATGGAACTGAAAGGGACCTGATGCTTCGTTATCGCAGACTAGCGTTGCTCGTAATCGATGAATTTGCGCGGCGTGGCCAGACCGATTGGGAAGACCGTGTGCTGTTTGAACTGCTTAATAAGCGCTACGGAGACCAAAAGGACACCCTTCTCATTGCCAATCAGAAGCGTGCCGACTTTCTTGAATCCGTCGGCCCTTCCATCGCAGACCGCATGAAAGAACTGGGCGCTGTCATCGACTGCACGTGGCTGAGCTTCCGAAAGCCGCCGGGTGAAACACAGTGAGAGTGTGAATCGTTTCGCTTGTTTTAGAGCGGTATGCACAGGAAGGTTCCTTACGTGGAGACGAAGTCGACAGGCCATGCAGTTTTAACCGATGACAACGACTGAGCCAGATCAGGCGCTTCGTGAAGCCATGGCCGACGTAGTCGCGGGGCGGCACCAGGCCGCGTTAGCCAGGCTTCTTTGGTTTCACCAGAACGCTATTCGACTCCAGCCAAGTCTTTCTGGAGTCCGGCGGTCGTACGCCTTGCACGCGTGGAAAAACCTGGCTGACAGATATCCCCCTGCCATGAAGGCGCTCCGCAAATCACGCGACATCGCGCGTGACGACGTTCGCACGCACAAGGGCAGGGCTGCCGGAGACCACTATGCGGACTTTGCAGCTATCAACCACTATCTTGACGAGGAACCAAGAACAATCGAGTTCTTTAAATGGCTGCACAAACATCGGCCGAAAATAGCGAGAGATGTTTATCATCGGACGGAGGAAGTACTCGCGCGAGCAAACGAGTTCAAATTATGCGGCGCTTACATCGACGGTGAAGAACAATTCACCCGAATCCGCCACCATTTCAGAGTTAGCATGCGCCTGGCGCGAAAGCCCGGAATTGGTGGCGCCGGGTACCAACGATATGCACGCAAATCGTTTTCCGAAAAAACAACTCGACTCGTCGCACTGCTGGCGCTTAACGGGCGAACAGTTGAGGCAAAGCAGGTGGTTGTGCGTGCGAAGCGGGTCTGGTTCGACGCAAGATTTACGCGTCAGTTGGCGTTAGCCCAACAGGGGCGATTCTAAGCGCCTGATGAGCACGGTGTCCGGCGTTACCCATTTTGGATTATTTTGTGAGGGTCATTTCGAAGAACTTCCGCCATGGCTGGCCATCACGAGATACCTCACCAATCTCGAACCACTCACCTTTATCGTTGAGCACCATGGTGTAGCGCATCGTGCCGAAGTTTCCCGCGTCGACGGCCCATTGGAATGTTCGTTGGCCGACGGTCAGTTCGGTATCCGTGAAGTGCCCCTTATCCGTGTGACTCTGCCAGCGATACTTCTTCTTCCGAAGGTCGTACGACACGACCGTAAAAGCATCGAGCACCGTTGCGTTCGTGCCTGCGTTTTTCGTGATGCCATGGCCTTCGACGGTGACAACGGTGCCGCCAGCTTTGCGCTGCACGATTTCAGTCTGCGTAAAGGTGCGCCGTTCACCGGGCCTGAATTCAATCCAGCCTTCCCCTTTCCAGTTGCCGATGAGCCAGTCGAGCTTTGAAATCGCTTCGAGTTGCTCGGTCGGGCTGGGCGCTTGCGCTGCCGCGCGCGCAGAGAGAAAGCAAACGATGCCGAAAACCAGGAATGCGGTGTTGAGTTTAGGGGTGCCCATAACGGAGAAGCTAAGGAAATCGGGACGCCCTGTTAACACAAATCTCCCGGTCTGATCCGCAGCCTCAGCCGGATGTCCGGTTCACGTGCGGCCGCAGTGCTATCCATGAAAAGACATGCCTTTAACTTCTATAAAGCACTGCGGCATTTGTAACGGCAAACACAGCTCGCCACTTGTAAACTTTCGCTGTGCTACTGGTGGAAGCTTTGATTGAGATCGCGATCCAGTGCGCGTTCGATTGGTTGTGTTTTGGCGGGAGCCGGACTCGGCATCGAACAAGCCTGCTCGGCGAAACATGGCTGGAGAGACGTGCGCGCCGACGAGCGTCGCGGATTGGCTTCTGCATAATTCTGCTGGTTATTGCCCTGGCGGCATTGCTATTCGCGTGGGTCACATAATCATTCGCTTTCCAACCAAACCGACGCCACAGAACCGAGGGTCGCGATGTTTTTGGGAACCGGTCACAGTTTGTGACCGGTTCAATTCTTCGATTTCAGTCGTTGTTAAGCGAAAAATGAAACCCCTGGCTACTTGAAGTGCTGATCCGTCATTTCCCTTCTCCCTCCCTTTCCTTCGTTACCTTCCCTGCTGGACTTTTCACCCAAACTTTCCGAGAGTGCGGTGCTCTTTATGTGCCGCGGATGCCTGAAACCAAAGCTCTCCCCACGCTCACGGGCTCTCACCCGTGCAGCCCGTTGTTAGCTGCGCTCCCGACCAGTCGATCTGTGAAAAACAAGGTATTCATTTTCGCTTTCGTCGCCGCGGTTTTGAGCCTTTCCGTCGCCGCCCAGGAGGCGATCGACCCGAGCCTGGATGTCGTGGTCAGTCGCATAAACCAAAACGTCATCGTGAGTTGGTTCGGTGCGAACACGCTCCAGTATCAGGTCGAGTCGAGTTCCAATCTGACCGCGTGGGCGAATTCCAGTTCCGTCCTCACCGGCGCCAATGCGATGCTCTCTTTCACAAACTCCGCGAGCGGCCCGGGCCGCCGTTTTTACCGCGTGAAGAGACTCGTTCCTGGTTCCCCCAACTCCGCGGTGTTCAATGCGGCTTCTGGTATTTTGACGGTCATTGGAGATGAATCGGACAACATCATCAGCGTGGGTCGTGATGCCGCCGGCACGATTTTGGTCAACGGCGGCGCGAGGCCAATTACCGGTGGCGTGGCTACGATCACCAACACCGTTCTCATCGAAGTCTTCGGGCGCGGAGGAAGCGATCAACTTACAGTGGACACGTCGGGTGGCGTGCTGCCAACCGCCCATCTGTTCGGTGAAGCGGGCAACGACACTCTCACCGGCGGAGTCGGGGCCGATCTGCTCGTCGGCGGATCGGGCATGGACACGCTCATCGGGCGCGGCGGCAGCGACCAGTTGTACGGGCAGGCAGACAACGACACTTTTATTTGGAACCCGGGGGACAGCAACGATCTGATCGA
>Ga0193697_1000061_pt1 | contig 41221 bp, 38 predicted proteins | sample L3m2metaG_FD_145073 | JGI IMG/M metagenome (GOLD analysis project Ga0193697, IMG submission 145073) | Soil microbial communities from a riparian zone of the East river system, Colorado, United States - L3m2 | ecosystem: Environmental > Terrestrial > Soil > Riparian zone | place: USA: East River...
CGAACCTGAAGCGCCTATGCGAGGTGCTCCTCGCATAGGCGCTTCAGGTTCGCGAGGGCCGCGATCGACTTGGGCGTCTGCCCAGCGACGTAGAGCCGCAAGTGCCAGGTGCGGCGCGCTCCGTTCTTCATTCGCTCTTGCGCCTGCCCCCGCGGCGCGGCACGCGGTTGTCGGCGGGTGTTTTCTGCTGGGCCCCACGGGCCGACCCGATCGCCACGCTCCCATCGGACCGGCGGCTGACGTCCACGAGCTGGATGCCGTCTTCGGTCATCACGAATTCGCGCACTTGGTTCGAGTGGGCCATGCCCCGAGCCTTGACGATTTGAATCGTGCGGTTGCGCTCGCCGTTCGTCTCCAGGTTGCCGAGCAACATCCAGACGTCCATCAACGACGACACGCCGAGGTCGGTCCGCTCGGCTGCACGCCCCCCCTCGGTTAGGGAGGTAAAGAGTGTGGTGACCTGCCTGAGCTTCATGAAATCGATGAGCCGCGCGAGCATCGCCTTCACTTCGGTCTCGCTGCCGACCGCGATCATGTTGGTGACGGGATCCACGATGACCACCCGAGGCTTCCAGTCCTCGATGACGCGATGCATCGCGACCAGGTGCGCTTCCAGACCGAGGGCCGTGGGCCGCTGGGAGTGCACCCGCAGCAGATCCCGGCGCATCCAGGGCTCGAGGTCGATCCCGATGGACCGCATGTTGCGTACGATTTGACTCGCTGACTCCTCGAACGCAAAGTAGAGGCAGCGCTCGCCGCGCCGGCACGCGGCCTCGGCAAAGTGCGCCGCCACGCTGGACTTGCCGGTGCCCGCCGTTCCGGACGCGAGCACGCTGTTGCCGCGGTAATATCCCTTCTTCCCGAACATCGCGTCCAACCCGACCACTCCAGTGGACACGTGCGCGGTGCTCACTTGGTGCGTGAGGCCCAGGGACGTGATCGGTAGTACGGAGACCCCGTGGTCGTCGATGAGGAATGGCATTTCGTTGCCGCCGTGCCCCGACCCGCGGTACTTGATGATCCGCAAGCGCCGAGTGGCGCTCTGCTCCATCACCCGCTGATCGAGCAGGATCACGCAGTCGGAGACGTATTCCTCGAGCCCATGCCGCGTCAAGTGTCCGGCATCCCCCTCGCCCGTCACGATGGCCGTAACGCGCTTCGTCTTCAGCCAGCGGAACAGCCGCCCCAACTCGGCGCGTACGAGAGCTCGGTCGGACAAACCGGAGAACAGCAGCTCGATGGTGTCGAGGACGACGCGTTTGGCGCGGATCGAATCGATGGCGTGGCCGAGGCGGATGAAGAGGCCCTCGAGATCGTATTCGCCGGCCTCCGTCAACTCTGCGCGCTCGAGGCGCACGTGATCGAGCAGCAGCTGACGGCGAGTGCTCAACCGTTGCAGGTCGAACCCGAGCGAGCGGCCATTCTCCACGAGGTCATCCGGAGTCTCCTCGAATGACATGAAGACACCGGGCTCGTTGTATTCGAGGGCGCCGCGCACGAGAAACTCCATGGCGAGCAGCGTCTTGCCGCACCCCGCGCCGCCGCAGACGAGCGTAGGCCGCCCGCGAGGCAGTCCTCCGTGCGTGATTTCATCGAGCCCCGAGATGCCCGTGGGGGTTTTGGCGAGCGAGTGCCGGCCGGGCCGATTTCCGTTGCGGGCCCGCTTGGACGGCTCACGCTTGCGGCGGCGACGAACAGGGACGGTCACAAAGAAAGAGTAATCATCTTGACAGCATGAAGAAAGAACCCCCACAACGTTACCCGTTGTGGGGGCTTTCGGCGAGAGCAGGCGTGATGCTACGCGCGAGCCGGGGAACCCCGAAGGGCGTGATACGCGACGAGGACGACGATCGCGCCGGCAGCGGAGACGAGCATGCTGTAGAGATTGATGCCGGTCACGCCCGAGCGGCCGAACTGATTGAAGGCCCAGCCCGCAACGACCGCCCCGATGACGCCAAGAAACAAGTCTCCCAAGATTCCTTGGCCGCGCTTGTTCACGACTAGGCTGCCGAGGAACCCGCCGATGATACCGACGACGATCCAGGCGAGAATCGACATACGCAGACTCCTTTGTGAGGCGGTTACTTCGCGATCAAGAGAACGAGAATGACGACCACGAGCACGAGGACGATCGTGCTCATCCGGATGGTGTGCGTATCCGAAACCACCGGCGAGGCCGACGACGTGCTATCGGAGAACGCTGGCTGCACACGGCGGAACTCAGGTTGAAGCCGCGGTCCGGCGAGGGCCGTGCGCGCGTCCGACTGCGGCACGGGCGCGGGACTGGATGCCTGCTGGGCCACGAGCGGCGTCGCGGTTGCGACGCACAGCACGGCGGCCATGTTGAGCCAACGGTTCATAGAAACCTCCGAGAGAGTGGCGTCGAGCCTCGTCCCGATCACCCGGAACGAGGCTCGATGGAAATCAGCTCTGCGCGTTACTGTTTCGCCCGAATCACGCGGATTTGGGTCCCGCGTCGGTTCAGGGCACGTCCTTCGACCGTCGCGTTCGGCGCGATCGGGAAATTCTCGCCGTAACCCACGGCACTCAGTTTCCAAGCCGGCACGCCCTCGAGGATGAGTTCGTTCCGGACGGTCGCAGCCCGCCGCGCCGACAACAGGTAGTTGTAGGCGAACGTGCCGACGCTATCCGTATGACCGGCGATCTCGAAGTAGATCACCTCGGGATGCGCAATCATCGACTCCGCCACGCGGTCCAGGATCGAGTCGCCCCGGGCCGAGAGGTCGCTCTTGTCGAAGGCGAAATGAATTTCTTCCAGGAGCAACGTGTCTGCGAGTACGATGCACCCGTACGAATCCATCTGGACTCCCGCCGGCGCGATGCCGTGCACGCACCGATGCGGTGGCGGCGGCGGCGGCTGCACATAGATCTTCACCGTATCCACGCGCACGCGCTGCCGCTCGCATGCTGGACAGGGCGGCGCCCCTTCGGGCGCACGGCGGCCGGCACCGAAATACGAGAAGCCGATCGTGGCGATGCTGTTGTACGCCGTCTTGGCGGCGGGGAGATCCGCGTAATGCTCGATCCCCATCCGGCCCTCGACCCGGAGCGCGAAATTCGGGCTGAGCATGTTCCGGAACCCGATGCCGAGGTGCGTTCCCCAGGTCGGGTGGGTCTTCCGACTATTCTCGCCGGTGATGCGCGTGACCTGCGTTCCCAGGGTCAGGAAGGGACTGAACCTCGCGTTCAGATTGAACGTGTAGGTAGTCGCGACGAAGGGTGTGAGATACTTGATCCCCGACGCCTTAGCCCCCGAGGTCCCAATGCTGAACCCCCAGTGCTCGGTCACGTTGTAACCCACGCGCACCGCGACGGCGGGCGCGATGCGACTCGGGTTGGGAGTGGTGCCGTAGCCTCGGCTCCCGAGGAATCCCTTGAGGGCCCCATCCGTGTACCAGAGCCCGGCCCCCGCGCTCCACTCCCAGCTATCATCGCGGTTCCTTCCCTCGCTCTGGGCGGCCAACGGCTGCGCCAACGCCAGCATCGGCAGGAACGCGGCCAGGGCCCGCACGCTCTTCAGAATTCGGTAACTCATGTGCTCTCCTCGATCTCTCTAGAGTCATCGCTTCCGCTGGGCGGGAGACGGCGACCGGGCTGGTCGCCGGTTCCCGCGCAGCGTGCGTGCGTACGCTTACGGCAGGGTGATCGTGTTGTTGGTGCCCAAACTCACGGCGCCGTTCCGCGCCAAGGCGCGTCCCAGCATCGTGGCGTTGTCCACCAGGGTAATGCTCGTGAGCGCCACGATATTGCCCCGGAACGTCGTGCCGGTACCGAGGGTCGCGGAGCTGCCGACCTGCCACCACACGTTCCTCGCCAAGGCGCCACCGCTCAACGCGATGTTCGCGGTGGTGCCGGTGGTGAGCGTGGACCCAATCTGGAACACCCACACCCCGCTGGCCGGGCCGGCGAGCGTGACCGTTCCCGTCACTCCCAACGACGACGCGACACAGTAGACTCCCGGCGGGAGCGTCCTGCCACCTAGATCGGCAGGGGTGATGACCGTACCGCACGGCAAGCCAGCCAGCTGATTGAACGCCGCGGTGAGGTCGACCTGCGCCTGGGCCGACGCGGCATTCGCCAGGTTCGTCGCGCCCGTGATCGTGCACGGTGGGAAGCCCGTGGTCGTGCTGCCCGGGCTGACGCCCACATCGGCGTTGATCGTGCCGCCGGTCACGCACGTCACCGTCGAGCCGGCCAGGATCCCGTAGGTGCTGGCCGTGCCCAGGATCGGGGCCGGCGCGGAGGTCACGATGGCACCGGCGAACCCCGCAATGTTGCCACTCTGCGCGCGGACGGTGTTGTTGTACGTCCCGGCCGTGTTGCCCGCGGTGAACAAGCCCGAGCTGCCGTTGATGGTTCCAGCCGTCGCGTTCAGATTGGCCCAGACGAGCGGTGGCGGAATCGTCACAGCGGCGCCGTTCACGTCCTGGCCCGCGGCCGCGTATTGGATGGTGTTGCCGATTTGCGCGCTCCCCGGGTTCGGTGTGACGGTAATGGTCAACAGCTGACCGGCAACCGGAATTGTCGGGCCGTCGTTATGCTCGCACGCCGCCGCCAGCAGTGCGGCGAACGGGACGATGACGAGGAGCCGAGCGGTGGATCGCGAGACGTTGAGCATATGCTTCCTCCGGGGATTGCGTAGCGTACCAGGCTTTCCGCGCCCGACGAACAAACTCGCTGTCGGCTGGTCCCGCGAAAATCCCTCACTCGGATGAAAAACGGCTTAAGCGCGCTGGGCGAGAGGACGAATTCGCTGCGAATCGAACGGATTAGTCCCTTGGATGGAAAGGAAAAAGGGCGGCCTCGGCCGCCCTTTCCCGTCTCGACACGTCGCGCCAAGTGTTACGGCACGCGCATGATGAATGCCGTCCCGGTGCCGAGCGTGGCGTCACTACCAACCTGCCAGAACACGTTGGCCGGGCGACCGCCCTTGCGCAGCGCCGTTCGGGATGGATGGTGAGAACGGAGAGGCCAACCTGCGCCCCTCCGTTTTCGTGCGTCGCGACAGTGACTCCTAGTGCCCGCCCTTGCGGCCCGGGTTCCCTGGGGTCCCGCCGTTTTCGTCATTCGACCCGTGGCGGTGATTCGAGTTGCCCGGATCGCAACCCTCGGGGCCGTTGCCGACGCCCTGGTTGCACTTGTCCTTGTCCTTGTCTTTGTCGTGGTCCTTGCCCTTGCCTTTGCTGTCGCAACCGACGACCGCGGCCTGCGTGAACGTCACGTCGCCAACTCCGGCTGCTCCCGCCCACGCATTCCCGGCAAACGTGCCACGAGTGACCGTAATGGCCGCCCCGGCGAGCACGTTCCCCTTGAGGTCGGAATCCGTCATCGTCACAGCCGCGTCGACCCACCACGTCACGTTGCACGCCTGCGCGCCGCCGGCCAGAACCACTGAGAAGCTGGTACCGGTGAGAGCGCCCGACGGAACTTTGATGAGCCAAGTGGAGTTCGCGTTACCGCTCAACGTCAGCACGCCCGTCTTCGCTTCCGAACTGACGCAGTAGACACCAGGCGCGAGACTCTGACCCGCGAGCGTCCCGGTGATGAGCGGACAGATGTCGCCCGGCTGGGGCGCGAGCGCCGCGTACTGGTCGAGGAAGTCGTTGTACGCTGCCACCGCGGCGCTGCCGCCGATGTCCTGCGCGCCCGAAACCAAGCATCCTTCGGTCAAGGTGATCGCACCCGGGGGTGCGGTCAGGAAGGTCCCCACGTCCCCGGCGATGGTGCCACCGGTGCAGGTCACGGCCGCGTTGGCCAGGACGGCGAAGCTCGACGATCCCCCGCCCGAGGAGTTGTGGTCGTTGTGGGCAAGCAGCGATGCGCTCGATGGTCCGTTGGAATCGGTACATGCGGCGGTAAGCAGCGCAGCGAGGGATGCGACAGCGGCCAGTCGGGCCGTCAGTCGATGCAGAGTGATCATGGTTTCTCCGAACAGGTTGGTGTGAATGCAGCAGCGTTCCGGGATCCATGAGTTTCAGATCTCGCTCGCCACGACACACCAACCTGCCCGGGATGGACGCCGGCGAACATCCGTCGGCGGGATGAAAATCGACTTAACGATTGTGGGCGGGCGGAAGATCTCAGGGGAGCAGGATGAACTAGCTCCTTGGAGGCAGGCGGGTCAGCTACGCTCCCGCCTCTGGCACCCCAGCCTTGTGTGCGAACGCGGCCAGTTGGAGGCGACTGTGTAGGGCAAGCTTTTCCAGAATGTGGCGCACGTAGTTCTGCACGGTGTGAGGGGCCAGATTCAGCCGTTGCGCAATCTCCTTGTTGCCCAGGCCGTCGGTGACCAGGTCGATGACCTCCCGCTCCCGCCGCGTGATTCGCACGCCTTCCATTATGTCTGGCGTGTCTCGGGGCGGCGTGTGGCGAAGGGCGGCTCGATCCACAATGTGGGAAAGCAGTGTTCCGGTCAACGCGTGGGGGACCACGTCGGCACCCGCGGCAACCGATCGAATGGTCCTGACAAAATCCTCGACCGTAGCATCTTTCACGATGAACCCGTTCGCCCCCGCCTTGATGAACGCAATGACGTCTTCCTCCGCCGGCAGGAGATCCATCACGATCACCCTGACCTCGGGAGCCGTGTTCTTGACGCTCTCCACCACACGGCGGCTGTCGTGATCTCCCAGGGTCGCGTCCACGAGAACGACGTGCGGATTGGTTTCGCCTAACTGGCCTAGTCCCACGTTCGCGTCTTCAGCGGCCGCCACGACCTTGAAGTCCGGCTGCGCGTCCAGCAGAGCCGCCAGCCCCTCGCGTAGCAAGCGATTGTCCTCGATCACCAAGATCAGCGTCTTTTGTGGCACGCCAAAAGGTTAGGGCGCGAGAACCGGGGAGGCGGTGACGGGACGGGTCGGAGGGAGTGTGTCAAGGATCACAATTGCCGGAGCTAGCTCCTTGGGCGCAGCGCTAGTTCGGCGGATGCACGGAGGCGCCGCCATAATTGCGCCGCACACTGGGCCCGCTGGTGCCGAGGCCGCCACGCGTGTTGTCGATCCGCGCGATCCACTGCCGCACCGCCCCGGGGAATGAGTCGACACGCGCGTTCCGGCCGAACGGATCGGTAAACCACACCTTCGGCCCGTCCGCGTTCGTCACCTGGTTCTCGTTGACGTCCATCGTCCGGTCGGCGCCGTTGAACGGCGAGCGCGGGTCATCGAACGTGATCCCCGTGATGGTCCCGTTCGCCGTCATGGTGTTACACGTCCCACTCTGCGCCCGGTTTCCGCTCGGCGTCACTTCGTAGCACAGGTCCACCGGCCGGCCCACGGTCGGCGCGATGGCCGGATCGTAGTAGCGACTCGGGAAGCGGACCTGGAAATACGGATTGATGAACGCCAGCCCGCGGCCCCCCGCGGTCCGGATCCCCACCGACGTCTGCCAACTCTCGCGCAACACGCCCAGGTCCGACGACTGCCCCGCCGGCACCAGGATGCTCTGCAGCACGCAGCTGCGGTCGGGGATGATGCGCTCGCCACCGCCACTGGGCGAATTCGCGGGCGTCGCCGGTCCGACGCTCACTGCCGTGCCGTCGCACGACCGGATGAACTGCCCCGGGTCGCCGATGGCGGTCAGCAGCGTGAGGTGCATCTCGGTCCCGTCGCTGCACTCCACGTGATAGACCAGCTCGTGCAGGTTGTTCGTGAACGCGTCCTTCGAGTGCGTCCCCTGGTGCAGCTTCGCGAGCACGTCGCAGCGAATGTCGAACAACGATGACGCGGCGTCGCTCCCGAAGTTCAAGCGAACGTCATTCTCCCACTCGACTTTGTGGCCGAAGTGGTCCTCGCGACGGGGGTTCAGCGGGTCCCAGGTCTCGAGCTGCTCGTTGGCGTATCCGAACGGGATCGGTCCGACCTCATTGTAGAGGTGTGACCCACGCGGATCGCGCCCGTGCTCGTGACCGAACGTGCAGCCGGTGACGGGATCGATCGGCGGGTGCCAGGTCGGATACGTCTTGTTGTCGGGACCCACGACCGAGTACGAGTCGTGAATAGCCTGCGTGCATGTGTCGTTCGGGCCCGGCGCCCAAATACCGAACGCGATCGCTGGGCCGATCGAGACGCGCGGGGGCCCCGCGGGACTATTCGAATCGCAAGCAGCAAGGCCGAGCAGCGCCGGCAACGTCGTCGCGGCGAGCCCGAGCCAGTAGGGACTACGTGTCATACATCGATCCTCCCAGTCGCAAGGTCGGTCGCTGCACAGGCGCAGGGCTGTGAGCCTGCTCACCCGCACGAGGGTCAGGCACTTTCGGGCTTGTGTCCGTGAGGGGGACTCGCTACTCGTGTCTCATGCACCGATCGACCAGGATTTGGATGATTGGCGTTTTCGCGCTGGTGACCGCGCTAGCGCCGACCGCTGCGCCGGCGCAGCGCACGGCGCGGCAAGGCACGAACGACAGTTTCTGGCTCGGCGCCGGCGTGGGAGGCGCGTGGCTGCGGGTGTCGTGCTCCATCTGTCGCAGCGATCGCGGGACCGGCGTATCGGGCTACGTCGCGATCGGCGGCTCGGCTGGCCGGCGCACGCTCATCGGTGCCGAGGCCACGGGGCGCTTCAAGCGGGACGGCTCCGTGCGCGAGCGAAACTGGGGATTCAGCGCCGTGGCGTACTTCTACCCGAACCCGCGGCGGAAGCAGTTCTTCTGGAAGCTCGGCGTGGGCGTCCAGCTGTATCGCCTCGAAGATGGGACCGACGTGTTGACGGCGAGCCCATTCGGCCTGCTGGTGGGGATTGGGTCGGAGTTTCCGCTCAGTGGGAACTTCCGGCTGGTGCCGTCCGCCACTCTGTCCGTCGCGTCCTGGGGGGGCGGACTCAAGTTCAACGGGGCGTCGTCGCTCGACGACATCTCGCTCACGATGGTGCAAATCGGCGTCGGGGTGATGCGGCGCTGAGTCCTGCTATCTTCAACCACATGATGACCATGATTAAATCGCTCGTCCTCCTCGGCTCGATCGCGGCGGCGCCGCTGCACGCACAGGCGCCCGCGCAGCTCGTCACCTTCCTGCGCCAGAGTATCGGCTTGGATTCGGCGCAGCTCGCGCAGGTCGAACGGGGAGAGGGCGTCGTCAAGGTGCTCGACACTGAGGACCGGCGCGATGTGGCATTGTTCGGCATCATCACGGCCGACGTCGCGCGCGACGTCTACGTCGCCCAGGCGCGTGACTTCCGCAACTCCCTCCGCGCGCCGAGTCGCACGCACCTCGGCATCTTCAGCGATCCGGCCAGCGCGGCGGACGTCGACGCCGTGACGATCAGCATGCGCGACGTGGCGGACATGAAGGATTGCCGGCCCGGCGACTGCGTGGTGAAACTACCCGCGGTGGACATGCGGCGGATTCACGAGGAGACGAACTGGAACGCCGACGACATCCAGGCCCAGCTGGGCGCCTACGCGCGGCGGCGCCTCGTCGAATACATCACCGACTACCGCAAGCGCGGCGACTCGGCGCTCGCGATCTACGATGACCGCGGCAGGCTCAACGTGCACGCCAGCGAAGCGTTCGCCGGCATGCTCGCGGAGTCACCCTACGTCTATCAGAAGATCCCGTCGCTGGGGCGCTACCTCGCCGCCTATCCGCGCGAGAAGTTGGCGGGCGCCACGGAGGTGCTGTACTGGTCGGAGGACGCCATGCCGCGGCTCCGGCCGATCCTCAGCGTCACCCACCAGGTCGTGTATACGCCGCCCGAGCTCCCCGGCGTCACGCTCATCGCGGCCAAGCAGCTCTACGCGAATCATTACTTCGAAGCGGCGCTCGACGTGACCTGCGTCGTCGATCGCCAGGGACCGGACGGCAAGCCCGGGAGTTATGTGCTCGTGCTGCGGCGCTACCGATTCGACAACATGCCGTCAGGGGGTCTGATCAACATCCGCGGCCGGGCGGTCGGGGCGCTGCGCGATCAAATGCTTGCCGACCTGCGGCGTCAAAAGGTGGCGCGCTAGGCGGCCAAGGGCGGCTCGTCTGAGGGCGGCACCCTTCCCCAATCGACGACGGCGTTGAACCGTTCCAAGCCGTCGTCGAGTTGGTGGAAGATGAGGTAGCGAATGCCAAGCTGGCCGAGCGCGAGGAGCTGCTTGGCCGTGGACGGCGTCAGAGTCGTGTACACAACGACGGGCACTCCCCGCTCGCGGCGGAGCCGCGTCAGGTGCCCCATGGGGTCCCCTGTCCCGTCAGCCAGGGGATCCGCGAACACCGCGAGTGGCGGCGCCTGGCCGATGACACGTTCCAAATCGGCCCATGTTGCCGCGAAGCGCAGGTCCGCGCGCCAGCCCAGCGCCCAGCGCACCCGCGCCTCCATATCCGCCCTCGATACCAGCACCGCGATCACGCCCGGCCGGGGCCCGCGCCCCGGCGACCCGCGACCGGCCAGGCCGGTCACCAGCCGCAAGGCCGGCCAGACTCTCGCCCGTTGCCACCACGCCACGGCAACGATTGCGGCGACATCGAGCACCCACCGCATGTCAGTGAATAATGAAGAGCTTCTTGACCGCCCACACGAAACCGTTACCCACGACGGCCAGGGGGCCGAGCACCCGCTTGCGGTCGAGGCTCACCGAGAGCGACGCCAGCGTCGCCTGCGACTTCAGCCGATCGAGGTGTGACTGCAAGCCGTCGATGTCCGCCTGCAGCCGGGCGATCTGTCGCTCGAGATTCAGGATCTCGTCGATCGTCGTCGCCCGAGCGAGCAGCTGCTGGATGCGGTCGCGCAACGCGATGTTGCTGCGCAGCCGCGCCTCGAGGTCGGAGTACTGGTCGGTCACGTCTCTTCCGGTCATGATGCGGCGCTTCTCGACGCCCAGCCGCGCGACCACCTCTACAATCGAGTCGAGCTGCGCCGCAGGCACTCGGCCCACGATCCGGACGTTGCCGTCCTTGCTGCCGCTCGATTGCTCCAGGTAGCCACCCGTTTCCTGAATGACGCGCTCCACGCGCCGGCCCGCCGCGATTGGGGAATCCACCACGACACGCTGGTCCGCGGTGCGAATCGTCATCCGATCGGTGGTGGTGGATTGTCCGAGTGCAGCGGATGCGGCTACGGAGCGGTGGTAACTGCAACCGGCGAGGATAAGAGCGGCGCCGGCGAGCAGGAGGGAGGAAGCGCGTGCCATAGGGCCTCGAGGAAGGGGATGGCAATGGTACTCCCCGAGGCGGCCGAAGGTGCCTCAGTGGAACGTGATGCCCACCTGGATCGGGCGCGCGCGATCCGGGAACGGCTCGTGCAGCGCGGGGCGTGAAAACGCCGCCCTTATGGGGCGGCGTTTACTACCTGCCTCCCTTAAACCGCAAGGCTACGGGAGGGAAATGCTGTTGTTGCTCACCAACGACACGGCCCCGTTGCGCGCCAAAGCCCTGCCCAGCAGGGTTGCATTCGAACTGAGACTGATGCTCGTGAGCGCCAGTAGGTTGCCTTTCATCGCGCTCCCTGTGCCGAGCGAGGCCGAACTGCCGACCTGCCAGTACACGTTCTTCGCCTGAGCGCCGCCGATCAAGTTGACCGAGCCTGCGACCGTGAGCGCAGATCCCGCCTGGACCACGAACCTGGCGTCGGAGTCGCCCTTCCCGTCGAACGTGACCACGCCGGTCACGCCCACTGACGACGCGGAGCAATAGACACCCGGCGCGAGCGTCGTTCCACCGAGGTCGGCGGAGATCGTGGTGCCGCACGCCAGGCCCGCCAGCGCATTGAACGCAGCGGTCAGGTCACCTTGGGCCGCGGCGGCCCTCGGGTTCGCGATGGATTGCGTTCCTGAAATCTGGCACGTCGGAAAGCCCGTGATCGCGCTCCCGGGGCTGAGACCCACATCCGCGTGGATGGCGCCGACGGGACCGGCACAGGTCACCGTCGTACCAGCCAAGACCGCGAAGCCCTGCGCCGCCCCCAGGGATGGCAGGGATGGGCCTGCACCGCGATGGGTGGGCGAGTCTTCGCGGCGGGGGGACGCGTCCGCGCGACGGGGGGACGAATCGCCGCACGCCGCGAACAGCAGCGCCGTGGCTGGAATGACAAAGGCCAATCGTGGGGTACGTCCGAGTAGAGTCAACATTGTTTTCTCCAAGACCTGTAAGTGTCAGCCGCGGCCCGGGATCCATGTCTCGAGCCCTCACCTGCAGGACGCAACCTGCCACCCAATACCGCGAGGCAACATCACTTGTTGGGATGAAATGCGAGTTAACGATTAGGGGGGATACGGACGTAAAAACGCCGCCCTTGTGGGGCGGCGTTTACAGGCCCGGCAGGACTTGAACCTGCAACCCCCGGTTTTGGAGACCGGTGCTCTACCAATTGAGCTACGGACCTATGTGACGCTCGGCAGAGAATTTAGCGAGTCGCCCCCGACTTCGGCACCCTCTGGAACGCCCTACCGCGCCAACCCCACGCCCGGCCGATACAACGAACGGATGCGCTGCGCGCGGAACACGTAGCCCGGGTCCCCCTCGATGCGCCATACGACCTGGCCCAGGCTGTCGTACTCTTCGACCCGCCGCCCTGATCCGAACGCCACCAGCGTGCGTCCCCCCGGCAGATCCTGGGTCGTGCCGCCCAGCTGCGTTCGGACAGCCGGAAGCGAGCCGTACGAGGCGATCTGCGACGCGGTGAGCGACCCCTCGTCGTACCTGTAGCGCTCGGCGCGCGTTGCCGTGGAATCCCCGGAATTGTCGAGCAGCGCGAAGGTCCCGCCGGCTCCGCTGCGCCCTGTCAGCCGCAGGCCATGCTGCCGCAAGAACGCCGGCATGGAGGTGCCCTCGAATGCAAACTGATTCCGGAGTCCACCCATGCGCCACAGCACGGCCCCCGTCCGTGTATCGATTTTCGTGAGCTCACTCAGGCTGCGAAACGACACGATGAGATTCTCATCGCCGTCGAGGTTCAGCGCGTTGCCATGCGTCCAGTTGACGAGCGGCCCGCTGCGGTCGAGCGAATCGAGGTCGGTGATCGCAAAGTGTTCGAAGGGGGTCCACTGAAACAGCAGAACGCCCGTCGCGCTCATATGCTGGACCACGGTGCCCATCACCTGCGCGTTCGCGATGCCACCGATACTCGACAGATCCATCGTCCGCGTCTCATCGCACATGACCCAGTAGGAGCCCCCGGGCTCGGCAATGAGGTCGTGAAAGCGGGGCTGCAAACCACCGGCACAGCCGAATGTCCGCGTCACGTTGCCGAGCGGATCGACCTCGACCCAGGGCTCGAGATCCGCGGGATCCGGCGTCGGGGGCCGGACGGTGTAGCGACCCGTCGGCTGGGCCTGGAAGTTCAGGCCGGGTGTATTCGGGAACCGCCGGTACCACACGACGCGACCGGTATTGTCGATCACCAGACCGTAGCGCCCGGCGGAGAATACGACGAACCCCGGCGTGGGATCCGTGCCGCTCGCCACGAAGCTCGGCAGGTCCGACGGCAGGGTATCGGTGGTGAAGCTCATCGCCTCGCTGCCGATCACCCGACCGCCGCCGTACGCCACCACCCACATGGCGTAGCGAGTGTGCGGCAGCAGCCCCAGCACCGGAATGACGGCGGAATCACCGATGGTCGCCACGGCGGGCGTGACGCTGTCGGTCACCGCGTCTCCCGTGAAGAACGCGACGGCGACGCTGTCGGCGAGCGAGACGCGGGCCGTCACGACCGCGCTGAGCGCATTGTTGGGGTTCGCCCCGACGGCCGCGGCGCCGATCACCGGGCCGGGGGGCGGAGGCGGAGGCACGACGCCGCTCGGCGCGTCCACGCACGCCACAAGCAGTGCCGCCGCCGCGGCACGGCGCGCCAGCCGGGGCGCGGCATTCAACGGTTCACCTCACGACACAGGCGACCTGCAACGCCACCGTCGTGGTGGCGCCCGACAGCACGGTCGCGATCACCGGATTCGCGCCCTGTACCGCACAGTTCTGCGCCACGTCCATGAGCTCCACCGTGTGATTGCCCACCAACACATTGGGAATGGTGATCGTGTCGTTCACCGCCACCACCTCGCTCCACAGGTAATAGCAGCCGTAGTAGTCGTCGCAGGAGTAATCCACCGTCACGGTGTAACCATTCGGATCGATGTTGGCCCCAGACGTCGCCACGGTGATTCTGAGCGTGCCGTGGATCGAGACGCAGTTGATCTGGAAGGTCGTCCGCGCGGTGTCGTTGGCGGTGACGTGGATGGTCACCGGATTGCTCCCCTGGACGCTGCAGTTCTGATCGACAGCGCCGAGCTGCACGGCGTGGTCCCCTTCCGGGACGTCGCGGATCGTCGCCACGCCATTGGTGGGCAGCAGCGCAGATGGACCGCTGTCCACCTGCACGGTATAGCCGCCCGCATCCAGGTCCACTCCGGTGGTCACCGCCGTCACCGCCACGCTCCCGGCCGGCGCGCACGTCACGGCGAAAACGACGGTGGTCGTGTCGCCCGCGACCACCGTCGCGGTCACGGGATTCGCTCCGGCGACGGCGCAATTCGCGGCCACGTTCGCGAGCCAGACCGTGTGGCCACCATTGGGGATGGGGGCGATCATAACCGTGTCATTGACCGCCGCCGGCTCGGACCAGCCGTAGTAGCACCCGTAGTAGTAATCGCAGAGTTCGTCGACCAGTACGGTGTAGCCGTCGTGGTCGAGAGAGGTGCCCGTCGTCGACGTGATCACCCGGAGGGTCCCGTTGGTCGCGGTGCAGGCAATGTCGAAGGCAACCGGCGTCGTCGCCCCGACCGTGACGGTCACAGCGCGAGGGTTGGGCGGCGTGACGGTGCAGTTCGGCGCGACGGCGGTGAGCGCGATCGAATGCGCCCCGGGCGACAGGCCGCTGATCGTGACCGTGCCATTCGTGGCCACGACCGAACCACTAGCGCTGTCGACGATCGCCGAGTAGCCGTCCGGATCGACATCGGTGCCGGTAGTCGTCGTCGTTACCTGCACCGCGCCGGTCGAGGCGTTGCAGGTCACCACGAAGGCAACGGTCGTCGTGGTCGCGTAGCTCACGCTCGCCGACCGCGGATTGGGCTGGCCGACGACGCAGTTGCCGGCGACCCCGCTCAGCGTGAGCTGGTGCGTGGCCACGGACAGGTTTGGGAGGTCGAGACTGCCGGTCGACGCAATCGGATGGGTCGACCCGCCGTCCACCGTGAGGGAGTATCCATCGGGGTCGAGGTCCATGCCGCTGGTGGCAGTCGTCGCGTGGACGCTCCCAACGAGCGGGTTGCACAATACGCTGAAGGTCACGACGGCGGGGCTGCCGGTGCGGACGTCGACGGTGCGGGACGGCGATCCGCCGAGCGCGCAGTTAATGGCCAGGCCGCTCAGCGTCACGTTGTGCTGACCGATTCCCAGACCGGGGATCGAGTCGACGGCGTTCACGGCGATTGGCTGGCTCGCGCCGCTGTCGACGCTGAAGGCGTATCCGTCTGCGTCCAAGTCAACGCCGACGGTCGTTACGCGCAGCTCGAGGCTACCGGTCGGCGGCTCGAATGGCCCTTCGCACGCCGCCGCGCCGAGGAGGAGCAGCAACGGCACGACGCCCACGCGTCTGGTCACGAACACCCGGGGAACGTGCACGTCACCGGGCTGCGTCGCCAGTATGGAACTTGGAGGAGGGTGGCTGACGGGGATTGAACCCGCAACCTCCGGAGCCACAGTCCGGCGCTCTAACCAATTGAGCTACAGCCACCGTAAGACTAGACGCCGAGACGGCTAGACGCCTAGGAAAAAACAAACTTAATCGGGCCAGAACCTATGTGAAAGCTCGGCGGTCCGAGCGTCCAAATGCACGTCCCGACCACGAAACGAGCCGATCGGCACGATTCCCCGCACGGCATTCACCATGAAGAGGCTGCGCCCCACGAACTCGGCGGCAGTGACACGCACTTCCGCCGAGTTCGTGGGGTCCATCACCCGCGCGCGGCCCACCCCGGGGAGAATGCCGAGGTCGAGCGCCGGCGTGTACAGCCGATCGCCCTCCCACCAGAACACGTTCCACGCGGTGCCCTCGGCGATGTGCCCCCCCTCCGCCGTGACGAGCAGCGCATCGTCGGCGCCTTGGGCGTGGGCTTCCAGAATCGCCCGGTCGAACAAGCCGCGCGCGGTGGTCTTGTGCGGGTACGGGGTGTGCGGCTCCGTCCCCAAAACCACGGCCGGTGGGTTGAGATGCGGCAACTCGCGCGTCGCGATCGTCGGCGTACCGTCGAGCAAGGCGAGGCGCACGACGTGATCGGCGCCCCCCAGCTCAGGCGGCGCGGCCGCCGCGCGCACCAGCTGCCCCAGACCCGTCGAGGGAGAGGGTCGCCCGAGGGCCGTTAGAGACAAATGTAGGCGCGCGAGGTGTCGCTCCAGGAACGGGAGCTGCCTCCCACGCACCCGGATCGTCTCGATGAGCCCCTCCCCCACCCGCGTCATTGCGCCCAATACTACATTTGAATCCGTCCTCGAGGGGAGCATCGGCCATGCGCGTGGGCACCAGGTTCCTCATCTCGGGTGGGCTGCTGCTGCTCGCCGCCTGCACCAGAACCGTCGTCGTCCAGGGCCCGCCCCCCTCGCGACAGCCGGCAGGATCGCGCCCGCCGCCGCGCACGTCGCTGGGCCCGGATGCACCGGCTCCCCCGCCTCCCGTCGTCGTCCGGACCAATGAGGTCCTCATCCCCCCCGGTCACTTGCCCAGGCCGGGCGAGTGTCGCCTCTGGATCCCGGGACGCGCCCCCGGCCGCCAGCCGCGACCCCGCTCGCGCCCGTGCGCCGGAATCGAAGCACTGGCGCCCGCCGGGAGTTGGATCGTCTACCGCCGCGCCGACGATGAACGCCTCATCTACATCCGCCTCATCGACGAGCGCCGTCCCAGCATCGTGATCCGTAATCGCATCTTCGACGGAAATACGTGGGAGTTGTTGCGCGAAGAAGACGTGCGCGACGATCGCCGCGGCGACGATCGCCAGGGTCGCGACCAGAACGAGCGACCCCGCGAGCGGCCGGGGAATGACCCGCCGCCCGTGGTGCAGCCCCCGGCAGTGCAGCCCCCAGGCAACCGCCCGCCCGAGATCAAGCCTCCCGAGGTCCGCCCTCCGGAGCAGCGGCCCCCGCTGCCGCCACGCGAAATCATTCCGCCCGTGCAGCCACGCGATACGCAGCCACCGCCGCAGCGGCGCGATACACAGCCCCCGCCCCCCGTGCAGCCGCCGGTCCAACCCCCGACGGTGCCGAACGTGACACTCAGCATTCCACCGGGCCATCTGCCCGAACTGGGCGAGTGTCGCGTCTGGATCCCGCGTCTGCCGCCCGGGCAGCAGCCGAAGCCCAAGTCGCGCACGTGCAGCGGCATTCTCGGCGTGGCGCCCGCGGGGAGCTGGATCCTGTATCGACCGAGCGAGGACGAGCACGTCGTTCACGTGCGCCTGATCGACGAGCGGCGCGCGGGCGTCGTGATTCGCGTTCGCATTTTCGACATCGATTCGAAACGCCTGGTGCGTGAGGAGAATCCATGAAGCGGTGGTCCGCCGTCGTCATCGGTCTGGTCGCGGCAGCCTGCAGCCACGGTCCCCCGCCCGACTTTGCGCCCGACCCCGGGCTCGTCGCGCAGATCCGCGAGATTCGGATGGCCACCGCCACGAGCGCGTGTCCCGGCGAGACGTTCGGCGCGACCTACACCGCCGTCCTGAACGACGGCGCCCTGGTGTCGTTTGAATCGCGCTACGACCGTAAACATCCACCGCGATTGCATGTCTCCTTCCTCGACCGCGTGAGCGAGCAGGCGACGCCCCTCGAGGGTGGTGCCTGGGCCGCCGAGCCCGACGCGCTCGCGAGCGCGCTGACCGGGTTCAAGCTCATGGCCTCGCTGAAAGCGAATTCATCGTTGACCGCCACCGCGACCTTGACGCCGGACTACACGTGCATGCCGCACGCGTTCGGCTTCCGCGGCGCCGGCCCCGGCGCCGCCGGTCCCCAGGTCACCGTGCGACTCGGCATCCTGCGCTCGCCGTTCTATCAACGGCTCCTCGTGGTGGGCGTCGAGGTCGAGGACGCCCCACCCTTCTTCGTGTTTGCCGACGCGAACGCCGTGCCGCCGGCCGACTGGATCGTGATCGAAGCGCGCGGGGCGCGTGGAGCGCGTGGCACGGACGGCGATCCCGGCACCCGCGGGGCCCCGGGCGCGACAGGATGTCCCGGCGGCACGGGCGGTCCGGGGGGCAGCGGCGGAAACGGCGGGGCTGGGGGCTACGGCGGTCGCGGCGGTCAGATCACGATCGTTGCCCCGTCAGAGGAACCCTACCTCGCGGGACTCGTGGACGCCCGGACCCCCGGTGGCGAGGCGGGACCAGGAGGGGCCGGCGGGAAGGCCGGCACCGGCGGTGTCGGCGGTGAGTCCTCGAAACCCAGCGACAGCGCCTGCCCCAAGGGCGCATCGGGTCCCGCCGGACGCCCAGGCGTGCGCGGCGCAGATGGTCGCGACGGCCTCCCCGGCAACCGGCCGCAGATCCTTACCGTCTCCGGGCGAGATGTATGGGGAACGCGGATGCCTCCTGCATTGCAAGACTTGGTGAACTGGAGGCCGAGACGGTAGGTAGTGCGACGATAGGTGATGCGACGGTGTGTGACGCGACGGTAGGAAACCGTACGGTTCTCCTACCGTCGCTTTTTCGCCGTCGTTTTTTCTACCGTCGTCTTTTCCAATACCAGTAGCCCGGCAGGCCCACCATAATGATGCCCGCGCCGACCGCCGAGTCGAGTGGCTTCTTGAGGATCGTATTCCCCACCAGCCACAGGGCGAATGCGATGAACACAATCGGAGTGACGGGATAGCCCCACGTGCGATAGGGGCGCGCGATGTCCGGGGCCACACGCCGTAGCCGCATCACGGCGCCGCACCCGAGCGCGTAGAACAGGAACTGTGCGAACACGACGTACGTGAAGAGCTGATCGTAGCGCCCCGTGAGCGCCAGCACCGCCGAGATCACGCCCTGCGTCGCGAGCGCCGTCACCGGAGTCGCGAAGCGCGGATGCACCGTCCCCTGGGATCGGAAGAACAGCCCGCCCCGGGCCATCGCGTAGGGGATCCGCGCCGCGGTGAGAATGATCCCGTTGTTCGCACCCAAGGTCGACACCAGGATCGCGGCCGAGACGAAGCCGGCACCGACGGCACCCATCGTGACCTGCGCCGCGTCGGACGCCACGAGCTGTAGCCCGGCCATCCGCGCCGGTGAGAGCACGTACGAATACGCGACGCTCGCCAGTACGTAGAATCCGATCACGATTACGGTCGAGAGGATGATCGACCGGGGAAGATTCCTGCCAGGGTCCTTGATCTCGCTTCCCACGTAGGTCGTTTCGAGCCACCCGTCGTAGGCCCACAGCACGCCGATCATCGCGACGCCGAACGGTCCGATCCACGTGTCCATGGTGCCCGGCGGCCACAGCGGCTGGAAGTTCGTTGCCGACCCCCCCGGCAATGCGAAGGCGGTGATCACGAGCGCCGCGAGGGCGCCCATCTTGAGGAATGTGAGGACGTTCTGGGTCGTCGCGCCCAATCGCACACCAAGACAATTGAGCACCGTCAGGCCCGCGATCGACGCGACCGCGATCGCCTGGATGCCGAGCGGTGTGAGCTTGACGAAGAAACCCAGGTACGTGGCGAACCCCACCGCGATCGCCGCGATGGACGCGGGATTGATGACCGAGAAGTTCGCCCACCCGTAGAGAAACCCCCACACCGGCCCGTACGCCTCGCGCAAATAGGCGTACTGCCCTCCCGCCTCCGGGTACGCCGCGCCCAGCTCCGCAATGGAGAGGGCGCCGAGCAACGACACCACGCCGCCCACGATCCACACGAGAATCATGAGGGCGGATCCGGGGACCTGCGCGGCGACGGTGGCGGGGACGATGAAGATCGCGGAGGCGATCATCGTCCCCACGTTGATCATCGTTGTATCGAGGAGTCCGAGTTCGCGCCGGAGCTCGGTCACGGGCCTACATTATCAGAGGATGCCGTCCACGTACAGGTCGAGGCGCCAGCCCTTGGGCGAGCGCAGCGCCCGTCCCAGGTCGATCCGCATCAAGCCGTCGAGGAAGCTTGCGCCCACGCCGACGCCCACGAGCGGCCGCGCCAGCGACAGGTGGTCGCGCGGTCCCGCTCGTCCCACATCGCAGAACAACGCCACATGCGCAGCGGGGAAATTGTTCGCGACCTCGGCGCGGGCCCGCCAGAACGCGTCGCCGCTTATCACCCCGCCGCCGTAGCCGCGCAGCGTGCCGGGGCCACCGAGGTACCAACGGCTCTGCCGCGGGACTCGGCCCGCCGACGTCCCGCCGGCGACCTCGATCGCCCCCGAAACCTGGGGCAGCAGCGGCGCGGCCACGCGCAGCGCGACGCTGCCACGGCCGAATCCGTACGTCCCGGCGCCGCCGTCCAGCGTCACATCGGTGGACCAGCGCGCCGCCGCGGGGTCGAATCCGCGCTGCGCCCGCAAGGTGACCGCGGCACCCAGCTGGTCGGCAGAATCGGCGATCACGTTGGGACGGAACAGATGATCGTCGTGCAGGGCGTGCGGCAACGAGAAATCCGTCCGCTTGACCGCGCGGCGTTGCCGCTCGGCGTACACCCGCACGGAAAAGGTCTGCGGCGCGGTGACCACGGGTGACACGGTGACGCCGAGCCCCGCCGACCGGAAGTAATCTCCATCGTCCCGACCCAGCAGCAGCGCCCCGAGCGAGTTCCCGAACCCGAGGGCGTTGCTGCCAGCCGCCGCATCAACGGCGTTCAGGCGACGGTACGCCGCCAGACGGATTCGGGCCGTCTGGGCGTCCCGCGTGACGCCGCCCTCGACGTCGGGCTCGCCGTCGGAGAGTGCGACGCGCGCCGCGCCGTCGAGCTGCAGCCGCCCGAGATCGACCTCGCCCTTCGCTCCCAGGGACAACCCTTCGACACGATTGAAACGCGCCAGGCCCCAGCGCGGCGGTCGCGCGTGGAACTGCCACGGGGCCTCGGGCAACCGCCCCAGACCGTGCATCAAGTCCTGCATCTCTCCTGTGGAAATGAGCGTGTCTCCCACCCCGGCGAACGCGGGAGGCAGCTCGAGGCTGCCGAGCAGCGCCGCGGTGTCGGTCGGGATGTGCACCGCGAATTGGCGGCAGTGGCCATCGCGACACTGACACTCGACGGTCGTGGAGTCCGTCTGCTCGTGACACTGCGCACGCGCCGTGGAGTCGACGGCCGCGGTGGCTCGGGGTGGCCGCGGCGAACGCCGCAGCGTCGTGTCTCCGGTCACTTCATAGTCGCTGTAGAGCCGCTCGTAGCGCAGCGGCATCTGGAGCCACGACCCGGCGGTCGCCACCGCATCGAATGCGATCAGACGGGGCAGCCACCAGCGGCCGTCCCACAAGCCGTAGTCGATCGTGATGAAGCGCACCTCACCGCGGATCGGCTTCACGAAGCCGGGGATGTCGTGGTCCTCGTCCCCCACGTCCTCCTCGAAATCGAACGGCCGCGCCGGTTTGAAGAGCGCCCGCACCACGCCGTGCGTGGCTTCATCGAGCCACAGGGAGCCCGTCATCAATTGGAAGTCGAGGCGGCGCGGGATCACCCGCAGCTCCCGCAGCACTATCGTGCGCCCGTCGGGGAATGCGAGCACGGTCGAGTCCCCGGTGGCGAATCGGTAGTCGGCTTCGCTGCCAGGCGCGAGGGGGTGCGCGAGCCGCACGCCCTTGCCCTCGCCATCGTGATCGCCGCCACCGAACCCGACCGTGATGCCGTCGTCCGCAGGGTCGAAGGCGTAGTCGGCGACATCCCCCTTGAGATCTTCGGGAAGCTCCACCCGCGGCCGGACCGCGGGAATCGCCTGACGGGCGCCGATGACTTCGATGCTCCCCACGGAGTCGCGCCGCCATTCGATGTGCAGAGCCAACTCGCGGCGATACAGCATGCGGTCGCGCCGCAGCGCCCGCACCCCCGCCCCGATGCGTTCCCGCATCGTGACGGTGTACGCCGAAATGGACCGATCGACGGTTTCGCGGCGGGCGCGCGCCGCCGCCACGAGCCGCCGGGCGGTGGGATCGAGATAGGCGCTGCTGTCAGCCGGTTGCTGCGCGGCGAGGAGCAGAACGAGTGGGGCGATGATCACGTAGGCTCTGTACGGACCCGAGTGAAGGATAAGATTCAACGATGAACCGTGACTACTGGCAGGCGAGCCGCTCCCCCCGCTACAGCCTGTTGTTCGCGTTGCCGCTCCTCACCTTCTACCAGCTCCTGGCCGCCGCGGTGCCTGCCGGGCCACAGGGGGGCGTCCGTAACGGCGCCGACGTCCTGCTCCAGGCGGTGTTCGTCTGGATCGCGGGCTCGTGGGGCCCGCGCCTGTTCATGGCCTGCCTCATCGCGGTGGGGGTCTGGCTCATCGTGAAGGACATGCGCGCACACCCAGGCGCGCTGCGCCCGCTGTATTTCGGTGGGATGCTCCTCGAGTCCGTCGGGCTCGCCCTCGTGTTCGGCGTCGTGGTCGGCGGGCTCACCGCCGCGCTGCTGGGAGAGCCGCCGCCCCTTTCCTTTATACTGCAGGGCACGATGAGCCTCGGGCGCGGCACCGTGCTGATGCTCTCTCTGGGCGCCGGGATCTACGAGGAGCTGCTCTTCCGCGTCGTCCTCGTGAGCCTGTTCGCGTGGCTCGCGCGCCGCGTCCTCGGGTTTAGGCCCTTCATCGCCGGAGCGAGCGCGACGATCGCGGGGGCCTTCGTCTTCTCCGCCTTTCATTATATAGGACCCTTCGGCGACACCTGGCAGGTCTACTCGTTCGTGTTCCGGACGATCGCCGGTCTGTTCTTCAGCGCGCTCTACCTGACGCGTGGTTTCGGCGTCACCGCTTGGACCCACGCCCTGTACGACGTCTTCCTGATCTTGCGGTAGGTTACGGGAGGCTGAAGAGCCAGAGATTCGCGCCGATCGACGCGAGTGGGTCGGCCGTGTTCTCGACCTCCGCCACGAAGCGGCGGGTCCCCGGCACCACGGCGATGCGTCGCAGCGGCATCTCGATACTGAGCCGACTCACCACGCCCGTCGGCACATCGATCCACTCCACCGTGGTGCCGCTCGACAGCAGTGCCACGGGCACGCCCTCGACGTCGGTCAGATCGACCACGGGCCCCGAAAAGCTCGTGACGGTCACCGCGGAGTCGGCACCGGGCGCGAGGAAAAGCAGTCGGGTGGAATCGGATGATTTCACCAGCCAGAAACCGCCCGACGCCACGGCCGCATACGCGATCGTCGAGTCGGCTCCGCGGACGATGCCGACAGCGCCCCCTCCTCCGGAGGCGAGCTCCAGGTCGACGAGTGTGTACGCGTCCATCAGCGTGTCGGTGAGCCGCTCGGCGCCTCCGCCTTTCACCTTGAAGACCCGCTCGTAGGAGGCGAGGAACCGAATCGTGGTGGGGCCGAGCCACATCGGTTTCGACAGCGCGGTGGCGGTGCGGCCATCGGGGAGCACGTACCACGACTGCCAGCGGAACGTCGGGTGGGCCGGATCGGTCGCGGGGGCGACCACGAGGTATCGCGTCCACGTGTAGTAGCCCGCCGGCGACCCCTCCTGCCACACGAACGCGATCTGGCGCCCATCGGGCGAGAGTACCGGCTCGACCCACGTATCGACGAAGGTGTCGGCAGGTGAGACGGGAGGGAGCGGGCACATCGTGCGGTGCAGCGTGCCTCCCGCGGCGGCGAGCAGCGCGATACAGCGCTCGCGGCCGTGGAAGCCGTCCAGCCGGCTGAACACCACCAGGTCGCCCGTGACGCTGGGAGTCCGATCGTCGCCGGGATTGAACGTGAGGCGTCGCGGCGTGGGGCCCGGGAACGGGCCCACCGTGTCGGGTCCGGCCCAAGAAAACGACGCCTCGTGACGGCACGCGGCGCTACACAACGCGAGAACGATGAGGAACGGGGTCACGGCCAAGCGCATGACCGTAACCTACCCCGTGGCTCTAGCCGGCCCCGGCAGCAGGCGTGTTCACGTCGTGCGAATTCCCTCCGAGCGCCGCCTCGACGCGCTCGACCTCGACGTCCACACCGAGCGAGCGGAAGATGTCACGCGCGCGCTCGAGGTGGGCGCGAGCCTCGTCGGGACTGCCGCGCACCTGGCGGAAGAGACCGTAGGCGTGGAGCACTCGAGCTTCATCGACGGCCGGGCCCTCGAAGGCGCGACACAGCGCGATGGCCTGCTCGAAGAACACGAACCCGGTCTCGTCGCCCTGTCGGCCCCGCAGCGTGCCGAGGGCCGTATAGATCCGCACGAGGCCGCGCGGTTGATTGGAGGTGATGGCGAGCTGCTCGGCGCGGCGCATCTCCTCCTCCGCCTCGAGCCAGCGCCCCGTCTCGAGGAGCAGCTCGGCCAGATGCAAGCGAATCGACACGTCGAGCGCGGGATCGTGTTGGTCGCGCCGTACCCAGGCGAGTGCTTCCCGGAACACCCCCGCTGCGGGGCCCGGGCGCCCCAGCGCCGCGTCGAGCTCGCCCTGCGCATCGAGCACGCGGGCCATGTCGCGCGCCGTCCCGGCGGCCTCGAGCCCTTCGAACGACTCCCGCGCGCGCCGCAAATGCTCAGCAGCGCCGGCGAGGTCTCCTTCACGGCGATCGAGGAGGCCCAGCCGGTGCTCGATCTGTCCGAGCCGCAGCAGGTCCTTCGCGGCTTCCGAGAGTCGCAGCGCCCGCGAGTACCACGCCCGCGCCCCGATCCACTCGGCCCGCTCGAACGCCGCGTCGCCGAGTCCCACGGATGCGTCCACCGCCTTGCCGCGATCGAATTCGGCTTCCGCCAACACCAGCGCGCGTTGATAGTGCCGGGCGCCTTCGGCGTATTGGCCGAGCGCCAGGGCCACGTCTCCGATCGCGAGGAGCGTCTCCACTTCGGGCCGCCGGTCCTGTAGTCCTTCGGCGAGGGCGAGCGCCACTTCGTACCACGCATGCGCCTGCGACAGGCGAGCGACCGTTTCCTCGAGGCGGCCCGCTCCCACGAGGGACGAGACGGCGCCGGGCACGTCGTTCCGCTCCTGGCATTCCAGCGCGTCGATGTACGCGCTGAACAGCGCATTGATGTGCTCCGTCACGACCGTCAACACGCGGCCCACGCTGCGCGCCAGCTCGCCTGGCTCGACGTCCCGCTTGCCGACGGTGAGGTACGGACCCCCGCTTCCCCACTGCACGCGCGCGTCGGGCCGGGCGCTCGAGAGCAACAGGCCTCGCAACGGCATCAGCGCCTCGAGATTCGGCAGCAGCCGCAGCGCCTGCTCGACCCTCATAGCCCGTACTCCTTCATTTTGCGGGTGAGGGTGTTGCGATGGATGCCAAGAATCTCGGCGGCCGCGCCGATCTGGCCCCCGGTGTGCGACAGGACGCGCGCGATGTGACGCGCTTCCGCTTCCGCGAGCGTCGGGAGCCCGCCGGTCGTGCGCTCGGGAACGCCCGGCTCTTCGGCGCGGAGCTCGTCGGGTAGGTGCTCGCTGCGCACCGTCCCGTCGGAGACGACGATCGCCGCCCGCTCGATCACGTTGCGCAGCTCGCGGACGTTGCCGACCCATTGATGATGGCGGAGCAGCTCGAGCGCACGGTCCGACAGCGCGTCGATGCGCCTGCCGTAGCGCGCGCCGAATTGCCGGGCGAAGTGGCCGATCAAGAGGACCAGGTCGTCGCCGCGATCGATGAGGCGCGGCAGCTGAATGGTCACGACCGCCAGGCGGTAGTAGAGGTCCTCGCGGAACCGCCCCTGGGTGATGGCGTCCTGCAGGTCGCGATTCGTCGCGGCGATCAGCCGAACCGTCACCGGAATCGATTCCCCGCCGCCGACGCGCTCGATTTCGCGCTCCTGGACCGCGCGCAGGATCTTGGCCTGGAGCGCGAGGCTCATGTCGGCGATCTCGTCGAGGAACAAGGTCCCGCCGCCCGCCTGCTCGAACCGCCCGATCTTGCGGGCCACGGCGCCCGTGAAGGCGCCCTTCTCGTGACCGAACAGCTCGCTCTCGAGAAGGTTCTCGGGGATGGCGGCGCAGTTGACGGCCACAAAGGGACCAGCCGAGGCGGGACCATGCTGATGGATCGTGCGCGCGACGACTTCCTTGCCGGTGCCGGATTCACCCAGGATCAGGACCGTCGCCGTGCTGTTCGCGACCCGCGCCATGAGCTTGTAGACCTCGAGCATCGCGGGGCTTTGCCCCACGAGCGCGTAATGACCTGCGTCGGCGTCGGCTTCAGCGGGCGGGAGGGGGAGCGCGACCTCGGTCGCCGCTGAGCGCACGCGCGCGAGCGCGTTGGCGAGCGCCTCGCGCTTGAGCGGCAGCGCCAGCACGTCCAACACGCCGAGCTTTTCGGCGCGCAGCGCCAGGCCCATCGATGGCCGGTCGGCCAGCGCGATGAGCCGAGTCCCCCCGTGCGCGGCCCGCAGCGCGTCCACCCACCAGGTCAGGTCCTCGTCGGACCGGTCGCCCAACACGGCCAGGACGAGATCCCAGTGGCCGCCGGCGAGGAGCCGGGTGGCGCGCGGTAAATCCGCCGCCCACTCGAGGTCGATGCCCAGATCCTCGGCCCATTGGCGGAGGCTCTGGAGCGGCCCCGGTCCGGACTCCCCGCCGACCGCGAGCACGCGCACGCCGCCCGTGGCAGGCCGCGCGGGCGGAGTAGCGAGTCCATTCGTCGTCGATTGAGCGGGGCGCGTCACGGTTCGGCTCACCGGGGTCCGAGGTATCGGGCGACGAGAACCAGGGCATCATCCGTACCCTTGCCGTGGCGTGCGAGGATCTGATCGGCAAGGCGCTGCGGCTCCTCACGCGCGGACACATCGGCCAGGAAGTCGCCCGAGATCCCATCGGTGGCGAACACGAGCGTATCGCCGGCGCCCACCGGAATCACGGCGGCTTGAACGGCAGGGACCTCGCCCCCGACGATGCCGCCGCGGGTGACCAGCGACGCGCGTCCCGAGCGCTCGGACCAATTCACGTGGTGCAGCACGCCTTCGACGTTCCCCACGCCCAGCCAGGTCATCGTGCCGCGGGGGACGTCAAACCGGGCGACGCTCATCACCACACCGCGGCTTCCCTTGAGCGCCACATGGCAGCGCTGCAGCAGTGACAGCGGCTCCTCCTCGGCATATCGCTCGAGCGTCCCGACGGCCATCCGGGCGGCCGCCGCGGCCTCTTCGCCATGGCCGAGCCCGTCGACGACCGCGATGAGCACGCCGTCTTTCACGGCTCTGACCATGTGGAGATCGCCGGATTCGGACTCCCCCTGCATCGCCACCGTCGCGACCCCCCAGTGGATGAGCGTCTGGGCGTTGCGCATTCGGTTAGGCACTGGCCCGCTTCCACTTGCGCATCGTGATGCGCGTGCCCTGCCCCGGTGCCGACACGACTTCGAACTCGTCCATTAAGCGTCGCGCGCCGGGCAGACCCAGGCCCAGGCCCCCCGAGGTGGAGTAGCCGTCCTGCATGGCGCGGGACACATCGCGGATCCCGGGGCCGTCGTCCTCGGCGACGACGATGAGACCCTGGCGAGTGCCGTCGAGCACCTTGGTGAACCGCACCTCGCCGCGCTTCGCGTACATCAGGATGTTGCGGGCGATTTCCGAAATGGCAGCGGCGACGACGGTCTGGTCGCCGGCGGAGAAGCCGATTTCCGCGGCCAGATCGCGCCCGGTCTGGCGGGCCTGAACGACGTCGGTGTCCGCCGCGATGAGACAGCGGAGCTCGTCAGCCACGGTCGATACGCCCATGCCCCTGCCGATTATCAATGCGTCCTTGGGCCTGCCGATCGAGGAAGGCGAGGCCCTCTTCGAGGTCGAGCGCGGTCGCGATGCCCTTGAGGGTCAGGCCGAGCTGCACCATGGCGAAGGCGACCTCGGGTTGGATCCCGACGATCACCGTCTCCGCGCCGCGTAATCGCGCCATGTGGGCGATGTCGCGCAGCGTGCGTACGGCAAACGAGTCCATCACGTCGAGCGCCGTCACGTCCACGATGACCCCGCGGGCGCGGAATTTTCCCACCCGCGCGATCAGTGCCTCGCGCAACTGGGAGAGGTCAGCGTCCGACAGGGCCGACTGGATCGACGCGATCAAGTAATGGCCCTGCTTCAGAATTGGGACTTCCACGACCAGCCTCCCTTAGGCCTGCTGCGTGGCCTCGGCATATGGAATCACCTTGTAGCCCAGCAGGCGCTCCGCCTCTTCGATCCCCCCCTGCAAGTCGCCGACCGTGGCCATTTCGCTCAGGTCCACGCCGATGGTGACCAGGGTCTGCGCGATTTCCGGCGACAGACCGGTCACGATGACCGTCGCGCCCAGGAGGCGCGATGCTTCGACCGTCTGCACCAGCTGGTTCGCGACATTCGAGTCCATCGCCGCCACACCGGTGATGTCGATCACGACGACCTTCGCGCGGTTCGTACGAATCGCGCGGAGCAGCTGCTCGGTCAGCTGCCGGTTGCGTTGCGGATCGATCACACCGATGATCGGCAGAATCAGGAGCCGCTCGCGCACCTGGAGCACCGGTGTCGACAGCTCCCGGATCGCCTCCTGTTGCTGCCGGATGATGCGCTCGCGCTCTTGCACGAAGCCGACGGCCACCGTGTTCGCGATGCGGTTCGCGGCGGGTTCGTATGCGTCGAGAATGCGATTGAGTTTGTTAAAGTCTTCGTGGTACTTGGCGAACAACGAGCGGGCGAGCACGTCACGCAGCAGGAGCACGATGCCGACGACTTCGTGCGTTTCGACGCCTCGCGGGATGATGCGCTCCGACAGATTGCGCGCGTACGCCTGCAGAGCTTCGAAGGTCCCGGTCTCCAGGGCTTCGACGTAGTTGTCGTACACCGAGGTCGCTTCGGCGAAGATTTCCTCCTCGGTCATCGCGGTGAGCAGCTGAGCGCGCGTGATGCGCCGGGCCCACTCTTCGCGCAGCTGCGTGCGGTTCTGTCGCAAGTGCGCGACGAGCTCCCGCAGCAGTGCTTGTGTCGACTCGGGGCTTGCCGACCCGTCCTGGGGGGGCGGCGGCGCGTCTTTCTTGACCATGGAGGCGGTTCCTCGACGGTGGTGGTGGAAGGGCTAGAATGTTGTACCGGCGCAACAGCAAGGCTAGTGCCAGCGCCCAATCGTGGTGCATTGCGCCAACGCATTGATATACAATGTGTTAGATACACAACGATTCCGGTGTGCACGCACGAACGCCCTAGACTTGGGCGCAGAAGCGTTCAGGGCGCACCAAATTGGTGCGCCCTGAAAAGCCGCCTCCTCTACAACTATCTAGCGCGTGACGCTACTCGTCGCCGATCCGACGATGATGTTGCCGACCGTCTTGTAGCCGATGACCTGGCCCAGCAGGCCCAGAATCGGTTGCTGCAACACGACGTGGATCATGTTCACGGTCAAACCGCTCGTCGTGACGCCGTCGCCCGTGGGGCGCAGCTCGTGCAGGATCACGTAGCCCACGCCCGGCAAGTCCATGCGCGTGTTGGGTGCGGGGTCCGACACCTCGACTCCGCCCACCACGACGTTCCCGAGACTCGAGCCCTCGGCGTTACTGCCCACCGCGTTGTCGCCAACCGTGCTGCTCGCGATCGCGACGACGCCGTCGGCCGTGATGAGCCCGTTGAGCAACTGCACCGCGCCCAGCGTCGCGCTGCTCACGGCGTTGGAACCATCGACGGGATCGGCATCGCCCGTCACGATGGCAAACAGATCGTGCGCCGTGACGAGACCCGCGATGGACACGCCCTGTCCCTGATCCGTGGACATCGCCTCGCCGGTCGGCAGGACCGCGTACGGTGACTTCTGGTTGACCGTCGGCGTGCTCACGGAGACGCCGTATGCCTCGGCCCGCGACGCCGCCCGCATCTGGCTCTGGGCGGAGCTCGCCACCAACGTCATAGGAAGGACGAGACCCAGCAAACGGATCGCCCCCCGGAATGTGTCGATTCTCATTGCATCCTCCTTTCTAGTGCGTGGGGTGGAACTGTCTGTTGCCGCCCGTCAGCGTACACGTGGGCTCCGCATGCGACTCCGGGCACGTCACCGCATAGAACTCGCCGTTCACGACAAGGTCCACGGCAATCGCGAAGCCGTCGCTTACGCCGGGCTCCCCGTCGTCGCAGTCCCACACGACGAAGTCGACACCTTCCTGTCCCGTGTTCTGCACCCGCAGCTTCCCCCCCCAATGCACCGCGCCGTCCCTGCAGTCGGCGTCCGTAGCCACCTCCGCGAAGGTGACCTCGGTCGCGTGCAGGTTGAGCGGCTGGCCGTTGACCCGCATCTCGGGCCGGTGGTCAACCCACTCCAAGGCGCCCTGGTCCGCCACGCAGTCCCCATCCTGATCCATGACATGGGCGCCGAAGGTCTCGTACCTATGGCTCGCTGGGGGATTCTTCTCGGCCGTTCCGGGTGGGTAATCGATCCGGCCTCCGCCGGTCATCTTGAAGGGCGTGCACTGGAACTCGTGGAAATGCGCGAGCGGCGTGCCGATGATCGGCGCCACCGCGCTCCGCTGCGGGTCGCAACTCCACACGACCAGGGCGACTCCGATCGGAGCCGCGAGCAGCGCGAGGCTTTTCATTCTGACCATAGCGTTCGCCTCCGCGAATGTTGGTGTGGCCTGCGGGGTGACGAAAAAGCAAACGCAATGCCAAACGCCATAGCCTCTAACTCGCGAAGCGACAACACTCTGGAAAACGTGGCAGGGCTGCAGTGGCGCGCAGGCGCACCAAATGAGAGACGCCCGGGCGCAACGGCCCGGGCGTCTGGTCTACATCGACGACTCGTTCTCAGCGCGAGCGCCGCACCGCCTCGAGTGCATTGACGAGCCCCGCGCCCACTTCGAACTCGGCGTAGCCCGCGAGCGGGGCGGCCGTCTGAATGAGGAGGCTCCGCACCCGATCGGGCGTCAGCCCACCCCCGGCGCGCTCCTGCATCAACGCCACGACGCCCACGACGTGCGGCGTCGCCATGCTCGTACCGCTGGCGCACGTGTAGAACGGCGCGAACTCCGTACGCAGATCGCACGACGAGGTGAGATCGAAATCGTGCGGCGCGTCGCTGGTGTTCAACACGGTGCCAGTGGACGCCCGCGTCGAGACGATATGTACGCCGGGAGCCGTGACGGTGGGATGGTACACCGGATCGCCGGGGATCCCGCGTGACGAGAAGTCGCCGAGCATCCCGCCGGGCAGGCAGTGCGTGGCCCGCGCGAGCGAGTCAGTGAGCGAGCAGCTCGCTGCCACGCCGATCACCCAGGGCGCCACACTGTACGGGTTCAACGTGTTCTCGCCGGGCCCGTCGTTCCCTGCCGCAAACACCACGGTAATTCCGCGGTCATGCACCCGTTTGCTCGCCACGTTGATCGGATCGGCGGGATCAAAGGTGCCCGACGTGCCCCACGAGTTGTTCACGACCTTGATGTTGTAGCGATCCTGGTTCTGCAGAATGTAATCGAAGCCCGCCAGCGCCCAGAAGATGAACAGCACGTCACCCGTGCCGATCCCGATCAGGTTCGAGCCGGGTGCGACGCCCGTGTACAGGCCGTTCGACATCACCCCATTGCCGCCGGCGATCCCCGAGACGTGCGTGCCATGTCCGACCGACGTCTCGCTGTTGGCGAGGTTCTCGACGTAGATCGATCCGGGACAGGGGAGGTTTTCGAAGCAGACGAGGTCCGGCCCATTGGCGATAATCTTGAGATTCTGCACCGTGCGGCTGGGGTACTGCACGTCGTGCTGATACAAGCCGTCGATCCCGCTGTCGAGAATCGCCACGCCGATGCCGCGGCCGCTCACGCCGAAGCGCGTGCGCGCCTGGTCGGCCTTGATCGTCGGCACACTCTGGTCGAGAAGCGCTAGCACCGACGCCCGGGAGCCGCTGCCCAACCACCGCAACTGCCGGTTCTCCGAGACGCGAAGCACACCTGGGAGGGCGGCGATGGCGTTCACCTGGGTCGGAGTCGCCAGCGCGCCGACGAAGGGCAGCTGCCGCAACGCCCGCGCACCCGCGCCGAGCGCCTTGATGCTGCCCGCGAGGGCGTCCGCGGTCGTCGCCGCTTCGTCGAACTGTACCACTACGAAAACCGGATCGGTGGTCGCGCCGATCAGGGATGCGAGTCCGGGGGAAACCGCTTCCGGCGTCACATGACTGATGGGGTCGCGACACGCACCGCCCAACCCGACCGCGGTGATCACAGCCGCTACGACGCTCAGCCGCGTACGCAGTCGCATACGTCCTCCGCTTGAAAGTGAGTGAGACGTCCCGCTGTCTGTCACGCCATTTGGGGCAGCGCCATCGCCCGCCGACCGCGCGGCGCCGCCGCGATCGACTCCTGCTCCGCCGGAAACTCCACGCCCTCACACAGCACGCGCGCGATGCGATCCGCGGCCCGCCCGTCCCACCGCTCGATCAGGGGGCGCGCGGGAGGCCGCCGCGATAGCGCCCGGTCCGCGGCCGCCAGCAGAGTATTTCGCCCTGCCGCGACCAGGCGGTTCGTGCCGTGCTGACAGGTGGCGGGATGGTCCGTGTCGGATTGCAGCGTGATGCAGGGGACGCCGAGGTAGCTCGTTTCTTCCTGTAGGTCGTCGCTGTCGGTGATGACGAGCGCCGCCCCCGCCACGAGACCGACGCGCTCGCGATAGGCGTCGGGCGCGGTGATGACGGGTACGAGGCGACCCAGCTCGGCCAGCGCCGCGGCGACCTCACCCGCGCTGCCCTGCAGCCGCGCCAAGATGTATCCGGTCGTCACCTGCGCGGGGCTTCGCTCCAGAACCCAACGCAGCGCATCGACGCGCACGCTGCCGACAAACTGGATGCGCTCCTCCACCACGCCCTCGGCCTTGAGGGCGGCGACGGCGTCGCGCGATGGCGCGAATAGCACGTCGGCGAGCCGGTCGGCGACGAGCGCGGACATGGCGTCCCCGCCCGCAGCAGCGCCGCGCCGTAACCCCGCTTCGACGTGCCCGAAGCGGATGCCGAGCGCGCCCGTCGCCAGCGCCGCGACGGTCGCCGCGTCGTCGTCTCCATACGCAAGGACGACGTCCGGCTGCAGCTCCGTGAGCGCGGGGTCGAGACGCTGCAGCATCAGGCCGGCCTGCACGCCGAGTGAGCCGGCGCCCACCTCGAGGTGGTTGCGAACGGCCGGGAGCTCCAGATCCGCGCACGCCGCAGCCAGTCGATGATCATCGTGGCGGCCGGTGTGGATGACGGCGTGCTCGACCGCGCCCGTCGCGGCGAGCGCGCGCGCCACCGGCGCCACCTGCACCAGGCCCGAAGGGCCGCTCACCACCGAGAGGACGCGCATCAGCACCCCTTGGCGATCACGCACACCGCGATCGGAATCGTCACGAGCGCGCCGATGATCCGGACCGTCGACTCGGCGTCGCGGCCCTTGGGCACTTCGACGCGATCGCCGGCCCGTAAACCCAGCTCCTCGAGCGTTGCGCCCCGGGCGATTTCCGCCTGCAGTTTGGGGCCGCCCCAGACCACTCCGCCCCCACGATGGATGCGCAGCTTGTCGGCCCGTGCGTCCTGGGTCGGTCCGCCCGCCACCATCAGCGCGTCGGCGAGGACGAGGTCGGTGGGCACCGCGTAGAACCCCGGCCGCGCGACTGAGCCGAGGATCGACAGGCGGATCAAGGCGCGGGCATGCACGACGGCATTCTTGAGGTAGCGCCCCAGCTCGCGCGCCAGGTGCGCCTCGACGCCGGTCCGCGGCACACCCGCGAGCGAAACCGCGCCGATCACCGGCAGCTCGATGGCCGGCCCCGGGACGACCGTGAAGGTGTCGGAGAGGGTCGAGTCGCCCTCCACGACGAGCAGAATCCGGTCGCCGACTCGAAATGGCTCGGGCGAGCGGGGGGGGGCGCTCTGGGCGAGGGCCGCGCCCGGGAGACTCAGCAGCGCGGCGAGGACGAGGCTTCGGATCGATCGGGTCATGGTCATCACTCCACGGTGACGCTCTTCGCCAGGTTGCGGGGGCGATCGACGTCGCACCCCCGTTGCACGGCGATGTGATAGGCCAGGAGCTGCAGCGGAATGACCGTGAGCACCGGCGACAACAACGGATCGCACGCGGGGACACGGAGCTGGTGCTCGACCAGCGCACTGAGATCGCCGTTCCCCTCGCTCGTGATGGCGATGATGCGGCCACCGCGCGCGCGCACCTCCTGCATGTTCGAGACGATCTTCGGGTAGACGTGGTCGTGAGGCGCGATGCAGACGACCGGCATGTTCTCGTCGATCAGCGCAATCGGTCCGTGCTTCATCTCGGCCGCGGGATACCCCTCGGCATGGATGTAAGAGATCTCCTTGAGCTTGAGCGCCCCCTCGAGGGCGACGGGATAGTTGACCCCGCGGCCCAGGTAGAGCGCATTGCCGGCGCCGGCGTACTCTGCCGCGACCTCCTTCACCTGTGGCTCCAGCTCGAGCGCCCGCGATACCAGCTCCGGCAGTCGCTCGAACTCGGCGACGAGACGGCGTCCTTCGTCGACGGCCATCACCCCGCGCTGGCGTGCCAGGTAGAGGCCGAGCACCAGCAACGCGACGACCTGCGACGTGAACGCCTTCGTCGAGGCCACCCCGATCTCGGGTCCGGCGTGCAGGTAGATCCCGCCGTCGGCTTCGCGCGCGATCGTACTACCGACGACGTTCACCACGCCCACGACGGCCGAGCCGCTGGCGCGGGCGGCGCGCAGCGCCTCGAGGGTGTCGGCGGTCTCGCCCGACTGCGAGATGGCGATGGTGAGCGTGCCGGGAATGCGCAGCTGCCGGCGATAGCGGTACTCCGACGCGTACTCGACGTCGACCGGAATGCCCGCCAGCTCTTCGAGCGCGTAGCCGCCGACCAGCCCCGAGTGCCATGAGGTCCCGCACGCGACGATCAGGATGCGGCGGATCCGCATGCACTGGCCGGGCGAGAGATTGAGGCCGTTGAGTCGCGCGAACCCTTCGCCGGGCAGGAGGCGGCCGCGCAGCGTGTTGCGCACCGTCTCGGTCTGCTCGCAGATCTCCTTCAACATGAAATGCGGATAGGGGCCGAGCGCGAGCGCTTCGAGGTCCCATTCGATGGCGTCCACGGCGCGTTCCTGCTCGACGGCGTCGCGGTCGAGGACGCGGTACCCGTCGGCAGTCAGCACCGCGATGTCGCCGTCCTGCAGATACACGACCGATCGCGTATGCCCGAGGACCGCGCTCGCGTCCGAGGCCACGAAGTGCTCGCCATCACCCACGCCCAACAGTACCGGTGACCCACGCCGCGCCACGACGATCTTGCCGGGCTCGGCGGCCCACGTCACGGCGAGCCCGTACGTGCCTTCGACGGGGGCGAGCGCCGCGATGACGCGCTCCTCGAGCGTGTCGCCCTCGGCGTCCTCGATCAGATGGGCGATGACCTCGGTGTCGGTCTCGGTAGTGAAGCGGTGGCCGGCGGGCTCGAGCCGCCGCCGCAGGACGTCGGCGTTCTCGACGATCCCGTTGTGCACCAGCGCGAATTCACCCTTGCAATCCGTGTGCGGGTGCGCGTTGCCATCGGTCGGGCCGCCGTGCGTCGCCCAACGGGTGTGCGCGATCCCGCATGTGCCGTGCACCGGGTCGCGCGACAGGAGATCGGCGAGCGCCTGGACGCGCCCTGCCAGCTTTCGGGTCTGGAGCCCTGCCCCGTTTTGCAGCGCGACTCCGGCGGAGTCGTAGCCGCGGTACTCGAGACGGGCGAGTCCTTCGAGCAGAATAGGCACCGCGTCGCGCGGGCCCACGTAGCCAACGATGCCGCACATGCCAGCCCCTACTTCAAGTTTGGGGCCTCGCGTCCGGGTGTACCGCGCGCATGCCCTAAGCACGCCAAGCGCAAGGAGTTCTCGCGCTGAGGCGCGGGAAACGTGGTCGCGCCGCACCCGCGATTGCGTTGCGCCGCCGCGGCAGCCACGTCGTGTCACTCGCGTGAACCGAGATGGCCTCATTCCTGCGACAGAAGAGCGACTGGAGGAAACGCGCATGACCGATTCGGGGCCATCCGCCGGCTTACCGCTGGCGCTCGTGGCCGGACAAGCGGATGGCAGTGCAGGCTCGATGGAGGACGCGCTCGCCTCGAACGGCTTCGCCGTGTTGCGTACGCCGACGGGGCAGCACGCGATCACGCGCGCCCGGACCACGAACCCCGACGTCATTGTGATGGAGGCGGTGCTGCCCGACATGAGCGGGCTGGAGCTGTGCCGCACCCTGCGCGAGGATCCGCGGATCTCCAAGAGCACGCCGTTGCTCGTGACCACGCCGCATCTGCCGACGCGCGAGCAGCGCATCGAAGCCCTGCGCGCCGGCGCCTGGGAGTGTCTCGGCCGCGGGACCGACGGCACGGAGCTGGTCCTGAAGCTGCGCGCGCTGATGCGGGCCAAGTTGGACGCCGACCGCGCGCGCGCCGAAGGTCTCCTCGACTCGTCCACCGGCCTATACAACCGTCAGGGGATGGCGCGCCGGGCGCAGGAGCTTGGCTCCCAGGCGTTCCGAGAGCACGGCTCGCTGGCTTGCGTGGTGCTCGCTCTCGACCTGGAGACTGACGCGGTCGCCATGGGAGACGCCGCAGCCCAAACGATTCTCCGGTCCGTGCAGGCGCTCAAGAGCGCCGGGCGTCTGTCCGATGTCGTCGGGCGCCTGGGTCCCACGGAGTTCGCCGTGATCGCGCCTGCGACGGACCCTCAAGGGGCGGTGCGCCTGGCCGAGCGATTGGTGCGTGCCATTCGCGACAGCGCGGCGTCTCCGCAGCCGCGCCTCCCGCTGCGGCAGGTTCGGGTCGGGTACGAAGCCGTGACCAACGTGGGGTACGCGCCGATTCAACCCGCCGATCTGCTGGTCCGCGCGAGCGCCGCGCTGCGGCGGGGCACTGCGGTGGCCGGGTCGAGCTGGATCCGCCGCTACGACGAAGGGACGACGCCGCCGAGCACCGGCCCCGGTCAGCCCTAGATGAGCCGCGGGCGAGCGGCCGTGTCCTCGTCTACCGCCTCGTAGCCGGGGAGATGGTAGGAGTAGTAGGCGTAGTAACCGGCCCCACCCCCACGCGGTACATCGTTCAGCACCGCGCCCAACGTCCGCACCGGCAACCGATCCAGCACCTCGAGCTTTGCCTCCGTCATCTCGCGATGGCTGTAGCCCGTGCGCAAGACCAGTAGGACGTGGCCCGTCGCCGTCCCCAGGATGAATGGATCGACGCCCGCGCCGAGCGGCGGGCTGTCGATCAGAATCACGTCGTAGTCCAACCGCACAGCCGAGATGAGTGAGCTCATGGGCGGGGAGCCAAGCAGCTCCGGCGCCCGATGTGAACGCGTTCCGCAGCCGATGAACGAGAGACACGGGTACGCGGTCGACTGCACCACCTGGTCGCGGGACGCCTCTTCTCGGAGATAGTCGGTCAAGCCCGGCTGTCGCGCGGATTTGAAACGGCGGTGGAGCACGCCGCGACGAATGTCCCCGTCGATCAACAATGTGCGGTGTCCGCCGTCCGCGAATGTGAGCGCGAGGTTCGCCGCGAGAAACGACTTCCCGTCGCCTGGTCCGGGGCTCGTGATGGTCACGAGGAGCGGACCGGCGGCGCCGTACGCATGCACGAGATTGAGGCACACGCCGCGCAACGCCTCGACGACCTCCGCGGGCTCCTGATCCCGACGGAGGTGCGGCACCGCCCCGAGGATCGGGAGCCCAAGGTCACGAGACACCTGTTCCGGATAGCGCACGCGGGGGTCGAGGCGGTCGAGGACGACCGCACCCACGACGCCCAGACCCAGCCCGGCGACGAGTCCCATGAGGAGGAGCCGCGGGGCGGTGTTCTTGACGGGGCGCTGCGGGACGATCGCCGGATCGAGAATGCGCACGTCGGGCACGCTCGAGGCTTCGGCCGCCAATTTGGCCTCCAGGAAGCGCCCCTGCACGGTGTTGTACGACTCCTCCGCGAGCTGTACAGCGCGACGCAGCCGGGCTTCGTCCACGGAGCGTGCGGGGATCTGCCGGATCTCGCGCGATGCCGCGTCGACCTGGCGCCCCAGCTCCGTCTCACGCACCGCGAGCTGCGCGACGAGTGCCTGCGAAAGAGTCGGGATGGTGCGCCGCTCCAGCTCGGCGATCTCCCCGACGAGGCGTTGCACCAACGGGTACTCGTCCGAATAGTGGTACCGAAGCATCCGGAGCTGCGCCTGCTTGTCGCTCAACTCCTTCAGGGCGTTCGACAACTCAGGAGAATGTTGCACGGAGGCGATCGCGGCGAACGCGTCCACCGGCAAGGTCGAGTCGCCGGCCTGCCCGACCGCGCCCAGGATCGCAGCCCGGTCCAGGCGCAGGTGTTCGCGTTCGGATTGGCGTTCGAAGAAGTCGGTGACGACGGGGTCGCGGCTCTCGGCGACCCCCCCGGTGCTGCGGGCCCCCGCCGGCTGATCCGAGGGCAGCGTGATCGTGCGCATGCGGAACGTCTTGAACGCCGCCTCCGCTTCGTCGAGACTGCGCTGCGCGTATTGCCGCTGGTCTTCGAGGATCTTCGTCAGCTCCGTGAGTTTCTCGCGCTTCAACTGGCCCGCGACCTCCACGAACCGCGCGACCGTGGCATTGACGATGTTGGCGATCTGGCGCGGACTCGTGCCGTGCAGTGCGACCGACAGGAAGTTCCCGTTGGGGTCCATGCGAACGTCGAGTCGCTCCCCCAGGCGGAGCGCCGCGTCGCGCGGCGTGGCCAGCGTGAATTCGATGGTGCGGCCCGGCGCTAGCAGCGCGGCCGTCGGAGCCCACAGGAAGCCGAGCTTCGCGCCCACCGAATCACCTACGACGCCGTGCTCGAGCGTCGGGCCTTTGACGACCGCGAGCTCGTAGCTACGCCCCTCGTCATCCACCTTCAGGACATACTTGCCCGGCCGAAACGTGTCGGTGACGCCGAAGACCGCGAAGCGCGCGGTGTCGTCGATCGACTTGAGCTCCAGATAGAGGCGCTGCTCCCGCACGACCTGATCGAGCACGACGTACGACCGCAGCAGATCGATCCAGGCATCCGACGAAAGCAGTCCCCCGGGCCGGATTGGGCCGGCGCGGTCCGGTTCGCGGCGGTTGTCGGGGACGTCGATCCAGACGGTGGCCTGCGCGACGTACGTGGGTTTCAGCGCACGCACGGCGGCGATCCCGCCCGCCGTTCCCAGAATCGAGAAGAGAATCACGACCCACTTGAAGTGCCACAGCGCCTGGACGACCCGGCGCCAATCCGTCCCCTGTTCTTCGCCGTCCAAAGCCGGCGCACGGCGACGCGGTACGACCGGAGCAAGCGCGTCCGGGATCCGCGGCACCGGCACGTATTTCGATGTCATGCGCGCCTTCACAGCAAGTCCGGTACCGCGCTGGCTCGCCGTGTGGCGACGTCGAGCATGTCGCAATTCAGTGCATGGCGCCTCCGGCCCTGGGTGCAGGTTGGTGCAAGATCAGCGACGGGGCGGCCACGAACGCAGCCGCAAACGCCCGTATTTCCTCATCATTCCGGCCCTGCTGCGGGTTTGCGACAGTCTGGCCCGATCCCTGCGTAGGGGGCTGCGGGAGGATTAACCATGTCGACACCGCTGCCATCGAACAACGGAAGCAACGCCGACCCGGGCAACCTCAACGCCCTGCTGGCGATCGGGCCCGAAACCAAAGGGCGCATTCGCACGCTGGTCGTAGACGATGAGCACACGCTGCGCGAGAGCTGCGCCAGCGTCCTTCGCCTCGAAGGCTACGACGTGACGGTCTGTGGGCGCGGGCAGGACGCGCTGGAGATGGTTAAGCGCCGCCCCTTCGACGTTGTCCTCGCAGATCTGTTCATGTCGCAGGTCGATGGTCTCGCGATCCTGCGCGCCGCTCTCGCAACGAATCCCGACACCATCGTGATCGTGATGACGGGCAACCCCAGCGTCGAGTCGAGCGTCGAGGCACTGCGTCAGGGCGCGTGGGACTACCTGCCGAAACCGTTTTCCGCTCAACACCTCCAAATCACGATGGGCCGCGCGACGCACACCGTGCTCGTCGGCCAGGAGACCCGCGATCGGCAGACGCAGGACGACGGAGAGGATGCGCCGGCCGACAAGGCGACGCTCCTCGGCAATTCGCTGGCATTCCGCAAGGCGATCGAGCTGGCGCGCCGCGTGGCCCCGACCGACGCCTCGGTGTTCATCACCGGGGAGAGCGGCTCGGGGAAGGAGATGATTGCCCAGTTCATTCATCAGCACAGCCGCCGCTCCACCCGGCCCTTCGTCGCGGTCAACTGCGCGGCGCTGCCCGAGCCGCTCCTCGAGTCCGAGATGTTCGGGCATCGCAAGGGCGCCTTTACGGGCGCCGTGCGCGACAAACCCGGCCTGCTCGAGACCGCGAACGGCGGCACGCTCTTCCTGGACGAGCTGGTCGAAATGTCCAAACCGATTCAGGCCAAACTGCTGCGCGTCATTCAGGACGGCGTGGTGCGGCGCGTCGGCAGCGAGACGACCGACGCCGTGGTCAACGTTCGGTTCATCGCCGCTACGAACGGCGATCCGGAGGCGGCGGTTCAGGCGGGGGCGATGCGCGAAGACCTGTACTACCGGCTGCGCGTGGTGCCGATTCACGTCCCGCCGCTGCGCGAACGCCCCGAAGACATTCCGCTGCTCGCCGAGTACTTCCTCTCGACCTACTGGGTGCGTCACCGCCGCAAGGGCGAGACGTTCCCCAAGCTGTCCGACGGCGCGATCCGCACCCTGTGCACGCACCCCTGGCGGGGCAACGTGCGCGAGTTGCAAAACGTGATCGAGCACGTCGCGGTGCTCACCGAGCCGGGATCCGTCATCCGGCCGGAAGATCTCCCGCTTACCGCGGAGTCGCGCCCGACCGCCAGCACGAACCCGGCGTCACTCATCTCGACGCTGCTCGAGGAGAGTTATCATGTCGCGCGCGAGCGCGTGATCGCGCAGTTCGAGATGCAGTATCTGACCTGGCTGCTTTCCCGCGCCGGCGGCAACATGTCGAAGGCCGCCCGGATCGCCGGGGTGGACCGTACAACCCTGTACCGGTTGATGGAGCGTCACGGCCTGCAGCGCAGCACCAACGCCGCCTGGGTCGTGGAGCGTGAGACGGCTGAAGAGCCCGAACCCGCAGTCCAGCCGCAGCCCGCCGCATGAACACGAAATCCAACGCGGTACGGCACGCGCCCTTCGCGGGACAGAAGGGTCAAGAGCTCGTCGTGGAGCTGGCGCACGACCTGCGCTCGCCCCTGACCTCCATCATGTTCCTCGCCG
>Ga0193697_1000062_pt1 | contig 40569 bp, 66 predicted proteins | sample L3m2metaG_FD_145073 | JGI IMG/M metagenome (GOLD analysis project Ga0193697, IMG submission 145073) | Soil microbial communities from a riparian zone of the East river system, Colorado, United States - L3m2 | ecosystem: Environmental > Terrestrial > Soil > Riparian zone | place: USA: East River...
CAGGTCATCAAATCCATTGGGCGAATAAAGACCACGAATACAAAAGAAATTTAGAGGATTGGATTCGGCTATGTGTAAAGTGTCATCAACTTTACGATATTAAAAATAATGATTACCAATTCACCAGATGAAAAAGGGGATTGTTGTGGGCACAAGTTTATATACTTCCGCTTTTCTGAAACCTCTTTTGGATTCTATAAAAAACACAAAATATGATATACTTGTAGTGAGTAATGGAGGATATAATCCTAATAAAATAATTGCTGATTTTTTAATTGAAAGTGGGCATTCTGCTCATTGGTGCGATTTAATTGTCAATGATTGGAACGGCTGGGAAATTGCCGTGATAGAAAGAGGAAAAGAAACATTTGATGAGTTTGTTCACTTAATGGACACAACTTTAATAAAAGACATCTCGCTCTTTGATAAATTATTCGCCATAGAAGGAAATGTAGTCTTGACTAAAGGTAATTTTCATTATATGGGAAAATTTGTAACCAAAGAATTACCAAATCTTCCAAGAGTCCACGATAAGACTACGGCAATAATGCTAGAAACTACTTGGCTTCAAGGTTATGAATATACTGAATTCAAACCAGACTTGCCTGTTCACAGCACTAAATGGATTGAGATTCATGGGCAGAAGCGTATGGTTATCGCCAATCAATATATGGAAAAATATAAGGGTACTGCGTGGATTTCTCCCGAGCAATTAGTAGAATTAACTGAACAAGAAAAAAAGAAATTGAATAAAGAAACATCTAGTGGTAGAATATAGTAATGAGTGAAGAAATACTAGATAAACAAGTTGAAAACAAGCCATTAAGGAATGAAAAGGGACAATTACTTCCAGGTAATACCGCTAATCCAAATGGTAGACCAAAAGGAAAAAATCTAAAGGAATATGTAGCTGATAAATTCCGTAATATGACAGATGAAGATAAGGAGAAGTGGCTTATCTTAAATAAAATTGAGGGGGCTACTATGTGGAAGATGGCTGAAGGTAATCCAGCTATTGATGTTACTAGCAAAGGAGAAAGTTTCGCTCCAATACCTATTTTGAGCAATGTTCCAAAAGACAACAGCGACAAAGAAGATAATGAATCTTCAGAAGAGGATTAGAGTTGTTCAAGGCGGGACTTCTGCAAGCAAGACAGTTTCTATTATTTTGTATTTAATTGCTTTAGCACAATCTGATAAAATTCCCACATTGACTTCAGTTTGTTCAGAATCTTTCCCACATTTAAGAAGAGGGGCAATAAGAGATTTTGAAACGATAATGAAAGAGCATTATTATTGGAAGCAATCAAGATGGGACAAAACAAATTCAACCTATACATTTGAAACTGGAAGTAAGTTAGAGTTTTTTTCTGTCGACCAACCAGAGAAAGTGCGAGGAGCAAGACGAAATAGATTATTTATCAACGAATGTAATAATGTTCCATTTGAAGCGTTTGAAGAATTAGAAGTTAGAACAAAGGATTTTATTTTTCTTGACTATAATCCAACATCAGAATTTTGGGTGTTTGAAATGCTACAAAAAAGAGAAGATGCTGAAAAGATTATATTGACTTATAAAGATAATGAAGGGCTTTCTAAAGAAATTATAGATTCTATTGAACAGAGAAAGGAACGCAAAGGATGGTGGAGTATTTATGGCTTAGGTGAATTATCTGATTTAGAGGGAAAGATTTATAAAGATTGGCAAATCATTGATGAGATACCACACGAAGCAAGACTTGAAAGATATGGACTAGACTTTGGATATAGTAATGACCCAACAGCAATCATAGCGATTTATTATTATAATGGCGGATATATTTTAGATGAGATAACTTTTCAGAAAGGGTTAAGCAATAAGCAGATAGCGGATATTCTAAAGAATCACGATACATCTTTAGTGGTAGCGGATTCGGCAGAACCAAAAAGTATTGACGAGATAGCGAGTTATGGAATATCTATCGTGGGTGCGGAGAAAGGAAAGGATAGCGTTGTTCATGGCATAGCTTTGGTGCAAGCTCAAAGAATATCCATGACTAAACGAAGTGTGAATTTGATTAAAGGTTATCGCAACTATTTGTGGGAAACTGACAAGTTAGGTAAAATAATAAATGAACCAGACCACACTTGGAGTGATAGCTTGGACGCGACTCGTTACGGCTTAGTTTCTTTAATTAAAAGTGGAACAGGAGATATGGAAGCTGAAAAAGCTGATAGACTTATGAGTAGATTGAAAAACTTACAGCCTCAAACACGATAATGGAAAATAAAAGACCAACATTATACGACCCAGAAGAATTTGCGATAATCAAAGCTGTCTATTTCAAAAATGACAGATTGCCATTTGAAGATTTAGACCCAATAGAAAGACTGGAACGTCAAGAGGCAAAACAGCGCAATCAAAATAAAAGCTCGCGATAATGGAATTGACAGAAAATGAAAAAGAAATAATTTTATTCTTAAGAGAGGCAAAACCTTTTGAAACTATTACCATCCAAAAAGACGCAAATGGAAAACCTGATTACTATATTATTAAGCGTGAACAGAAAATCCACTTTGACTTGCAATTAAAAAAATTGTATCATTAACTATTATAATCGTCCGCAGGAGAACTGGGGCAAGTAACAACAATTACTTTGCTATCCATAAAACAGGAGTTGGAAACTATTCGCAGTAACTACGACAAAACTATTGATTTAGTTACTGGTCTTAAATTTTCTCAAAAAGAGCGGGTTAGAACGACAGAATTTTATAACAATTCAAAATATCTTAATGGACAGAAAGACGAACTAGGCAGAGAGAAACCTTTTTTCCAAATACTGAACGCAATCTGCGATGTGGAAAATTCCGCTAAGGATATAGATACAAAGGATATACAAATAACCTCCGATGACGCTAATCACTATTTAGAGAGCTGGCTTCTTTCCAAAGATATATATGTTTGGATGAAAGAAACTAACTTTGCCAAGACACTAAACGATATGCGGGATATGCACACCCGTTATGGTTCTTTACTTGTAAAGAAAGTAATGAAGGACAAAGAGCTTACGCTAGAATTGCCAGAATGGAAAAATACTCTCACTGACCAAGTGAATATAATCAAAGGAGCTATTGTGGAAACTCACTGGATGACCGCCAATGAACTATCAAAGATGACAGAATGGAGGGATGTGGATTTGGTTTTGGAAAAACTAAAAGGCAAAGGTTCTAGCAAGAGAATACCCATTTTTGAAATAAGGGGAGAATTTAGCAGAGCGACTTACAAGGATGCGATGGGGGAGAAATACAAGGACAAGGATGAAAAAGAATACTCATACCAGCTTTATTATGTGGCAGGCAATCCAACTGAAAGCGGGAATGAAAACTTTGTGGATGGATGCGTAATGCTTTATTGCGAAGATGACACTGAAAAAGTATATAAGTATCTGGCAAGGAAACCCAAAGCTGGACGTTCGTTTGGCGTAGGCGTAATGGAAGAAGGCGAAGAAGCGCAGGTATGGACGAACGATGCGGTGTTAAAACAAGTAAGGGCTATGGAATATACCACGAAAGTTATCGGACAATCCGCTTCCAAGAAACTTAAAGGCAGAAACTTACTAACCGAAACAGATGATGGAACTATCCTAGAACACGAGGATGGCAAGCCGATAGAAGCTCTAAATCTCTTGCCCAGTGGCGGACTTAATCAATACGGACTGCTTATCACGCAATGGTATGACCAACTGGAAAAAACCACATCAGCTTACGCGGCGCAAAGAGGTGAAACACCGCCCTCTGGCACGCCATTTAGATTACAAGCGACTGTTTTACAGCAATCAAACAGCGTGTTTAAGACTTTACAGCAAGAGTTCGGCATTTTCATAACTGAAATTATAGAAGATTGGGTTATGCCGTATCTGTCTTCCAAATTGAATCAAGAACATATCCTCGCTTATGATTTTTCACCCGAAGAACTCAAAGAAATAGACAACAAGTTTACCGCTAAAGAAGCTAATCGTAGAGCCATAGAAGAAATACTGGCAGGCAAGATGGTAACACAAGAGCAATATGACGGCTGGATAGAGAATTATGATGAATTTATCAAGCAGACCAAAGCGCAAAGATTTATTCAGATACCAAAAGATTTTTACAAGAATCTCAAAGCTAAAGTTACTGTAAATATCACAGGTGAACAGAGGAATAAAGCGGCTACACTGGAAAGCTTAAACAATATCTTAATCACTTACGCTTCCAATCCAAATCTCTCTCAAGACCCTGTGGCTTCACAATTACTTACGAGGATTATAGAACTTTCTGGCGCGGGAATCAGTCCAATCAATATAACCAGCGCTATAAACGAGAAAGCCAAGAAAGACGCGGAAACAATGGAGCAGAATCAAATGATGCAAAGTAATACAAAACCAGTTCCAAGTCCAATGTCATTAACAGCTAAACAACCACAAACAGCATAATGGCTACTCTACAAAAAATAACTCAAGATTATTTGAATACTAAGGCGGGAACTATCGGACTCTCAAAACAAGAAGCCTTGAATGTTTTAGCGGGAACTACGGGAAGAACAGGACAGGATGCCGCCAATATCTATGCGAGTTCTAATGGGCAATCCAAACAAAATGCTTTGAATATAAAAGTAAGTAAGACAGGATTATCAACTCAAGCGGCGGCGGCATTATTATGAACTCTCTTAAAGACTTTTATATAAATGAGTCAATGAGGAATGATGTCAAGGCATATTTGATAGATTTCTTAAAAGACGAAGCGGTGAAACGACTGATGGCAAGAGAAGAACCTTATGCAGTGGCGGATGCAAACGAGATAATAGTAAAAGCGTTTGACAACTTAGAAGTATTATTTTCTCCCAAGGTCAAAGAGAAAGAAATAGTAAACGAAGCTCGTTAAAATGCCTTACCAGTCAAAAGCTCAAGCCGCTTACTTCCACGCTCACAGAAAAGAGTTAGAGGCACAGGGAGTGAATGTAAGTGAATGGGATAGGGCAAGTAAAGGTCGCAAATTACCAAAGAAAAAGAAAAAATAATGGCAAAAAAGAAAAAAACAAAAAAGAAACAGAGTTATTGGAGCAAAGCGACAGGAGGTCGCATGAAGTAATTTGAACACGACCCCAGCATGTCGTTAAAAGGCAGTGTATAAAACTTATAAACCGCATAATGGCTCTGCATGAACCATCTAAGCCAGTCGCGAGGCATGAACCGACAAAATGTCTATGTCTAAAGAAGGCAATGATGTCGCTGTGGACACAAACACAGAGGTTGAGGGAGCTACCGAGAGCAACGAAAACAGTGTTGAGGGCACAGAGGTCGAAGGAACTCAAGAGGACACTGACGCCTTGAAAGTTGAATTGGAGAAACAGCGAAAAGCCAATCTCGAAATCAACATTGCAAGGAAAAAGGCTGAAGCTGAACTCAAGAAATTGAAATCAGACCAAGCTCAATCTCAACTTAACAATAACTCACAACTTTCAGACGAACTTAAATTGATTGCTCGCGGATTATCAGATGAAGAAATCGGGCAGGCAAAAATAATAGCGAAAGGCAAAGATATTCCTTTGACGGAAGCTATTAAAGACCCTCTATTCCTCTCTTATCAAAAAGAATTTAAGGATAATGAACGGAAAGAGAAAGCCAAACTCGGAGCTTCAAAAGGTTCAGGCGAGTCGGAGAACGAAGCCTTAATCAAACCCGATATGACTCGCGAGGAGCATGAAAAAGTTTTTAAGAAAGTTATGGGTGTATAGAAATATATGGCATTCCCAACATCAACAATGACAGGCACTACGCTTGCCGCTAGTATTCCTTTACTTTGGGGTGAGCGCATAAATGAATTCTTCAAACTAAAACTGATGATAGCGGACTTTTTTACAGACCGCTCATCGGAATTGGCAGGCGGAGGTTCAGCGCTTTATACTCCAAACTTGACGGAATTTTCTGCAAGCGCAAAAACTGTCGCAACGGCAGTAACCCTTTTTCTAAAAAGATTAGGGGCATTGATTAACTTTCCAACCTATGCTAAAGTGTAGGTATGAGAAAGAACCAAGTAATTGTTCACTGTAAAACTTGTAATAAGAAATTATCTCGCCCACCCTCATTAATTTTGGATAACGTTTTTTGTAGCCAAAAATGTTATTCACAACAAAAGCGTGAGAATTGGAGCAAAAAGAACAATCCAAGATGGAGAGGTGGAAATGATAAATTTAATTGTATAATTTGTGGTAAATTCTGTGAACGAAAGAAATACGGCAAGAAAGCACATAAAAACAAGTATTGTTCAATTAAATGTTCTGCGGAACATAGAGGCACATATCAAAGAGGTAAGAATCATCCAATGTGGCTAGGATTAGGTGGCAGAAGAACCGCTACCCCAATTCGTAGAATGGCAAAATATGAAATTTGGCGACTAAAAATACTAGAACGAGATAAAATTTGCCAACGTTGCGGAAGTGATAAGGAACTTGAAGTAAATCATAAATACCCACTCGCGAAAATGGTGAATGAGTATAAAAAGAAATTCGGCAAGTTAAATGTAGATGATGATTACTTCTATGATATAGAAAATGGAGAGGTATTATGCCTCTCGTGCCATAGAAAAACATTCAATGAAAAATCTTCTTTAATTGACTCGAACGCTGAAAAGCCAACGAGGCGGAAGGCGAAAGCCACCGTGAGAGACTAAACAAGAAGAACTCGAAAGGGTATGTAATAGTCCGCTCTTATAGAAAAGAAAACTAACTATAAGAAGTTAGCAGAAATGACTAACTAGCTCGAAAGAGTTTAACAAATGGTAATGCTCCAACGGACACTAAGGTTACGCTGACAGTAGACCAGTGGTATGAAGTTTCATTTGCAATAGAAGACCGCGAAGCGGCGCAAGTCAAACACTCATACTATCTCCAAGAGAGGTATGCAAAGAGTTCGGGTTATACAATGGCAAAGAAGTTGGAAGTTGCTCTGGCATCCTTATTCCAAGGATTTAGCACAGTAGTAGGCGCTTCAACCGCAAACCTAGCCGATAGCGATATCCGTGCGGCTATTTCCGCATTGGAATCGGTAGGAATTGATACATCTTCGGATGTAGCTTTCTTCCTTTCGCCTTCGGTATTTTGGAAGCAAATCCAAAACATTGATAAGTTTTCTCTAGCGGTAAATTCACCAGTGAATGACCCAACAGCGAAAACGCCTCGAGCGAGCCTGTATGGAATTCCTGTTTACGTTTCCAACAACATTCAGTATGTTTCGGGAACGGCTGGACGCTACAATGCGCTGGCTCATAGAGATGCTTTGCATTTTGCAACCTCACCGCTTGGAAGCGGGGGAAGCATGGGCTCTAGCATGACTGGTAGATACGGAGTTCGCGTGCAGTCAAACTATATTCCTGATTATCTTTCAACTGTAACCACCGCAGACTTGCTCTACGGGGTTGTGGAAAATAGAGATACGGCAGGAGTAGAGCTATTGACCGCCGCTTAGATTATCAATTTAATTAAATTGTTTGCTGGTGTCCACACCTAATTGCGGAACATCAGCAAATTAGGGAACAATTTTATGGGAGGAGTATTTATTGCGCCAAATATAAAAAGAGAGAGCGTTAGGATTGACCCGCAAGGAAACATTATCAATGCCAAGACCAGAGAAATAATCAAACCAGTAGAGCCAGAGTATATTCCGCCAGCAATACCACCAGTAATTCCAGTTGAAGAAAATGTTTTAGCCAAACTTCCACAAGAGCCTGTCAAAACAAGTAAAATAGATGAAATGATAAGTAAAAAAATAGAAGAAATTATTAACAAAAAGATTGAAGAAGCATTAAATAAATTATGAAAGTATATTTTATGGGGTCGTATGAGGGATGTTTTAATGTAAGATGTCTTTTCCCTTTGCAGGAGAATGGCTGGGATGGCGACCGCACAACAATGTCATTACAGCGAATATCCCCAGAACAGAAAGCAAAAGCATTGGTGGATGCCGATGTAATCGTATTTCATCGCCCTGAAAGAGAAGAACATTTAGCCATGCTCCGAGCTTTGAAACAAGCTGGGAAAAAAATTGTGTGCGATAACGATGATACTTTTAAGGATTATGGAGGCTTCAAATTCAATGAATATATGAATGAAGAAAAGGTTAAGCGAGGATTGGGAACGCTGAATAAGAATATAGATACTTTCATTAAAGAAGCAGACCTCGTAACCTGCGCAACAGAATTTCTTAAAAAGGAATATGCAGAACTTAATCCGAATGTCGTTGTCTTGCCGAATTGTGTAGACCCTTTCTATTACCCCGAACCCCTGCGCAATGAAACGGAGATAATACGCATCGGTATAACTGGGAGTGTGGGTGTAACTTCCGATGTGGAAGCACTGAAGCCGATTATTGACCATTATCAAAATGACCCCAGAGTGCGATTAGTCTTGTTATCGCTCCCGCCAGAGGGAGATAATGAAATATACAAACAGCTTTATGTGGATGAATACGCTTTTTGGAATAAAGTGAACATTGAATGGCACTCTTTTGTCGCTACGGATGTGTATTACGATTATCTGAATGGATTGAAACTGGATATGGTTATCATCCCGCGCGCGAATAATTATTTTAATCGTTGCAAATCCAATCTAAAGTTTTTAGAAAACTCTATGTTAAAGATTGCTACCATTGCGCAAGGATTTTCAACAGGCGATTCTCCATATCAATCAGATAAAGATGATATGGCTCACATGATAATCGCAACAGATACGCAGAGCTGGATAAATGCCATTGAAGATTTAATCAACAACAAAGAAAAACGTGTGCAACTCGCGGAAGAAGCGTATAATTATGTTAAGGAAAAATACTCCATTGAAAAAAATGCGCACTTATGGAAACAGGCTTACGAATCTTTATTCATTAAAAAATAACTCATGATATATCCCAAAACTATTACAATAGAAAACGCAAAACTTAAAACCCTTCTGCAAAAAAAGGGAGAATTGATTACTCTCGGCAGAGAAAAATCGGTAGAAATAGAAGAACTGGAAAAACAGATGGAGGAAACTGATAAAAAGATTCAGGAAGAAGAAAAGAAAGTAAACATTGAAGACCTCCTAGAAAAGGAAAAAGTAGAAACTAAAATCGTGGAAGAATGTATTGAAAAGATGAAAGTGATTAAGCAGGGAATCTTTGACCGAATGATAAAAGAAGTGCCAGCCGAATTACACACAAAATATGATGAGCTTAAAAAGAAAAAAGAAGAATTGGAAACAGAACGCAACAAACTGGCGCTCAAAGCGCAGAAGTATTCAGACCGTATTATTCCTCAAGCTCGTGAAATGATGAAGCCATTTTTAACAGACCAATTCGATGATTACGATAGTTTACAATTACAAGGCGATGAGATTGTAGCAACAATATTTAATCATTTAAATGACTTCCGCACTAACTTCAAGAAAAAATAATGAAAAAGATTCAATTAAACAATTCAAGAAAAACCAAGAATTATAGAAAATACTTTGCATTGGTAGACGATGAGGATTTTGAATTAGTTAGTCAGTATAAATGGAGCATTAGTTCATATGGATATGCAGAATGTCGAGATTCAGAGCATAAAATTCTTGGTATGCATAGACTCATAATACCCACTAAAAGTGGAATGAAAATTGACCACATCAATATGAATCCCTTAGATAACAGACGAGAAAATTTGCGGATATGCACTCACCGACAGAATTTATGGAATAGAATAAAACCAACAAATAATACTTCTGGATTTAAGGGGGTGTCTTGGGAAAAGAGGCGCAATAAATGGCGAGCATCTATTTGTAAAAACTATAAACAGTTTTCATTGGGTGAATTTTTTACAAAGAATGAAGCCGCACTTGCATATAATCGTAAAGCAAGAGAATTATTCGGTAACTTTGCAAGACTAAATACTATATGAGCGCAAATTTTACAAACATTGTTTCCTTAATAAATTCCAACACCAAAGCGAATGCTACGAGTTATCCGATAGCTGAAAAAGTGATAGATATAAACTTGGCGCTGGATAGAGCGTGGTCTATTATTTTGCAGGCGAGCGGAACTTGGCAACTAGATGATTCTAACCAGACCGATTATCCGATAATCACTACCAATCTTACTTCCGCGCAAAGAGATTATTCTTTTACAGTAGACGGGTCGGGAAATGTAATCTTAGATATTTATAAGGTGCTAGTCGCCGACCCCAATGGATTGTTCCATGAAATTTATCCAGTGGATGTGCAATCTGGTAAAGGTATGGATAGTTTCTTTAGCGGACAGAATATCGGCGGGCAACCTTTTAGATACGATAAGACCGCTAATGGTATTTTCCTAGACCCTGTGCCGAATTACAGCGTAGCTGGCGGATTAAAAATTTATATCAACAGGGAAGCAACCTATTTTACAGTTTCTGATACCACCAAGAAGCCTGGCTTTGCGGGTATTTTCCACGAATATCTGGCTTTGCGTCCCTCTTACCAATACGCCTATCGCAACGGACTGGCTAATATGAATGTTTTGAAATCGGAGATGCTAGAAATGGAAGATGCGATAGGAGAGTATTATTCCAAAAGGTCGAAAGACGAAAAGATGCAGATTTTGACTAGGCATAGAAATCCAAGATGAGTTCATTTACTAATCAAAATAAAAATTCCGCAAGCTGGAACAATGCTTCAAAAAATATAAGCACATATGTAAATTCAGATAAAACCAAATTTGAGCAATTCTTATTAACAGAAGACGGAGGATATTTATTACAAGAAAATGGAAGCAGAATAATTTTAGAACAATCATCTGTTTTAGGTAACTGGGCTAGTCAAACAAAACATTAAAATGGCAGACCAAAAAATTACAGCTTTAACAAATTACACTACTCCACTTGATGCGGATGTTTTACCAATCGTGGATGTGGCGAATGGAATCACTAAAAAAATTCCTATCAATGCTATTTTCCCTGCTTCCTCCACCGACAATGCTATTGCTCGTTTTGATGGCGTTACAGGCAAATTATTACAGAATAGTGGAATTATATTAGAAGATATTGATAGTAATCTTAATTACATATTGCATCCTTTAGCTGTTGCGGGAGTTGGAACGGGAGTAGTTCTTCGTGGTTCTCAGGGAGGAAATAATTTTACGGGAGGAGGAGTAATCGTAATCGGTTATGATGGTGCTGGTTCAGGAGATGGAGGAACTGCGCGAGTTATTGGAGGAGCTGGTGGGACAACTGGTGTAGGAGGTGCGGTTACTATTGAAGGCGGTAATGGTGGTTCAGTTTCAGGAAGTGGAAATACTGTTTCAATAATCGGAGGTGCTGCTGTATCTGGTAATGGAGGAAATATAAATATATTTCCAGGAGCAACGGCTGGAGGTGGGGGTATAGGACATATAAATTTGTATTCTTATCATGGATTTGCTTTTGGTGCAACACTAGATTTAAGTGGTATTACTGCATCTGATAAAACTTTCACTTTTCCTAATCTAACAGGGACATTTGTCGTAGCTTCCGCAGTGAATGTAGTCAGTCCAACTTCTCCTAATAGAACATTAACCATAGATATAGGAGGCACAACTTATTATATCGCCGCTAAAACAACAAACAATTAAAATGGAAAGAATAATTAACAAAATTTCTCCGAATGGATAAAACAACACAACTTGAAAAAAGAATTGAGGAATTAGAAAAGAAACTTGTTTCTTTAGAAACTTCTAGTGGTGTTCCTGATAATTTGGTTAAGTCTTTAGCAGGCAGAGGATTTTTGAAACCACAAGCTCCAGCTATTTTTGTCATAGGAGCTGACCAAGGGGCTTGGCTTAATACAGGTGGAGGCTCAGACTTAGCATTTCCTCCTGCTTTTGCTCCAATTACACAAGGTGATTTTGCAGGTTTTTGGATTCCATTATATATACCTCCACCATCTCATTTATGAAACATTATTTTCCCCCACAAAATCAAAACTTTCGTTACTTACAGACTAATCGTTCTGACCGACTGGGTTCTATTTGGAGTTCATTCAATCTTGACTTTCAAAGCAAATTGGGAACTTTGAGATTGGCAAACAAGTTGGTTACCAACACCACATCTTCAGATGACGCAGATTTAGGATTACCTATCGCTTTTGAGTTCTATTATAGTGAATGGTGGGCGATAGCGGGAACAAGGCTGTTCAAAAATGGTTCACCAGAACTTACGGCAACATTCGTTGAGGATACTACATCTTACGATGGACGAGAGATAGGAGATGGCACAACCCAATTTGATGTATCCAATCCAGCAGGAACAACTTTTAGATATTCGTATGATGGAACAGGAACTAATCCTAATATCTATGTGGATTTTATTGTCGGTTCAACTATTATAATCACTGCTACGAACATGGCGGCAGGGAATGAAGGAACTTTTATAATAACTGGAAATGGAATCAATTATTTTGAAGTAACAAATGCGGCAGGAGTGGTGGAAATAAACAAAACTATTGGTTCAGGAAGTATTTTTCTAAAAATACCCACCATAGGAACAGACTATTCTTCTATTGTTTCAGATATGAAGGTATTTAATGATAAACTCTGGGTAAGTTCCGCCACCGCTTTACGGTCTAAATTTTCTGACCTTGGTTTTACAAATTGGGTGGATGTGGCTTTTTTTGCTAGTTCGGTTACTCCCCATGTTTTATCTTATTTTAAGAAAACCATTCGCCTTTATTTCGTTAATAGTAGTGTAAGTATCGGTTCGGTAGATTCGTCCGATATTGTTTCTGTTTCGGGTAATTATACACTCGGAGTTAATGAGTTAACTTCGATTGGTTTTATTTCCTCAATGGTTGTTTCTAGTAATTTTATTTGGATAGGCAGTTTTCAAAATAATACTAATAATACCGACCCGATTAGAGATAATAATACCAAAGGAGCTGTTTTGCAGTGGGATGGATTTTCCAATCAGATTACAACCCAATTTGATATTGAAGCAGGCGGAGTATTGGCAATGTGCGTACACGATGATGTGCCTTACGCATTGGACACCGAAGGAAGAATTTTGAAATACACAGGATATTCTTTTCAAGAAATTGCCCGCTTACCTATTGACAGAACTTTATTAACAAATACTACGGCTCTTTTGGTAAATCACTTTGTTCACTTCAATGGAATGACATCGACTAAAAATAATACAATTCTGATAAATATAAATAACCTAAATCATGACAACCAAGCTGATGTGAATGAAAATACTCCTTCAGGAATTTGGGAATTGGATTTAGAAACAAATAACTTCACTCATAGATATTCTCCAACCTTAAAAGCAAGAAGCAGTAGCACTATCACGGACTATGGACAAAATAAAATCTCCGCAGGAGGCGCGATAAAGATAAACACTTTACAAAGTAATTCCGTAAATGGACGAAGCACTTTAATTGCTGGATTTAATTACTTTATGGACGCTACGACAATTAAATCAGGTATCTTCATAGATAGTCCAGCCAAAGCGGTAAATGACAACGAAGGACAAAAGAGGGGTTACTTCGTAACCACTTGGTTTGAATCAAATGAGATAACCGATAACTGGACAAGAATCTGGGCGACTCATAGGAGATTTTTAAATGAAACAGATAAAATCGTTGTAAAATATAGGTTAAATGACGAAGACCCTCTACAAAATATCACGATAACTTGGACTTCCACGACCACTTTCACCACGACTACCGATGTGTCCGCCTATGCTCTCTACGAAGTGGAAATCTTGCAAGGCACGGGAAGCGGGAGTTGCAATCAAATCACCACAGTAACTTTCTCATCTCCTAATTACACAGTAACGCTAGATACTGCGGTAACAGGCGTAAGTGGAACGGCTAAAGCTAGATTCCAAAAATGGATAAAGTTAGGAGAAATCACTGGTCAAGTTCTATCTTACGGAAGTTTCCCGATAACTTTAACGAACACGCGAATACAAATAAAATGCTGTATGGAATTTACGGGCGATGATGAGTTTCATAAAATAATTTTAGTTTCCAATGACGACTTAAAGGCGATTGCTTAATAAATGTTATAATAAATAAAATGCCAACCAACACATTTAAAAAAGGAGATACATTATACAGTCAAGATACGGGAGAATCTCTTGGGATTGTTAATTATGATACTCAAACGGGAGCTAAACTGCGCAAAGGACAGACAACCGATATAATTTCCAATCCGCCGACTAATATAATTCCCTCTGATACACTATCCAATTCCACACAGCGCTTAAAATTGCCACCTGCGAGTACCGATACAACTGGCGCGGGGTTAAGTTCTTATGTGGAAAATATGGCTAGTGCTTCGCAGACTGCAAGTGATAAAACGATAACGGAAAAAGATACTTCTGGGCTAGACTATTTAAAAGCTTTGACAGATTCAGAAAATATACCTAGTAGTATTGATTACACGGCGCAAGATAAGGCTAAAAAGATATCTGATAAATTAAATGCGCAAATAATGGCGGATGCCAAAGCGACCAGAGATAGGATTGAACAGGTAAAACAAACTTTTGGAGGTACAACGGCAGGAGCGCAACAAGAAATAGGGCGTATTCAAAATGAAAGTTCCAATCATCAAGCGGATTTGGCTATTCTAAAATTTGTGGCGGATAATGATTATCAAGGAGCGGCAGATATAGCAGATAGACAATTAAAAAATAAATTGGAAGCAAGTCGTATCAAACTGGAAGGATTAAAATTTATTTATACCGAAAACAAAGAAATGTTTAATAAGGCGGAGGATAGGGCTTATCAAGAGAAAATCAAAAATGATGAAAGAGCTTATGATGAGAAAGTAAAGTTTGAAACCGACCTAAATAATTTGAAACTTAAAGCCGCGGAACATAAAGTTGATGCGACAACTCTTCAAAAAATGGGTGAAGCAAAAACAATTAGCGAAGCAATAGACATTGGGAGAAATTGGATGTCAGATGCGATAAAAACAGATGCAAATGTTCCAACTATTAAAACTATCAACGGGGTAGATATGCAATGGGACGGAACTAAATGGATAACCCCAACAGGAGCAGGCGGAGGCGGTGTAATTTCTCCTTATCAAGATGAAAGAATGACTAGGAATCTTCAAGCAGTAGCCAATTTAAAGTCAAGAGTGAATTTTCAGACAATCGGTGTTTTTAACGCATTAGGTGGTTGGACGCCAGGGTCAATTCAGAGAGATTTTAATTCGGATGTTAAAACTTTGATAGCAAATATAACTTTCGGGGAATTAACGGCGATGCGCGAAGCGTCTAAAACAGGTGGAGCTTTGGGGCAAGTGTCGGATAGAGAAAACCAGTTACTTGGTGCAACCTTAGGTTCACTTGATACTTGGCAAAGTCCAAGTCAATTTTCTGATAATCTTCAGAAAATAGAGGATAGCATATTGAGATGGAAAAATGCGGTTCATCAATATGGTAGTGGACAGATAATAATATCTCCAACAGGCGAACAAATAATAATCACTGATTAAAATGCCTATATCGATGACTAGAAAAGAATATGAGTTGAAATATGGATTCGCTCCTGTTCTTCCACCTGTCTCAAATGTTGATACAACTCCATCTCCCCGCAGAATGACTAGGGCAGAATATGAAGCGGAATTTGGCACACCCGAAACACCCAAAGAAGGATTTTTTACTAAAGCTGGTAATGCGATAAATGAGTTTAATCCTTTTTACCAAATTCCTAAAATGGCTATTGAAGGAGCGTCTAAACTCGGAACAGGGTTAGGTGAGATATTAGACTCCAAAAGCCCTAGTGAGGTTATAAGACCCACTGTAAGTGCTCTAGCTGGCGGAACTCAAATGGCATTAGCTATTCCTTTCGGACTTTTTGAATCAGCTATCAATCTGCCTGGTGTGAAACAAGTTAAAAATTTCCTTTGGGGGACAGAACCAGGCAAAGTTACTTTACCTAATATAATAGCGGGAGTAGTGCCTGGGATAAAAGGCACTGGTGATATAAAACCATTGCAAGAATTGGTAACTAAATATCAAGATTCACCTGAAATAGCTGGTGATTTAATCACTCTTATTCTGGGTCTTTATGGCGTAAAAGAATTAAAAACACCTGAACTTAAACCCAATATTCAAGTGGAGTTTCAAAGGGCATACGATAAAGCAATAAAAATACCGATAGTTAAAGCTACTAAAAACAAGATAGAAACCGCTAGAGCAAACGCAGATATTAAAGCGAAAGCAAGAGAAGTTGCATACAATGCTGAAATAACTCAAGAAGTAGCGGATGAAATTGCTAATATTGAAAGTCAATATTCCAAATTAAGAAAAGCCAATGCTTATTCTAAAGACGCCAATGCTTCAAGATTAAGAATAGCTGAAGCTGATGTTCTGCCAGGTTCAGTAGATAGCACAGGAATGATTAACTCTAAACTGGCAGTAGACGAGTATTATAAGAAAACATTGGAAGGCAAAGAAGCGGTAGTGAGAGAGAATCTTGCTTATCTTGGCGAAACAGTTACTCCGAAGCAAATTGAGAGAGATTTAACCTTAGAGATAAACCGAAGCGGATTAGAGGGAGGCGACTTGATTACCGCCCTAAATGGAATTAAAAGGGAAATACAAGGATTAAAACTGCGAGCGGATAAGAATGGCAACATACCTTTGGAGAGTGTTCACGATGCTAAAATTAGCACGACCCGAAATATAGATTACAATACTCCACCCGAAACTAAAACTTACAGAAAAGCTAACGCAAGAGCCTACAAAAAAATTGTGGAAGATAATAGTAGTTTCAATGTAAAAGAAGTGAACACTGAACTTGCTAAATACTATGAAGACATCACAAGATTAGAAAACCTAAATGGTAGAAAAGTCAAGGGAGGAAAACTAGGTAAATATTTCGCTCAAATATCGGGGAATATTGTCGGCGGAGCGGTAGGTAGTGCAGTTGGAGGAACAATAGGAATGGCGGCTGGGACAGTTATTGGTGGTGAAGTCGCATCTGGGTTAAGAGGCGAACAAATGGCATCTACTTTCGGTGAACCGCGAGGATTGGAAATTCCCAAAAATCCTATTCTTGAAAGGGCTAGACTATCTGTGCCAGATAAAGTAATTAAAGCCGTAAAAGGCATACCAAAAACCAAAGAAATCACCCAAATTGAAAAGGATATAAAGAAGAATGTGGCACAACAAGAAAAAGCCATAAAAGCTAATGATTTTACTTTAGTGGCTAAATTAAAGGAGATTTACGCTATTTTAGTAGATAAGTTGAAAGAGCTCATAAAGAGATATAAGGACACACCGAATAAAGAGGGAGGATTCATTAAGAACTCCACTGTTCCTCCTTCCACATCAGATATAACCCAAACATCAGCCCAAAAATCGCTCCTACAATCATCTGATAAGAGTAGCATACCTACTAAAAAGAGTCAAGGTTACAAGGAAACAGGCAACCTCACCACTAAAATCTTAAAAGATTTAGAAGGCAGAACCACTGTCAGCCGACAATATATACTTGATGCTACAAATCGTGGTGAATTGAAACAAGTTGAACGAGATTTAACTCGTGAAGTATTATCTACAATGGAAGGCGACACCATCAATGTCCAAGAGTTTGCAGATAAAGTGAACATAGCAGAATTTTCTAAAAAAGAGTTTAGATACACAAACAGTATAGAACCAAATGCTACTATTGGTGAACTTCCAATATCAAGATTTGACGGCAAGGATATATCTTCTTCACAAAATACAGTAGATAAAAAAGGAGTAAATGCTTGGAAAAAGAAAATTCAGGCAGGCGAAAGACCTTATATTTTAATTGAGTATTCAGAACGATTAAAAACCAATAAAGTAATTGATGGACATACTCGGCTTACTGCCTATAAACAACTTGGTTTTGAAAAAGTACCAGTAATAGATAACACGAATAAAATACTGAAGTCCAAAACAAAAGTTACTAGCTTAATTAACTCAGAATGAAATCACTTTTTATTCCATGGAATCCTACCTTTCTTGAATCTCCCAGAATTAAAATGGGGAATGGGTTTTCTCCTATTGTGTTGTTGTTCTTCAATAGTCGCCCAACGACAATTTTCCAAACAATAATCTCCATCATTGTCAATTCTTTCAATCGTGGTATTGCTATGAGTTTTCAAATGCAGTTTAAGCGATTTCAACATATCATCTCTAAATTCTTCAAAAGATTTCCACAAACATTTTATTCCACGACCACCATAATTCTTAAAATCCACACTTTTAGGATTATTACAGCGAGCAAGAATATGGTGATAAGTATTATAAATTCTCGTGCCATAAAATCCATGCTTGGTAGCAGTTTTCCGCAAAGCATCTACTCTTGCACAACCACAGGATTGAATATGTCCATTTTTAAGATTATATCCTGCTACAATAGATTTATTACCACAGTCGCAAAGACAATTCCAAAACGAATTATTATTTATAATTCCGTGAAATTTTACTACCGAAAGACGATTAAATTTTTTGCCCGCAATATCTATAAATTTACTCATACCTCTATTATATACGCAGGTAGTAAAAATGTAAATACAAGGGGTGTATTATTATTCGGCGGAGTCAAGTTCAAAGACAAACAAGGTTTGGTGCTAACTTATTAAAGAAGAAAAAGAAGAAAAAATAGTATAATAAAATTATGGATGAAAATAAACAAAATCTAGCCAAACTCCTAAAGATATTTGATACCTCTAAAATTGTATCTTCTGATGACATCCGAGAGACATTAACTGGCGTTCTAAAACTTTTAACTACTTGGAAACAAGAAAATCAAAATTTAAACACTGAAACTAAACAAACTGTGAACTCTTTGCTTGAAAGAGTTTTAGCTGAACATTCCAAGATGAAAGAGGATGTTACACATGAAACATCCAAGATGAAAAAGGAAACGACTGCCGAATTCTTCGCTAAACTAAATGAAGTAAAATCTCTATTAAAAGAAGTAGAGAAAAAAAAGCCCAAAGACGGCAAGGATGCGGATGAAGAAATCATCGTTGACAAGGTTTTAGCTCAAATAAAATTGCCTGAATATAAAGAAACTGTCTTGGATGGCAGACCAGAGATTGTAACTAAAATCAATTCTGGTGCAAAAGACGACACCCAAATAGCACTAAAACAAATAGAGAATGGAAACAAACTCTTAACGCAGACTGTTTTAGATAGAGCTATCGGCATACTAGACCAGCGTTCTCAATTTTTAATCAATAAAGTAAGCAATTTACAATCACAAGTAGATAACGCGCAAATTAGCGTAGGAGCTATTGGAGGCACAATCACGGGCGGAACGGCAGGTTCTGTCTTATTCGTCAATCCCACAGGCATAATAGCGCAGGATAACGCCAATTTATTTTACGACAGCTCTCTCGGCAATCTGGGAATAGGAACAAACACTCCATATCTCAAACTCAATGTATTAAGTAGCACCACAGTCGCGAGTTTTGATTCAACTATCACGGGGGACGGAGCAGTAATAGACCTTTATACTCCGAATATCACGGCAGGGAACTATGGGAGTATCTCATTCCGTTCCGATAACAGTATCGCGGTAAAACGCATTTTTGCAAGTATACAAACTATCTTTACGGATAAAACATCGGGAAGTGAAAGCGGGGATTTTGCCATAAATACCATAGGCGTTGGTGTTGGTGCGGCTACAGAAAGAGTGCGGGTAACTTCTTTGGGTGATGTGGGTATTGGAACGGCAGTACCAGAAGGGAAACTACACGTTTGGAGTGGAAATGCAGGAACAGTAACGGCTGATATAAATGCAAACATCGGTGTTTTTGAATCGGCTAGTTCTAACGGTATTTCCATACTAACGCCAGATATTTCAACAAGCCATATCCATTTTGGCAGTCCTTCAACCAATTTCGGCGCCCGACTTACTTGGTCATATAGTAGCAATTTACTAACAATCGGAACGCATAATACAGGCGCAGAATTTAGTATAACAACGGGCAATGATGTAGCGGCAGTCAGAGTTGATAGCAGTGGCAAGGTGGGGATAGGAACTACAGCGCCAGAGGGGAATTTGCACGTCTTTAGCGCAACCGCAGGGACATTAACGGCAAACGCGAACGGAAATCTTGGGGTTTTTGAAGCGGGCGGTTCTAATGGTATCTCCGTTCTAGTGCCAGATGCTTCAACTGCACAAATCTTTTTCGGCAGTCCAACGAGCAATCGTAGCGCTGAAATCACGTGGCGTTATAGCACTGGTTTAAATCAGATAGGCACGCGCAAAGTAGGCGGAACAATGAGTTTGATGACAGGCAATGCTGTGGAGGCAATCGCGATTGATGCTAGTCAGAATGTGGGCATCGGAGGGACGGGGACTGGCAGGGTAACCATACAAGGCAACGGCTCTAATTTCAATTTGGAACTAACCAACGTAACGGACGCCATTACCGCTTTCAAAATGACTGGCGGCTCAACCACGCTGTTTATGACTTCTAGGTCTACTTATTTTGACATCCAAACGAATACTGCCAGCAAGGGACTAGCGCTTACGACTGCTGGCGGAGTGGTGTTTGTAAGCTCAACGGGAAGCGTGTCTATCACTGGCGGAACGACTACGCCTATCGCGCCTACGGCAAAATTGCATCTAGCCGCTGGAACTGCCGCCGTAAATACCGCGCCCTTGAAATTTACTTCGGGACCGCTGCTCACAAACGGCGAAGCGGGAGCAATGGAATATCTAACTGACGCATATTATGTAACTACGACGACGAATACAATAAGACGAATGGTGGTAGCTGGTAGCACGGGACGAGCCACAGCACAGAACGCCGCTAATGCCTCTGTGGCAACTTATACGCTCGGTGCGACCGATGCTTCCTACAAAGTATCTATGAATGTGCTGATAACAACTTCAACCCTATTCAGCTTTACTTGCGAATGCGCGTATACCGATGAAGGGAACACGGCTAGAGTGGTAACTCTTAACTTTACGACATTGGCGGGAGTAATCAGCAACGCGGCTCTCACCAACGCTGGCGGAGCCGTGCCGTATGAAGGAGTGCCATTGCATATAAGGTGTAAAGCCAGCACCGCGATAACATTGCGAACCCAAGCGGCAGGGACGTATACCACTGTAACTTTTAATGCAGAGGGGTTTATTTCTCAGATAGCTTGATTGTAGTAGAATTATTAGTATAGAAAAAAGGTCGTGATTAAAAAAATAATTATCAAATAAACATTATTATATGCCAACTGGATATGCTAAAAATGGAATAAATATAGGACAATTCACAAAAGGATTTATTCCGTGGAATAAAGGCAAAGAATTTACAGAGGAGCATAGAAAAAATTTAAGTTTGGCTCATTTGGGAAATGAGGGATACTGGCTTGGCAAAAAAAGACCAGAAGAAACTATAAAAAAGATGATTGAGAATCGTCCAAAAGGTTTGAAATGCCATATTACACCTCATACAGAAGAAACTAAAAAGAGAATGAGCTTGGTGAAGATAGGAAAACCACTATTCAGAACAGAAGAAGGAAAAAAATCTTTTAAAGAAAAGGTGAGTGGAGAAAAAAATTGGCAATGGAAAGGGGAAAATGTAAGTTATAGAAGTTTACATAAATGGATTGAAAGACTTTTAGGGAAACCGCATGAGTGTGAAAACTGCGGTATTAAAACATTAAATCACCGCCAGTATCATTGGTCGAATATTAGCGGACTTTATAAGAGGATAATAACTGATTGGCGAAGGTTGTGTGTTAAGTGTCATAAGGCAGTTGATAAAGACCGAGTTAAATCAGAACTACAATTCCAGTATTGACTTTTCAATTTGACACGGGAAGCGTGCCCTTGTCAAGAATTACAGATGCCTACGCGGCAAAGTATTTTTATCAAGCAAACATCCCTGACCCCGCGAACGAAGGAGGCACGATACCGAACCCTGAAACGAAAGCGAACTTCGCAAGACGCACATTAAAGGAACAGATAATAACCATCGTGAAGGCGGCGGAATCAGACGCGGCGGCAAAGGCGGCGAGCGATGCAATTCTTCCGATTGTTTTGACGTAATTACAAATAAATATGATAAAATAAGGATATTATGAAAAAGAAAAAAGGACAGACGACACCAAGATTCAAGAAAGGAAGCAAAAGGAAAACGAAAAAGACTGACAACGAGGTCGAGCAATTAAAAGCTAACACGGAAGATAAATTATTTATGGATGAAGAAAAAAAAGCAGAGACACCAGTTGAAGCAACTGATACGCCTGCAGAAGCGCCTGCAACAGAAACTCCTGCTACCGATGCGCCTGCTGAACCTACAACAGAAACGCCAGCATAGTTTTTACTCTCCGCTCATTTCTCTTTGAAGCGGGCGGGCTTGTGGAAATTATGAAAACGCGAAGTATTCCATCAAAATATACGGACAGAAACAAATGCGCTTATTGCAGTAGTAAAAATGATATTGACTTCATTCTTTCTATAGAAAAGTTTTTATGTATAGATTGTTTCGCTCGTTTGCAAAATGCAACCAAGAGTACGGAGGAAGAAGAGAAATGCGATTAACAAGTAATTAACAAGTAACTATGCCTGATTCATATACCAAAAGACAAGAAGATATTGACTTAGCGGTGGTCGCATCGGATGTCAAATATCTAATAAAAAGCATTGATGGGATAAACGAAGTTCTGAAACATAAATTTGTTACACAGGAGGAATTTGAACCTATTAGAAGAATTATTTATGGTCTAGTGGCTACTATTTTAATTGCTTTTATTGGAGCTGTAATTGCTTTAATAATAAAATGAAAAATTTTTTCACTGAAAATATATTACCGAAAGCCGCTTTGTATATCACCATCTTGGGTTCGCTGATGATGCTCTATCTTGCATTTCTGCTTTTGCATCCGATAAATGAAATTAAATTCGTGCAACCTTTCCACGTTATTACAATTTTCACCAATCAAGGAGGAGGTTTTAATTATGAGATAGAGTATTGTTCTCCAAAAGAATCTCTCTATGTAATGGACAACCAATTTGAGAATATAGAGACAGGCGAACTATGGGATGTGCCAGACCGAGTAGCTCGTTTCACCAAAGGATGCACAAAAGAAATGCACAATCTTCCAATCCCAATTAAAATAGACGCGGGGATATATAAACTTCGTTCAAGTATCACGATTAAAATCAATTCATTGCGAACGGAGAAATATGATTATGAAAGCGAATCGTTCACTATTGGAAATTATTAGATAATGTTAGCAGATAAATAATTTTATGGACACAAACTTAATTGACTTTCTAGCGGTAGGTGTGGTGGGTGCGGCGTTATCGGTGGCTTTTCAGTATTTCAAAAGCACCAGTGGCAACAGGTCAAAACTGTTGATGATAGGACTTTCAGTTTTAGTAGGAGGGATATATGTGTTTCTCCGAGATACAGTGTGGTGGACTACCATTTTAGGAGTGTTAGCGAGTGCTAGCACTGTGTATGCTTTGTTCCTGAAAGAATAAAATATGAATAATAAAATTTACAACGATGGTCTAGTTCCCGACTTAAGAGCGGACGAATTGAAGGCAAAAGATTACAGACAACTTGTTTCTGCTGGTTTAAGGGATGCTATTTGGTTGGAGAAACTAGAGATTCTGTGGAAGCAATACATACCAAGAGAACAAGATAGTTCGCTCTCATGCGTGGCTCATTCTGGGGCTAAAGCAATGACTATCCTAAACCCAAAAGAGTATTCCGCACATCCATCTTACCGAGCTAGAAGTAATTTTCCACAGGGAGGGATGTTTTTACAGAATTTGGGAGAAATTTTGAAAAACAAAGGTACAACTTTAGAATCTCTTGACGTTTCGGAAAATCAAGGTGAAATACAGATGAATCGCGATATACGCGTTTTAACACCCGATAAAATAGGAGGGTACTACTTTGTACCTTTTAAGGATATAGATGCAATAGCGGACGTTATACAGCGTTTCCAGCACTGTATTTTAATCATTCATGGTAATAAAAAGGAGTGGACAGCTATTCCCGTCTATAATGGACAGGAAGAAAATTTTGGACATGCAATTTGTCTTGTGGATTATTTTCTATATAAAGGACAGAAAGTTTTGCTAGCGGAAGATTCTACCTCGCATATAAATTCTTTTGACGGGCAAGGCAGACGGCTGATTACGGAACATTATTTGCTTAAAAGAGCGGCGGGAGCAATGTATTTCACAGCCGAGATTCCAATTCCTCCGTTTAAGTTTACTCAAACAATGAGAATGGGAAACAGGGGCGGACAGGTTTTTGAACTGCAAAAATTTCTGGCTAAATCTGAAAATGTCGTTCTCGTTTTAGATGGAATTTTCGGGGCAAAAACTTTGGGGGCAGTAAAGATGTTTCAAAAAAATCACGGACTCGTGGAAGATGGAATTTTCGGATTAAAGTCAAGGACAGTCGCTAATTTATTAATATGAAAAAGCATAAAAAATATAAAGAAGAAGATGACGATTACACTCTGGCTAAAAAAGCGGAAGAAAAAGCTGGACAAGATGAGCTGGACAAAATAATCTTGGAGGCGACAAGTGCATCAGAAACGAAACCTGAAGTAAAACCAATAGTGGAAAAAGAAAATCAAATTCTTTGGAAAGTGGTATTAAAATTCTGCGTGGTGATTATACTCTGTGCGGCTCTATTTCTAGCGGTTATATTCTTTTTAAGATAGTTTATAATTATTCTGGGCGAGCCTACTCGTCTAGCGTACGATAGACTTGTGTCGTCTAACTTTAACGCAGAAAGTCGCCACCATAAGGATTGGCGGCTTTTCTGTTTGACAATATAGTATGATATGTGTAAAGGAGATTGTTCTATGAAGAAATGTGCCTCGTGCAAAAAGAGAATTTTTTTTTGGATGAGGGCTACCGAATTCTACGGTTCTCTTTTCCATTATCCAGCCTGCTATCGCAGATGGATGAACAACCGATAAAGAAGCACTAGGCGCAGGCATCTGCGCCTTTTTTTGGGAATATAATAATAGCAGGAGGTAACGATGCCAAGTTTCAAGTTTTGGACTGTTGTTAATCGCAACTGGAGCGTTAGAGAAGCAATACAGTTCTCAAAACGCACTTTCCATGGCGATATTAAAATTGCGGACACTATGCCGATTATTTCAGGCATAGGTTTGGTGGAAGTTAAGTTTATGTTCTTCAAACCCTCGTATGTTATCACCGACCTTGAAGAAGTGGAAAGAGAACGAAGAAAGAGAGGATTGTGGCAAGACACGATTGCTCAAATCAGAGTCAATGCTATCCATCCTGATTTCTCTCGCAAACAGCCGAATGGCGATTGTTGGCAGGATGAAAATGGAAAATGGCACACCATCTATTTCCACAAACACGAGGCGGACAAAGAAGATTGCTTGAATATCTATGATGAACCAGTTTGGAACAGCCAGACTTGGTTTGGGGGAGCAATGGATAAAGTGAGTTGATAGTCAAAAGGGGGATATTTGTTCCCCCTTTCTAGTATGTTATAATCAGTATTTGGTGTATAAAATGGAGAAATGGGTGAATATTCGGGTTAATTAGCCTCGAAATACCACAAATGAAATGTGTGAAGACGCAAAGTAGTTTGGTAAGAACGCAACTAATTAAAATTTAGCTAATTCGTTCATCCGAGAGTTTACGCATGCTACAAAATATCTCTCGGTTTCTCCACTTTGTATATCAAAGTTATCCACAAAATATGCTTTTAAGATACTAGACTTGCTGAATTTTTGGTATAATGGAGGAATGGTCAAAATGGTAAATAATAATTTAATAATTTATTGGCAACAGGGAGTTGTTTTTGTTATATGGGCTTTTACCAGCCTTGACCGACAAGACAACTCCCTTTTGCTTGCAAGTATATGAAAAAGAGAAATCCAATTTTTGATTCTTTGGGTTATGTTCCGCCTGTTGTTTTATCTGAAAAACAACTAAAAATAAAACGAATAGAAGCACAAAAAGAATTAGAAGCAGAAAAAATAAAAAGGCGACAACTGCATGATACCGACATTGAAGCGTGGAAAAAATATAAAGAAGAAACGAGAGAAAAAATTAGTAAGTTACATAGCATAGTTACGAGAAATGTCTAAACAACGATATATACAGGACAGCTTTTGGACTGACCCATATATTGAAACACTAAACCCAGAAGAAAAACTGCTTTTCCTTTATTATCTTACTAATCCACTTTGCAATATCGCAGGAATATACGAAATAAGAGATAGTCGTGTATCTTATGAATTAAAAATAACCGAAAAAGAAGTGTCAAGTATAAAAAATAAGTTTGTAAAAGACAAAAAAATCCTTATATTAAATGACTGGATTGTAATAATTAACTTCGCTAAACATCAATCACCGAACCCAAATGTGCTACTCGGAATGCAAAGGATTATAGATACCTTACCAAGCGACCTAAAGGCTTTGAAAGGCTTTGAAAGGCTATCACACTTTACTTTACTTAACTTAACTATACTTAATACCCCTTTTTCTCACGAAAAAGGGGAGGAAATCCAACTATTAAAGAAAAATAAAATGGATATAGACTACGAAACAGGAGAACCCATACCAAAAAAACCGAAATCCCATAAAAGGGAAGACGTGATTCGCTTGGCGAATCTCTTTGATGAAATGGCTTCAGAGTTTACCAAAGTCCGCATTCGCACTCCGAAATCATACTTTATAGTCTTGAATGCTATAAATACCCACAAATTAAAACCAAAGGGGGTGGAAAAGTTATTTGAAGATTGGTTTAGAAATAATAAAGTAAAAAAAGAGGATAAGGTAAACCTGTCGTTCGCATTATCAGCCAATAACATAAATGCCTTTAAGGTGTTAAATTAAATGGGAAAATATTATGAGAGTTCAGAGGGAGAGGAACAAGAACAAAAAGAGCCATACAAATTTCCTGAATATACTAATCAAGAATTATGGGCTTTGAATAACTTACTAAAAGAAAAATATGGCGATGGGAATAAGATTGATGATATTACAAGGTGGTTACAAGATGAGGGGGCTTTGAGTAAAGACGGAAGTATAATTGTAACGGGCTATCACTTAAAGCGTAATCGCAAGGGAGATTTTTGGTTTCCTTACCACGACTATCCAACCAAATATCAACTTTGTCAGGATAAATTAGAAAAGGCGAGCAAACTTTTAGGTCGTAAAGAATTCGCCGTAAAAAAAGAATTGGAAGAATTAGAGAAAGGTATGAAATTGGAAATAAATGAATTTGACCGACCAGAAATCCTAAAAGATGAAGCAGAGAAAGATGAAAACGAAATTAAAAATCAAGATAAAATTTTCTAAGGAAAAATCCCACGAAAGAAAGTTTTATTTAAACAATATAAACCATCATGGATAAAATAATCTGTGGTGATGCCTTAATAGAATTAAAGAAACTACCAGAGAACTCGGTGGATGCTATTGTAACCGACCCGCCTGCGGGGATTTCTTTTATGGGTAAATCGTGGGATAGCGACAAAGGTGGTAAAAATGAATGGATAAAATGGTTAAGCGAAGTTATGAAAGAATCTTTGAGAGTTCTAAAGCCAGGGGGACACGCTTTAGTCTGGGCTTTGCCGAGAACTTCCCATTGGACAGGAACAGCCCTAGAAGATGCGGGATTTGAGATTAGGGATTGTGTGTATCACCTATTTGGGTCGGGATTTCCGAAAAGTTTGGATATTAGTAAGGCGATAGATAAACAGGCGGGAGTGGAGAGAAAAATCATTGGAAAAAGAAATGATGGTGCAGGAAATAAACCTAATGGTAATAGTTTTGATGACGATAATTTTGAATGGAAAAAAGAAATAGAAATTACAGAACCCTCAACCCCCGAAGCTAAACAATGGGAAGGTTGGGGCACATCTCTGAAGCCCGCAGTAGAGTGTTGGTGGTTATGCAGGAAACCTTTGAGTGAAAGTACAGTAGCGGAGAATGTATTGAAATGGGGAACTGGGGGATTGAATATCGATGGGAGTAGGATTGGAACAGAAGAGAGTACTGTAAGGGAAATTAAAAATGTAAACCGAGAGTGGGGAGGATTATCTAAGCCGTTTACTGGTGGCTCAACGACTGGTCGTTTCCCCGCTAACCTAATCCACGACGGCTCTGATGTAATACTGGCGGAGTTCCCTAATAGTAAAGCTGGAACTAATAAGCTGGAAAAAGGAACAGGTGGAATTTTTAATGAAGGAACAAACTTACCTGTTGGTTATGAATATGGCGATGAAGGTTCTGCCGCCCGCTTTTTCTATTGTGCAAAGCCAAGTTCCACAGAAAGAAATTGGATGCGTGGGGAGTTTGAGGAAAGGGGGAAAGTGTTTAATGGTCAATCAGGTAAATCTAGTAAGGATATGAAAGGAGTAAAAGAAAAATTTACCACAACACCACAAATGAACTCGCATCCAACTGTCAAGAGTATCGCCCTGATGTCATATCTCATAAAACTGATTACACCACCGAAAGGCATTGTGCTTGATTGCTTTGCGGGAAGTGGAAGCACCCTAGTCGCCGCCAAACAACTTGACCATCCTTTTATAGGAATAGAGATTTACCCAGAATATTGTAAAATCATCGAAGGAAGATTAAATGCTATTCCACCTAAATTATTTTAATGAAAATTCCTCTAAAAAGAATAATCAAATCCTTACTAAAATATCTATGGAGAATCACTTTCGGCTTCCATCCCCGCCATTATAGATTTATTTATAGAAAGAAATGAAGGGGTAAATAAAAGATTGCTTTTAAGAAATTGCGTAGAACCCGAACTTGCCAAGCACATACTGGATTTGGCTATCAACCCTATTATTTTACAGAAAAGCATCTTTTCTTGACAGAATAAGTTATCCCACATCGAGTTTGGGGAGTTTGGTAAAACTGGGGATAAACCAAAGTCCTGAAAAATACTTTTTTTATCGCCAAACGAGCTATATCCCATAGCACGCCATAGGATTATCTAAAAACTTGCCTGAACGAGATTGCTTGACAAAGGTAAGGGATAGGTATATACTCTACTTATGATAAACAGAACAAAACAAGATTGGTCAATAGGTAATTGGGTAAAGGTTGGTTTTATGACATTAAAAGTTATAGGAGCTAGGGCGGAATTTGATGGTCTACCTGACATTTATGAGCTTGAAAATGAGGTCGGCAAGAAGTATGAGTTTATCCCTCATAATGGGCTATATGTAATCTAGTATGGAAGAAAAAACAAAAGACGAGCAAAAAATAGATGAGCTTATAGAAAGATATTATCCTAAATATCTAGGGGATAGTATTAAATTAAAGATGTTCGCCCTAGACGTGTATAAAACGGGGATGTATCGGGGTAGAGAAATTTACAAAGGTAATTCGGCTGAAATTGCATGAAAGATATAAAAGTTTTAGAAACATTCAAAGAAATAATGGACGACCAAGAATGGTGGGCTGGGAAACATCATCCAATAGAGTTCTTTGCCGAAGCGGTCGCAAGAACTAGGCAAGAGGATATAAGCAAGAGTGTTTCCATTGAAAATATAGCAAAGTGTTTCAAAGCACAATTTGACGAAGCGGAAATTATTGCCCTAATAAAAGAACTTAACAAACCAAAATGAATAATTCAAAAAAAATATACAATACCACGTTACGAATCCTTTTACCAAAGGAGATGAAAGTATGGATAGAAAAATCCGCCAAAGAGGGTGAAATATCAGAAGCGGAGGTCGTGCGTAATATCCTAGAAGTGGCGATGAATAAAAAACAATGAACACACTAGAAAAGGAATTGGATTTCAACGAACAAGAGCACAAAGCTGGATTCCACAATACTTTTACCGAACACTGCCACCAATGTTTCACCGAGAATAAAATTATTATGGATTATAAAAACAATAATATAGTTTCACCCTATGCCCGATAAAATGGAAGAAATAAATAATTTAATCAGTTACGCAATCAAGGAAGGGTTCATTGATGATTCGGCAGAGGATTGGTCGGATGCCGAAAAACTAAATTATTATCGCAAGTGCGAGTTAGCCGAGCAAGATTAAATATGAAAATGGAAGATTTCAAAACTAAAGAAGAACAGTTGGCTTATCTATACGGCAAAGAAGATATGCTAATCGCATTTCAGCCGTCCATTGATAAGTTAAAAAAAAAGGCGGACAGATTAAAAGAATTAATGAAAGAGAACCCAATGGATATGTTGGGTAAAGAAGATGAAAAAGAAGATGAAAACACTACGAAGTAGAAAATTTCAAATCACGCTTGTAATGGAACTATTCCTAATGGTTGCAATTTTTGGATTACTAATAATTCAAAACTAATATATGAAATTCAATAATCTATCTTCTAAAGAAAAAGACAAAATAGTTACCGCTGGGTCGGGCAGAAAACTCACCAAAGAGGAGTCCGCATGGAAAAGTAGAAACTGGAAGGTGATGCAAAAAGATTTCAAACCCAAAGATACCTTTGAAGAATTAGCTTACTCATATTTTAGAAAATAAAATTATGAAATATAAAATCACAAACAAAAATAATAAAGAGTGGAACGGCAAACCTTTCGTAGAAGCGGATTTAGATGATGGGGGAGATGAAGTGTTCAAAGTTAGCGCTTGGAATAATGAATTTGCGGGCGATTACTGGGAGGGCGAACTAGAAAAGAACGACAAAGGGTATTGGAGGATTAAGAAACCAAAAACAGGTAATCCTAATTTTAGAACGCAACAGATGGAAAAAGTAATGGATAGAAAAGAGCAGTCTATTGGCAAGACAATGGATAGAAAGGAGGAAAGTATCGCTTTAGCTGGGGCGCAAAGAGATGCGGTGCTAATAGTAACGAGAATGTTTCCTCCCCTTGTTGATGATAACCAAATTAAAACAGACATTATTAAATGGCGAAATTGGTTCTTATCAGATGATTTCAGGGATACACCGCCGTTTTAATGCCTTCTGTGCGGTTAGGGATGCCCGTAGAATCAATTATAAGGGGTTAGCCAAGCATTTAGACGAGAGTTAGGGCAGGGGGTGGCACATTATGACCTTTAGAAGTTTTTAATGCCACAGGGCAATTTCGAGCATTACATCTTTGGGTTCAAAAGAAATTAGGGAGTCCAAATTATTGTGAAAATTGTAAAAATACAAAGTTAAAAAATAGGCAATATCATTGGGCAAATATAAGTGGAGATTATAAACGAATAACATCTGATTGGCGAAGATTGTGTGTTAAATGCCACATGGCATTTGATAGACAAAAGAAGTTAAGTCAGAAAATCAAATTAAATACAAAGTAAAAATATCTGGCATAGCACCTTTGCTTCAAGCAAAACATCCTACGCCAAAAGAAGAACAGGAAATCTTGAAAAGAAAATCTAGTCCAAAAGCGAAAGTAAAAGATTTAACGGATAAAGAACAGTTTGATATGCACTCTTACAAGACCGCAAGTGGTAAGTTTATGCAACCTTCAGAGATGATAGAAGCCGCGATGGTTCGTGCGGCTACAACGTTTAAGATGGAAGGCAAGAAAACATACAAAGATGTGATTAAAGGAGGCATCATCGTAGAACCAACCGAGATAATACATGAGAATCAGAAACCGATTGTGGATGCTCGCTGGGGAAGAAACAAAAACACAGGCGGTGCGGTATGGGTAGTAAGACCTTGTTTTCCAAAATGGAGTCTAACTTTCACGATTGACCTTCTTCAAGATGAAAGAGTGTCGGAGGAAATGTTACGGGCGATACTTGACTATTCGGGAATTTATGTCGGGATTTCTGCCTGGCGCCCGAAATTTGGTAGGTTTTCTGTCGTATCTTGGAAAAAAGAGGATTGACAATATATGGTAGTTTTGATATATTCAAATTATGATAAAAAGAAAATGTATCAAATGTGGCAATGAGTTTAAAGCAAAAGCACATAATACTCGTTATTGCAAAGACTGTCATAAATCAAAATGTGTCATTTGCAATAAAAGATTTATTGCATCAGCTAAATCAATTAAGCGTGGAGCAAAGTTTTGTAGTAATCGTTGCTGGATGAAGGCAAAATGGGAAGTTGAAAAATGTAGAGTATGTGGAAAAAAGATTAAAAAAAATGGAAAGCGAATACGATATTGTTCTGAAAAATGTTACGAAAAACAATTCAAGATATGGGACAAAATAAGAACACCAGAAAAAAATCGTAAAAGTAAAGCTAAAAGTTGGATAAAGAAAAAAGATTTATTGTTATCGCTTGGTGGAAAATGCTCAGGCTGTGGAAATTCTGATTTACGAGTACTGGAGTTCTCTCATATTGGTGAAAAGAATGTTCGTTTAAAGAAAAGAGAAAAAATGAATCCGATGACAAGATGGAAAATAATGGCAGATGAAATAAAAAAAGGTCGGGTAGTATTGGAGTGTGCTAATTGCCACCGAATCAGAACACACGAAGAATTTTGGAAAAACGAAACTATAAAATAAAGGTTGGCATTAATTATTAGTTAATAAAGAATGAAAATGAAAAAATTGTTGAAGGTATATTCAAGAGATAAAATTGAGCATATTGAAAATCTAAATTTGGTGCAATTAAGCAGAGATTTATTGACAGCTATGATAGAAGCGACAGCTCTGATGGAAGGTCAGAAAATGACTGAACAGGGACTAAAAGAAGCCAAGTTGGTGTTAGGTTACCTAAACGCCGCCAATTCAACTGTTAAGACTAGAATCGGCTGGTTTAAAATGTCAGGTTTACAAGATAAAGTTAAAAAAATCAAAGAAAGAACAGAAAAGACAATGGAGATAGGAAAATAGTAATGCTTCTGCGGTCGCGTACAGTGGAGTGGGGTTGGGTGGCGTAAGGTTATGTTTAGTAAAGTAAAGCTTCTCGGGTACAGCATAGTGGTGTTAAGTTATGTGAGGCAAGGTTAAGTATAGTTCTGCTTTTTTTGTGATGTTCTGTGCAGTTGTGTGGTGTATCGTTCAGTGAAGTTTAGCTTTTGTTGTGTGGTTCGGTCGTGTCCTGTGCAGTGTGGTTAACTAGTGTAATGTGTGGTCTTGTGTGGTAAAGCTTCTAGGGTATAGCGATGCGAAGTGGAGTGATGTAGTGTTCCGTCTTGTTAGTTACAGTTCTGTAAAGCTTTTGGAGTGATGTTATGTGTTGTCTAGTTCAGTGTTGTATGGTGAAATAATGTTCAGTAGAGCTTCTATTGTTGCGTGAGGTGGTGTGAGGTCTAGTGACGTAGTGTAAAGTTTTGTAAAGCTTCTAAAGTCTAATGAAAGAATATAGTTACGAAAAGAAAAAATGGGATGTTGGCTGAGAAAGGAATTATCGTGAACAGTTGGATTTTCCAACCAGGTATTTATCTTCAATGTTTGGTTTGTGGAAAAAGAGATTATTCAAATAACAAAGATTAAATGAAATATACAGATGATAGGAAGTAAGAAAAAAGGGAATCATGGAGAAAATGAATTTTCAAATTGGCTTCAAGAAAATGGAATCAAGGCGTATCGCAATTCTTCTTCTGGGGCGGGACTTTACAAAGGAGATGTAAATAATTCATTAGATTATACTTTTGAAGTCAAGACAGTTAAGAGAATAAATTTACAAGACGCGTGGCGGCAAGTGCAAAAGGATAGCAGTATCGCTCACAACACGCCATTATTGGCAATTCATTTTAATGGAATGGGCAAGAAACAGTGGCTAATTGTGCAACATAGCGAAGATTGGTTGGAAAGTATTAAAAGTAAAATTCCGCATAAAGGGAAAATAGATTAAAGCTATTATGAAAACCATAGACAAAGAATTAGCTGAATACTACCGAATAAATAGAATCGCCCAAAGATTTAATAAGAAATCTAAACTTATTTTAATTACAGTTTATGAGAGAATTAAAAGGAAAAATAAATGAGAATAATAATCTGTTGGATATTTGGACATAAAATTGGAGACATTGTAAGACCCGCTGAGTATTTTCCAACAAAACCTTGGATGGTTACTTGTACTAGATGCGGTTGTAAACATTATCTTTAATCCACAGTAAAAATAATATGAAAATAACAATTTTAGTTTTAATAGAGTTTATCTTTTTTATTACACTACTTGAATGTGTAGGTCGCATTATTTTTGGAAGATTTCTTTACAATAAAGAAGTCTTGCCGTTCTTGGAAAAACATTTGCAAGAATATAGGTTGAACAAAACGTCATGGCAAGACGGAAAAAAATGTTTATTCAATATGACATTACCCTATATAGCTGCTACTCCTCTAAACCTTTTTACCAGATGGTATATACAAGACTACGGTCGCATCCCAAAGTGGTCAAAGGCGGATAAGATGATTACCGATTATTTTAACGCTCTGCCTAAACCGCCAAAAAGAAGTTTATTAAAAGATTTATGAAAATGAAAAAAGAAACACCATATGTTGATGGTTTTACCAATAATTTTGTGATATTTGGAAAGCATTATGTTATGGGTGATACAATATGGAAAAAAATCGGCAAAGTTAAGCATATTGATAAAATTTTATTAGAAGAAGTAGAGCCAAAAAAAGAAGCTAGTATTTTAGATGAAATTGCCCGAAGAATGAATGGTAAAGTAAGTCCTGAAAAAATAATAAGGGAAGCAATTAAAAAACAACTCGGAACATTTCAAAGGAAGGAATTACTAAAATTGTTAAAAGATGGAAAAGCAAAAATAAAAGAACACGATGGGTGTTATGGAATAGAATTAAAGGGAAGATATTTTCAATTATTTGATTAAAAGATTTATGACCGCTTTCACTGTAATGAAAATTAAATGTATCGCTTGTGGTGAAGAATGGAACGGGGCGTTCTATGATTATGCAATTCAAGAAAAAAGAATGATGGAACCGCTATGCAAGAAATGTTTTAGCAAAGTCAAAAGATTTATCAAGAGCATAAAGAAATGAAAGATTGGAAAGAAAGATTAGAAAAATTAAGACCTAAAGTAAGTATTTCACAGGCGAAAGATGAACCAATGAGAGAAAAACTTCAAAGCATATTAGATTTATATTGGGACGACCTAAAACCGCATCTTGAAAAATTTATAGAAGATTTATTATCCCCGCTCTCATAGAGAGATAAAATGACCCAAAATACAAATTATTATGCGGTAGGAGAAACAACCGCTTGCGGACATTGTGATAAAAGATTTGAGGAAGGATTAAAAAAACAAGCAGAAAAAGCAGGTATATTTATATGTGATTGTAAATGTCATAAATCAGAAGAAACAAAATGAACCTAAAACAATTCTTAGGAATGTGCGAACATAAGTGGAAGATAATTTCTCGGAATTATGTGAATAATGAAGATAATAAAACAATAGGCGAGAAATTCGTCTTACAATGCGAAAAATGCGGGAGATTAAAAACAGAAAAGTCTTTTGGAGGTTAGAAATGATATAATTTTAATATGGAAAATACTTCGCTTGAAGGCGTGCTGGCAATAAAAAGAAATGGAACATTAACAGCAATCATATACAACGATGTCAAAAGGCGCGCGCAGGTTATTTACTCTGTCAAGGAAATGGGAGTTGATGAAATACAGGAATTGTTTAGAAACGGGTTTGAAAATCCAACGAAACGTGATATAATTTAGATAATATGCTTACAATAGATACAAAAATAATACTCAAATCTCTGAAAGGCGAAGACTTGAAAGACGGCACTACTCCTATTACAGTCGGAATAATTTGCGCCAATATCTTATCTGGCATTACGGCTAATCCGAGCCTTGCTTGGCAACTAGGAAAGAAATTCGCCACTGAAGACAAAGTGGAGCTAAAGGCGGAAGATATAATATTTCTAAAGGCGGAAATAAATAAGGTCGCCACTTCCGAGAAAGCGTGGTTAAACTCAATAGTAGCGGGTCAAGTATTGGAAATTCTTGATGGGAAAAATGAAACATAATTTTGACGGAGTCTGCGAAGAATGCAAATATAGTGAGAAAGGATTTTTTTATGGCTGTTTCGGAATGACTTTTAAAGAATGGTTTTATGAATATTTTTTAACTCTGTATTAAAATGACAGGATTCACATGCGGTGCTTGGGATGTCTGCCACGCTGGGCATCTAGTAATGTTTGAAGAATGCAAGAAACAGTGCAATTATTTAATCGTAGGATTGCAGACTGACCCGACTATTGACAGACCAGAAAAACATAAACCAGTGCAGACTATTTTTGAGAGATATATGCAACTGCGAGCATGCAAGTTCATAGATGAGATAATACCTTATGACACAGAAGAAGATTTATATAATTTATTGGTATGTCTAAAACCCGACATCCGTTTTATGGGCGCAGACTGGAAAGATAAGCCCAATTATTCGCGGGATTTATTGCCCCAGATGAAAGTAATTTACAACAGCAGGGAACATACTTTTAGTAGTACGGAGTTAAGAAAAAGAATCTGCGATGCAAAAATATAAACATTTTTTCTTTGATTTAGATATGGTATAATGGATTACATGTCAAAGAATAGAAATCCTAGAGATTTACTAGATAAGTTACAAGAATATGTCTAAACGCGTTTGTCTAACAGGAATTTCGGGCTTTATTGGGGCGCATTTAATGTCCCATCTATTGAAAAATACAGACTATGAAATAATCGGCATAGCGAGTTGGCAACATAAAGGCATGCCGACTAGGGTCGCCGAAGATGAGAATTATTTGGCAGATATAGATAGAGTAAAGATAATTACACACGATTTATCCGCTCCTTTGACTCCCGATATTATAAAGAAAATCGGCAAAGTGGATATAATTCTAAACCTAGCCTCTGATAGTCATGTGGATAGGAGCATCATAGACCCTGTGTCCTTTGTAAAAAATAATGTAGGCGTAGCTTTGAATATGTTGGAGTTCGCCCGAATAGTAAAACCTGAATTATTTATCCAATTCTCAACCGATGAAGTTTATGGACAAGCCAAGAAAGGCGAATATCACAAGGAGTGGGATGCTATCAAGCCCTCTAATCCATATTCAGCTTCTAAAGTGGCGCAGGAAGCACTGGCTATCTCTTACTGGAGAACCTATGGAGTTCCAGTAATCATAACCAATACGATGAATGTTTATGGTCAATATCAAAATAAAGAAAAGTTTGTGCCGTTATGTATAGATAAAATTATGAAAGGCGAAACAGTAAGCATACACGGCTACCCTGATAAACAGGAAGCTGGAACAAGATTTTATTTACATGCCAGAAATATCGCCTCCGCTATTCTATTTATGATTCAAAATGTCATACCTAAACCTTATCCCGAAATAGATAGACCAGAACGATTTAACGTAGTAGGCGAAGTTGAGTTGGATAATTTAGCTTTGGCTAAAAAGATAGCCAAAATACTCGGAAAGGAATTAAAATATGAAATTGTAAGTTTCCACGCCAGCCGCCCTGGTCATGATTTGCGTTACGCTTTGGATGGACAAAAACTAAAGGATTATGGATTTAATTATCCAATAAGCTTTGAAGAAAGCTTAAAAACAACAGTGGAGTGGTATAAAAAACAATATGAATAAAACTATCGCGTGTGTTGTGCCAAGTCATAAACAAGAACTCACAGATTTGTTCGTGAGCAACTGGAAAGAGTTATTTAAAAAGCACAATGTGGAGTTTATTCTAGTTAATGATAGCGAGGATATTCCCTTTATAGAATATGAGGGAAAAAGGATTGACTTAAAAAGCGAGTTAATTTCCAACCATTGCGCTGGGGTTCGCCAATTAGGATTTCTTTTTATAGCGCAAAATTTGCCAGATGTGGAATATATTTTAACCTTTGACACTGATACTTCTCCGATTGGCGACCCTATACAAGACCATATAGACCAACTTAATCATAAAGTTCCTATATCATGGCTCTCAACAGCTACAAACGCTTATATGCGGGGTTTTCCATATGGAGTGCGGGAAGAAGCGCAGACTATGTTGAGTCATGGCGTGTGGGAGGGCACACCAGATTACGATGCGCCAACCCAACTCTTAACACCAAAAGATTTTAAGCCAGAATATTACAAAGGAGTAATTCCAAAAGGTATTTTCTTTCCGATGTGTGGGATGAATCTTTGCTTTACACGAGCCGCGCTTCCTCATATATTTTTCGCTCCAGTAGGAAATTTCAAAGGTGCGGAGAGGTGGGACGACATCATCGCTGGAATTTATATAATAAAAGATTTCGCCAAATTAAATTGGGGGATTGTTAGTGGCTATGCAAAAGTTAATCATTTAAGAGCTTCCAATGTATTTACTTCACTTGCAAAAGAGGCAGTTGGAATTTTGCATGGAGAGGAACTGTGGAAAGACCCAGACAATTATAATGGCGACCCGTTCTTTGAAGAATTTAGAATTAAAAGAGCTAAGTGGTACGAGTTAACAAAATGATAATCTACCCAGAACAAAAGTATAAAGTAGTAGTGGTAACTCCCGCAGGGCGTGAAAAATATCTCTCTATTTTTAAGAATTTTATTTATAGAAAAATAAATGAAGGCGTAGTGGATGAGTGGCAAATTTGGCTCAACACAGTAGATGCTAATGACATTGCCTATCTTGAAAGTATGGAGCGTGAAAACCCAAAGGTGAAGATTTACAGATTAGGCGAACCGATTACTCCCACATGGGAAACATACAACGCTTTGCAGACTCATAAGTTTTTTGTAAACACGCACGATGATGATACAATTTATATAAGATTTGACGATGATATAGTCTGGTGCGCGGACGATGCGATTGAAAAAATATGCAAAGCGAGAATAGAAAATGCCAATGCTTTCTTAATAGTTCCCAATATCATAAATTCAACGTTAATGACTTCGTGGCATCAAGAGAACGGAGCATTAAGCGAGGAAGCTGGAGTAGTGAAGAAATATACAAAGAGCGACCCCGATTATGCCTATTTAGACGCTTTTAATTATACCGATGGCAGATTGATAGATTTAATCCATTCTACTTTTAAGAAACGCTATCTTGAAGGAACACTCCGTGCATATTATCTTCCCAGTAAAATTCTTTATGAGTTCCAAAGATTTTCCATTTGTTCTATTGCTTGGTGGGGAAAAGATAAACTGCGACCTGGATATATTGAAGAACCGCAGTTATCGTATCAAATCCCAGAAGCATTAGAACGTCCTAATTTCTTTTGCGGAGATAGTTTACTTTGTCACTATTCGTACCATACCCAAAGAAATTATTTAACAGCAAATGGAGATGTACACTTAGAATTTTATCGTGAAATTGTTAAATGAATTTAGAGAAATTTAATTTATTATGGGCGGAAAAAGCGGAGCACACTTTCACACAGGAAGAATTAGACAAAGAGCTAGGTGAAAAGCCAAATCTTTTTAAGAGTTATTATTTAATGGAACAATTAGCAAAAAAATATCATGTTAAAAGCATCAGATGAATTGCGTTTATGCGCAGATGCGCACGAAACTGCCGTGATAACCGAAGACGAATATCGCATAGAAGAACTATATGGTTTGGATAAAGATATTGAATACATTGCAGACCTCGGAGCGAATATCGGTTCGGCAAGCGTGCAATTTCAAAAGTTCTTTCCGAACGCTAAAATCCTCGTCTGCGAACCAGAACCAGAACTAATGAAATACACTAAATTAAACACAGAGGATAAATTGATTTATGTGGAAGAAGCAATCATCGGAGATGATAGAAAGGAAGTAACATTTAACATTTGCAAATGGCAGGGCAATCATCATGTAGATGGAAACTTCAGATGGGATTTATTCGCTCCAATGGGAAGCAAGAAGATAGGAGAGATAAAAGTCAAAGCGTCTACTCTAAAGGACATAATGGACAGATATGAATTTCCGCGAATTGATTTAATAAAACTGGACACCGAAGGAATGGAAGGGCAGATACTCCGAGCTTTCAAGCCGTATATGGATAAAATAAAACACATAAGAGGAGAATGGCATGGAGATGCGGATAGAGAGATAATCAGAGAGGCGTTGAAAGACACGCATGAGATTTTCTTTGATAGAAAACTTACCACGCATGGAGGCATATTCGCTGTTAGAAAAGATATTCCTGTTAAGACGATAGAATATGACGGATATAAAGTGATTAAAAGAATTGGTTTGCCTGATACAGTTCAAACGATATGAATAAAGGAAATATGCTATAATAACTATATGCCAACAGGGATATATCAACGCAAATCAACACAAGGTTTTCAAAAAGGCAAAGGTTATTGGACTGGTAAAAAACGACCACCTTTCTCTAAAGAATGGAAAGAAAAAATCAGTAAAAATAATGCTCGCCATAATTTAGGTAAAAAACTTTCAGTAATAACTATACAGAAAATAAGTGAAAATAGAAAAGGCATTCCAGCTTGGAATAAAGATATCAAAGTTCCTCAAATGACTGGAGAGAAACATTTTGCTTGGCTTGGTGATGATGTGGGCTATGATGCATTGCACAAATGGGTTGTAAGAAATTTAGGGACACCAGATACTTGTGAAGAATGTGGTCGGTCAGGTCATCAAATCCATTGGGCGAATAAAGACCACGAATACAAAAGAAATTTAGAGGATTGGATTCGGCTATGTGTAAAGTGTCATCAACTTTACGATATTAAAAATAATGATTACCAATTCACCAG
>Ga0193697_1000063_pt1 | contig 39668 bp, 35 predicted proteins | sample L3m2metaG_FD_145073 | JGI IMG/M metagenome (GOLD analysis project Ga0193697, IMG submission 145073) | Soil microbial communities from a riparian zone of the East river system, Colorado, United States - L3m2 | ecosystem: Environmental > Terrestrial > Soil > Riparian zone | place: USA: East River...
GAAGAAGCACGTGGTGTCGCTGTCGCGGCGCACGCGCTTCGCGTGGCCGCAGGTTCTGGTGGGCGTGCCGCGCGACCTGTTCGGCTCCACCGATCAGCGCATGGTCGCGGTGATCCCGCAGGACCCGCCGCGCCTCCTCATCGCCGCCGCCGATCAACCGCCGGCGATCCGGCAGATCGCCGCCGGCGGCGACGTCGCGGCGACGCGCTGGGGAGATCTGGTCGCCGTCGCGAGCGACTCCGGCGTTGCCCTCTACGACCCGCTTGGCCGTCGCGATCCGGCGTTCGTGCCGCTCGCGGACAAGCCGCGCGCGCTCGCGTTTTCGCCGTCGGGGCATCGCCTCTACGTCGCGCGCCGCGCGGGACTCGGGCTCGCGGTGATCGACCGGTTCGAGCGGAAGGAAGTCGACGGCGTCGCCCTCCCCGGCCCCGCCTCCGCGCTGCGGCTCGATCCCCTGGGACGCTGGCTGCTCGCGCGTCCCGCGCTCGACGACTCGGCGTGGATCGTGGACTTGCCGATCAAACGTCACACCGGCGCGATCGCGACGTCGTGGCAGGCCGATCTCCCGGCAGTCTCGCCCGACGGCGTGTTACTGTATCGCCGGGGTGACGACGTCGTCGCGGTGCGTCCGGACTCGCTCAACGAAACCGGGCGCGTCGATCGCGGCGCCGGCGATATCTGGGTGCTCTCGTCATGGCTGCCGCGCGGCAGCGGCATGTCCAGCCAGACCAGCACCGAGGCGGCCGCGGCCGACACGGTCGGCGCCGAAGGTCCGCTGTACGTCCAGGTGTCGACCTCACAAAACCCCGAGTGGTCGGGCCGCCTGGCGCAGGACCTGGCGCGCGCCGGTCTCGCCGCCCGCGTGTTGCCGCCGCAGGGTCCCGACGACGGCTATCGCGTCGTGCTCGGCCCCTACGCGACCCGCGCGCAAGCCGAAGCCACCGGCCGCAAGCTCGGCCGGCCCTTCTGGATCTACCAGCCCGGCCAGTGACGGCCTCTCCGCGGCAGCTGCCGCTCTCGCGGCTCGGGCACCTGATCCCGCCCCTGGTGGAGTCGCAGGCGCTCGTGGCGCTCGTGCCGACGACCGCCGACCTCGTCTGGGCCGCCAAGGCTGCGTGGGACATCGCCCGCATCGCCGCGCGCGGGGGACGCCGCGTCGCGCTGGTGGATCTCTGCGTCGAAGAACCGGCGCTGCACCAGACGGTGGGCCTGTCGCCCAGTGACGGTATCGTGGACGCGTTCGAGTACGGTGTGTCGCTCGCCAAAGCCGCCCACGAAATCGACGGCGTGTTCTTCATCGCCGCGGGCTCGTATACGGCGAGCGCGGGCGAGCTGTACGCGCATCCGCGCTGGCGCAAGCTGCAGGCGGGCTTCCGGTCGGAGGGCGCGCTCCTGCTGCTCTTCCTCTCGGCGGCGGGGCTCGCCAAGCTGGCGGCCGTCGCGGACGGCGCGATCGTGCTGGCGCCCGAGGGATTGGACCCCGCGTCGACGATCGGCGTGACGCTGGCGGCGGTCGTGGAACGCGGCACGCCGCTGCTCGGCGTGGCGCGCGACCGCTGGATGCCGACGCCGTCTCCGACGCCCGCGATCACGCCGATCCCCGAGCCCGCTCGCCGCCACCGCGGGGCGCGCGCCGCGGTCGCCACGCTCGCGCTGGCCGGCGCCGCCGTGGGCGGCTGGTCGTTCTTTGCGACCGCGCGCGAGTCGGCGCCGCCGCCGTCTCAGGAGCCGACGCCGTCCGTCCCCGTCGATAGGGCCGTTGCATCGGCCACGCCTGCTCCCGCGCCGGTGGTCCACGCCGACACGCTGGCCTGGACGATCCAGCTGGCGGCTTACGGGAGCGCCGCCAAAGCGCTCGCGCACGCCGACCAGTTCGCCGGCGACCACGGCATCGGCGCCCTGGTCACGCCCGTGCAGCAGGGCCGCGCGCGGACGGTCTGGTACCGGGTGCTGGCCGGCTCGTACAAAACGCGCGAGGCCGCGGCGGCCGCGCGCGATGCGATGTGGCGCGAGGGGACGACGGCTCGCGGCATCGGGGATCTACTCCGGGCCCCCTACTCGTATGCACCGGTGACTGACACCTCGCTGTCGGCCCTGCGCCGCCTCGGCCTTCCGGCGGTCCGCTGGCGCAACAGGATCCTGATCGGCGCGTTCGAGACACCCGAGCAAGCCGCCTACACTGAAGGCACTCTGACGCGCGTCCGTGTGCGCGCCACTCTACTCCCACGTGTGGGGACCACGCCATGAGGTTGAGCCGTCTGGAGCTGTCGGGCTTCAAATCGTTCGCGGGAACCGTCGAGCTGCCGTACGAGCCCGGCGTCACCGCCATCGTCGGCCCGAACGGCTGCGGCAAGTCGAATATCTCGGACGCCGTGCGCTGGGTGCTGGGAGAGCAGTCGCCGCGCCTGTTGCGCGGCGGCAAGATGGAAGACGTGATCTTCCAGGGCTCAACGGGACGCCGGCCGGTGAATGTGGCCGAAGTCTCTCTCGTCTTCGACAACTCGGACGGCACGCTCCCCATCGCGTATCAAGAAGTCGTCGTGACGCGGCGGCTGTCGCGCTCCGGCCAGAGCGAGTACCTGTTGAATCGCTCGCCCGTCCGCCTGCGCGACATCCAGGATCTGCTGCGCGGCACGGGTCTCGGCGCCGACGCCGCGGTCGTGATGGAAGCGAAGATGATCGAGGCGCTGCTGTCGGAAAAGGCCGAAGAGCGGCGGGCGCTGTTCGAAGAGGCGGCGGGGATCGGCCTCTACCGCGATCGCAAGAAGAGCACGGAGCGGCGGCTGGAGGAGACCTCGGCCGACCTGGCGCGACTCGAGGATTTGATCAGCGAAGTGCAGACGCAGGTGCGGAGCCTGGCGCGGCAGCGCGGCCGGGCCGAGCGCTACGGCAAGATGATCGAGGAGCGATTTGGGGTCGCGTTGACCTTGGTCCGGCGCGAGATCGAGGATTTCGACCTGGCGCTCGGCGCGTTAGGCGTGCGGGCCCGTGAGCTGGCAGAGGCGTTGCCGGCCGCCCGGTCGCGGCTGGCCGACGCCGAGCGCGAGCGGGAGACGCGCGTGCAAGGGCGACACACCGCCGAGGCGCGCCGCACTGAAGTGGAGCGTCGCCTCGCCGACGCGAAACTCGAGATCGGCCGGCTCGACAGCGACCTCGCCCTCGCGGCCGAACGGCTCGGCAATGCGGGCCAGCGCCGTCAGACCGCGGTCGAAGAGCGTACCCAGGGAGAGCGCCGCGCCGCGCAGGCCGAACGCGAGCGCGAGGCGGCCGCCGCCGAATGCTCGGCGGCCGAACGCGATCTCACCACCGTCCAGAGCGAGCTGGGGACGCGCGCGGGCGTCGAGGACGACGTGCGGGGCCGCCTCGCCGCCCAACGCACCGCCGTCCGCGATCTCGAGGAGGTGCTGCAGCGGCGCGCGGAAGCGGCGCGCGCGCTCGAAGGCGAACGGGCGGCGCTCGAGCGTGAAGGCGCCGAACTGCGGGAGCAGCTGTCGCGTGCCGCGAGTGAGCGGCAGTCACGCGAGGCGGCGACACGCACCGCCACGGGCCGCGCCGACACCGTGACCCAACGGGCCGCGCGTGAAGCCCAGGAGGCGGTGCGCGCGGTCGAATCGCTGCAGCACGCGCGCCGTCAGGTCGCCGCGCTCCAAGAGCAGGAGATGGATGCCCGCGCCACGCGCCGGCAGACCGAAGCGGCCCTGGCGCAGCTCGAAGCGCGCCGGGACGCGCTGAACGAGCTCGACCGCGATCGGGTCGGTCTCGCGCCGGCCGCGCAGGCCCTGCTCAAGGCGAAGCAGCAGTTCGGCGATGCCGTCATTGGCCCGCTGGCGGACTTCGTCCGCACCAGCCGGCGCGACGCCGAGCTGGCCGAGCGGCTGCTGGGTGAGTGGCTGCACGCCGTCCTGGTGCGCGATGCGTCGGCGATCGAGGCGATCCGCGCGTGGCACGCCGAGGTCCATCCTGGCCCGCTCGTGCTGCTCCCCTGCGTGCCGGGACCTCGGCTCGCGGCCGACGGCCATCCGCTGAAGGACGAGTTGCGCGTCGACGGACCCGCCGCGGCCTGGGTGCGCGCGCTGCTGGCCGGACACGAGGTCCTCTCGGGAGGTGCGCTGCGGCGCGCGAACGGGGCGGTCTTCCTCGATGTCTCGACGGGCACGTCGGCGGGTCCGCTCCAGCGGCGGGCGGAGCTGGAAACATTGCAACAGGAAGTGCGGGACGCCGCCGCGGCGCGAGACCGCGCGGGCGCGGTCCTCGACAAGACGATGCAGGAGCTGGCGGCGGCCGAGGCGGCATTCGCGGCGGCGGGTACCGCGGCCGAGGGCGCGCGGCACGCCGAGCTCGAGGCAGGCGCGGAAAAGGGTGAAGCGGAGCGCGCCGTGATCCACGCTCGCCGCCAAAGCGAAGAGGCGGTGGCGCAGGTGGAGCGTTTGACGCGCCGGCTCGCCGAAGTCGAGGCGCGCCTGGGCGCGCTCCACGCCGAGCTGCAGGAGCGGGAGGTCGAGCGCGTGCGGGCCGACGAGCAGCTGGGCGCACAGCGCGCCGGGCTCGAAGGACTCGAGGCGCAACAGGAAGGCGCCCGCGAGCAGCGCGTGCGCTGGCAAGTAGAGGCGGCGCAGGTCGAGGCGCGGCTCTCGGCAGCAAAAGAGCGCGTCGAGCGCGCCGCCGCCGAGGCTGGCGAGTCGCGCGAGCAGGCGGCCGCGCGCGCCGAAGAAATCGCGCGCATCGAACGTGACAGCGCCTCCCTCACGGCGCAGCGCGCCCAGTGGCAGGACGCGCTGCAGGAGCGTCGCCTGGCGCTCGTGGAGCTGGAGACCGCGGCCAAAGACGCCGAGGCGCACGTCGGCCTCGCGGAGTCCGATCTGGCGCAGGGCGAAGGCGCGCTCGATCAAGCCCGCAAGGCGCTGGAAGCGCTGGGCGAAGAAGAGCATCGTCTGCAGCTCGAGCGCACGGAAGTCGAGGGCCGGCGGCGCGGGCTCGTCGAGCGCGTCGAGACCGAATGGCGCAAGCCGCTCGACCGGCTCCTGGACGAAGCCCCGGAAGTCGCCGGCGACATCGAATGGCTGCGGCAGGAGAACGACCGTCTGCGCGGGCAGATCGACGCGGTGGGGCCCGTCAATGCGCTGGCCGTCGAGGAGCACGCCGAAGAAGTGAAGCGGCTCGAGTTCCTGATGACGCAGCGGGACGATCTCGTGGCCGCGCGCAATTCGCTGCAGCAGGCGGCACGCGAGATCGACCAGACCGCCAAGTCGCTGTTCCTCGAATCGTTCGGCAAGGTGCGCGACAACTTCCGCGGCGTGTTCCAGACGCTGTTCGGCGGGGGCGAATGCGACGTGCGGCTCGCCAATGAAGACGAGCCGCTGGAGAGCGAGATCGAGATTCACGCGGCCCCGCGTGGGAAGCGCACCCAACGCATCCACCTGCTGTCGTCGGGCGAGCGCACACTGGTCGCCGTCTCGCTGCTCTTCGCCATCTTCCTGACGAAGCCCAGCCCCTTCTGCCTGCTCGACGAAGTGGACGCGCCGCTCGACGATTCCAACGTCGGCCGCTACGTCCGGCTGCTCGCCGAGTTCAAGCATCAGACGCAGTTCATCGTGATCACCCACAACCCGCGCACGATGCAGGCGGCGGACGCGGTGTACGGCGTCACGATGCAAGAGCCCGGCGTCTCCACGATCGTCGGCGTCCGGCTCGGTCAGATGGAACCGGTCTAGGCACCGTGCGCCGATTGCTGTGGCTCGCGCTCCTGCCCGCGAGCCTCTCGGCGCAGCGGCCCGCCGTTTCTCCCGTGCTGCCCCGCGTCTGGGCGCGGGATACGGTCATCTCCGCGTGGCTCTTCGTTCGCCCAGGCATTCCCCTCGCGACCACCGCGGCACGTGCCGCCAACCTCGGCGCGCGCGTCCGCGTGCGCAGCCGGTGGCTCCACGCGATCAGTGTCGATGCGCCCACCGCCGCCCTCCGGGTCCTGGCGCAGGATCGCGATCTGCGGCGCATCCAGCCGCTCGGCCGTTTCCGGCTCGCCCCGCATGGGGCATTCGAGACCCCGCGGCCGAGCACGACCGCGCCCGGCGACACCTGCCCGGCCGGCGGTGATCCGATCCTTGGGCCATCCGAGATGCCGTACCGCCTGCTCCGTCTCCGACCCCTGACCGATGCCGGCGTGGACGGCACCGGTGTGCGAATCGCCATCTTCGACGGTGGTTTCGACACGCAGAATCCCGCGTTCACCGACATCACCGTCACGGCGCAGTACGACTTCGTCTTCGGCGACACGATCGTGCGCAACGAACCGGCGGATGTGGCGTCCGCGCACTCGCATGGCACGGCCGTCTGGTCCCTCTTCGCGGGCGACGTTCCCGGGCGGCTGCACGGCGTGGCGCGCGGCGCCAGCTACCTGTTGGCCAAGACGGAAGATGTCAGAAGCGAAATGCGCGTCGAAGAAGACAACTATGTGGCCGCGCTCGAGTGGGCTGACTCGATCGGCGTCGACATCGTGTCCTCGAGCCTCGCCTATCTGAACTTCGACAATGGGTTCAGCTACACGCCGTCCCAGCTGAACGGCGACGTCGCGGTGACGACCGTCGCGGCCGATCTCGCAGCGCAGCGCGGCATCCTGGTGGTGACGGCGGCCGGCAACTCGGGGCCCGGCACGCGAACGATCTGGACGCCCGCCGACGGCGACTCGGTGCTCGCCGTGGGGGCCGAGGACTCGCTGGGGGGCCTCGCCAGCTTCTCTTCGCGCGGGCCGACCGCTGACGGTCGGATCAAGCCTGACTTCACGGCGCCGGGCGTGGACATTTGCGTGGCGACGGGGGGCGGAGCGGTCCGTCGCCTGAACGGCACGTCATTCGCCACGCCGCTGCTCGCGGCGAGCGCCGCGCTCGTCAAGCAGGTGCACCCAACAATGACGCCGATGGAGATGCGCGCCGCGTTCCGCCGCTGGGCGGCCAATCGCTCCGCCCCCGACTCGCTCCGCGGCTGGGGACGCCCCGACGTGACCGCCGCGGCGATATTCCCCATCGGCGTCATGCCGATCGCGCCCGTCACGGGGCCGCTGTCGTCGGTCACTCCGACGTTCACCTGGAGCGTCGGCACCGTGCCACCCGCTGCGTCGCCCGTCACGTATCAGCTGCGCATCGCGCGCGACTCCGCGGGCGTGCCGCTGGTCGACACCACGCTCACGAACGTCACGACCTACGCCTTGCGGATCCCGCTCAAGCCGCGACAGCCGCTCCTGTGGCGCGTCGATGCCACGGCCGCGACCGGGGACACCGCCAGCACCGGCGTGATCGGGCCGATCGCCGTGCCGGCCTGGGCGACGCTCACCGCGCTCAGCGACCCGGCAGGCGCCACGACCGATTCCGTGCAGCCGACATTCACGTGGACCTCGCCGGCGGTCGCCGCGCCGCCCGGACCGTTCACGTACGACCTGTTCGTGCAGCGCGTGTCGGAGCCCGTCGCCGACTTCGGCGTCGCGGGCCTGACGGCCACGACCTTCCGCATGCCTGAACCCCTCGAGCGCAACACCGCGTATCATTGGTATCTCGTCACGCACGGGGGAAGCGACACGAGTCTGGCCGCGAGCCAGGGGTCATTCCTCGTGCTCGACGCGTCGACGCCGTCGGCCACGCTGCTCTATCAGAACTTCCCGAATCCGTTCCCGGCTGGCGGCCGGGATTCGACGTGCCTGTGGTTCGATCTCGCAACCACCGGCCTCGTGGAGGTGGAGATTCTCGACCTGCGCGGCAACCCGGTGCGGCGGTTCGTGCCCGGACCAGACTTTCCGCCGATCCTCACCGCCGGCCGGTACGGCCGCGGCCCGGCGGGGGGCGCGACCTGCGATCCCCGGCTTATGTGGGACGGGCGCGCCGGTGACGGACGCCTGTTGCCTGCGGGCGTGTACCTCTACAAGCTCAAGGCGCCAGGCATCGTTCTGTTCAAGCGGATCGTGTTCCGCGGAAAGTGATCATGGACCTCGTCACCGTCGGCACCGGCACCGTCGCTCCCTCGGCCACCCGCACGTGCGCCTGTCACTGGGTCGCCCGCGGCGACATCCGCATGTTGCTCGACTGCGGCGCCGGTTCCCTGCACCGGCTGGCGGAGTTCGGGCTGCCGTGGCACCAGGTCAGCCACGTCGTACTGTCGCACTTCCACCCCGACCATTGGGGCGAGCTGCCGATGCTCGTGTACGCGCTCAAGTACACGACGGCCCCGCCGCGCACCGAGCCGCTCGTGATCCTCGGTCCCCCCGGCGTCGTGCAGCATCTGCGCGTCGTCGCGGAGGCGTACGGCAGCTGGCTCCTCGACCCCGGATTCCCGATCGGCATTCTCGATGTGCGCGATGGCGAGCCCTTCCCGCTCGGCGCCGACCTGAGCCTCGAGACGTTCCCCGTGCCGCACACCACGGAGAGCGTCGCGCTCTCGCTCGTCGCGCCCGAAGGGCGCCTCGTGTACACGGGCGATACGGGGCCGAGCGGTGAGCTGGCCCGGTGGGCATCCGGATGCGACTTGCTGCTCGCCGAGTGCTCGCTGCCCGAGTCGATGGCGATGGACATCCATCTCACGCCCGAGCGGGCGGGCGATCTGGCACAGGAAGCCAAGGCGAAACGCCTAGTCTTGACGCACTTCTATCCTCCGGTAGAGACTTCGGACCCGGCCAAAGGCGCGGCCACGCGCTTTTCGGGACCCGTAACGGCCGCCCGGGACGGCGACCGGTTCACCATCGGAGGGAAGTAGTCGTGCTCATTGTGATGCGGCATGGCGCCACGAGCGACGAAGTGCAGAAGGTCGTGTCGGTCATCGAAGAGATGGGGTACCAGGCGACCTCGATGCCGGGTGCGCAGCGCACCGCCGTCGGTCTGGTCGGGAATGACGGCCGGGTCGACGCGTCGCGCCTCGAGGGCCTCCCGGGCGTGCAGGAGGTCATCCACGTCTCCAAGCCCTACAAGCAGGTGAGCCGCGAATGGCGGCCCGAGTCCACGGTCGTGAAGTTCGCGGGCGGCGTGACGGTCGGCGGTACCGAGGTCGTAGCGATCGCGGGTCCCTGCTCGCTAGAAACCGAGCGGCAGGTCCTCGAGTCGGCGCGAGTCGTAAAGGAGGCGGGCGCCGTGATTCTGCGCGGCGGCGCGTGGAAGCCGCGCAGCTCGCCGTATTCGTTCCAGGGATTGGGGCGTCCCGGCCTGAAGCTGCTCGCGAAGGCGCGCGAGGAGACAGGCCTCCTGATCTGCACGGAAGCGATGGACCCGGACGGCGTGGGCTGGGTATCGGAGATGGCGGACATCGTGCAGATCGGTGCCCGCAACATGCAGAACTTCTCCCTGCTGAAGGTCGCCGGCCGCTGCGGCAAACCCATTCTGTTGAAGCGTGGGATCAGCGCCACGATCGTCGAGCTGCTGCTATCGGCCGAGTACCTGTTGGCCGAAGGGAACCACGACGTGATCCTGTGCGAGCGCGGAGTGCGGAGCTTCGATACGATGACGCGTAACCTGTTCGACCTGACGGCGATTCCGGTGGTGCACAAGCTCTCGCACCTGCCGATCATCGCGGATCCGTCGCACGGCACGGGCCTGCGCGACAAAGTGATCCCGATGGCCCGCGCGGCGATCGCCGCCGGCGCCGACGGGATCATGGTCGAGGTGCACCCGAACCCCGAAGACGCGCTGTCGGACGGCGCGCAGACGCTCTACCCCGATCAGTTCACGCAACTCATGCGCGAAGTGCGGATCATCGCGGAGGCCATCGGTCGCCGCGTCGCAGAGCCCGCCGCCGTCGGGGCCTGACGCCAGTGCTGCTGCTGCTCCTGGCCCTGCAGAATCTGCAGGACCCTGGTCCCGCACTCGACCGCGCTTCCGCCACCTACCAGACGATCCGGACGCTGTCGGCGGAGTTCACGCAGATCATCACCAATCCGATGATCGGCGCGCCAGACACGACTCGCGGCAAGCTGTATCAGATGCGTCCCAGCCGTTTTGCGATGCGCTTTACGCATCCGCGCGGGGACCGGATCGTCGCCGACGGGCGTCACCTGTGGCTCTACACGCCGAGTACGACGCCCGGTCAGGTGATCCGCACGACCATCCCGGCCGCGAGTACGAGTGGCGGGCCGAATTTCATTGGACAATTCGTCGAGCGCCCGCGCGAGCGGTATCGGGCGCGCTATGTCCGTTCCGACTCTCTAGCGGGTCGGGCGACGGACGTCGTCGAGTTGGTGCCAAAGACGGATGACCTGCCCTATTCCAAAGCGATGGTGTGGATCGATCGAGAGGACGGCCTGGTGCGGCGCATCGACATCGAAGAGACGTCCGGGCAACACCGGACGTTGCTGCTCGCCAAACTCGCGGTGAACCGGGGAGTCCCCGGCCGCGAGTTTATTTTTTCCCCGCCGGCCGGATTACGTGTGGTAAATCAGTAGCGAGCGCGTCCGCGACGCGCTCGGCGGTCGCTTCGTCCATCCCGCTCTTCTGCGCCAACTCCAACGCGGCGCGCCCCAGCTCCCGGTACAGCTTCCCATCGTCGAACGTGAGTGACTCGAGGTGCCGCATGATCGTCGCGGTGTCGCCCCGCGCGATGGGGCCCGTCAACGCGTCTTTCGGCTCGATGCGACCCAGATTCTCGAACGTTCCCTCTACGAGCGGCCGCAGCGCCGCCCACGCATCGGCGTCGGTCAATCCGGCATGCCGCAGAAGCCGCTGGGCGATCGCTTCGACGACGACCAGGTAGTTCGACGCAAACACGGCGCCGGCGTGATAGATCGCCTTCGCCTTCGTGGCGATGTGGAAGGGCCGCATCCCGATATCCTGCGCGAGCCGCTCCGCGGCTTGAACGGCGCGCGGCATGCCCTCCACCGCGGCCCACGAGCCTTTGAGGCGCCCCGGCGCTCGCTCAGGCTCTACGATCGTCTGCAGCGGATGAAGGGAGCCCAGGGCTGCTCTGCTCGTTACCAGCGCGCCGAGTGCTTCTTGTCCCTGCGCACCGGAAAGGTGCAGCACGACGTGCTCGGGAGTGATCGCGCGCGCCGCGGCGAGGGCCTCGGCGAGCGGGCGGATGCCGTCGTCGCGCACGGCGAGAATCACGACGCCCGCTGAGGCCACCCAGTCGGGCGCGGTCTCGCCGTCCCCGACGGTGAGCGTGAGGGGTGACGGCACTTTCTTCTTCTTGCGGCCATGCAGCCGCACCGTGTAGCCGGCCTGCGTGAGCGCCAGCGCCAAGCCAATCCCCGCGCGGCCGGGCCCGATGAGCCCGACCACCGACCGGGGAGAGGTCACTGATTCCGGATCGGCGCGGGCGTCGCGGCTAGCGCCAGCAGGTCCTGCGGCGACTTGGCCTTCTTCGCCAGCGCGAGCGCCTGTTGGATCTGTCGATCATCGCTCATGCGGCGACGGAACTCGGCCGGACGCCCGAACACATAGCGCGACGCCTCATACGACAGCTCCTGGCTGATGAGCGTGCGTGCGCCACCGATCACCGAGTCCGGAAGCTGCGCGCCCTTGGCGCGGATGCGCCGGATGATCTCGTCCACCATCCCGTCGGTCACCGGGAAGTTCGCGGCCGCAAGCCGGTGCCCGTCCTTGAGCTCCAACGCGTACGTCGCCAGCGCATCGCGGAACACCGGGATCTTGTCGCCGAGGGCCCGCGTGAACGCGCGCTCGGCTGTGGTGAACGTATCGGGCGCGACGAACAAGTCGGGCCGGATGCCACCGCCGCCGTACACGGTGCGACCGCCGTCGGTGTGGAAGACCAACGTGGAATCGACCTTCACGTCCTGCCCGCGCTGGGCCGCGAGCACCTGCGCCTCCTGCTCGGCTTCCGACTTCGTGACGCGTTGAATCGTGCGCCCACTCGGCGTGTACCAGCGCGCCGTCGTCAGCTTGAGGCCCGACTCGGGCGTGAGGCGCCAGAACGACTGCACGAGCCCCTTGCCGAACGTCGGTGTGCCGACGAGCACGCTGCGGTCGTGATCCTGCAGGGCCCCCGCGATGATCTCGGCGGCGCTGGCGGAGCCACCGTTCACCACGACGACGATCGGGAGGCCGGGCCAGCGCTGCACCTTCGAGTCATGGAACTCGCGCGTCGAGCCGGGAGCCCGCCCGCGGGTCGCGACGATCTCCTTGCCGGGATCGAGGAACAGATCCGACACGCCGACACCCTGGTCCAACAAGCCACCGGGGTTGCCACGCAGATCGAAGATGAGGGACTTCATCCCCTGTTTCATCAGGGAGTCGACGGCGGCGGCCACTTCCTGCGCCGACGTCTCATTCACCGGTGAGAGCGACACGTACCCGACGCGGTCGTCGAGCATCATCGCGATCTGCACCGAGCGGATGTGGATCGCCGCGCGCGTGAGCTTGAACTTGATCGCCTGATCGACGCCGGAGCGCCGGATCGTCAGCTCGGCGGGAGTGCCCGCGGGACCGCGCAGCTCTTTCACCGCCTGGTCCTGCTTCCAGCCTTCAGTGGAGCGCCCGTCCAGGGCGACGATGCGGTCACCCGTCTGCACGCCGGCGCGTTCCGCGGGCGTGTCGGGCAGCGGCGCCACGACGGTGATCCATCCGTCGCGCACGTCGATCTGGATGCCGAGGCCCGAATAGTTGCCTGTTGTCGCTTCGGTGAGCTGCCGGAAGTCCTCGGGCTTCAGGTAGACGGAGTAGGGATCGTGCAGCTGGTCGAGCATGCCGTCGATCGCCATTTCGTAGAGCTTCTTCTCGTCGAGCGAATCCACGTAGTAGTCCGACACGTGGGCGAGGACGTCCTCGAAGAGCCGCGCCTGCTGGTAGACCGACCCCTCGGGCTCGGTCTCGCGCTGCAGGAACCAGCCGCCGGTCGCGAGCGCGACCACGGCAACGACGGCGACGACGGCGAATTTATGACGCATCATGGAACGCCTCGCAGTGAAGGTGCGGTCACCGCCTGGACTTCGCGCCAGGCGGCGTCCTGCACGGCTTGCTTGGGCTGACTCGCATCAATATGGACGATTCCCGGTCCGGCGGCGGTGTGGTAGGCCACACGGACGCGCTCGTGAAAGGCATCGTCCTGCACTTCTATCCGATCCTGCTCCTTTTGTGCCCGCCGCTGGCGCTCCCGCCCGACGGCCACGGGCACATCCAACACTAGTGTCAGGTCCGGGACCAGCCCACCCGTCGCGAGTCGCAACGCCGCCTCGACCTCCGGTCGCGGCAAGCCGCGTCCGGCCACCTGATACGCCAGGGTCGATAGATCATAACGGTCCGCCAGGACAACCTGCCCATCTTCTAACGCAGGCCGGACGACCCGGTCGACCAGATCCGCCCGCGCCGCGAGGAACAGAAACAACTCGGCGGCGGGCGTGATCTCATGTTTCGATTTGAGCGCCAGCTTGCGCGCTGCCTCGGCGATCGGCGTGCCACCGGGCTGCCGCACGGGGAGCACGCGCCGTCCCTCGGCGAGAAGCCGCGACGTGAGCGACCGGGTGAGCGTCGACTTCCCCGCTCCCTCCGGCCCCTCCACAACGATGAACGTCATCCCAGCGTGATGATGGGGCTCGCCGAGCCCTTCTTCATGCCGTCGTAGATCCGGGCGTTGATCTTGGACATCAGCTTCTCGAAGTTCGCCTGTGCGGCGACCATCTGCTGATACACCGGATTCCCCTGGACGCCTTGTAAGGCTTTGTCGTACTGCTCGACCTGTTCTTTCGTGGGTTCCTGCCCCTGCTGCGCGGCGCGCTCGATGTCCTGCGCGAGCTGCTCCGCCTCCGCGATGATCTTCTGCACGGGGGCGTCCTCGCGCAGCCGGTCGCTGGCACGACGCAATGCCTTGTATTCCTCGGTTTGGCCCAGTAGCCGCCCCAGGTCCTCCGCCTTGTCGTCGATCACTCATCCCTCCATGGGGGTGGGGTACGCCACCGCAAACCGTGGCCGGCCGAAGATATCCTCGTGCACGTCGATGCGCGTCCACCCATGAGCGTGAGCCAGACCGCGCACCGCGTCGCCGCGCCGCTCGTCGATTTCCAGCGCCAAGAAGCCGCCCGACTCGAGCAGCGCCGCCGCCCCCGCCAGCAGCGCGCCTGTGGCGTCCAAGCCGCCCTGCCCGCTGACCAGGGCTTCGCGCGGCTCGAAGGACTTCACCGACGGGTCCAGCGCGTCGTACTCGGCGTCGCTCAGGTACGGAGGGTTCGCGACGATCACCCGATAGCGAGCGCCGGCAAGAGGCGCAAGCAGGTCTCCCTCTCGAATCTCGACCGGTGTCGGCGGGCGCACCCGCGCGACATTCTCGCGCGCCAGCGCCACGGCTTGCGCGGAGCGCTCGACGGCGATGATCCGCTCGAACCGGCCTTCGGTCGCCAATGCCAGCGCGATGCAACCGCTCCCGGTGCCGATGTCCGCCGCCAGTCCGCCGCTCCCCGCGTGCCGCAGTACCAGGTCGACCAGCCCTTCGGTCTCAGGACGCGGAATCAACGCGCGCGAATCGATCAGCAGATCGAGGGTCCGGAACCCCGCGCGGCGGACCGCGTACGCGAACGGCACGCCGCGCGCGAGCTGCGCCACGGCCTCCTGATACCTGGCGACGAGCTCGGCGGACTTCGGCTCGTCGCGGCGCAGCCACGCGTCGCCGACCGTCGTCCCGGACAACGCAGCCCAGACCGCCGCATTCGCCTCTTGACCGCCGCCTTTGCTCCTTGACCGCCGCAGCATCTCAGTCATTGAGCTGCTCCTTCTCCTGCGCCTGCTTCACGGCAGCGATCAGATCATCGAGCTTCCCATCCAGCACTTGATCGACGGCATGTGTCGTGAAATGGATGCGGTGATCGGTAACGCGGTTTTGCGGAAAGTTGTACGTGCGAATCTTGGCCGAGCGGTCGCCGGTGCCGACCATGGCGCGGCGGTCGCGCGCGCGCGCCGCTTCCTGCTCCGACACCATGCGGTCGAGGAGCCGAGAGCGAAGGATCTCCATCGCCTTGATCTTGTTCTGCAGCTGGGACTTTTGGTCCTGGCACTTCACTTCGAGACCCGTCGGCAGGTGCGTCACGCGGACGGCGCTGTCGGTCGTGTTGACGCTCTGACCGCCGGGCCCGCCGGAGCGAAACACGTCGATCCGCAGGTCCTTGTCCTCGATCTTGACGTCGACTTCTTCGGCTTCCGGCAGCACCGCGACCGTCGCGGCTGACGTGTGGATGCGTCCTTGCGCCTCGGTCTCCGGCACGCGCTGCACGCGGTGCACACCGGACTCGTAACGCAGCGTGCCGTACGCCTTGGGGCCGCGGGCCGCGAATACCGCTTCCTTGATGCCGCCCATGCTGCCCCGAGACAGATCGAGGAACTCGAGCTTCCAACCCCGCCGCTCGGAGAAGCGCGTGTACATGCGCAGCAGGTCGCCCGCGAACAGGGCGGCCTCGTCGCCGCCGGTGCCGGCACGGATTTCCATGATCGCGTCACGGTCGTCGAGGGGATCGGCGGGAGTGAGCAGCGCTTCCAGCTGGGTGCCGAGGCGCTCGATTTCGGGACGGAGGCGCTCGACATCGCTGCGTCCGAGCTGCGCCATCTCGGGGTCTTTGTCGGCCAAGACCTCGCGGGCCTGGCTCAACTCGGACTCCAGACGCTCGAGTTTTTGGTGGGTTTGGCGCACCGCGTCGAGCCGTGCGTGCTCGCGGCCTAGTTGCTTGAGCTTGGCCGGATTCCGCGCGGTCTCGGGGTCGGCCAACTGTCGGGCGACCTCCTCCGCCCGCGCGAGCGCCTGGCGGAGTCGGGCCTCCAACGGTCAGCTCCCTTTGGTTCCCGATCCGATGCCGCCGGCGTACTTCTGGCGGAACCGTTCCACGCGCCCGGCGGTGTCCATCAGCTTCTGCTTGCCGGTGAAGTACGGGTGGCAGCGGGCACAGATTTCGACGTGGATCGCCGGCACGGTGGAGCGCGTGATGAAGCTATTGCCGCAGGCGCAATTCACAGTGGCGCGTTGGTATCTGGGGTGAATCCCGGGTTTCACAGCTGGCATCCTTGACTGAAAGTCGAATAGTGCGAAGTGCGGAAATATAACTGGCGTCGGAACTTGGGGGCAAGGCGCGGTCCCGCCCCGAATTGACATGGGCCACACGACCGCGTAAGCTTGCCCGACCCGAAGCCAGCCCCAGCCCGAGGGGGGAGTCCACGCGTGTCGTCAGCAGCTGTGCTCCAGAAAGTCCCGCTGTTCAGCCAACTTGCCCCCGCCGAGCTGCAGCGCGTGGTCGAGGTTGCCCGCGAGCGTAGTTACCCGAAGAACTCCGTCATCCTGTTTGAAGACGACCCGGGCGACGCGCTGTACGTCGTTGCCAAGGGTCAGACCAAGGTCGTGCTGATCGGCGAGGATGGCCGCGAGGTGATCCTCTCCGTCCTGGGCGAGGGCGAGTTTTTCGGCGAGATGGCGCTGATCGACGACGAGCCGCGCTCGGCGCACGTCATCGCGATGGAAGACAGCTCGCTCATCGTGCTGCGCCGCGAGGACTTCCAGGGCATCCTGATGCACGCGCCCGGCATCGCGCTGGCGCTCCTCAAGGAGCTCTCGCGCCGCCTGCGGCGCGTGGATGAAAAGGTCGGGAGCCTCGTGCTGCTCGACGTGCACGGGCGAGTCGCGCAGCTGCTCCTCGAGCTGGCGGACGAAACCGACGGCCAACGCATCACGCGCCGGCTCACCCACCACACCATCGCGCAGATGATCGGCTCGTCGCGCGAAACCGTCTCCCGCACCATGCGCGAGTTCGTGGACAAGGGGCTGATCGATGTCAGTCGCAAGGACATCCTGATCCGCGACCGCGGCACGCTCGAGCAAGCGGCGGGACGCTCGTGAGGCGCATCACGGTCGATGGGTGAGGCCCAATCTTGTTCTACCTTCCGCATTTTCAGTAACTTAGCCCGAGTTACGGCGTGACCGAACGCATGGCCTACACGGTGACCTTCTGGGGGACACGGGGTAGCATCCCGACCCCCGGCGCCCAGACCGCGCGCTACGGTGGCAACACGCCGTGTGTCGCCGTCGAGGGGGCTGGAGGCCAGCTGGTCATTCTGGACGCCGGGACGGGGATCCGAGCACTGGGCCTGCAGTTGGTCGAAAAGCAGAACGGTGCGGTGAAAGTGGAGATCCTGCTGTCGCACGCCCACTGGGATCACATTCAAGGGCTGCCCCACTTCAAACCGTTCTTCGCGCCGGGCAACGCGGTGCGCATCTGGGGATCGCGCCAGGGGACGACGTCGCTCGAGGCGATACTGCGCCAGCAGATGGATCCGGCGGTGTTTCCGGTACCGCTCGATGCCCTGTCGGCCCAGTTGACGGTCCAGCAGGTGGACGTGCCCGAGTTTTCGATCGGGGAGTTCCGGGTCCGCACCATGAAGTTGCGGCATCCGGGGACGACGCTGGGGTTCCGGCTGACGCCCGTGAAGGGCGGCCCGAGCCTCGGGTACGTGACCGACAACGAGCTGGGCTCGGGCGGCCACTACGATGTGCCGGCTACGTGGCGCAAGGATTTTGTGGCGTTTCTGAGCGGCGTGGACCTGTTGATTCACGACGCGATGTACACGCCGGCGGAGCTCGCGGTGCACCGCGGTTGGGGCCACTCGACGTATGAAGAAGCGGTGACCCTCGCCCAGGACACGGCCGTGAAACGGCTGGTGCTCTTTCATCACGAGCCGGAGCACAGCGACGAGATGATGGACGGGTTGGTGAAATCGGCCCGCGCGTTTGCGAAGAAAGACGGGCGGCCGCTCGAAGTTCTGGCCGCCCTCGAAGGCATGCAGTTGACCTTGTGACCCCAGGAGCCGATATGCGTCTGCGTGCAGTGGTGACGGTGTTGAGTCTGATCCCGGCTGTTCTTGGCGCGCAGCAGCGCGGCCAGGACACGCGGCCGGGCATCGCCGTGCTCCCGTTCAACAACGGCGGCTCCTACGGTCAACAGAAGGAAGATTTCGACGCGCTGGAGCGCGGCATCGCCGGCATGATGATCTCGGAGCTGAGCGCGAACGCGGCCGCACGCGTCGTGGAGCGCGCGGAGATCCAAAAGCTGCTCGATGAGCAGAACCTCGGCGCGCAGGGCCGCGTGGATGCGGCGACGGCGGCCAAGATCGGCAAGCTGGTCGGCGCGCGCTACATGGTGATGGGGACCTTCGTCGACTTCTATGGCGATTTCCGCGTCGACGTGCGGCTCATCAACACCGAGACGAGCGAGGTCGTCAAGACCGAGTCGGAGCGGATGCAGCGCGATCACCTGTTCGACATCATCCGCAACATCGCGGCCCGGCTGATGAAGGATGCGAACCTGCCGGCGCTCACCCGCCAGGCGTCTGATCAGCGGATGAGCCGCCAGGTGCCCACGGAAGCGCTGACCTACTACTCGCGCGCCCTGCTCTTTCAGGACCGCGGGCAGAAGGACAAGGCGGTGGAGATGTTCAACCGCGCCTTGGCGATCTTCCCCGAATACGCGGAGGCGCAGGAAGGCCTCCAGCGGGTGCAGCGATCGTAGATGTCCTGAGTCGACTGGGCGGTTACGCGGCGCGCCGGCTCTCCCGCCTGGGAGCGCTGGCGCGCTTCGGCTTTGGAGCCATGCGCGCCGCCACGCAGCTCACCGCCGCCGGCCGGGCCGTGGCGGTCCGGATCGGCATCAATCAGGTGCGCTTCACCGCCCTCCACGCCGTGGGTCTCGTGACGCTGCTGTCGGGCATCCTGTCGTTCCTCGTCATTTCGCAGGCGACGCGTGAGTTGGGGCGCATCGGCGCCACCGACCTGATCGGCACGTTGATCGTAGTCGCGATCGTGCGCGAGCTCGGGCCCTTGATCACCGCGCTCGTCGTCGCGGGCCGGTCGGGCACCGCGATCGCCGCGGAGCTCGCGACGAACCAGGTGCTCGGCGAAGTCCGGGCGCTCGAGGGGATGGGCATCGACCCCAAGCAGTATCTCGTGCTCCCCCGCTTCGCGGGCTCTCTGATCAGCATGTTCGCGTTGCTCGTCGTGTTCGACCTCGTGGCTGTGCTCGCCGGCTACGGCGCGGCCTCCCTCAACGGGATGAGCGGCGCGCGCTACTTCGACATCGTGCGCGCGTCGCTGACCTACAAAGACGTGTGGTTGACGGTTTTCAAGGCGCTGGCGTTCGGGTTCATCGTCGGCGTCGTGCCCAGCTACTTTGGCCTCGCCGTGCGACGCGCCCCGACGGAGATCCCGATCGCGGCGAGTCGCGCGGTCGTCTCCGCCATCGTGGGGATCTTTCTGTGCTCCGCGTTGTTCGTCGCCCTGGGCTGAACGATGACCACTCCGCACGCCCCACGCCCGCTGGTTTTCGAGCACGTGCCGTTGGGCCGGGATGCGTCACAGTCGTTTACGCTCGAGATTCCGGCCCACCATACCGTGGCCGTGCTGGGTGATGAGGACTCGGGGCTCGGCGCCCTCGGGAGCTACGCCCTGGGGCTCGACCGGCCGCCCGCGGGACGCGTGCTGACATTCGATACGGACGTGGCCGCCCTTCCGGACCGCGAACGTTTGGCATTCCGGCGGCGCGTCGGGTACCTTCCCGCCGGCGAGGGGCTGCTGCAAAACCTGTCGCTGCGGGATAACATCGCGCTGCCGCTCCGCTTCGGCAGCGACGCGAGCCCACGAGAGATCGACGGGCGCGTCAACGTGATGCTCGCAGCGGTCCGCCTCGCTGCCGCGGGTCACCTGCGGCCCGCGCAGGCCAATGAAGAGGAGCGCCGTCGGGCCGCCCTGGCGCGGGCGATAGCCTTCGACCCATCACTGCTCGTGCTGGAGCAGCCGTTCGACGGGCTCACCGCGCGGGTGGCGTCGGAGCTGTTGGAGCTGGCGCGGGGGGGCGAGTCGGCCGAAGGCGCGCGCCGCACGATTTTCATTACGGGCCAGGAGATCCCGCCGCTGTTGCTCAGGCGGGTGGAGCGTGTGTACCGGCTCACGCGAGCCGGCGCGCTCGAGCCAGAAACGGTTTAGCCGAGGACGCGTGGAGACACGGCAGGATTTCTACGTCGGGTTGCTGATCGTCGGGGCCATCGCCCTGGTGGTCGGCGCGCTGATCGCGACCAGCGGTTGGGGCGAGCGGCGCTACGCCGTGTACCTGCGCGTCGCCAGCGCCGACGGGATCTCGCAGGATACGAGAGTCAGCGTACAGGGGCTCGCCGTCGGTCGCGTCACCACTGTTTCGCCGCGCGTTGACTCCGCCACGCGCCGCATATCCTTCGTCGCCCAGATGTCGATCAAGGAGCGGTTCTCGGATGGATCGAACCTGCGTCTGCCGATCGGCACGCGCGCCGAGATCATACAGCCGAGCCAGATTTCGCCCGCCATGGAAGTGCAACTGATTCTGCCGGACACCCTCGGGCGGGCTCGCGTGTACCTCGAGGCCGGTGACACGATCGACTCACGCCGCAAAGGCGGCGCGCTCGAGGCCTTCGCCCAGGTCGCTTCGGACATCTCCGACGACCTGAAGAACGCACTCCGTCAGACCACGCGCACCTTAGTGCGCGTGCAATCGACGGTTACGGAGACCGAGCGCACGCTGCGCGAGGTGTCGCCCAGTGTCGAGCGGACACTCGGCAGTGTGGCCTCGACGATGGGCCGTGTCGATTCGATCATCGAGCGTTTGCACCGCGGTGGCTTCGCCGATTCGCTCGCGGCGACGCTCGCCGCCACGAACCGTCTCCTCCTGCGGTTTGACACCCTGGCACGCGACGCCACCTCCCTGACCCGCGAGAATCGCGCCGACTTGCGGACCGCGGTCGTGAACCTGACCGAGGCATCGCGCCAGCTGAACCATTTCGTGGATCAGATGTCGCGGCGTCCGTACCGCGCGTTGACGGGCGTCAAGCCGCTACCGCGCGACTCGACAGGCGCCAAACCGTGAGATACCTGCTGCTGCACCCGCCCCGCTGGCAGCCCGACGAGGTCGCGCCGGCGCTCGAAACGTCTCGCGTCGAAGCACGCCCGGTCGCGCACGCGCGCGATCTCGCCGTCGGCGACGACCGCCCCACGGTCTTCCTGCTCGATCCCGACAGCCGGTCGCTCTTCCCGGTGGACGTGATGCGGGCATTCGTGGACGCGGGGGGCGCGATCGTGGCGCTCGGGCGCGACGGCGAGACCGATGTGCCCGAGGGGCTCCCGACGGAGCTGCTGTCGGGATTCCTCACGTACCCGACGAGCCCGCGGCGCCTGCTGGTCTCCATCCGGGCCGGCTTCCGCGAGGCGGCCGCACGCGCCGAGACGGCACGCGCCCGGGGCGAGGCCGGCCAGCGCGCCCGCGAGATCGGCGAATTGACGCGGATCGGCGTCGCGCTCGGCACCGAGAGAGACCTCAAGACGCTGCTCGACCTGATTCTGACGCAAGCGCGGCGCATCACGCAGTCGGATGCCGGCAGCCTCTATCTCGTGGAAACCAGCGACCAGGGCGTGAAGCGCTTGCGGTTCCGTCTGGCGCAGACGTTCTCCAAGCCCGAGGCGCCCTTCGTCGAGTTCACGATCCCGGTGGACCGTGGCAGCCTCGCCGGCTACTGCGCCGTCACCGGCGAGCCGCTCGTCATCGACGACGCGTACTTCCTCCCTCCCGACGTCGAGTACACGATCAACCGCTCCTTCGACGAGCGCTACGGCTACCGCACCAAGTCGATGCTCGTGATCCCGATGAAGGATCACCGGGACGAGATCATCGGCGTGGTGCAGCTGATCAATCGGAAGCGGACGCTCGATGCGGTGCTCACCACGCCGGCCGACGTGGAGCGCTGGGTCGTGCCGTTCTCCAAACGCACCGTCGAGCTCGTCACGGCACTGGCCGGTCAGGCAGCCGTCGCCATCGAGAACAGCCGCCTGTACCAAGACATTGAGCGACTGTTCGAGGGATTCGTGCTCGCCGCCGTGCACGCCATCGAGCAGCGCGACCCCACTACGTACGGTCACAGCGGCCGCGTGGCCGGGATGACCGTCTCCCTGGCCGAGGTGGTGGATCGCGCGCCCGACGGCCACTACCGCAACGTGCGGTTCACGCGCGAGCAGGTACGGGAGCTGCGCTACGCGGCGCTGCTCCACGACTTCGGCAAGGTCGGCGTACGCGAGCAGGTCCTCGTGAAGGCCAAGAAGCTGTATCCGCCGGATCTCATCTTTATCCGCCACCGGCACGGGTTCATCCGCAGCACCGTCGAGCGGGATTTCTGGCGTAAGCGCGCCGAGTTCCTCGAAGAACACGGCAAGAAGGGATACGCGGGGTTCGTGAAGGAGCTGCAGGAAGCCCATGACAAGGAGCTCCAGGATCTCGACCGTTTCCTCGAGATCGTCCTGAAGGCGAACGAGCCAAGCATCCTCCCCGAGGGGAGCTTCGACGAGCTGCAGACCTGGGGGCGGCGAACCTACCAGGGACTCGACGGCGCGGCAGAGCCCTTCCTGACGCCCGACGAGGTGCGCTTCCTCACGATCCGAAAGGGAAGTCTCGACGAGTCAGAGCGGCTCGAGATCGAGAGCCACGTCACGCACACGTTCCAGTTCCTGCAGCGCATTCCCTGGACCCGGGAGCTGCAGCAGGTGCCGCTGATCGCCTACGGGCACCACGAGAAACTGGATGGACGGGGCTACCCGCGCCGCGTCACCGCCGAGTCGATCCCGATCCAGACGCGGATCATGACCATCAGCGACATCTACGACGCGCTCACCGCGCAGGACCGGCCCTACAAGCGCGCGGTGCCCATCGAGCGGGCGCTCGACATCATGGCGCAGGAAGTGAAGGAGGGACAGCTCGACGCCGAGCTGTTCCGCCTCTTCACCGACGGCAAGGTCTTCGAATTCAACGACGGCGCTAGCGAGTTGCCAGGAGTTTGATCGAGATCAGCAGCAGGAACACGCCGAACGCCTTGCGCAGCGTCGCGTCTGACATGTTCACCGCCAGCCGCGCCCCGAAGTACGCCCCGATCAAGAGACCCACGGCGACTACGCCCGCGTAGGCGATGTTGACCTGTCCGCGCTTGTAGTACTCGAACGCGCCGAGGATGCCGACCGGCAGCAACAAAGCGGCGAGCGACGTCCCGTGCGCCGTGTGCTGCGGCAGCTTGGCGAGGAGGACGAGGCCGGGAATGATCACGACGGCCCCGCCCACGCCGAAGAGCCCCGATACGACACCCGCCAACAATCCGAGTAGCGACACCAGGAACCAAGTCATCGCGCCTCCCTAGGTTGTCCTTTTCCCCAGCCACCGCCACCGGGCGTCTCGATTCGCACGACGTCGCCAACGGCGAGCGGCAACGTCACTTTGGCCCCGAGCGCGGCGCCGTTCACCAGGTTCGCCCCCGGCGCCCCTGCCGATCCTCCTCCGGCTCCCTCCGGCCCATGCCGCCGGCGCTCGGTGAGGAGCGTGGCTTCCATCGGCGCCAGCGCCTCGAACTCCCGCACAACGCCATCTCCACCCGCCCACTCCCCCACGCCCCCACTCCCCCGCCTCAGAGCGTACGTCCGCACGCGCAACGGGTGCTCGAGCTCGAGCACTTCGATCGGCGTGTTGCGCGTGTTGGACATACCGACGTGCACGGCGGACGGACCGGCTGCACCCCGACTCGCGCCCTGCCCGCCACCGATCGTTTCATAATACGTCCACCCGGGACCGCCAAACGTCACGTTGTTCATCGTGCCTTGCCCCTGCGCCGGCACGGCGAGACCACCGTCCGCGAGGGCCCGGAACACGGTGTCGGCGATACGCTGCGACGTCTCGACATTGCCCGCCGCGACCGCGCTGGGACGTGCGGCGTTCACGAGACATCCCGCCGGCGCGGTGATGCGCAAGGCGCGCTGCACGCCGCCGTTCGTCGGCACGTCGTCCGGCAGGAGCGTTCGCACCACGAACAACACGGCAGAGCGCGTGACCGCGAGCGGGCAGTTGACGTTGCCACGGGCGGCCTCTGAAGTCCCGGTGAAATCGGCGTGGAAGGTCCCGTCGGCAATCGTAATCCGTACCTTGATTCCGAGATCGCTGTCGGAGACACCGTCTCCCTCGAGATAATCCATGGCGGCCAGCGGTGTGCCTGTCGACAGGCGCGACAGCACGGCGCGCGTACGGCGCTCCGCATAGTCGAGGAGGTCCCGCGCGGCCTCGCGTAATGCGGGCCAGCCGTGACGGTTCGCCAGGGCCCGCACACCCTCGGCGCCGCGCAGGGCCGCGGCACGCTGAGCGGCCAGGTCGCCACGCCGCATCGCCGGCGTCCGCACGTTGGCGAGCAGCACCCGCTCGACCTCAGGCGTCCAGCGCACCGGCGGGATGACGATCCCCTCGGCATACAGCTCCCGCGCTCCGGCCGGCATGCTGCCAGGCGTCATGCCGCCCACGTCCGAGTGATGCGCGCGGACGACGCTGTAGCCACCGACCGCCCCGTCGATATCGATCGCGCCGATCAGCGTGAGGTCGGGGAGGTGGCTTCCGCCCGCGTAGGGATCGTTTAAGAGGAATAGGTCACCTGGGCGAGGGTCTTCCTTGCGCACCGCGGCGACCGCATCGGCGAGGGCACCGAGATGCACGGGAATATGCGCCGCCTGGGCGATCATCTCCCCGTCCGCATCGAACAGCGCCGCCGACGCGTCGCGCCGCTCGCGGATGTTGGGCGAGAGCGCGCTGTGCACCAGCACGAGGCCCATCTCCTCCGCCACCGACGCGAAAGCGTGGCCCATCACCTCGAGTCCCACCGCGTCGAGCGTCATCGCCGCGCCACGATGATCGCGCCCGACTCGTGAACGACGCCGCGCCAGCCGGGCTCGATCAGGCCCGTCGCGTCGGGCCCGGCGAGGACGGCCGGCCCTTCGATCTTCAGCCCCGTGGGAAGCTCTCCGAGAGGCCACACCTGGGCGCGCACGGCGGCGCCGTCGCGCGTCACAATCTCCCGTTGGTGTGGCGTCGGCTTTCCGACCCCCTGGCGCCGCCCCAGTGGCGGTGCGGCCACGGGCCGCTCCACCGCGACACGCAGATTGACGACCTCGACGGCCTGGTCGGGATCGGCGTGCCCGAACCGCGTCGCATGAGCCTCGCGGAACGCCGCTGCCAGGTCCCCCGGCTCATCGCCCGGGACGGGCACGGTCACCTCGTACCCCTGCCCCGCAAACCGGCAGTCCGCGAAACGCGCGAGGACGGCTCCGTTGCCCGCCGGTGGCAGTGCCGCCGAGGCTGCGGCGACGATCGGACGAAATGCGGCCGTGAGCGCGGCGCGATCGATGGCGGCGAGAGGCCGATGGAAGGACGCCAGGAGCTCGACTCGCTCGGGGGCGGCCGCGAGACCGAGGGCGCTCAGAACGCCGGGATGCGGCGGAATGATGACCCGTGACATGCCGAGTGCGTCCGCGAGTGCGCATCCGAACAACGGTCCCGCGCCGCCGAACGGCAGGAGCGCCATGCCGCGAGGATCGATCCCCCGGGCAACGCTCACGCGCTTCAGGGCTCGAGCCATGACGGCGGTGGCTACAGTGACGATGCCGGCTGCCTGGGCGCGCGGCTCGCCGATAGCGCGCAGGGCGTTCTCGGCCTTTTCGCGATCGAGCCGGACTGCGTCGGCGAGGGGGTGCGCCGGGTCGAGCCAGCCCAGCACGACGCACGCGTCGGTGACCGTGGGCTCCGTCCCTCCTCGACCATAGCAGGCGGGGCCCGGCTCCGCGCCGGCGCTGCGCGGTCCCACCTTGAGCGCCCCTCCTTCATCGAGTGTCGCGATGCTCCCGCCACCCGCGCTCACCGTCTCGATCAGGATCGCCGGGAGTGCCAGCGGAACGCCGCCGACCGACTCCGCGCCCTCGCTGAGCGCGACGCCCCCTGCGACGAGGCTCGCGTCGGCGCTCGTGCCCCCCATGTCGAGCGTCAGGAGGTCCCGGACACCTACCGCGTCACCCACCAGCCGCGCGCCGACCACGCCGCCCGCGGGGCCCGACAACGCGAGACCGGCGGCGTGCGCGGCCGCGGAATCCGGTGCCAGCGTCCCGCCGCTCGACGTCATGATGCGCAGGGCGCCCACCGAGCGCGCGGCGGCGAGGCCCGCCGTCTTGGACAAGTAGGTCGAGACGGCGGGGCGCAGGTATGCCTCAGCGCTCGTCGTGCTCGTTCGCTCGAACTCGCGGAACACAGGGAGTGTTTCGTGACTCGTGACGACGGGAATCCCGGGCAACGCGGCGCGCAGCGCCGCCGCGAGCCGCTGCTCATGCGCCGGGTGACGGAACGCGAAGAGCAACGCGATGGCGACCGCTTCGGCCCCTAGTGCGCGCACCGCTTCCGTCACGCGCTTGACTTCGTGGTCCGTCAACGGCACCAAGGCGCCGTCGGGACCCATGCGCTCGGCCGCGCCGGTGACGTCGTCACGCGCGACGAGCGGCGGGGGATGGTCGCACGCGAGGTCGTACAGCGCCGCGCGATCCTGCCGCCTGAGCCAGAGGAGATCCTCGAAACCAGCCGTCGTGACGAGGGCGACGCGCGCGCCGCGGCGCTCCAGCAGAGCATTCGTCGCAATGGTGGTGCCGTGCACCAAGACCTCGACCGCGGGTCCGGTACCCAGCGCGTCGATCGCCCGGAAGAGCCCCTGCGAGGGGTCGCGGGGGGTGCTGGCTACTTTACGGATTCGTATCGTCCCGTCGGGGAGGGCGGCGATGAGATCGGTGAAGGTCCCGCCGACGTCGACGCCGACCCTCATAACGGTGGCGAGTGGGTCGTGGGGCGTGGGGCGTGGGTTGAGCGAGTCTGCCACCAGTTCATGACGAGGACGACGACGAAACCGAGGGTCGCCAGCACAACCAGCGACCCCACCCAGTCGCCCCACCGTACGTAGAGCGTGATCACGTCGCTGGTGCGCAGGCGCCCCGTGACGATCGCCTCCGTGCCGAGCGCGGAGGCGTCGTAGGCGTGGCCAAGCGGGTCGACGAATTCGGAAATACCGGAATTCGCGGCGCGCGCGATGCCCATGCGACTCTCGATCGCACGCAGCACGAGGTGCGACGCGTGCTGGCGCGGAGCGGCGGTGCGGCCAAACCACACGTCGTTCGTGACGTTCACGAGAAACTCGGCGCCCAGTGCGCGGTACCGGCGCGGCAGGTCTTCGAACGCGGACTCGTAGCAGATGATGACGCCGAACTTGCCGATCGCCGACTGATAGACCGGCAGATCCGTACCGCGCGCGAACCCGCCCGACCAACGACCCAGCCCCGGGATCTTCCGCATCCAGCGCACCGGCACGAACGGGACACGCTCGACGATCGGCACGAGGTAATGCTTGCCGTACACCGGGTGAGACCGGCGGTCGCCCGTGGAATCGAAGAAGAACACCGCGTTGTAGTACGGCACCGGCGGCGGCATCCGCGTTTCGGCGTATAGGCCCCCCGCCACGATGGGCGTGTGGCTCACGCGGGCAAGCCCGCTGATCGTCTGGTCCCACTCGGGCTGCTGGAACAGAAAGCCGGGGATCGCGGCTTCGGGCCAGACGACGAGCTGGGGCCGCGCCAGCTTCATCGACTGCTCGGACATGTCGAGCAGCTTTCCGACCACGGCATCCTCACGCGCCGGGTCCCACTTCTCGCGGAATCCTTCGTTGGGCTGGATCAGCGCAACGACGCCGACCTCGCGCACCGGCAGCGTCTGCTCACGCCACACGCCGTAGCCGAGGGCCAACACGACCGTCGCCAGGACCGGCCACGCACCACGCACCACGGACCACGCACTGCGCCGATCGAGCCACGCGTCGAGGATCACCACATTGCACCACGCCAGCCACAACGTCACGCCGCGCGCGCCCGCCAGGTCGGCCCACTGCACGAGCACCGGGGCATCGGCGAGGGACGTCCCCAGCCCGAGCCACGGAAAGGCGATGTCCCCGATGTGTCCGATGATCCATTCGAGCGCCGTCCACGCTACCGGGAAGATCACCCAGAGGGGCACGGCTGGCGTGGTGAGCCGCACGCGCACGACGAACCAGAAGAGACACCCGGTCATCAGGGCGATGGTCGCGACGGTGGCCAGGTACCCCAGCGCCGAGAAGGGCGTGAAGTGCCACAGCGCGATGACCATCCAGTAGAGCACGAGGCCGTTCGCGGCGAGGCCGTACCACCAGCCCCAGCGGAACGCGGCGCGTGCGTCGCGGGCCTGCAGGGCCTGCCGCACGAGCAGCACGGCGGGAATGAGCGCGACGAAACTAAGCGGCGGGAGGGGGAACGGCGGATAGCTCAGGAAGAGGGCTATTGCCCCCAGCGCGACGAGCTTCACAACAGCACGTCGTGGCCTTCGTCGGCCGAGCGGTACACCGCGTCCACGACCCGCTGCAGGGCAAGCTGATCGCGCGGGGGCGGCGCGTTCACGTCGCCCTTGATCACCGCCAGGAAATACATCCACTCGGCGCGATACGACTGCGTAAACGGCGTTTCGCGACCCGTGGCGCCGGTCGGCGTGACGTCCATCGGCGTCCCGTGCTGTTCTTTGAAGATCCGGAGGGGCTGGATCGCCGCGGATCCCTTCACGCCCACGAGGTCGAACCAAAAGCGTTCGCCCTCGCCCATGTGCCGCCAGCTGACGTCGACGGTGATCGACACGCCGTTTTCGCACACGATGAGCACCGAGCCCATGTCCTCGACGCCGCCCTTCGTCGCGGTGGTCAGATGGGCGGAGATGCGCTTGGGGGCGGGCCAGCCCGCGAGCCACAATCCGAGATCGATCAGGGGCAGGCCGAGGTCGAGCACGGCACCGCCTCCCGCCTGCTCGCGCCGCAACCGCCACCCGAGCAGCTGGCGGCTCGGCTGAAAGGTGTACCAGCCGCCGCGCACCGCCTGCAGGGCCCCGAGATCGCCACCGGCGAGGAAGCCGCGCACGGCCTGTACGTCCGAGCGAAAGCGGTGGTTCATTCCCACCATCACGCGCTTGCCGTGCTTCTCGCTCGCCTGGAGCACGCGTTCGACACCGGCGAGGTTGAGCGCGAGGGGCCGCTCGCACAACACGTGGGCGCCGGCCGCGAGTGCGGAGGTGACGTGAATCTCGTGCAGGTGATTGGGCGTGCAGATCACGACGGCGTCGACGTTCGCGTAGCGCAGCACTTCTTCGATGTCGTCGTAAGTGTCCTTCACCTCAAAGCGCGCGGCGAGCGCCTGGGCTTTGCCCACGTCGTTGTCGCAGATTGCCGCGACCTCGACGCCCGGCAGGCGGCGCAGCACCGGCAAGTGGGCGACCTGCGAGATCGCCCCTGCCCCGATGACGCCCACGCGAATCGGATCGTTCACCGCTTTGCCACCCTGTACATGAAACCGCTCCGCAGGCTGACGGTGGAGAGGCCACTCGACACGACGCCGCGACCGTCGACCGTGAACCGCCACGCTTTGGAGAGCGCGAACTCCGCTCCGACAGACATGTTGAAGCCGGCGCTCACCTCATCGAGGGCGTCTTCCACGAACGTGCCTTGGATGAAGCCGCCGCTGCCGTTGCGCAGGTGGACACTCCCCCCCACGCCAATGTAGGTCATGATGCCGCGGCCCTGCGGGATCGCGTATTGGAAGTCGAGATCGGCGGTGAGGTCGCTCCAGAAGATCCGCCCGACCCGAATCGTGTCGTCGCCGGCGGGATCGATCACGAACTGCCGGATGCGCTGTTCGAAGCGTGCCCGCGCCTGGTTGTCGAATTGCGACCGAAAGTACGAGAGCCCGAGCAGCACGCGAACGTGCGGCGCGATCATGCCGTAGTCGATGCGGAGTCCGGCCGCAATCGTGCCGGTGAGCTCGCTCGAGCCGAGCGGCCCCGCGTCAATCTGGATCCCCGAGAAGCGGAGATTGTCGTAGGAGAACTGGTTCAAAACACCTTGGGCGGAAAGTTGGACCGATGGAACGATGGAAAGGAGTACCCCTACCATCGTTCCAACTTTCCATCGTTCCATCTTAGTAGATGCGATCAAGTGTCGTCCCCGGGAAATAGGTCGACAGGATGCGGCGATGGTCCTGGCCGGCGCGAGCCCGGCCCACCGCTCCCCACTGACACATCCCGACGGCGTGCCCCGATCCTGCTCCCGCCGCGACGAGCCGGGTGAGCCGGCCACCGTCCTTCGTCACCGTCAACTGGAACGCGGTGCTGCTCAACGAGCGATCGACCTCGGGCCGCAGGACGGAGCGAACCGCGCCGCCCGGGATGCGCACATCGCCGTGTTCGAATACGATCCGCAGCTCCCCCACCCGCCCTGAGCGCGTCGTCCGCGTGACTTCGACGTCGGTGATAAAGGACGGTGCGTCCCCGCCGATCGGCATGACCGCGGGCAGCGTCCGCGTGAATATAGCGCGGAGCTTCTGAGCATCCCACTCTTCGCGCCACCGAAACCGTGGCGAGATGTCGCAGTAGTAGTGCCCCTTCGCGTACTGGTCCGAGACGGGACGCAGGTAGGGGCGCGTCCGCCCGGTGGCGAACGCTTCCTCGACGCCCGCGGTGCTGAATCCACACGTCGAATGGAAGAAGGCGTCGATGATTTCGCCGCGGTAACGCAACACCTGCCCCGCCGTCCGCCGCACCGCGTCCCAGGCCTGCGGGGTCTCGGCGGCGACGCCGTTATACACCTGGTCGCGCGTGTCGGCATAGGCGTCGAACCCGAGGGACTCGTACCGGCCGCGGTTGCCGACCGCGAACGTTCTCGATACGACCGCCTGGGCGAGAACGGCGGCCAGCTCGTCGGGCCGCCGCCCCCCGATTTCGGGGCCAACGACACCTGCGACGTAGCTTTCGATTCCCAACCGGTTCACCACGGTCAGGCCGGCGCCGGCCCGTCCCGCCACCACGTGGATGCGGCCGCGGTAGCGGCGGGCGTTCGCCATTGCGAAGCGGTTCTCCGTGACGTTGACGAGGGCGATTCCGGTGTGAGGCTCCGTGGTGGTCCCGTCGGGCCTTACGAGGCGCAGCTTGGCCCCCCGTGTGGCCGAGTCGGGGATGGCAATCCAGCGCGCTCCCGCGGGGATCGACCCGACCGCTTGTCCGTTGCCGTCGTCGGTGACGAACAGCTCGCCGCTCGCGTCGCCGCCGAGCACGACGCTCTGTACGTCGACGGCGAGCGCGACGCGCAGTTCGGGCTCCCCAGCGGTCGGGGTGGGCGCCGCCCCCGGGTGCGGACAGCCGAGCGCCAACAGCGCCAGGAACGTGCTAGCGAGCGCGCGCGTCGCCGAGGGCCGCATCCAGCTGCTGGATCGTGAAGTCGATATCCGCATCGGTGTGGGCGCTCGAGACAAAGCCCGCCTCGAACGCGGAGGGCGCGAGGAATACGCCGCGGTCGAGCGCTGCTTTGTGCCAGCGTGCAAAGAGTGCCGTGTCGGTCCGTTTGGCATCGGCGTAGTTGCGAATGGGGCCCCGGCCCGCAGCGAGGTACACGCCCCACATCGAACCGGCGTGCCCCGTCGCCATCGGGACGTCGTGACGGCGAGCCGCCGCCTGTATCCCACCCAAAAGACGCGCGGTCCGCACCTCTAGCTCGTCATAAAAGCCGTGACGGGCGGTCTCACGAAGGGTGGCAAGGCCGGCTGCCATCGCCACGGGATTCCCCGACAAGGTCCCCGCCTGGTACACGGGCCCTTCGGGGGCGATCCGCCGCATCAGATCGGTTCGGCCGCCGTACGCGCCCACCGGGAATCCTCCACCCACGATCTTGCCGAGGGTTGTCAGATCGGGCCGCACACCGAGCCGCTCCTGGGCACCACCGGGAGCGACACGGAATCCGGTCATCACCTCGTCGAAGATCAGCAGCGCGCCGCTCTGGTCGCACAGGGCGCGCAGCGCCGGATGGAATGCAGGGTCCGGCGCGATGAATCCCACGTTGCCGACGTATGGCTCGACGATCACTGCCGCGATCCGTCCGGCGTGCTGGCGGAAGAGATCGGCCACGGCATCGGCGTCGTTGAATGGCGCGGTGAGCGTGAGGCCGGCGACGGCCGCGGGGACGCCGGGACTGTCCGGGAGCCCGAGCGTCGCGACGCCCGAGCCAGCTTTCACCAGAAATCCGTCGGCGTGGCCGTGATAGCAGCCGTCGAACTTGACGATCAACTCGCGACCGGTGGCCGCCCGCGCCAGCCGGACCGCCGACATCGTCGCCTCGGTGCCGCTGTTCACGAACCGGATGACCTCGAGCGACGGCATGCGCGTCCGCACCGCCTCCGCCAGCTCGACCTCCGCTTCGCAGGGCGCGCCGTACGTCCAGCCGCGCGCGGCCGCCTGCCGGACCGCCTCGAGCACGGCCGCATGCGCGTGGCCGAGGATCAGCGGACCCCACGAACAGACGTAATCGACGTACGTCTTGCCGTCGACGTCCGTGAGTCGGCACCCGGCGGCGCTGGCCACGAAAAAGGGCGTTCCGCCGACCGCTCGAAACGCCCGTACCGGAGAATTCACCCCGCCGGGAAGAACCCCTTTCGCCCGGTCGAACAGCTCAGCCGACCGGGGCGGCGTCACGTCAGCGCGACCGCCCGGAAGTCGTAGTCCTCCGATTCGGTCACACGCGCGCGCACGAAGCTTCCAACCTCCGCCCACCCGCCCTGCGCGAGGTAGGTCACGCCGTCGACGTCGTCGGCCTGCCACTGCACGCGGCCGACGTGCGTGGCGCCCTGCTCGTCGGGATCGCTGACTCGGTCAACCAAGAGGTCCACTTCCCTGCCGACAAACCGCGCCAGGCGCTCGCCTGAGATGGCACGCTGTACCTCCACGAGTTCTTCCAGACGCTCTCGTTTGACGTAGTCAGGAACGTCGTCCTCGTATTGCACGGCCCGCGTGCCCTCCTGCGGCGAGTAGGCGAAGGCCCCCAACCGGTCGAACTGCGCCTCCTCGAGGAAGGCGAGCAGCGCGCGGAATTCCTCGTCGGTCTCACCGGGGAATCCCACCAGGCACGTCGTGCGAATCGCGAGATCGGGGATCGCGCCCCGCAGCCACGCGAGCTTCTCGCGCAGCGTGTGCACGCGCTCGGGCCGGCGCATGCGCTCGAGCATCCGATCGGTCGCGTGCTGAATCGGCATGTCGATGTACGGCACGATGCGGCGCTCGTCCGCGATCATCTCCACGAGGCGTTCGGTGATCCCCGCCGAATACACGTACAGCAGCCGGTACCACGGCACCGTGGTGCCGGCGAGGAGCGCCTCGAGCAGCTCGGGAAGCTTCGGTCCTTCGCGGCCGAGATCGCGCCCCCAGTGGCCGAGATCCTGGGCCACGAGGTTGATCTCCTTCGCGCCCTGCGCTTCGAGGGTCTGCGCCTCGCGCACCAATCGCTCGAGTGGCTCGGAGCGGTGCTTGCCGCGCATCAGCGGGATGGCGCAGAAGGCGCACGTGTGATCGCAGCCCTCGGAGATCTTGAGATAGCGGACGTGGGGTTGGTCACCGAGGAACTGTCGCACGCCGGGGTGAGACGCGACGGGATCGTCGATCAGGCCACGCTTGGCCAGCTCGGGCACGAGGTGATGCAGCTCTGAGAACCCGAGGAACAGATCCACCTCGGGCATTTCCGCCTGCAGCTCCTTCTTATAACGCTGCACGAGGCAGCCGACCGCCACGACGGCCTTGACGCCCTCTTCCTTGAGCTTCGCGGCGCCAAGAATCGCATCGATCGATTCCTGCTTGGCCGCGTCGATGAACCCGCAGGTGTTGATCAGGATGACATCGGCGCTGGGGAGGTCGGACGTGACGATGGCGCCGTGCCCCACCAGATCACCCACGACCCGCTCGGAATCGACGGTCGCTTTGTCGCAGCCGAGGGAAATGACGCCCAGTTTCATCCGCGGTAGTTCCCGAACTTGAGCTCGAGGCCGAAGTCCTGGCTGCGCAGAAATGCGATCACTTCCTGTAACTCGTCCTTCGATGGCGCCGTCACGCGAATCTCTTCGCCCTGAATCGAGCTTTGCGCCTTCTTGAACTTCTTGTCCTTGATCGCCTTGACGATCGCCTTGGCTTTTTCCTGCGGGATGCCCTGGGTCAGTTTGATCTCGCGGCGCACGGTGTCGTTGGCCGCGGGCGTGATGACGCCGAGCTCCAGGTTCTTCACCGGCACGCCGCGCTTGATGAGCTTGGACTGTAGCACGTCGAACAACGCCTTCATCTTGAAGTCGTCGTCAGCGACCAGGTTCAACGTCAGCTCCGCGCGGTCGAACGCGAGCGAAGCCTTGGAACCTTTGAAGTCGTAGCGCTGGGCCACTTCTTTGGTGGCCTGATTGACAGCGTTATCGACCTCTTGCAGGTCGGCGCCGGTGGAGATGTCGAACGAGAACGAGGTGGCCATAGGGCGGTAAATCTACCCGCCCGGGGCCTACGACAGGAAGCTTTCCAGCGCCCGGGCGCGGCTCACGTGCCGCAGCCGCGCCAGCGCCTTTTCCTTGAGCTGGCGGACCCGCTCGCGGGTGATCCCGAGCAGGGAGCCGATCTCCTCGAGCGTCATCGGTTCCTGACCCTCGAGACCGAAGTAGAGACGCAGGATCTTGGCCTCCCGCTCCTTGAGCGTCGACAGCACCGACTCTATGGACTCGGTGAGAGCGTGCTCGAAGATCTCGTCGTCGGGACCCGGATTGGTGGTGTCGGGCAGGTAGTCGAGGAGCTTGTTGTCCTCACCGGGGGTGAGGGGGGCGTCGAGCGAGAGATGCGCCTGCGAGATCGACAGCGTCTTCGCCACTTCTTCTTCCGAGATGTCCATCCCCTCGGCGATCTCCTCGACGGTCGGCTCGCGCCCCAGCTCCTGGAGCAGCGACGCCGAGCGCTTGCCGATGCGGTGCAACGTGCCCGCGCGATTGAGCGGCACGCGCACGATGCGCGACTGTTCGGCGAGGGCCTGCAGGATCGCTTGGCGGATCCACCACACCGCGTACGAGATGAACTTGATGCCCTTGGTCTCGTCGAACTTGTGGGCGGCGCGGATCAGGCCGAGGTTGCCCTCGTTGATCAGGTCGGAGAGCGACACGCCCTGGTTCTGATACTTCTTCGCCACCGACACCACGAAGCGCAGATTCGAGCGCACGAGCTTGTCGAGGGCCTCTTCCTCTCCCACCCGGATCCGCTGGGCGAGCGAGACCTCCTCCTCACGCGTGATGAGCGGGTATTGGCTGATTTCGCGCAGATACTGGTCCAATGATCCCTCGTCGAACGAAGCCCGCTTCGCTGTGTTCAGTTGCATCGGGTGGTCACTCCGCCAAAAAGGAACGACGCCCTACGGAACGTGAACGCCGCCAAATCAATGAATCACCGAACCGAGTCGACCCCAGCGGATGTCCGTCAGCCACGGCAGGGGGTCCCGCGTGCTACGGTCGTAGCTGAAATAGACGACGAGCGGCCGCCCCTTCACGGCGCTCTCGTCGACGAATCCCCAGTAACGCGAGTCTTCCGAATTGTCCCGGTTGTCGCCGAGCACGAAGTACTTGCCGGGCGGCACGCGCAACGGGCCCCACGTGTCGCGCCTGGGGCGATACGCCCGGATTGCGTCGGGCGAGAACCCGTCCAGGAAACGGCGCTGCCAATTGAACTTGGAATCGTAGGCGTTATGGAGCGGGTCGTTGCGTTGCACGTACGGCTCGTGCAGCGCCGTGTCGTTCACGTACACCTGCCCGCCGCGCATCGCGACCACGTCGCCGGGCGCGCCGATCACGCGCTTCACGTAGTTGAGCGTGGGATCCTTCGGATACTCGAACACGATGACGTCGCCGCGGCCCGGCCGCTGGAAGCCCGGTAAATGGGCGCTCGTGCCGGGGATCTGCGCGCCGTACACCGCTTTATTGACGAAGAGAAAGTCACCGGCGAGTAACGTGCGCTCCATACTGCCGGTGGGAATCTGGAATGCTTCGATGACGAAGGTACGAATGATGAGGAAGAGGATCAGCGCCATGCCGAGCGAACGCATCCAACTGTCGAACCAACGCCCCACTTTTGCACGGAGCGTTTCGGGGGGTGGGAGGACGGGCGGCGCTGTTGGCGCGCTGTGACCTGCCCGTGGAGCCCCCAAGTCATGCATGTGTTTTACTTTAGCGAGGGGTCCCGCACGGCGCAACCGTCACAGCCCATCCACGGGCTCCCCCCCATTCCCGAATTCGGATTCGGAATTGTTCCGCCGGGTCGGCGTGTCGCACTCGGGCGGCGAGACACCGGGCACTCCCCTCCCGTTCGACGCGCACCCATGTGACGACCGTCCCGTCGAGTCCGTCGAGGGCGTCACGCTCGAGCGGGAGCGCGCTCCCGCCCGTTGCCAAAATGACCACAACCGATTCGCGCTCCACGGCCCGACGGTAATGCCGCCGAGCGTGATGGGTGTCACCAATTCATCGCGAGGAGGACCGAATTCCGGCGGGCTTCCAGCGTCAGGCAGCGACCGCGAGGTCGCTCACGCACTCCCGAATCCGCCCGAGCGCGACCTCGAGGTCGTCGTCGGCTGTAGCGAACGACAGGCGCAGGTGCCCCGCCCCGCCCGGCCCAAAGGCGGTCCCCGGAAGGACGGCCACGCCGTGCGCCTCGAGCAGCCGAGCGGCCAGTTGCTCGGTCGAGAGCCCCGTGCGGGCCTCGATCTTTCGGACGTCGGGAAACGCATAGAAGGCACCGCCCGGCCGGGTACAGTGGACGCCGGGCAGGCCGTTCAGCGCGTCCACCAGCCAGTCCCGACGGCGCTCGTAGCGTTCCACCGCCGCCGCCACACAGTCCTGCGACCCCGTGAGGGCCGCCAACCCGGCGAGCTGGACAAACGGGGGCGTACAGGACGTGCCGTTGACGACGAGCTTGGTCACGCGCTCGACGAGGGCCGACGGCAGCACGCCGAAGCCCAGCCGCCACCCCGTCATCGAGTAGGTCTTCGAGAAGCTGTCTACGATGACCGTGCGCTCGAGCATCCCCGGCAGCGCCGCGATGCTGTCCGCGCGCTGGTCGTACCGGATGCGGCCGTACACCTCGTCCGAGATCACCGTGAGGTCGTGACGCTGCGCCAGCTCGGCGATCGCGGCGAGATCATCGGGGGTCGCGACGACGCCAGTCGGGTTTGCCGGCAGGTTCACAACGAGCGCTCGGGTGCGGGGGGTGATGAGTGCGGCGAGGCGGACGACATCCAACCCCGAGTAGCTGACGGGGACCGCACCGGCAAACCGTACGACGGAGGGGTAGATCGGAAAGCCCGGGTCCGGGACGAGCACCTCGTCGCCCGGCTCGAGGACGGCCAGGAGGGCGTAGAAGATCATGGGCTTGGCACCCGGGACCACGACCACATTGTCCGCTGCGCTTCCCCGGACGCCGCGCCACGCGAGCGACGTAGCGATCGCGTCGCGCAACGCGGGCAAGCCGGCAGGATCCACGTACTTCGTGTGGCCGTCGTGCAGAGCGCGGACACCGGCTTCGATCACGTGCGGCGGCGTCGTTCCGCCGGGCTCGCCGACTTCGAGATGGATCACGTGGTGGCCCGCGTCCTGGAGCCGCCCCGCAGCCACCATGACCTCGAAGGCTCCTTCGCCCGACAGTGTAGCGACTCGACTCCCAGGGATGGTTGGCATGAATGACCGTAGATCAACAACTATGCCAAGGGCCCTGGCTCGGGGTGTTGCTCGAGAGCCTCAGTAGCGCGGCAGCGCCGGATCCACCTCATCTCGCCACCGCAGGACGCCCCCAGTCAGGTTCGCCACCCGCCGGAATCCCGCGTCGGCGAGGTGCGAGGCAGCCGCTCGGCTCCGGCTTCCGCCCTTACAGTAGACCACGATTTCCCGGTCCCGATCGAGCGTCTCCGCCACGTCCGGGAGCGTCGCGAGCGGCACCAGCCGCGCACCCGGGATCCGGACGATGTCCCACTCGAATTGCTCCCGCACGTCGACCAGCTGCACGTCCTCGCCTCGGGACAGGCGCGCGGTGAGCTCGCGCGGCGTGATTTCGACGAACCCAGCCACGGCGCGGGGCTCCGCGTCCGCCGCATGCACGCCGCAGAATTGCTCGTAGTCGATCAGCTCGCGAATTTCTCGCGTCCCGCACACCGGGCATGATGGATCCTTGCGGACCGTCACCGTGCGGAACGACATCCCCAACGTGTCCACCAACAACAGCCTCCCCGCCAACGACTCACCCACCCCCAGGATCAACTTGATGGCCTCTGTCGCCTGAATGGTGCCGACCAGCCCCGGAAGCACCCCAAACACCCCGCCCTCGGCGCAGCTCGGCACGAGACCCGGCGGTGGCGGCTCCGGGAAAAGGCAGCGGTAGCACGGCCCGCCCTCCAGCGCGAACACCGACGCCTGTCCCTCGAACCGGAAGATCGAGCCGTACACATTCGGTTTGCCGAGCAGGACGCAGGCATCGTTCACCAGGTAGCGCGTCGCGAAGTTGTCGGTGCCGTCCACGACGATGTCGTACCCACTGAGGATGTCGAGCGCGTTTTTGGACGTCAGCGCGGTCTCGTACGTCTCGAGCCGGACGTGGGGGTTCACGTCGCGGATCCGCTCCCGCGCCGAGACGAGCTTCGGCCGGCCCACGTCCTTGGTCCCGTGGAGGATCTGCCGTTGGAGGTTCGTGACATCGACATTGTCGAAATCGACCAATCCCAGGTTGCCGACGCCGGCCGCGGCCAGGTAGAGCGCCGCCGGCGAGCCGAGCCCACCCGCCCCGATCAGGAGGACGCGCGCGGCCTTGAGTTTCTCCTGCCCCGGGACGCCGACGTCTGGAAGAATGAGGTGGCGGCTGTAGCGCAACAGTTCGTCTTGTGCAAGCGCAGTCATGGCTCAGCCTCCCGCGATCGCCGGTACGATGATGATCTCGTCGCCGTCGCGCACGCTCGCGGCGAACCCACCCTGCAATCGGGCATCGTCGTCATTCACGTAGAAGGTGACGAACGCGTACGGCTTGCCGGCCTCGTCGCGCAGCCGCGGCGCCAACGCCGGGAAGCGCGCCGCGACGTCAGCCACGACGTCGCCCAGGGTCGAGCCTTGTGTTTCGAGAGAACGCTGGCCGTCGGCGAGTTTTGCGAGCACGGCGGGGAGTTGGAGAGTGACGCTCATAATAGCTCCTTCATGACTGTTGAATCGTGAGTGGTGCGTGGGTGGGGCGTGGGGGGGTGATGACCGTTGCACCCGCAACGTTACTCGAGCACTTGATCAGCTCCGCATCGATGCCGATATCGCGCCACGCCGCGAGCATGGCCGCACCCACCGTAGCAGATCGCTCGCGCGGTGCGATTGCAAGGATGGCCGAGCCGGCGCCAGACAACGTCGCGCCGAACGCACCGGCGGATTGGGCGGCTGCAACGACCGCATCGTAACCGGGAACACGCGCGCGCCGGAACGGCACGTGCAGCACATCATCGAGGGCGGCGCCGAGTAACGCACCATCACCCGTCGCGAGCCCCTGCACCAGCGCCGCTGCCCGGCCGGCAGCGACTACCGCATCGCTGTGGGGCAGGGTCTGTGGCAGCGCCGCGCGCGCGGCTTTCGTGGAATTCGGAAACGGCGGCACGGCAATCAGCAGCTCGATCGCGGGCGAGACACGCAGCGACGAGGCAACCAATCCGGCCGGCGTCTGGACGCTCAACACCGCGCCACCGCTAATGGCGGGTGCCACGTTGTCGGGATGCCCTTCGATCGCTGTGCTGATTTCGAGGATCTGGCTGCGAGACAGACCCAGATCGAGCGCGGTGTCCGCCAGCAATGCCCCTGCCACGATCGCCGCCGCAGAAGAACCGAGTCCACAGCCGACCGGAATGTCCGAGGTAGCCTCGATCGTCGCGCCCCCCCCCGTGGGCGCTGCGCCGCCGGCGGCGCACGCG
>Ga0193697_1000064_pt1 | contig 39638 bp, 35 predicted proteins | sample L3m2metaG_FD_145073 | JGI IMG/M metagenome (GOLD analysis project Ga0193697, IMG submission 145073) | Soil microbial communities from a riparian zone of the East river system, Colorado, United States - L3m2 | ecosystem: Environmental > Terrestrial > Soil > Riparian zone | place: USA: East River...
CCAGCCTTCGCGGATGTTATGCGCGGAGAGCTTTTCGACGATTGCGCGCACGTGGTCGTCGATCGACCATGTCAGCGTGCGTGGGTAGCTGAATTCGACGAAGCGTACATGATTTCGGATCGCCGCGCGGAAACTGCTGACGAGCGTCCAGTCACCGTGCAGGCCGGGCAGATAGATGAGCGTTGGATGGGCCGATTCGCCGTGGACGCGAATCTGCAAACCGTCCCACTCACTCATGCGAACACTCAGCGAGCAGGCGCTGGTAAGTCTCGCGGGCGTGCGCGTAGGCTTGCTTGCCCTGCTCGATTTCGTCGCCTCTGAGGAAACGCTCTTTCTGTGACCAGCATTGATCGACGCTCTTGAGACACCAATCGATGCTGCGGCGCGAGGAACGAATGGGCTTGTCGTCCACGAGCACGAAAATGGGATTTGTGTGGGATGAGGGAATAATGCGCATCGCGACCCAACTGCTGAAAGGCACATCCACATCGAAGGAGAGGTCGCGCAGCTTGCCGTCGGCGGAAATCTCCTGGCTGGCGACGGAATTGCCGTTGACGAGCGCTTCGAGCATGACTTTGCGCGAACCTGGGATGCGGGCACGCTCGACGTCCCAATAAGGCTTTTGATCGTAGCGGCGGCTTTTGATTTCGGCGTTCTCCTTTTCGGGAAGATAAGCGGCGACTTTGGCGGTCAGTTTCACTTTACCCGGTTTAGCGAGCTTGAGTTCGCTGCCGTTCTCGCCAACGGAGGCGTCGTTGGCCTTGAAAGCAATAAGATGGCTTTTGCCGTCGCCGACGTAGTTGCGCCCCTGGCGAATCCCTTCGCACCATTGATCGTAGTCCAGCTTGTCACCGAGGTTCACGTATGAGCGGCCGAGGCCGACCTTCTCGCCGTAGATGCAGGGGAAATCGGTTTCGCCGCTAACGCGCGCGCGGAACCCGGCGTTGAGCGTGTGATACCAGATGTTCAACTCCCAAACGTAAGGCGTATCGACAGTGGAAATGAAATCGACGGCGGGCAGGACCTTCCCTTCGGGGCCGGGGACCTCGTGCGTGACATCGACAATGTATTCGTTTGCGCCGATGCCGTCGAATTTCGGTATCTCATAGGTGGGCAAGTCAGTGCCTTTGACCTGAAGGCCCCATCCACTGTGCGCCGGGCCGGTGACTGCGCCCTGCTTCTTGGCCCACTTGAGGGTATTGAGGCCGAGCTTGGGCCAGTGGTTCTTGGAATCACCACCGGGATACATCTGTTCGCGGAGGCGGAGGAGGCAGAGATGGCCCGACTCGTGTGAACCGAAGCCGGAGACTTCAATGTCGTAACGCAGCAGATAAGGATATTGCGAAACTTTGTCGACTGCGCCGCAGAAGAATTGTTTCTGATAATCGAAACACGGACCCCAGGTGAGGTTGGCGCCGACCTTCAAATCTTCGCCCATGCAATGACGAATCATGTCCTCCGCGTGGACTCCTTCAGTGGGTTTGACGTAATGCGCGCACCCTGCGGCGTGGATGTGATGATCACCAGACCACCAGCCCATCGCGGAAGGATCGATCCAGCGTTCGGCCTTGAAGGTGGCTTCTTTCAGGGTGCGGGTGACGCGAAGCTTGCGGCTCGCGGGAATTGATTCCGGGCCGCGCGAGAACTCGATGTTGTAATCGCCTTCGGGCAATTTAACGCTCTCGCCGTCACCGCGATAAATTTGCGGGTGAAAGCCGAAGTCGGGCGCGAGGCGTTTGGCTTGTGATGGATAAATGCGGTTTTGCGCATCGCGAATAACAAATGCGGCAGTCGTTGGCCGGCCCTTTTCGTCCTGGACGCGCAACTTGATTTCGTTCGCCGGCAAACAATCGAAGAGCACATCGACTTCGTTGCGATAGCCGATGTCCTGGGTGCCCTGTCCGGCATTGAAACCGATGCGCGCATCTCGTTTGCCAGCGTCGCGGCTGTAAAGCTGAATGATGCGATACTCGAGACCGAGGCCGCTGAGATTCTTGGTCATCGGCTGGTTGTTGAACATCATCACGTCGAGCCACAGATCGCGCGCGTCGCTGAGCTTGTTTTGCTTTTTGAAAAACTTGTCTGACGGGGTGTTCGCCCAACCGCCTTCGAAGAGGGATTGCGCATTCGGACTGACGGCTTCGAGTTGGGCGGTCGTGCCAGCTTCGTTTTCGACTTTGATGAGGAATTGCCTCCAGCCTTGCTCGACCAGTTGCGGCTTCGCGGGTCCCGGCGCGACCTTCACGCGCATTTCCGGATTGATGTGCACGGCGAACAAACAGTGCGGATCGAGCACGCTTTGAATTGCGGCGACGTCGCCTTTTTCCATTGCCGTCTCGATCTTCTTTTTATCTTTCACGTCAAGTGGGATGCCGAGGTAATCGGTTGCTTCGATGAGACGTTTGACCTGGGCACCGAAGGGTTGCGGGTCAACCTCTTTAACAGTCGCAAGCGGTGCGGCGAAAACGCTGAGGATCGGGCCGGCAACCAGCGCAGTGACAAGAAACCGAGTTGTCATATGAGTCCTTTCTTTGGGCTTGGGCGCGAGATTAGCAGGGTAGACGCGGCTGCCCAGCGGAAAATGATGGTGCGCTTCGTGCTCCCCGACCACGGGCACTATGACGTGGTTCTACGTTAATGCAGGCCAGCAGACAGGGCCGATTTCTGATATCCAGCTCGACGAGTATATACTCGCTGGAAGAATTTTGCCCGACACGCTGATCTGGAGCGAAGGCATGGAAAACTGGCAGCCATGCCGGGAGGTAAAATCTGCCCTGCTCGATAGGGCGCGTCCCTCTGCGATTATCGGTGGTTCACCGAAGTCCGGTGGTGAAACGGTGATGGAGATTGTGTGCGCCGAATGCGGCGGTCTCTATCCGCGGGAAAATGCGATCAAACAAGGAGACCGATGGATTTGCGCCATGTGCAAGCCACTGCACATCCAAAAGGTCAAAGAGGGCCTCTTGCAAAACAGAACCGGGGCGATGGAATACGCGGGCTTCGGGATGCGTTTGCTCGCGAAGTTCCTGGACACTTTGATCATCGGCCTGACCGCAGCGTTGCTGCTCTGTTTGGTGATTTTCGTCGTGGTCCCCCCGCTTGCGAAGACCAAAGGCAATCGCGACCTGGTAGTTCTTATATTTCTTGGAACGTTTGCGCTGATTGGGTTGGGAACAGCGTTCTATCATATCTGGTTTTTGCCGAAGTATGGCGGGACACCCGGAAAACGAATGCTCGGTTTGCGAGTCGTTGGCACGGACGGCGCCAATGTATCGTGGGGCCGGGCGATTGGACGTTTCTTTGGCGAATGGGTCACAGGAATGATTCCGTTGTGGATCGGTTATCTGATCGCGGCATTCGATCCGGAACGGCGCACGGTTCACGATCACATTGCCGGGACGCGTGTCATTAGGGTATAACAGCGCGCGTTGAAAACGTCGGAGCAATGTTATGCCGTGGTATTACGCTGAGGGCGGTGCTCAAAACGGACCTGTAGCCGAGGAGGAATTTGCCGAACTGGTTCGTGTCGGCAAAGTACGCGCCGATTCGCTTGTCTGGCGTGAAGGCATGGCAAACTGGCAGCCGTACTCGACTGTCGCCGAGCCGTCGCCGGGTGCACCTCCACCGGTACTTTCTTCACCACCATCGACAGCGCCAATCAGCACAAGCGAGGTCGTGTGCCACGAGTGCGGTACGGTTGTGGCCAAAGAGAATGCGATCCAGTACGGCAGTATCTGGGTGTGCGCCAATTGCAAGCCGGTCTTCGTGCAGAAATTGCGAGAAGGCGCGCGGGTGCCCGTAGCGGCGGCAGGACAGCTTGACTACGCGGGGTTTTGGATTCGGTTCGGCGCGAAGTTCATTGATAATCTGATCCTGATGGTGGTCGTGCTCGTGCCGTTCGTTATCATCATGTTTGTATGGCTGATTCCATCGATGACATCGCGTTCGTTTGGCGCAGCGGCCGGCGGGCCGGATCCGATGCTGCAGTTGATGTTGCAAATCGGGTTTCAGTTTGGCTACTGGGCGGTGCTGGTGGGCTATAGCACTTTTTTTCTGGGCAAGTACGGCGCGACGCCGGGGAAGATGGCGTGCGGCTTGAAAGTGGTGATGTCGGATGGCTCGAAGATCAGTTATGGGCGGGCGTTTGGGCGCGGCATGGCTGAATTGCTCTCAAACGTCCTTTGCAGCATCGGTTACATCATCGCGGCTTTCGACGATCAGAAGCGGGCGCTGCACGATCACATGTGCGATACGCGCGTGGTGCGCAAATAGCCGATGAACGGCCCTTCGATTCTCTGCCCGAATTGCTACACGCCGTTGCCGCCCTCGGACTGCAACACTGGCCAGCTTAGGCCATGTCCGGCGTGCGCGGTGGAAGTGCAGGCGCAGGTCTTCCCTGCCGCGTTTCGGACAATTGCGCCTGGGCAAACGGCCGAGCGCATCCTGGTGGAAGGTGAATCGAGTTGCTTTTACCACGAGCAAAAGAAAGCGGTCGTACCGTGCGACATGTGTGGCCGATTCCTATGCGCGGTCTGCGATGTGGAACTCGATGGCAAACATTTGTGTCCGCCGTGCCTGGACGCGGGGCGGGAGAAAGGCACGCTCCAGCAGCTACAGACGCAGCGAACGCTTTATGACAGCGCAGCACTGATGCTGGCGATCGCTCCCGTCGTAATTTTTATCTTCTGGTGGTTCACTATAATTACAGCGCCGATCGCGATCATCCTTGGAGTCATGTCGTTTTATAAACCGAACAGCATTCTCGGGTTTTCACGCTTCAAGGCCATCGCGGCAATCGTCATTGCCCTTCTCCAAATTGCACTTTGGGTGCTGTTGTTCCTTGGAGTCATTGGTAACATGTTTACATGATTCAAAATGGCTGACGCGCCCATAAAATATCGCAAGCTCCGCGGACGCGGCGCGACATTGACGCATTACGTCAAACTGTATCTTGGCCCCGACCACCTGCTGCAGGTCTTTTCCACGGGGTTCACTGAAACCTACAAGCGATTTTATTTTCGTGACATTCAGGCGATCACGATTCGGAAGACTATTGCCGGAAAGGTAGTCAATGCGGTGTTGGGCGGAATTACGTGTATGTTGGTCGCGTTCGCACTATCGGTTTCGGGGACAGGCGCGATTGTTTTTGGCTCTGTCGCCGGCATGTTTGCCCTGCTCCTTGGCTTTAATCTGGCGCTGGGTCCCACCTGCGCGTGCCATTTGCGCACGGCGGTGCAACACGAGAAATTGCCGTCGTTACGGCGTTTGCGCGGGGCGCGACGGGCCCTCGGACGTTTGCAGCCGCACATCCTGGCGGTGCAGGGTGGAATCTCTGACGAGGAGATTCGGGCGCGTCTCGGCGGGCAATCGCAGCCGCCACAAGAGGGATTGCCTCCCGTCATTTCTGCGACGGGTTAGAGTATGGCTTCACTCGCTTACCAGCGTTGCTTCAATCACGCGGTGCGTGAAGCGGCCGCGCGGTGTCCAACATGCGGCCGGTTCTTCTGTCGGGAATGCATCACGGAACACGAGGGCCGTGTGCTTTGCGCTCTCTGTCTGAAGGCAACGGAGAAAAAGCCTTTCGCCGCAAAAATGGCGTGGCTCACGTGGGCATTTCAGTTAGGCATGGGATTGCTCGTTGCATGGTTGTTCTTTTTCTGGTTTGGCCTGGCGTTGCTCTCAATTGATTCGTCGTTCCACAACGGGAGCATGTGGAAGGCTAACTGGCTCGAACCGCAATGAAGAAGCCGAACGAAGACGGCAAGCGCGCGATCGAAGTGATCGAAGAGGCGTTTCAGCTCGTGCGCGCTGCGCCGCTGCCAACGTTGGCGGCCTATTACATTGGCGCGCTCCCATTCATGCTCGCGCTGCTTTATTTCTGGGCCGACATGAGCAGCGGAATATTTGCGGAGCAGCGCCTCACCGGGGGCGCGACCGCGCTCTGTTTGTTGTTCATTTGGATGAAAACGTGGCAGGCCGTTTTCGCGCGCAAACTTCTGGCGCAGTTGACCGGCGAACCGGAACCACGCTGGGACGGACGACGCATTTTTCGCACCGTCATTACGCAGACGGTTTTGCAACCATCAGGTCTGTTTCTGATTCTGCCGAGCGCTTTGATTCTCATGCCGTTTGCGTGGGTTTTTACTTTCTATCAAAATGCGGTTGTCCTGGGCGCGGGCGATGAAGCGGACGTTAAGACGGTATTTAAGCGCTCCTGGAGGCAAATGACGCTTGGCTCGGGACAGAACCATTGCATCCTCATGGCGCTGAAGTTATTTGGCCTTGTCCTTTTGCTTAATGTGATCCTGGGAGCGCTCGGGGTCCCCTTTCTGATCAAGGGACTTCTCGGAATCACATTAAGCATCACTCAAAGCTGGGTGGCGGCGCTGAACACCACGTTCTTCGCGGCGGTGTTTGCGCTCACTTATCTCTGCTATGATCCGATCGTCAAGTCGACCTACGTGGTACGCTGTTTTTACGGCCAATCACTCGAAACGGCGGAAGACCTGCGCGCTGAGTTGCGCGCGTCCGGCAATGCCCGCCAAATCGCAGCAGCCGCAGCGTGTTTGATATTGTCGCTCTCGGCGGCGCTGGGAGGGGAAGCGCGAGAATCCGGATCATCCGCGCCGGTCAGCCCGCCTGCGCTGGATCGTTCTATTTCCGACGTGATTCAACAGCGTGAATACACCTGGCGCATACCGCGTGAAAAGGCGCCGGTAGCCAAAACAGACCTGAACTGGCTCGAACGGCGGATGAAAGCGCTGAGCGAATGGTTGCAGCGCATGGCGCAAAAGGGCTTCAACTGGTTCCGCAAGGTCATTCAATGGCTGTTGCAGAACCGAAGGCAAAACGCAGGCGGCGGAGGATCGAGCTTCAACTGGTATGCCGCCTTCAAGCTTGTGTTGGTCCTGCTTGCCATTGCGCTGCTCGTTGCGATTGCGCTTCTGGTTTTGCGCATGTGGCGTCAGAAGGCTTTGGAACCGGAAGTCGTCGCCCAACCGCTGCCGCCCACGCCCGATTTGCAGGACGAAAGTGTTGGCGCGGACCAACTGCCGGAAGACGGCTGGCTGCAAATGGCTCGCGAACTACTCGAAGCCGGCGATCTGCGACTGGCGTTGCGCGCTTATTATCTGGCCAGCCTCGCGCATTTGGCGCAGCGCAACCTGATTGCCATCGCGCGATATAAATCCAATCGCGACTACGAGCGCGAACTGGCGCGCCGCGCGCATGCGTTTCCGGCCCTGCTCGAAACGTTCAGCGACAATGTCGGGACCTTCGATCGCATTTGGTATGGCCTGCATGAAGTCACGCGCGATTTGCTCGAAGCATTTGCTTCGAACGTCACGCGCATCAAAACCTGCTAAGTTGCGTGAAGCGCTCCTTTCTCATTTTGTTTCTGCTTGCCGCTGGAGGCTTTGTCTTCGGGCTGGTGCAGCTTTTCAATCTTCGGTTTCAGGCCGGCGATGTCTATCCACCCTACTCGTCCTTTCGCGCGGACCCGCTCGGGACGAAGGCGCTCTACGAAAGCATTGATCAATTGCTGCCGGCTTCGCGCCATTTGCAACAGGTATCGAAACTTCCGGACGGCGCCGGTGTGACGCTCTTCTGTCTCGGCGTGGAATCTCATGACCTTACGTTTCATAAAAAGGAGCTGCAGCGCCTCGAAGCGTTTGTGGCCTCGGGTGGGCGTCTGATTATATCTTTGGTGACTCGATATAAGAGAGCACCGGCTCCGTTCACACCGCCTCCGCCCCCGGGCAAGACCGAGGTGTTGATCAGTGCGGCTGAACGCTGGGGTTTTACGTTTCATTATGCTCCTTTGACTCAAGTAAACGGCGATTATCAGCATCCAATGGCGCGTAGAATCGTCGATGATCCGAATTTGCCGGCGCAACTGGTCTGGCACACCGCAGTTTGTACGACGAATCTCGACGAAAGCTGGAAAACCCTCTACGTGATTTCCAATTCGCTGGCCGTCGTGATCGGACGGCCACTCGGCGCCGGCAGTATCGTACTCTGCACGGATTCGTTTCCGTTTAGTAATGAAGCCTTGCTCGGCGATCGCCACACGGGTCTGTTGAGCTGGTTCATTGGGCCCGCGCGGCGCGTGATTTTTGACGAGAGGCATCTCGGTGTTTACGAAGAGCCCGGCCTCGCCACATTGTTTCGCCGCTACCGGCTGCACGGTCTGGCGGCTACGCTTTTGTTCCTGGCACTCATGTTTATCTGGAAAGCCTCCGACAGGTTTCTCCCCGCATCTGCCACCTCGATTCGAGCAACCGAGGCAGTTATAGGACGGGACACGGCAGCCGGGTTCGTGAATCTTCTTCGTCGAAATATTCCGCGCGGCGAACTGATCGCCACTTGCATCGCGGAATGGAAGCGATCGCAGGGGCACCATGTGGCTCGGCAGCGGTTGGAGCGCATCCAGGCGGTGATTGACGCTGAAAATGAAAAACCCCCGGCGCGACGTAACCCGGTCCGAATCTATCGATCGCTCAGCAGAATTCTATCAACTCGCCGCTCTTCTATATCATAGGAGTCAAACCTTGTCATTTCAGAGGCGGGTCTCTATAACGAAAGCCTCATGAAAAACACTAAGACTGATAAATTGAGACAGTATCTGTCCTGCCTGGACGCTTTAAAAACTGAGAAAGCTGAACTGGAAACCCGTCTTGAAGAAATCAATGCCGCCTTGTCCGGTGGACCGATCTTTCGCCGCCGCCTGGGACGCCCTGGCCGCATCGACGCCGGCCACCGGCGCAATGGCTTGTCGTTGCGCGAAGCCGTCTCGCAAGTCACCCGCAATCGCCCGCTGACCAAGCCAGAGATTCTGGAGGCCGTTCGGCGAATCGGGTACAAATTCTCCACGAGCGATCCGATGAATTCGCTCAACGCGATGCTCTACGCTCCCGCGAACAAGTTCCGAAACAAAGACGGCAAGTTCGCGGTTGTCAAATAGGTGCTTGCTCGCCGTGTCATCCCATGCCTCGACGTTCATGCCGGGCAGGTGACTCGTGGCGTGCAGTTCGGCCGCGCTGAAGCCGGCGAACTGCGCAATGTCGGAGACCCTGTTGAACTCGCGGTCCGGTACAACGAACAGGGTGCGGACGAGATGGTGTTCTTCGATATCACCGCGAGCGCGCACGGCCGCGCAACAATCATCGATGTAATTCAACGCACCGCCGACCAGTGCTTCATGCCGCTGACCGTGGGCGGCGGCATTCGTTCCGTCGAGGACATGCACACGATGCTCAAGGCCGGCGCGGACAAGATCAGTATTAATTCCTCCGCCATCGCTTCGCCGGATCTGATTCGCGCGGGCGCGGAAAAATTCGGCAGCCAATGCATCGTCGTGTCGATCGATGCGAAGAAAGTCGCGCCCGGGCGTTGGGAAGTGTTTTCTCATGGTGGCCGCAAGCCGACCGGCGTGGAAGCGGTCGATTGGGCGCAGCGCGCGGTCGCTTTGGGGGCGGGCGAGATCGTGCTTAACAGCATCGACGCGGACGGAACCAGGGCGGGATTCGACATTCCGATCACGCGCCGCATCAGTGAGTCCGTGGCCGTGCCGGTGGTGGCCAGCGGCGGCGCGGGGACATTGCAGCATATGGCCGACGTGCTGATCGATGGCAAAGCCGATGCGGTCCTTGCGGCGAGTATTTTTCATTTCGGCCAATACACGGTTGGCCAGGTGAAGGCATTTCTTGCCGAGCAACAAATCCCGGTCCGGCGTTAGACGCCTCAAAGACTGGAGAATTGGCCTCTTTCGTTCAATGGGCACCCGACGTGCTTTGCGCAGAGCGTATGCCCCTGAAAGGCTGGATTTTTCTCTCTTTATTCTTTTGTTCCGGCGCTGCGGCATTGGTTTACGAGGTCGTTTGGTCGAAATACCTCGGTCAAATGTTCGGCAGCACCATTTACGCGCAGACCGTCGTCCTGGCTGTGTTCATGGGCGGACTGGCGATCGGCAATAGTCTCTTCGGCAGCAAGGCCGACAAAGTCCGCAGTCCCATGCGAATTTATGGGTATGTAGAGCTTGCAATTGGCGTATATGCTTTCTTCTTTGCCTCGATTTTCCAGGCCGCGGACGCGCTGTTCGTCAAGGCCGGGAGCGCAGTTCTCGAACATAGTTGGCTTCTGCTTCTGCTCAAAAGCGCATTGAGCGTGGGCCTTTTGCTTGGCCCGACCATCCTGATGGGCGGGACGCTGCCACTGTTGGCGTCGTGGCTTAATAGCAGCGTTCCGGAAGCGGGCCGACGCTCGGCGATGTTTTACGCCGTCAACAGCCTCGGCGCGGTGGTCGGCGCTGGTTTGGCGGGTTTTTATCTCGTACGAGATCTGGGCATGGTTTCGAGCCTTCAACTCACCGCCATAGGCAACGCGGTGATTGGGGGTACCGCTTTGTTGCTGAGTTCGCCCATTGCTTCGACTGCGAAGAGTGAAGAAACTGCCCAGTCGGCGGAAACGGCCAGGAGCGCAGACAGTTTTCGCTGGGCAGCGTGGATCGTCGGGCTTACAGGCGCAATCTCGATGGGGCTTGAAGTTCTCGCCTCGCGATCTTTGGCGCTCATCTTTGGTTCGTCTCTCCAGGCGTTCGCACTCGTCCTGATGTCATTCATTTTGGGAATTGGCCTGGGCAGCGTCTGGATTTGCAGATGCCGCAGCCAGTGGAACCGTCATCGACTGGCGATACTTCTGTTGCTCTCCGCGGGAACATGGATTGGCATTCTCGTGATTAATATCGAGAACTGGGTCGGCTTTTACAGATGGGCCGTCACAGGTTTGGGGCGGACGGAAGTCGGCTACATTTTTCATCACCTGCTGACCGCGTTAATGGCGATGGTGCTCCTGGGCGTTCCCGCGGCTTTACTTGGCGCGGTGTTGCCTCTACAGGTCCGATTTCAGGAAAGCCAGGGCGGCCTCGGCAAGGGAGTCGGGCGACTGCTCACGATCAATACAATCGGCGCTGTCGTGGGTGTAATTGTCACGGGGTTTCTGCTCATGCCGATCACGGGTTTGCGAAATTCCTTTTTGGTCCTCGCGCTGGTGATCTGCGCGGCCGGCGGATTCGCCGCATGGAAGGCCCAACATCGAGTTGAGCTGCGGTATTCCGGCTTCCTTGGCGCTGGCCTCGCCCTGGTACTCTTCTTTGGCGGAGAAGGCTGGCGCCACGTAATGAGTTCCGGAGTTTTTCGCGCCCGCGAGAAGCGCGTCGATCCCACCGTGATGGAGAAATGCAAGGAGCACATGCGCATTCTCTTTTACGAAGACGCTCCGGATGCGACGGTGGCCGTGCAGGAAGGCGACGGGATTGGCGCGCCAAAAATCCGTGGGCTGTCGATCAACGGCAAGGCCGACGCGTCGAACGGCGCCGACTTGTCCACGCAACTTTTAGTGGCGCACCTCCCCTTCCTCGTCAAACCCGACAGCAAACAAGTGTTTCTCCTTGGAGTCGGCAGCGGGATCAGTGCCGGCGCCGTCATCGCTCATCCGATTGAGCGCCTTACAATTGCTGAAAACTGCGAGCCGGTGCTGCGGGCCGCGCGTCTCTTCGATCAGTGGAACCGCGGTGTGCTGACCAATCCGCTGGTACGCGTGCAGGTCGAAGACGCGCGTACGCTTCTCAAGCTCAGCCGGCAGGAATACGACATCGTGATCTCCCAGCCTTCCAATCCCTGGACCGTCGGGATCGGGAGCGTCTTCAGCCAGGAATATTACGAGTTTGCCGCGAAGCGATTGAAGCCCGGCGGGATAATGGTCCAGTGGTTCCACATTTATGACATGCACGACGGCATTGTTTCGCTGGTCTTGCGCACCTTCGGCGAAACGTTTCCTTTCGTTGAGATTTGGGATGCGGGTGGCGGCGATATCATCCTGCTCGGAGCGCGCCAGCCGTGGGCCTCAAACCCCGAGGTTTATCGCCGTGGATTTGAACGCCAACTGGCGCGCAAAGACTTCGAGCGCATTGGCATCCTTTCGCCGGAAGCGCTCTGGGGGCGTCAACTCGCCTCGCAACGCACAGCCTTTGCCATCGCCGGCCCAGGCGTCACTCAGCGCGATCAATTTCCGATCCTCGAATATGAGGCGCCGAAAGCCTTTTTTATCGGGGAAAATTCGAAAATCCTGTGCGATTACGATGAGCGTACAACGCAATCGGACCTTGCGCCGCCGGAAAAACGCGCCCTGCTTCAATCGCTCGACGACGCGCAGCTCAAGTCGCTCTTCTCTGAATTCAAAAGCATAAACCCGGATATCCTCGAACAGGTGCGCGCGCGACTCAAAGCCCACGCGCAACAGCCGGCCAATGCCGGACCGGCCGTTTCCGGGTTATTCTGGCAACTCGTTTCGAAACCGGTGGATATTCCGCAAGACGTGCAGCCTGAAATTCGTGAGTTGTTGACCGCGTGCGCACTGCTTGAGTCGCCCGCAAAAATCGAAGCCATCGATCGGATCGATCACCTTCTGCAAAATCGCACGGCGAAATCCGATTGGTCCGCCGGCCACTATGGGACGCTGGCGGCCAAGGCCGGCTTTGCAGCAGGAGACACCGTTCGAAGCCGTAATATCGTGCGACTTGCGCTTCCGATTGAACAGACTCCCCAGTTGTTGTACCTGGATCGCATCCTCGATCGCGAGCAAGCGCTCGACCGCCGCCAGCTCTCGGCCGCAACACCCCTCAATTGAAGTCAAGGCGTCCCTGAAGACCGACGTGTGCGAACGTCGCTCGGCGAGGGATTGCGTAATCGTGATGTGCCGCGCTCCGTGTTGATGTCGCCACCCGCGCGCGGGACTTTGATTTTTGTTCCAGCGGGGATGGTCTGGTTGAGCTCCACTTGGTTGAGAATTGCCAAATCTTGCGGTGTCATTCCCGGAACATCGCTTGTCGGCAGGAACGACACGAAAGGCGCGGTGCGGTCTGCCGTCACGACGGCAATGCGCGCGGGCTTGACGTTGATCTTGCTCGGATCACTAAGCCGGTTAAAGCCGGTCATGGTGCGTTGAAATTCGCTGGTGTGGCTGCTGAGCTGTGACGCGGGCGTCAATCCGGTGAAGCTGTAAACACGGCCACTGTATTCGATGAGATAATTCACAAGGCCGACTGTGCCCTGCTGCGTGTTCCCCTGTCCTACTAATGCCATTGCGTTCTGGCCGTTTACGCGCGTTGATTTGCTCTCGATGATCCGCAAGCCCTGCGTGTTCGCCAGCTTCTGCGCGGCCTCCGCGGCGGATTTGGCAGGCGAGAGTTCAAAACTTATCAGGGCGTTTTTGTTCGGCGAAGCCATCACAACTGCGGTGCGCTCATTCTGCACTTTCCACCCGGACGGAATTGGAAACTGAAGTCGTAATTCGGGATGATAAAAAGTATTGCCCTGGACGTAACCTTCGCGTGGGTCATCGCCGACAACCACGCCATCGATTTGCTTCATAAACTCTTCGGTCCCAGTGGCAAGGATCGCGCCAGGGGGCGTCTTTTTGGCCGCAAGCGCTTTGACAGTTTGTTCGCGTTCACCGGGATCGGGGTGCGTTGACTGCCATGCCGGCAGGCGCATCCCGTCGCGTTCACCGATACGCTTGAGCGTCTCGAAAAACGCAACGCTCTGCGCGGCGTCATAACCACGTTCGGCAGCCCAGCCGACGCCAAGCGAATCAGCCTCACGCTCAGCATCGCGACTGTATTTGAGCATCAGAAGCTGGACGGCCTGACTGCCCAAGCCGAGAATCTGATTTGCCATTTGCGGATTGTCTAAAACAGTCGACCCAAGAATCGCGCCGGCCATCAAACCGAGCTGCCCCATCTGCGCCTTCGCGGCCTGCCGAGCCGAGTGCCGCGCCGCAACGTGGCCGATTTCATGTCCGAGAACGACCGCCAGTTGCGCCTCATTATCGGCGTGGGTGAGTAACCCACGCGTCACGTACACGTAACCGCCGGGCACGGCGAAAGCATTCACGACCGGGCTGTTGAGCACGCGAAAAGTGAAAGGCGTGCTTTTATACTGAGCGGCGGCGTTTGGATCGCGCAACTCAGTCTCCGCGAGCACCTTTTGGCCGACCTGCGTCACGTAGGCCTGAAGTTCCGGATCATCATAAAGGCCATACTGCTGCATGATTTCGGCATCAGCCTCTTTGCCAATCTGTTGTTCCTGGCTCCAGGAAAAGCCGACCATCTGGCGCTTGCCACTGATCGGGTTTTTTTCGGTAACACACGCGGGCAGAAATGCGAGCGCGAGGACCAATGAGACCATAGACCAGCCGCGTGCCGTACCACGATTCAGTTTCATAAATCAACTCCGTTCTGCTTTCCTTCAGTTCGCTCGCCTTCATCAAACCGTACGCGCCACTCTCACGGTTTGTCAAAGAACCGGCCGTGGGGTGTTACACTTACGAGAATGAATATCGCTTGCTCGAACTCGTCAGTTCATCGAAGCCGGTGAAATCGTCCAAATGTCAGCTCTCTTTTCTGTTTATTGGCAGTGCTTTCGCAATCGCAGCCGCTGAACCGGTGAGCTTCGTGCGCCAAATTGCGCCGATTCTTCGTGAGAAATGTGTTACTTGCCACGGACCCGAAAAAGCGAAGGCGGAATTCCGGCTCGACACGTTCGAGCTTCTCAACAAATCCGGCTCGAGCAAGACGGCTCCGCTTCAGCCGGGCGCGCCTGAAAAAAGTCACCTCTACGAATTGATCACCGCGTCCGATCCCGACGATCGCATGCCGCAAAAGGACGATCCGCTGCCGAAAGAGCAGGTCGCGCTCATCGAACGGTGGATTCGTGAAGGAACGAAATTCGATGGACCTGATCCAAAAGCCGGTCTTGCAAGCCTCGCCGGTCTGGTGGACCAGCCGCCTGCGCCGCAATTTTACTCAGTGCCCGCCCCGATCACCGCACTGGCGTTTCATCCGACGGAAAAGGAACTCGCAGTAAGTGGATACCACGAGATCATGATCTGGGGCACGGACACGGGAGCACTATTGCGCCGGATTACCAATGTCGCCCAGCGCACCGTCGGGCTTGCATATAATCAGGATGGGTCGGTTCTCGCCGCTGCCAGTGGCACTCCGGGCAGAGACGGCGAGGCCAAGTTGTTTGACGCGAAAACTTGCGCCCGGCTTTCGACGTTAATAACCACGCCTGATGTGATGCTTTCAGTCAGCTTCAGTCCCGATTCGAGCCGCCTTGTGTGCGCAGGAACTGACAACATCATTCGCATCTTCGACGTCGCCTCCGGAAAACTGCAGCTCACTATTGAGCAGCACGCGGATTGGGTGACTGCAGTCGCATTCAGCCCGAATGCTTCGAACATCGTATCAGCCAGCCGTGACAAGACGGTGCGCGTGTTTGACGCCGCCACCGGCGAGCTCGACACAACTTACACCGGACATACCGAAGGAGTCTTTGCCGCGGCATTTGGCATCGATGGCAAACAGGTGCTTAGCGGCGGGCGCGACAAAAAAATTCACGTCTGGGAAATAAAGGATGCAAAGAAAGTCACTGAAGTTGGCCTTGATGCAGAAGTTCAGCGGATTGTTCTCTCAACCAACGGGTTGTTCGTTGCCGCCGAAAATGTGGTGCGTCAATACGGGCCCAAACACGAATCAATCAGAACTTTCAGCGGCCACTCGGATTTGATTTACAGCCTTTCGATTCACGACGGCTCCGGCCAGCTCGCCAGCGGAAGCTACGACGGTGAGGTGCGGATTTGGAATGTTCGCGACGGCAGTCTCGTTCGTAAATTCACTGCGGCGCCGCTGCGCTTGAGCTCAAAGTAGCTATTGCTTCCGATACTGCTGCTTTGCTTCCGGCAGCCATCCTTTTAATTGCTGGATACGCTGCTCTCCACCGGGGTGGGTCTTGAGAAACCACGGCGTGCCGGAGCCCGACTGCCGGTCGAGTTCAGCAAACCGTTCCCAAAATGCGATCGCTGCTTCGGGATCGTACCCGGCGCGTGCCATGTAAAGCAGGCCAATGTGATCGGCCTCCGATTCCTGCAATCGGCTGTGAGGAAGCGCCACACCCAGGTTTGATCCCAATCCGTACACGGTGCCGGCAACGCCAGCCCAGCGCGGATCAGCAGCGGACACTGCCGAGCCAAGAAGCTGGCCACCGGTCTGTAAAAGCATTTGATTGCTCAGACGCTCCGCGCCGTGGCGCTTGGCCGCATGCGCCACCTCGTGCCCGATCACTGTTGCCAGTCCGGCTTCGTCCTTTGTGATCGGTAGAATTCCGGTATAAACGCCGACCTTGCCACCCGGCAGACAAAACGCGTTGGCTTCCTTGCTCTCAAACACGACGAATTCCCATTGCGCATTCGTAAGGCCGGAAACGGCCGCGATACGGCGGCCAACTTTTTGCACCATCGCGTTGGCGCCCGGATCTTTGCTGATTGGGACCTCCTTCTTCATTTCGTTGAAGCTTGTGATGCCCAGTTGCATCTCCTCCGTCGGACTAAGAAGAATCAATTGCTTCCGCCCTGTCTCAGAAACCGTCGTGCAACCCACAAAAACCACGAACAGCAGACCCCAGAAAAACCCCTTGCACCATTTCATGGGCGTATCTGACCACAAGCCGTCACGAGCGACAAGTGGTTGTTTCCCTCTTGGCCTGCGCGCTCCGCTCAACGGGCAGCGCGAAACTCGAGCCAGAAGCGACTGCCTTCGCCGGGAATGGACTCGAGCCCGACTTTGCCCATCATCCGTTCCATTGCCTTTTTTACGACGGCCAGTCCGATGCCAGTGCCCGGGTAAGCCGCCGGTTTGTGAAGGCGCACGAAAAGCTCAAAGATCTTTCCCTGATACGCCGGCGCAATGCCGATTCCGTTGTCAGTGATCGAAAGTCGGACGTGACCTTCACGTCGGCGTGCCTGGATTAGAATGCGGGGAGTTTTCTCTGGCGCGACGAATTTCAGTGCATTGTCCAGGAGATTGATCAACACATGATGAAGGAGCGCGGAATTTCCTAAGACCGTGGGGAGAGCACCTTGAACTTCGACGACCGCATTTCGATCGTGAATCTGAGCACGCAGATCTTCCAGCACCTTCGCCACGGAGCCCTCCAAAGGAACTGGTGCCGCGGTGATTTCGACATGGGTGAGCCGTCCGTAGGTGAGCAGATCGAGGAGGAGCTTGTCCATTCGTTGCGCAGCCTCGTTAATGTGATGTAGATAACTTTTGCCGTTATCATCCAGTTTATTGCCGTACTCCTCCATGACCAGGGCGGAGAAGCCATTGAGCGCGCGCAATGGCCCGCGCAGATCGTGCGCGATGCTGTAGGTGAAGGTCTGCATCGTGTGGAGCAAGTCGTTCAATTCGGCCGTACGCCCCGCCAGTTCCTGGTTGGCGGCCTTGAGCTGTTCATTGGCGAGGTGCAACTGTTCGGAGTGGGAGAGAACTTCGTTCTCCATCGTTGCAACCCGCTGACGCTGCCGGCGCGCTGCCTGGCCGGACTCGTCGTGAGACGCTTTGAGGTGGACGAACTCAGTTACGTCTTCAAGAGAATGAATGATGTATTTGATCTCGCCCCCGGCGCCAGACACGGGCGTGTTCACCGGCTTCCAATACCGCTCCTCGAAATCACCGGCCGGGGAGCGGATGTCGCACTTCTGTACGGCCATCACGTCGGCCACCCGCTCGCGAACGACGCGTTCCAGTGATCTGCGCAAATCAGGCATAGCAAAGGCGCGTGTGCCTTCGGCATTTTCTAAAAAAGCCTCGAAAAGGGGCTTCCCGACAATGTTTTCACGCCGGGTCTCTGTTGCCCGCACGTAATTATCAGATGCGGCCACGATGACAAATCGGGGATCGAGAACGAGATAGAGCGCGGGCGATTTTTCAAAAAAGGCCTGAAAGTCAACGATGTCACCGGGCGCAGAGGCCATAGATTTGCAAAGATAACGTTCAATCCACCATTTTTGCCAGCAAATCCTCACGTTTTTATCCGTGGTCTGCTCCGTTCTGTGACGGCAGTTGCGTCTTGAGGTTGGCATCTGTGAAACACCGGTTTGTCGCTTGTTACGCCGTTGCGGGTTTGGTAAGTACTCTTGAAGGCCATGAGCCCATTAGATCCGGAGGAAGTCCGGCTCGATCCCGCCCTGGCGGCTTTAACGGCGGGATCGCGGGTCGGCGGCGGTCGTTTTACGTTGCTGCGTTTGCTTGGGCAGGGCGGCATGGGTGTGGTGTGGCTGGCCCGCGACGAACATCTCCGCGAAAACGTTGCCCTAAAATTCCTGCCACCAGAGATTCGTCACGATGCCGTCGCTCTGGATGATCTGCGCCGGGAAACCTCGCGCAGCCGTAAACTGAGCCATCCGCATATCGTCCGGATTCACGATCTCTACCGGGTCGAGCAGGAGGCGTTCATCTCGATGGAATACATCGCTGGGCCAAACCTGAGCGAGCTGCGCCTGGAGAAAACGGATCGTGTGCTCAAATGGAGCTATTTAGAGCCATTGGTAAAGCAGTTGTGCGACGCGCTCGAGTACGCGCACAAAGAAAGCATCATTCACCGGGACCTGAAGCCGGCGAACATGATGCTCGACAGCCGCGGGCGGCTTAAGCTCGCTGATTTTGGGATTGCGGCTACGGTGAGCGATTCGGTGAGCCGCGCCTCGATAGGGCGGCACGACATGAGCGGGACGGCCAGCTACATGAGCCCGCAGCAGTTGGAGGGGCAACCACCACAGGTAACTGATGATGTTTACTCGGTCGGTTCAACCATATACGAACTGCTGACGAGCCGGGCGCCTTTTTTTACCGGAGACATCGCCCACCAGGTCCGGACGTTGCCGGCCCAATCGATTGAGAAGCGACTGGAGCAGTTGCGAATCAACAACCAGGTGCCTCTGGCGGTGAGCGCGACGATCATGGCGTGCCTGTCGAAGGAGCCGGAGAAACGCCCGCAGAGCGCGCACGCGGTCGCAGAACATATGGGCCTGAAACGGACGGGGACGTCGGGGACCCGGCCACCGCCGCAAGAGTCATCAACAGAGCGATCGCCCGTGCCTGCGCCACGCGCGGCGCCGGCGGTTGAGCCATCACCGCCGCAGTCGACTCAAGCCGAGGATGCGCCGGACGCTCCCGTGCCCCAGGCTCGGCCAGATCCCGCTCGTGCACCACGTCGGACCAAGCGCGTCCGTAAGCGCCAAACGCGGGTCGCCGCGATCACAGCTTTAGTTGCCGTTGTTTTGCTGGGAGCATTGGGCTGGTGGTGGTGGCAATCTCATCGCAAAGGCGCAACGACAGTTGCGCCAGCGCCCGAATTCGTCTCCCTGTTCAATGGACACGATTTCGCAGGATGGGACGGTGATCCACGTGTGTGGTCGGTGAACGACGACGCGATCACTGCTACGGCCGCAACATCGGAAGAGCATCGCCCAAAGGCGTTGTTTTGGCGCGGCGGCAATGTAGAGGATTTCGAACTTCGCCTTTCTTTCCGCCTGAAGTCTGGCAATTCGGGGGTTTACTACCGAGCCAAACAACTCCTCGCATATGAGGTTGGTGGGTATCAGTTTGAGATTAATGGAAACTCAACAGGAAACTTGATTGAATCCGGCCCGGATCGCACGCGGCGCGAACCGTCGCGTCGTGGATCGGTTACCAGCACGCGGGTGATTGATGGTAGGGACAAGGTGACGGTGGAAAGGCCGATTGATCCAGGTGAGGCCGAAGGAACCAACATATTCCGTTATGGCGTGTGGCACGACGCAGTTATCATCGTGCAGAGCAACCGCGTCCTTCACAAACTGAACGGACGCACGATTGTTGATGCGACAGACTACAACGAGAAGCGCCCACGTACCGGAATGCTGGCACTGGAAATCTACGGGACGACGCCGACAACTGTTCAGTACCGCGACATTCGTTTGAAGCGGCTAACGCCGCAAGATTCCAAACCGGCGAAACAGCCGTGATGAGCGACGCAGGCCGCGCAGGTAGAGATTGTGATTGGGGTGGATTTTTGGGAAGGCAAGGCATAGGTTAACGGTATGCCAGAGAAAACCGCAACGGAAGTTGGCCGTGAGTTGCGTGAGCTGTACCAAAAGGGGACGATGGCGCTCCAACGGCAGAATTTCGAGTACGCGATCGCTATCTTTAACCAGGTGCTTGGACGGGAGCCTGGCTTCTTCGAATGCCGGCAGGCCTTACGCGTCGCGCAATTCAAGGAATCGGGCGGGAAGACGAGTATTTTCAAGAAGATTGTCGGTGGGGCCAGTTCTTCTCCTTTGTTAGCCAAAGCGCAAATGTCGTTACGGAAAAACCCGCTGGAAGCGATTCAAACGGCGGAACAAATCCTTAACAGCGATCCCGCCAATTCCGCTGCGCACAAAATACTGGCCGAAGCGGCGATGGAAGCGGGCTTGCCGCAGACAGCGTGTTTGTCTCTTGAGATTGTCCGCAAGAATGCACCTAAAGATTACGAAGTAGGCATGGCGTATGGGAAAGCACTTGCCGCGGCGGGCCAACCGAGCAAGGCGGAAACGGCTTATACGGAGTTGTTGGAACTTCATCCCACTCGCGGTGAAATTGCCGATGCCTTAAAAGATCTCTCTGCCCGTACGACGCTGAAAGAAGGCGGCTATGACGCGCTGGCCGATGGAAAAGGTTCTTATCGCGACATTCTCAAGAACAAGGACGAAGCCGTCCAACTCGAACAGGAGAAGCGTGAAGTAAAGAGCGATGACGTCGCGCAACGGCTCATTGTCGAGAATGAGCGGCGGCTGCAAAGCGAGCCAAAGAACATGAAATTGGTCCGCACGCTCGCCGAGCTTTATCTGCAAAAGAAGGAGTTCGATAAGGCGCTCGAATATTGCGAACGGATTCGTTCCAGCGAAGGCGGGAATGATCCGTCGCTCGACCGGGTGATTTCGGACATTCGATTGAGGAAATTTGACGAGAGCCTGGCAAAGCTCGATCAGAGCGCGCCCGATCACGCCGAACAATCAGGGCGCATCCAGGCGCAGCGGGACGAGTACCAGATGACGGAGACGAAGTCGCGGGCGGAGCGGTATCCGACCGATCTGCAGATTCGCTTCGATCTCGGAGAGTTGTATTTCAAGGCAGGAAAAATTTCCGAGGCGATCCAGGAATTTCAGAAGGCGCAGAATTATCCGGCCAAACGATTGCAGGCAATGGGTTACCTGGGCCAGTGCTTCGCGCGCCGCGGCATGAACGACCTGGCGGCGCGCACGCTGCAAAATGCCATCAAGGAAAAGCCGATCTTCGACGAAGAGAAGAAGGAGTTGGTTTATCAACTCGGCAGTGTGCTCGAGAAGATGAACAAGCGCGAGGAAATGATCGAGCAGTTCAAGGCGATTTACGAAATCGATATCGGCTACAAGGACGTCGCGGCCAAGGTTGATGCCTACTATGCCGGGCAGTGAGCTACCGATCGCGTTGGAGCAGATAAACCGCAAGAGCTTCCAGCCCCTGTGCCTTACCCCGAAGAGTTTTTAGCGCTTTGAAAGCGCGATCGGTCAGTTGCCGCGCGATCTTGCGCGATTTTTCCATGCCAACAATCGACGGGTAAGTTGCCTTTTGCGCGGCGCTATCTTTGCCGGCGGTTTTGCCCAGTTGCTCGCTGGTCTGGGTGATGTCGAGGATGTCGTCGATGATCTGGAAAGCGAGCCCGACGTTATAACCGAAATCGGTGAGCGCTTTGAGGTGTGCCGCGGTGCAATTGGCGCTCATGCCGCCGAGCCGCACCGAACAGCAGAGCAACGCTGAAGTCTTGCGCTCGTGGATGTAGCGGAGTTCGTCCGCGGTGAGCTTTTTCCCTTCGCCTTCGAGATCGGCGACCTGCCCGGCGATCAGTTGCAGAGAGCCGCTGGCGTGAGTTAGCTCCCGGAAAATCTGTTGATGCGAGTATCGGGAAGTCGCTTTGAAGTGGCCCGCAATTTCAAAGGCCTGTGTCAGCAGAGCATCGCCCGCGAGGATGGCAATCCCTTCTCCGAAAACCTTGTGATTTGTCAGTTTGCCCCGGCGATAATCGTCATTGTCCATCGCGGGCAAATCATCGTGGATCAACGAATAGGTGTGAACGCATTCGACCGCGCAAGCCAGCGGCATCGCTGCGGCATCGCTGCCCCCGCAAGCCTCGGCCGCCGCCAGGCAGAGCGCAGGGCGCATTCGTTTGCCTCCCGCAAAAATCGAATAGCGCATCGCCTTGTGGATTGTTGTGGGCCGGGCTGACTCGGGCGGGAGGAGCCGATCCAGTGCGCGGTTTACCGTGTCAGTGCGGGTTTCGAGATACTCTTTGAGGTCGAACGAATGGCCGTGGCGCGCGCCAGCGCGGGTAGCAGTCTGCGACATGCCATTTTGTAGGGGAAAGCAGAAAATTGACGCAAGCGTGGATTGTGCCTGCGACCTGACCCAAATCCTCAGCAGGCGCTGCCGTTCGGGCGCCGGCTCCTTCATATTGCCAAAAAAGTTCTGGCACTGTTGGCGACGCTTTGGCATTGTTTGCGGTTAACACATGACCAACCGAAACGGTTCAGGAAAGAAGCTTCCCGGATGGGTCCGTTATTTTGTTGCCTCCAACAACCATGGTGGCTGGTTTGTCTTTAAGGAGGGCCTCCAGCGGCCAGTTGGCACGGTCGCGCGCAAAATCAATGCGATCGAAACGGCGAAAGTTCTGGCGCGCGAATCGGCTCCCAGTCAGGTGCTTGTTGAGAAAGCGGACGGAACCTTTCTTGAGCGATACGCCTTTACGCACCACTACGGTCATTGAAATGCGTCTCGCCGTCCTCCTGGTCGTAGTGGTGGTCCTGATTGGATGCGCCAGCCGCGAACCAAGCCCGCCGACGGTTGCGCCCGCGAAATCGCCGACTAACCAATCTCCGGCCACAAATCGAATTGCGGCCGCTCCGACCAGACCAACACCCCCGGGGGCGCAGCAACTTTTCGACGGCAAAACACTTGCCGGCTGGCGCATCAGCGACTTCGCAGGGAAAGGTCCAGTGCGCGTTGAGAACGGCATTCTCATTCTCGAAATGGGCACCATGACCGGCGTGACCTACACAAATCCCACCCCAACGATGAACTATGAAATCAGCCTCGACGCCATGCGCGTTGAAGGGAACGACTTCTTTTGTGGGCTCACGTTTCCCGTCGGTAAGGATCCGTGCAGCCTGATTGTTGGCGGATGGGGCGGCGGCGTTGTTGGACTATCGAGCCTCGATGGGCAGGACGCGGCCAACAATGAAACGACCCAATACTTAAATTTTGAGAAGGGCCGCTGGTATCACATTCGCCTGCGCGTCGTGCCAAACAAGATTGAAGCCTGGATCGATAATGATAAGGTCGTCGATGCTGATACGACCGACCGTAAAATCTCGATTCGAATCGAAGTAGAGGAGTCGCGTCCGCTTGGTATCGCCACGTGGTCTACCACCGCCGCGCTGAGCAACATTCACGTACGCAAATTGTAACGAGGCAGGGCCATCGCTCTGCGCGACCGTTCCTTCGGACGGCGAACTTCACCGAGTCCCTCACTTGCCGTCTGAAGTCAGTGCCAGGACCGCAAAGGAGACTCCGCCAATCACCACGCCAACAATGACCCAGCTGTGACCGCCGAGATTGCGATTGAAGGTCATCGACAGAAATCGGGCAGTGTGGCTTAACATGACGCCGAAGATCAGTCCGAAAAGCGCGCCGACCAGGGAATTTAACAGGACCGCGCCGACGCCTCCTTCAATCGTCGCGCCGCCCATCCCGGAACCTTCGGTGACGAACCCCGAGCAATTGATCTTGTGCCATTTACCAACAACAAACTTCCACATCACCTCAATAAGTGCCATGCCACGGCGCAGCGGGCAAGATCGCTCATATGCCGAACAACCGGTCCCCTGCGTCGCCCAGGCCCGGCACGATATAGCCGCGCTCGTTAAGGTGATCGTCTACCGCCGCGGTAAAGATCGGCAGGTTGGGAAGGAATTTGTGGACGTGGCGAATCCCTTCAGGCGCGGCGACGAGGTTGACGAGGCGAATCCGTTTCGCCTGGCGTTCCGTGAGCAACTCCAGTGCGGCCACCGAACTTCCACCAGTCGCCAGCATCGGATCGATCAGGATGATTTCGCAGTCGCCCAGGTTCTTCGGCAGGCTTTTGTGGTAAACGGTGGCCTTGAGGCTTTCTTCATCGCGTTTCAGCCCAATGAACCCGACTCGAGCGCGCGGAATCAGATCCAGGATCGCATTCAGCATCCCAAGGCCGGCCCGCAGCACCGGCACAAGGATCACTTCGTGGCGCAACTCCTGCGCTTTTGTCCGGGCGAGCGGAGTCGTGACTGTGACACTGCGCGTTTCCAGCGAACGCGTCGCTTCATAGATCATCAGCGCGCTGACTTGCGCGAGACTTCGGCGGAAATCTTCGGGCTCGGTCCGCCCGTCGCGCAACCGGCCCAGATTATACTGCACGAGCGGATGCGTGATGACGGTGACCCGGTCCACGCTTAGTGCAGGTACGTCGGCGACAGAAAATAAAGGTAACCCGGCTTGACTGCCGGGGCAGTCATTCCCAGCTCGACCTTGACCGTCGATTTCTCGGCTTTGCCAAAGATCGAGAAAATGTCGCTGAGGCTGAATTCCTGCTGATATTCGATAAAGTTGGCGTTTGAAATTCCCGCCAGTTTCAAGGCCCGCTCCTTGGCAACATCCCAATTGCCGAGTTCGTCTACAAACCCGAGCTTGTAAGCCTGCTCGCCGGAAAGAATGCGCCCATCGGCATAGTCCTGCCAATCGGAGGCCAGTGTTCGGCCCGGGGAATTCTTGCTCTTGTTCAATGTGCTCGAATACTCGCGGCCGTCCGCGACAATTTTTTTGAACTTCTGAAATGTCTCGTCGATCAGGTCTTGCACCATTTTACGCTCGGCTGGAGGGATCTCGCTTTCCTTGCGCATGCCGCTGAGCATGTCTTTGTAACGGCCGCTCTTATAAACGTCCGGCTGGATGCCAACTTTGTCGAGCAGGCCACGGAAGTTGAACGTGCTCAGGATTACTCCGATGCTTCCCGTGATCGTCATTTCATCCGCCACGATCCAGCGGCAGGGCGCGGCCACGTAATAGCCTCCTGAAGCGGCAACGCTGCTCATCGCCGCAATCACCGGCCTTTTAGTCTCGCTCTGGAATTTCTTGATTGTGTTGTAAATCTCATCCGAAGCGAGCACTTCGCCCCCGGGGGAGTTAATGCGCAGGATGACCGCTTTGGCATCGGTCTTTTTGGCCCTTTCGAATTGATCGCGGATGTACTCCACCATCGTGTAATGACCGCCGCCCATCATGTCGCTCGAGATTATTCCCTCGACAGAAATCACGACGATTTTGTTGTCCGAATGATTGTATTCGATTGCGACTTCCTGGAGCCGCGGACCGGCCGTATGCACCAGCGCGCCACTGCCTGTCAGCACCGATCCGAAAAGGTGGCGCAGGTTTGTCACTAAGCTCACGATTAACAAGACCAACAGGACCAGCGCGACAACTCTCCAGCCATTACTCCGCCGGCGCGGTGGCAATTGGCGCGGCATGATCAACGGCGGCGGTGGCTGTGGCGGCGGAGGAGGACTGGGCTGTGGCGGCGGAAGATTATCATCCATATCGGGCGTCAAAGTAGCCCGCGGGTGCCGAAGCCGCAATACCCAGCAATCACTTGCCTCGCGAGAAGCTTTTTGCAACATCAGTGCATGACACTTCGGAGGGCGCTGCTTATCGGGACTGCCGGATTTACGGTTGCCAGCCTGCTGGTATTTGGCTTTTGGGCGTTCGCCGGCCGCGCAATATATCGCAGCCTGGGAGAAGGGGGCTTCTACGCGATCTGTGCAATTCTCTTTGTGGCGATCGGGTCGTTGTTGTTGCGCTCGCTCACGACACTGTCGCTGGGCCGTTTCGCGCTTTTGTTTACAGGAGCATTCGCCGCCTATGCCATTAGCTGGTGCGCGGCCTGGTTCCTTGTCAGAGGCGGGGCTGGCGAATGGGTTGGATCGTTTGCCGGTTGCCTGGCGTTTTCTCTGGTTGTCACCGCCGTGTTTTCAAGCTGGCGATTACTTCCGCTGATGATCGCCGTCCTGTTCGTGGGAAATGCGGCCGGCTATTTTGTGGGCTCTTACGCCTACGACGTTTTGAGACGTGAATACTCGCTGTTTTCGAAACTTGCGTGGGGGTTGCTCTACGGTCTCGGCACGGGTGCGGGGATTGGATATGCCTTTCACACTGCCGAGGCAAAGCGGGGGTCTGTGAAGCCGTCGTCACCAACGGCTTAGAACCCATGTGGCGAGCGGTGTTCGCTACTTTTTATAATTCGGAGGCTGTCCGACCCACCATTTCACAATCTGACCGGAACCTTTGTTGTCGTCGATTTTGACCCGCAGGTCATCTTCGGGACGGCCGGTTCGGAAGATGAGTTCGGTGTGCCGAAGCTTGTGGTCCTTGCAAAATTGGACCGCGTCGGCAAATCCCTGGAACGCTGCCGCCTCGTCGATACTGGCGGTTTCCTTCCCATCGGATTTGAAGAACATCTCCGTGTCGCAGCTTCGTAGTGCACGCTTCATGCTGCGCGCTACTGCATACGCCGTGCCGCGACTTCTCCCCGATGCGCGTTGACTTACTCTGCCCTTTACGCAGTCACCCCTGTCTCATTCGAAGGCATTTGCCGTCAGCGCGACACCGCAGGAACAATGGCTGGAGGCGACCGCTCACTGAAAATATCGTCGCCGTGGCAGAACAACACGATCATCAGCACGACCGTCAGATAAACTGCCGCCACGATCCATGGCCAGGGCGGACGAACGTCGGACAAGGGAAATGAACTTACTTTCTTCATCGGCGTCTGTCTCCACCAACAATGACACCGCGAGGAAGACGATTAGTATTCGATCAGAGATCAGATTATGAGCGAATGATCAATCCACGAGGAACGAGACATCGGGCGATTCGAGACGAAGGGCGTCCGTTACATCGGTGACGTTCACCTTGACGACAAATGTGTGAGTGCCCGCAGGAAGATCGACACTTAAATCGGAATCGCCGCCAACGGGCTTGCCGTCGAGCCAGGCTTTCGGTGAGCCGACGCCCGTAAGCTTGAGCTTTACGGGACCGCTCTTCGCGGTCTGAAAGCGCGCGGCTGCAAATAGCGGCAGGCGCTTTTCGCCTTGTTCGCTCTTGAGTTCTTCCTTTGGTAATGCTCCGTTGACGGTCGTGTAGACGACGTCCCATGTGCGCAGATCGCTTTTGAGAATTTCCGGGTCGTTCGTGCCGTTGCTGGTGTTGTTGACACGCCAAACACGGGCGACGCTGCCTTTCGAGGCGTCAAACGGACCCGGTTTGCCGAGTTCGATCAAAAAGCGGAACAGGTCGAGGCGTTCGGCAGGCGCCAGAATATCGACCAGGCCTGACGGCATCAGCGAGCCGCCAATGTGGCGCGATTCGATGGTTTTCTTCGGCACAGAGACCTCCTTGTTTGCCGCGTCGCGTAAAATGAGTTCTTCATTCGTCTCGCGTACGAGAATGCCGCTCAGGTCCTGTCCATCTTTTGTGGCGACCTGGATTGAGTTAAATCCTTCCTTCACTTTTTTGTTCGGCAGGAGGACCGATTCGACCACGTAGTCAGTCACAGTGCTCGCGCCGAGACTCGTCATGTCAGGACCCACTTTACCGCCCGCGCCGCCAATCGCGTGACAGGTGATGCAGCCGAGTTCCTTTCGGCGATAAATCTTTTCGCCGCGCACAGGGTCGCCCCTGGTAACGACGTAGGCGATCTGGTGGATCTCTTCGTCCGTGATGTTGATATCGGAAGTCAAACCCCCGGCACGATTCAGCGCCAGGACGAGGTCGGGCTCGTTACGGCCGCCTTCGCGCGCGACGCGAACTCCGGCGCGCGCAACGGTCTCCGGCAGACTTGCTTTGGCGAGTCCGTGGGTGAGGGCGGCCGGCGCGTTCTTTACATTGAGCACCGCGCGCCAGAGCGCCAATGCCTGGTCTTCATTGCTGGTATCACCGAGCACCGCGACGATTTGCGGCATCGAGCCGTTGAGATCGCTGGCGCCGAGCGCGATCGCCGCCTGTTGTCGCACTTCCAGCGTGTTCTCTTTTGCGGCGAGTTTGCGCAAGCCTTCGACAGCGTCCTTGCCGCCGATCTCGCGCAACCCCTCAAACGCGGCGGAGCGCACGGCCCTGGATGCAGAATTATCTCCGGCGACTTTCAACAGCGTCGGGGTCGCCGCTTTTAATTTCCAAACTCCTGCCAGTTTGATCGCGTTCGCCCGGATTTTTTCATTTTGATTCTGCGCCAACGGCAGGATGCCGGCGAGGTCGCCATCCGGTCGGGCGTTGCGCACACGCGCGGCTTCGGTCAGCGCGGCGAGCGCGCGAGCGGTTGCGTCGGGCACGAAACCGTCAGACAACACCTGGTCGAACAGTTGGCGAAGTTGCTTTATCCCCCCGGCCTGCCCGATCAGTTCGATGGACGCGCCCGCGCCATCGCGCGGAATCGTCGCAATCACTTTGGCGAGCGCTTTCGTGGCCAGGTCCGGTTCAATCGCTTTGAGGCCAAACTCAAGTTGCTTCTGCCTGCCTTCAGTTTTCCATTCACCGGATTCGATCGCTTCAACCCACGGCTTCGCCAGGTCGTTAATACTCAGCCACAGCGCGTAATCGAGGTGCGTATCGATTGGCATATCGACAGCGGAGAGAACGAGTTCGGCAGCGCGGGCACCTGGGATACGGCTCAAGGCGCGTGCGGCTTCGATGCGAACCCGCGGGTGAACGTCCTTAATGCGAAGAGCCAGTTGATCGAGCGGCTTTCCCACTCGCTTATTCCAGAAGCCGAGCACGCGGGTGGCAGCGGCGCGAATGTGCGGATCATCGCTGATGAGCAGTTCGCCGAGAAGCGGCTCGTTCGGCACATCAACGGCCTGATGCATCCAGAGCGCCTCCAGTCGGGCAGCTCCAGCTTTTCGCTGCGCAGTCCATGTTTTCAGGTCGGCCAGAATGTTTGTGCCACGCTCGGTAAGCACGCGTCGGGCGTGGCCCTGGGCATAGCCGTTCGGAGACAGGAGCTCGTCCAACAATTCAGCATTTTTCGCTTCGAGGAACTTCGGCGCTTCAAGCGTGGGCCGGCCTTTGCTGGCGACGCGCCAGATGCGCCCATGCACGCGATCGCGGCGCGGGTCACGGAAATCCACTTCGCCGTGTTGAATGATCGGGTTCGACCAATCCGCGATGTAGAGCGCGCCGTCAGGCCCGAGCTTCACATCGATGGGGCGGAAAGTCGTGTTCGTTGTGCGAATGAAGAGCGGCATTTCTTTCGTCACGTAAGCCGAACCTTGTTCCTCAATGGAAAAGCGCACCACGCGATTGGCGCGAAAGTCGCACGTGATCATATTACCCTGCCAATCGTCCGGAAAATGTTTCGAGTAGAGCACTTCGAGACTGCAAAATTTGGGATAACTCCCCGGGCTCACGCTGCCGAGAATTCGCCGCGCCCCGGAATACGTGACATACATCGCGCCGGGCACGACGTAGTTGATTCCTCCGCTGCCCGCGCCGTCAGTGGCAAAAGACTGTCCCCATTTGTCGTAGTGATGACCCCAGCCGTTAACCAACCCTTTCATGAAAACCTCCAACTCCATGGTGGGCTGACGCAAATTGAGGATACCGCCACTGTTGAGCCGTACGACTCCGTGCGGCGTTTCGATGTGACTGTGGATATAGATCGATTGATTCATGTAGAGCTGGCCGTCGAATCCCCAGCGCAGCGTGTGCAGCGTGTGATGCGTATCTTCCGTGCCGAAGCCGGAGAGCACGATGCGGCGTTGATCCGCCATGCCGTCGCCATCGGTATCTTTAAAATGGAGCAACTCTGTGCTCTGGCCGACGTAAACTCCGCCATCGCCGGGTTCCACTGTGCTCGGGATCAACAAACCGTCGGCGAACACGGTCGTTTTGTCGGCTTTGTGGTCGCCGTTGGTGTCCTCAAGGATGAGGATTTTGTCGTCGGCATCCTGGCCGGGCGCGATTTGGGGATAAACCGACGAACTCGCCACCCACAAGCGTCCCTGCGGATCGAAATTGATCTGGATCGGCTTGGCGAGTTGCGGATTTTCGGCCCACAAAGTGATCTCAATGCCTGGGTCGGTTTGGAACACCGGTTCCGGCTGCGGACGAAACGGCGTTTGCGGATGCTCCGTCACCGCCGCCGGCGCCGTTTTCGCTTTTTTCGGCGGCGCGTTGGTTGATTTGGTTTGGTCTTCGCAATAGACCCACTCAAACTTGTGTTTGCTCGGCCGGCGCAGGATCGCGATCTTCTGCTCCTCCCTTTCGATCAGCGGATCAAAGTCGGGAATCTCTTTCGCGTTTTGTCCCTGCTCGTGTTTGCGGAACAAAAACAGATAGGTGTTGTTCTGCGGTCGCCAGCGATGGAAGAACAGTTCGTTCTTCTTGATGATCGTTTGGCGCAGCAACTCAGCCTGGTCGAATTGCGGACCTTCGGTGATTGCCATACCGAATCCAGCCAGGTTGCGGTCGGTCAATATGCGGATGACCTTGCCGTCGATTTTCCAATCGAATTTCCCCGGCGCAAGGCCGATGATCTGCACACGATTTTCCGGCGTGGCGAGGATTTTGGGTTTTTCGTTGTCGAGCCACGGCGGCGGTTCAAGCTGCTGGTTGATCGTGGTGAACGCGACGTAATTGGTGTCCTTTTTGACTTCGAGCACTTGCACGCCGTAGGTGCCTTCGCGAATCCCGCCGCTGCGCACAATACCCAGACGCCAGGTGTGCGATTCCCAACCCAATCCCTGGGCCAGGGCCTCTGCGGCGCGCCGGTAACCGTACGCCGTCAGGTGAATGCCATTATCGGTCAGCGGTTCGATCGGCGGTGGATACCTGCTGTTGTCGAGGAGCGTCAAAAGATTCACGAAATACGATTTGCGCTCGTTTGCGATTTCCTCCAACGCCTTTGTGTAAGCCCCGAGCTGTTCATTGTGTTTTGTCGGGTCGGGCAGCGGGGGCGGAAGCTTCTCGTGCTTGATCGGGCTGACGATCACGAACCGCCCTTGTTCGTGCCCCCGCTCTTCTCGATGGCGTCCATCAGCCGATTTATTTCGGACTTGAATCGTGGCAATCCTTCCGCGCCGTCGAACGACGAGGCCATGCCATAGAACAGGAATGCGACCGTGGGCTTATAGGCCTCAAGCTGTTCAGTGATCCGATCGAAGCCTTTCTCCGGGGGATCGAAGCCGGCCCGCGAAACACCCACGGGCGTGTCCGCGCTCCACCCGAGATTCCGAAACGAGATGTTCCGGTCGGGATAATGTGTCGTGAGGATATACTCGACGTAGCCGTAGGATTGCTCGCGTTCGATAAACGTATCGCCAATGAGCACGACGCGGTCGCCATCCCGCAGCTCGAAAGTGTTCGTTGCCTGGCCGGCGGCGGAAAGGGAAGCGGCGGCAAGGATGGCGTGGAGCAAAGTTCGCAGTTGCTGCATAATGAAAGTGCGATTAGTAGAGCGAATTCGCTCCCATACTGCAAGTACGCGAGGCGAGCGTTTAATCCGCAAGAGACAGTGCAGCGCGAAATGGTTGATAGACGGGGTTACTCTGGGTCAGTGCAGGCTCCCCGCACTCGGCGTAACCTCGCCCGCTTACCGTTCGGCCATCGCAGGCGTATGCGCCACAAAACTTTCCGCGTCATCTGTGCTGCCGCTGCCTTTGTATTTCGCAATCTGCGGATATGGGAACAAGGGGCGAGCGCCAATGACTTTTCCCTTCGAATCGCGCCGCTCGGCCATGAGCTTGTCAGGTGCCTTGCCTTCTTCCACCCAACGCACGATTGCCTCCATTGTCCCGGTCGGCGTTGGTCCTGCGCCGCGGAAGCCATGATCGACGCCTGGTATCAGGAACAACCGCGCAAACTGCGCCGTCTTCTCCGGCCCGCCCACCCGTTGCTGCACCCGTTTATAATAATCCACGGTGCCTTCAGCCGGGATGAGTTGGTCCGCCAGTCCGTGATAGATGATCACCTTCCCGCCGTGGTCGCGGAAGCGCGTGAGGTCTGGATCATCCGTGCCAATCACCGTTCCGTATTGTTCCACCGATTGCCTCCAGAGCAGCTCGAATCCCGCCGGAGTTAATGTCGTGTAGTCCCACTTCGGGTCCTGGAGCAGGAAATATTGGAACCACTCCAACGGAATGCCGAACGGCTTTCCTTTCAGCGGCGAACTGCCGGTGCCGGCGAGCGCAAACAGATCGGCGCCGCGCGCCATGCCGTGCCAAAGAAAACTTCCGTCCTGCCCGCGCGGACCTTCCCAAATCCTGCGGACCACATCCGCGTCCGCTTCGGTAAACGTGTCATCGCCGACCTTCGTACCGACCAGCGCTTTCGGGTCCCACGCGCAACGTAACGGATCGTCGATCACGCCATCCTTTACTCCGTCCGAGTCGTCGCAAGCCGCCACAGCCGCTGCCGTCGCCGCTTCGAGTTTCGCTTTCGAGACAAAATTTTTCGCGTCCACCATTACCACCTGCGGCCACAGAATCGCGGGAATGAACCGCTGCCAGTTAATCGCCGGACAACCTGACAGGATGCCGTCGTAATCATCCGGATAACGTTGCGCCTCCATTAATCCCTGGCGTCCGCCGGTCGAGCCTCCGACGAAATACGAATAACGCGGCGCTTTGCCGTAGAACGCCTTCGTGAGCGCTTTGCCCACGACCGTCATATCGTGAATACCCAGGTGCGCGTTGTCGCGGATTGACTGCCAGTTCAGCCGTCCGTTTTCATCCAGTGCGAATTTGCCGCTGCCACCTTCATGCCCGGTGTCGGTCGCGCCCGCGGCGTAGCCCCGCATCACCGGGCCCCGCAAACTGCCGGCGCTGCCTCCCAAAAAACCACCGCCCCCATTCCCTTGAAACCTTCCGTTCCAATTCGTGACGGGCAGCCCGACCCAGACTTTCACCCGATCACCCGACGGCGGATGCGTCACGATCGCCGTGACCTGGCACCAGCCATTCGAATCTGTCTTCGCGGACTCAATCGTCGTGTTGGAAATCGAGACCTTCGCCAGGTCCTCACACGGGCATGTCGGCGCGATGCCAGGATAGATCGGTTTCGGTGGAGCGTCCGCGGCTCGCGTGAAAGCGATCGCGGCAAAAAGGGTGAAGACGACGATGGCGAGTTTCAGAGGTCGCGCGTTCATGGCCGAATCATGCGAAGAATCACGAAAATAAAAAGAATCTTCTATCGTAGCACCAGGTCACCCAAACTGGATACCGCAATTGACCCTTTTGCGTGACACCATACTATCCGCCCAGTATGCATCCACAGCCCCTGATTTGCGCCCGAGACGTTGAGGCGAGCAGTCGCTGGTATCAACGTCTCCTTGGCTGTCAGAGTGCTCATGGCGGCCCTCACTATGAGCGGCTCGTTTCGCATGGCCGGCTGATTCTTCAATTGCACGCCTGGGAGAAAGAGGATCATCACGGCCGGATCGGCGATCCGAAGCTCCCGCCGGGAAACGGCGTGCTCCTCTGGTTTGAAGTTGCTGACTTCGACGCCGCTGTTGCCCGCGCTACGGAACTACAGGCGAAGATCGCGCTGCCGCGCCATCGCAATCCACCCGATCACGACGGTGGTCCCAACCATTGGGAAATCTGGCTGCGCGATCCCGACGGCTACACGGTCGTCCTCGCCAGCCCGGATGGCACCGCTGACGGAAAATGGCGCCCCGATGATTCATGAGCATCGAGATTATCGGCATCGATCACATCTACATCGCAGTCCCAGATATCGCTCGATCCGAGCGATTTTACGATCGTGTTATGGACATTCTCGGTTTCCGCAAGAATACGTTCACCAACGAAGGAGACCATCATATTCAATACTACAATCGCCACTTCGGCTTTGTCCTTCGCCCGGCTCGTGGCGCCATGCCTGCCCACGATCCCTTGAGTCCCGGTCTGCACCACTTCTGTTTTCGCGTCGAGGACGCCGCCACTGTGGACGCCATCGCCCGGCGCTTCGCGGAGATTGGAGTGAACTGTTCCTCTCCTCAACTTTACCCCGAATACGCTCCTGACTATTACGCTCTTTTCTTTTCAGACCCGGATGGTATTCGTCTTGAGATCACGAATTACCGACAGGAGCGCCGAAAGCGCTTTGAGGATTGGGAGCACGCATGACGTGTCAGGCCTACGTTGGTCAGGTGTTTGGCTCCACCTCTGTCTCCGTTACTATGTTAAGCGACATTCAACAACTATCCCATATGAAACCAATCCGAGTTGCAATCGCTACCGCGCTGACCGCGCTGATCATCCCCTTCGTTTGGGCGGCAGAGAATGATGCCGTTAGAAAAGACATGGCGCTCTTGCAGGGCGAGTGGTCCATGGTCTCCGGTTCCGCAGACGGGCGGTCAATGCCCGAAGAGACGCGCAAACAGATGAAGCGGGTCTGCAAGGGAGACGAGGCCACCACCACGATGGGAGGCCAGATGTTCATGAAAGCGAAGATCACCATTGACCCGTCGAAAAAGCCCAAAACCATTGACTACGACATGACCGACGGCTTCACCAAAGGCCAGAAGCAGCTTGGGATCTACGAAGTGACTGAAGACACCTTTAAGTCATGCTTCGCCAAACCGGGTGCCGAGCGGCCCACTGACTTCACCAGCAAGCCGGGCGACGGTCGCACGTCGTCAATTTGGAAGCGCGAGAAACCAGCGACACCTTCGGAGCCCAAGCCAAATCGATGAGGATCACCGCGGGCCAGACGAAACACTTGGACTCCTTCCGTGCGCGATTACCGCATTGACACCTTCACTCAAAGGTTCAGGATTCATTACAATCAACAAATGGAGACCGAAGGGAGTCGGTGCCATAATCCCTTAGCTGAGGAAACGAAAGAGAATTCAATGAGAACAAATTCTGCCGCGCTCGCAATTCTGCTCGTGGCGCTATTCCTGTGGGCGCGGCCCGCTTCCAGCCAGATTCGCGTCCTGGACCAAAACGAAATCTACGCCCTTCTTGACCACCTTCATGAAATCGATTTCCAAAAGCTGCCCTCCAAAGGAATGGGCCCCGGTACCTACGGTGGTCTGGCTTTGCCCACCCCTCTGAAGCTCCATGATCTGACGTTCACCGACTTTTTCGGTTTGGAACTCATATTTCAGCCCACTTCCGAGCCCGACTCGGACAGCCCGCTTGACGGCAACTTCGATTTGCTGCTCAGTCCAGGCGCCGCCATTTTATTCGGCGGCGTCCACCGAGTCGTCATTCTCGACATCCGGGATAACGACCGCGTTCTCGACACCGGCGGTATTCACCGTCCTTACAATGTCGTTTTTACCGACAAACGCGGGAACCAGGCCAGACTCGACTCAGATTCAGAACTCGTACCGTCCGGAGCCACCCTCATCGGCGTTTCCGCGCCTGACGGTATCCAGAAAGCTTCGATCGAAAACGTCGACGTCTCGGGCGGCCCTCTGGCGGTCACTCGCCTCTTATTCTCCGGAGGGCATTAGGGCCGTGACCCAATCCCGCTCGAATTGAGTGTTACCGATGTCCTGACCGCACCCCGCACTTTATTCGTTCCCATTGATTACTGTCCACTGATTGACCGTTCAACGCTTTCTTGCTTCTCGATTCCGGGTTCCAGATGCTGCGCCGGGCATGACCTCCCCCGTTTCACCATCGGATTCGCTGGATGCGGGCGCGGCGCGTCCTCGCTTGGAATCGGTCGATCTGCTCCGAGGGTTGATCATGGTGTTGATGGCCCTCGATCATACACGCGATTTTTTTACCAACGCCAATTTTGATCCGCTGGATTTGACCCGCACCAACGCCGCGCTGTTTATGACGCGCTGGATCACCCACTTCTGCGCGCCCGTGTTCACCTTCCTGGCCGGCACCGGCGCGTTTCTTGCCACGACTCGCGGAAAAACCAAAACTCAATTGTCGTGGTTTCTTTTGACGCGCGGCTTGTGGCTGGCATTTCTGGAAGTGACCTGGGTGCGGTGCCTCGGCTGGGAGTTCAATTTCGATTTCCATTCCATCGGCGTGGGTACGCTCTGGTCGATCGGTTGGTCGATGGTCGTGCTCTCGGCTCTGGTGTTCCTGCCGACCTGGGCGGTCACTCTCTTTGGCGTGGCCATGATCGCCACTCACAATGCGTTTGACTGGGTGAAGCCGGAAAGTCTCGGCCCATTCGGTTGGCTCTGGACGATCTTGCACGTCAGCCAATCGTTCCAGCCCGCGCCAGGGTTTCGCTTTGCGGTCGGCTACCCGTTGATCCCGTGGATAGGTGTTGTGGCTGCGGGTTACGGGTTCGGCGAACTGCTCCTGCTGGAACCAACCGAGCGTCGCAAATGGATTTTCCGGCTGGGCATCGTGATCACGTTACTTTTCGTGTTCCTTCGATTCACCAACCTTTACGGCAACTCGATTTACGGAAGTTCGCGGCACTGGTCGGTGCAAAAGAATTTTCTCTACACCATTTTTTCATTCATCGATTGCCACAAATACCCGCCCTCACTGCTCTTTCTCTTGATGACCCTCGGCCCGGCTTTGGTCGTGCTGTCGTTTTTAGATCGTGGGACGTCGCGGTTGCTCCGGCCGTTTTTGGTCTTTGGCCGGGTGCCATTGTTTTATTATTTGCTCCATTTGCCCTTGATCCACGCTCTCGCGGTGCTCGTGGCGTACGCGCGCTTCGGCCATGCTAAATGGCTCTTCGTCAGCCCGTTCAATCCGGTTACCCCGCCCCCGGATAACGGATTTGGGTTGCCAATAGTCTATCTGGTTTGGATCGCTGTGGTGCTGTTGCTCTATCCGGTGTGCCGATGGTTCGCCGAAGTGAAGCGCCGCCGCCGCGACCCCTGGCTCAGTTATTTGTAAAGCGGGCGAACGGCCTTCGCCGTTGTGCCAGATGCATCGCATCAGCGTTGTTTATCGCCGAAGAAGCTTTCAAACCGCCTGGCCAACTGCTCGCGCGTCGCCGTCCCGCGATAAACCAGAAGGTGATAGCGGAAGAGTTGGGATTGATTGGCGGCCAGCGTCCAGTCAGCGAGCGCCGAAACGTTCGGGTTAATCAGTCCCTGCTCGTCGGCCCGCCAGCCGGGAGGATGATTCGGATTGCCGGGATGATCGAAGATGGCGATGCCGAATATCTCGTTCCCAAACGGGCGCTCGACGTTGCACCACGCGGCGCGCTGTTGTTCGCACTGCCGGTCGCGTGATCCATTTGCGTTCAGATGGGTCTGGCGTGGATTGGCTTTGTCCCAGGGCATCCGTACGGCCAGCCCGCCGACAAAAAATTTGCCGAAGCGCACCTCGCGTTTGGCTCGCAGCAAAAGATCGAAATCGATCACATACGCGTCGGACGACTCGGGCGCGTGAATCGTGATCCTGTTTTCCTCTTCCAGCACTACGTTGCCCTCCGGCGCTACCAGTTCCGCCAGCACGCGCCAGGACACACGATCCGATGCCTCTTTCAAATCCAACAACCGGACGAACCGTTGCTTGCCCTCGTCTTCCTTCCAGTAGTTGAACCCGTTCACGCGATGAAAGCCGGTGAAAATACCGTGTTGCCACGGGTGATCCGCCGGTCGGTCCTCAGTCAGCACCACCTTGCCCGATGGGTCGCGCACGGGATGAAGATACGGACGCGAGTTTGTTCCCATGGCAAATGTGGCAAGCTCAATCCAATCAGCGTCTCCTGAAAGCTTTGCGCGAACGATGAGCTTCCCTCCGCTCGATTCAACTTTGATTCGGCCTGGTGTCTGGATTTCCGGGGCACCCTGGATGTCGGTCGCGATCCACACCGGAAACGCCAGCAAAACGTTGCACCACGTCCTGACCAATCGATGCATGCTACCAAACCTATCGGGACAGCCGGTCGATTCACAGTCAATTCCCGAACAACTCGGAGCGCGGTCGATTTGCGGCGACATCCTGATTTAGGGCGAAGTCTCCGGGTGAAAAATGCCGCTAAACTCGCTCCATCCGACTCATCACGATGCCCAGTTTCCGCCAGCGCTTCAGAAACAGCTCGTGCGAATAGGCCACCTTGCCGCGATTTGAATCTGCCACAATCACGTGCCTCGGCGTGATATCCAGTATCACGACGTAATGGTCCTCCACGATCGTATACTTGATCACCGCCAGGATCGGCGCGCCTTTGGGCAGATCAGAAAGCCGCTCGAAATACCGCAATTCGCACTTCAACGCGTTGGTGAAATACAGCGACCTCAATCCTTCGCAGAGCATGTCCGGCGGCGTGCCAATCGCGCTGCTCGCGTGCGATGCGATCGCGATCTTTCCCTCCTCGCCGCGAATTCCGAGCAACCGCAGCGCCGTCACTGCCGCCGCAGGTCCGCAGGTATAGTCGGTGCTTTGCAGGCAAACGCCGTACCTGTCGAATCGTGTCGGCATCGAATTCAGATACCCGCGGTTTGTCGCGCACGCGGCAAACGGCCAGATCGCGTAAAGGCCCACCAAAAGGCAAAGAAAAATTGTGCCGTAAAATTGCACGCGCCTGCTGCGCGTTGAATGAAACAGCGGCACGAGCATGATCACCGGGACGACGGCAACGAGCGCAAACTTCGTCCGCCCCGCCGCAATCCACGAAACCGGTGGGACCAGCGACAACGCGCTGTAACTGCGTCCGAGCCACATCATTATGAGAATGGCCCCGGAAAGCGCGTAGGTCGCGGTCCAATACGGGCGCGGCATATCACTCAACCGGCGCGCGACGAGCGCGGCAGCGGCAGCGAGCGCGATCACGCCGACCGTTTCAATCCATGGATTCACAAATGGAGTTGACCCAAAAGTATCATCGGTTTTGCGAGGTCTATTCTTGAGAAACCACCCGGTGAACAACTCGATCCGCAGCATGGTTCGATGACAAATCTTCACACTTTCTGCGTGGCCTTAACGCGTTCAGCCGTAACTCCTCGGCATTTCCGTGCTGCTTTTTGTGCGGCATCGGCAATGCTGGAGACAATTGGCATATGGCAAACGTCGCAAATGTTGACGTTCCGGTGACTTCGCCGCAGGCCGAGAACGGGGCGGCATCGGCGCGCAGTCGCTGCGAACCCCTCAGCCTTTCGGCGAAGGTGAAATTTGGATTGTGCGCGGTGATTTCCTTTCACCTCGCATACGAATTCGCCGTCTGCGCACCGTTAATCCTTCTATTCCTGTTTTGTATGTTCCGCCTGGCGCACACGGCGACGCGGCGGGAGGCGATGTATTTGGGATGGATTCTCGGCCTCCTGATTTACGGCCCTCAACTCGCCTTCTTCTGGACGATTTTCGGCTTCGGCGCGATCGGGTTGTGGCTTGTTCTGGCCTGCTGGCTTTGCGTGTACTTGATGTTGCAGCGATTCGTGCTGTTCAAATTGCCTTCCCCGTGGGCCGCGCTCTCCGCGCCACTCCTTTGGACCGGACTCGAGTACTTTCGCAGCGAATTATACCCTCTGCGATTCTCATGGCTCAACGTCGGCTATGTCTTCGCTCCATTTCCAGAAGCGGCATTGCTCGGTGTATTCGGAATGTATGGCGTCGGGTTCGTCCTCATGCTTGTCGCTGCTCAATTCGCTTCTCGCAGGCGAATTCTCTGGGGAGCTTCGCTCTGCGCGCTCGTCCTGGTCGGCCACCTGTTCAATGCCGTA
>Ga0193697_1000065_pt1 | contig 39491 bp, 28 predicted proteins | sample L3m2metaG_FD_145073 | JGI IMG/M metagenome (GOLD analysis project Ga0193697, IMG submission 145073) | Soil microbial communities from a riparian zone of the East river system, Colorado, United States - L3m2 | ecosystem: Environmental > Terrestrial > Soil > Riparian zone | place: USA: East River...
TTTGGTAATCTGCCGGCGGAACTTCTTCAACACGAAGTCGAGACGGTCGTGCTCGGTCAGCGTGACTTCCATGAAGCCCCTTTTGCCGAGGAGAGTGCCGATCCAGAAACGACAAAGGACCCGAGGCGGCAGCCCAGGTCCTGTGACAGTCTCTGGTGTTCAGCGCACGGCACCATTGCCGTGGCCCTTTCGCTCGCCCCAAAACTGATAGGGGGTACCGGAAATGTCAACCGTCGCAGGCACGCCACATTATGACGCCTGGGGCGCCGGGCGGAACGCCGCGCGCGCGCTGCGGTAGACCTGAGATTCCGTTATCATCGGCACACCACTCGCGGAGACCGCCTATGCCCTGTCGTGTCTGGCCCGTCATCGCGTTCCTCGCCCTCGCTGTGACCCCCCTGGCCGGCGCGTCGGCCCAAACCGACTCCACCCGACGTCCCGACAGCCTCTCCTCCGGTGGTCTGCTGCGCGGGCCCGCCCTGCGGCGGCTCGCCATCGATGACCCCCGTCTGGCGTTCACGCTGATTCCCGGCGTCCTGGCGCGATCCGGAGACGTCGGTATTTCGACGGCCCCCGACCCATCCATCCGGGGTGGGGTCCCCGGGCACGCGAGCGTCTACATCGACGGCGCGCCGGCGCGATTCCAAACCCTGGGGACGGCCGGGCTCGGCATTGCGGCGAACGCGATCGACGAGGCGTGGCTCACGACCGGCGTCGCCCCGGCGGTCCTTGCCGATGCCGCGGGTGGCGTCGTCAGCTACGTCACGCGCACCGGCGGGGATCACGTCGCGGGCCACGTCCTTTGGGAAGGGGACGGCGTATTCGGTAACGGCGTGAGCGTCGGCTACGGCCGGATTGACGCGACGGTCGGCGGGCCGCTCCGGATCGCACCGAACCTGTCATTCTTCTTGTCCTTTGCGACGCAGGGTCAGTCTTCCCGCTACCGCAGCGCCGCGGCGGCATCAGCTCCGAGTTACGCGCCCTTCGGCGTCGATACCGTTGTCGATTTCGCAAGCGGTCCGTCGACCCAGTCGGTGACGATCCCAAGGTTCGTTCAATACAGCGGCTCGTGCTCACCGGCCAGCAACGCGGGGATCGAATGCCAGGGGCTGAGCCGCCCAATGGATTGGGCCATGTTGTCGCGCAGTCAGGCGAAGTTGCGGCACACCTACGGTGTCGAGGGCGCGTCGGCCGTTTCCGTCACGTGGGTCGGCGGCGAATTCGAGCAGCGCTCGTTTCCCGGCCAACTCATCATGAATCCGTCGCTGTATGGCGCCGGGCGGGCGCGCTCGGAGATCGCGGTGGTGAATTGGCGCCACCAGCTCCGCGGGCCCCTGGCCTTCGAGATGAACCTGTCGTACGGCCGGGACGATCAGATCAACGGCCCGCTCACGGCCGCCTCGGAGGCGGGGACGCGCCAGCCCTGTATCAAGCTTGACAACGTCCCGCCGTGCGCCACGCTGCAATTCCGCGGTCCCGATGTCGTCCCTTTGCCCGTCGGCGATCGCCTGGTGCGGAATATCCGGACGAACTCCGGCCTGCGCGTGCCCTACCTGAATCGCGCGGATCTCGCGAACCGGCAGCCGTACCGCCTCAATCCGTTCGGCGCGCTGACCGCGTGGCCCTCCGAGGGCGTGAACGCCGTCGTGACGTTGGTGAGCGAGCGCCGGGTGCAGGGCCGCTGGGGGCTCGAGTGGCGCCCCACATTGCGGCAGCGCGTGACCTTCGGGATCGATGGGGAGAGCACCACGCTTTCCTTCTATCAGGCCGCCATGACCACCGAGTTCAATCTCGACGCCTTCGCCAACCGGCCGACACGCGTCGGGGTCTTCGCGGGGGACAGGCTGGAGTTGGGCTCCAAGGCCGTGCTCGACGTCGGCGTGCGCTATGACCGCATCACGCCGGGCGGCGAATTCCCGACGACGCCCGGACGGATCTATACGAATCCCGCGTGGTTCCCGGCGTCGGACACGAGTGACGCCCTGTACGCGAGCAGCGTCGCGCGCGTCTTCACGAAAACGACGACCCACACCGCGCTGTCGCCGCGGATCCGCTTCGGGTACGCATTCTCGCCGGCGACCAGCATTCATGTCGGCTTTGGCCGTTACGTCGAGCCGCCATCGTGGGCAGCGTATTTCCAGCGGTCCAACGCCGATCTCGACTTCACGAACACGAGCTCGCTGTTCGGCCGCGACGTGAAGTTCGCAACCGCCTCGCTGTTCGACGTCGGTGTGCGATCCTCCGTCAGCCGGGCCGTCGACATCGACGTGGCGGCATACTACAAGGACCTTCCGCAGTACGTTGGCCGGTTCCAGCCCTTCGCCGATCCCGTCGTCGTCGGCGACACCTTCAACATCAACGTCCTCACCGTCGTGGACGCGCACGGGGTGGGTCTCGATGCCCGCCTCGCCTGGCGCGCCGGGGAGTGGCTGACCGCCTCCGGCGCGTACTCGCTGCTCCACGCGACGGTCGGCGGCGACGGCGTCACGACGCATGCCGTGGCGGCGGTGGCCGACGCACGTGCGCGGGGTTTCAGTGCCCAGATCATGATGCGGGCCACCAGCGGGCTCGCGTACGACCGGGCAACCAACTTCGGCCTCGGGACGATCACCCCCTCCGCGCCGCTCACCATCACCACGGGTTCGGCGCGGCTGCCCTGGACCAAGCGCATCGATGTGCGGATCGCGAGGGAGGTGCGGGTGTGGCGCCGCGCGTGGACGCTGTACGCCGACGCGCGCAACCTGTTCAGTTTCCAGAACACACGCGCCGTCTTCGATGAGACGGGCGACGTCGTCAACCCGCTGCACCGGTCCCAGGCGCTGGCGCCGGAGTACGGCAACCTCACCGCCGAAGCGAGCGGCAGCGGCGCGCTCGAGCCGGATGGCACCACGATCAACCTGAGTGCCTGCTCGAGCTGGGTGACGCCCGTGAACTGTGTCATGCTCACGCGGGTGGAGCGGCGCTTCGGAGATGGGAACGGCTTGTACTCGCTGCTGGAGCAACAGCGGGCCATGAACGCGTACTATGACGCCTTCGACGGCCCCTGGTTCTTGTATGGTCCGGGCCGCACACTGCGCCTCGGCGTGGAGGTAGAGCTCTAGGCCCCGCCGAGCACTTCACGCACCCGGCTCGCGAGCGCCCCGGGGCTGAAGGGTTTTTGCATGAATGCGGTGCCGGGGTCGAGCACGCCGTGTCGTTCCACGGCGTCGTCCGTGTAGCCGGAGAGATACAGGACCTTGGTGTCCGGCCGCAGCTCGAGGAGGCGCCGCGCCAACTCGCGGCCGTTCATCCCCGGCATCACGACGTCGGTGACCAGCATTTGAATGGGGCCGGCGTGGCGCGCCGCGAGCTGAAGCGCCTCGGCGCCGCCACTGGCCAGGAGCACCGTGTATCCCGCCTGCTCCAGCACCTTCCGGATCAAGACGCGCACCATTTGCTCGTCCTCGGCCACGAGGACGGTCTCGGTGCCGGCCGCGGGGACGCTGACGACGCGGGGGGCGGGCGCCGCGTCGATGGGGGCGTCCACGCGGGGCAGGTGGATCCGGAACGACGTGCCGACGCCGGGCGTGCTCGTCACCGCGATGTGGCCGCCGCTCTGGCGCACGATGCCGTACACGCTCGCCAGGCCGAGTCCCGTCCCTTTGCCACGCTCCTTGGTCGTGAAGAACGGCTCGAAGACGCGGGCCAGCGTGGGCGCGTCCATGCCGGTCCCCGTGTCCGTCACCTCGATGAGCACGTACGGTCCGGCGGGCACGTCTCCGCCGTCGGTGACATCGGCGTTCTCGGTTCGGATCGCGAGCCGGCCGCCGTCGGGCATGGCGTCCCGCGCGTTGACGGCCAGGTTCACGAGGACCTGTTCCACCTGACCCGGATCGGCGCGCACCGCGCGCAGGTCGCGGGCGAGGTCCGTATCGAGCGTCAGGTCCTCGCCGATCAGGCGTCGCAGCATCCGGCCCAGATCCGTGATGAGATCGTTCACATCGAGCACGACGGGCTGGAGCACCTGGCGCGCGCTGAAGGCCAGGAGCTGCCGGATCAGGTCCTGAGCGCGAACGGCCGCGTCGCGGATGATCTCGACTTCCTCGCGCGCGTGCTCGCCCGGGGGTGTGTCCATCATCAACAGCTCGGCGGAGCCGAGGATGGCGGTGAGCACGTTGTTGAAGTCATGCGCCACGCCGCCGGCGAGCCGGCCGATCGCCTCGAGCTTCTGGACTCGCGCGAGATCCTGCTGGAGCTGCAAGCGTTCGCGGCGCACCGCCGCTTCGGCGAGCGCTTTCGCGACCGCCGCCGGCAGTCGCTGCAGCCGGTCTTTCATGATGTAGTCGGTCGCGCCGGCTCGCATCGCAGCGACGGCGGTGTCCTCACCCACGCTGCCCGAAACCACGATGAACGGCACGTCCTGACCGGAGGCCTGCAGCACCGCCAGCGCGCCCGGGGCGTCGAATGAGGGGAGGTAGTAGTCGCTGAGTAGGATGTCCCACGCGTGTTCGTCGAGAGCCGCGCGCAGCGCGTCGGCGGTTTCGACGCGCTCGTGGGTCGTGACAAAGCCGCCGCGCTTGAGCTCGCGGAGGATCAAGTCCGCGTCCGCGGCTCGATCCTCGACGATCAGCGCGCGCAGCGGTGTCGGTCGCGTGGCCATGGGATTAGGCACGATCTACTATACGGATGGCCGCGCCCTTGCTTCAAGGCCGGCGCGCACCAACTTATGTGCCCATGCGGCTCCTTTGGGTCCTCGCTTTGGCGGTCGGGATGTCGGCGTGCAGCGGTTGGGGCTGGCTGCCAGGTCCTCAGTCGCCCAGGCCCGTGCGCGACACGATCCCCGCGCGCCAACCGCCCCGCCAACCGGTCGCCGTGCGCGATACGCAGCTGGAGCAACGCGTGTCGCGCCTCGAGCTGCGGCTGCTCGAAAAAGAGGCACAGGTCGAGGAGCTTCAGGCGCGCCTCGACGATGCTCGGCGCGAAGTCGTGCGCGCCATGGCCAAGCTCCAGTCCCTGGCGACGCGAGCAGAAGCTGCGTCCGGTATGGCGGAAGCCGAGATCGCGCTGCAGTCGTTGCGCACGAGCGGCAATCCCCAGGGCGTTCCCGAGCTGGGTCAGGCCGCGCAGCTGCTGCAGCTCGCGACCGCGGAGTTCGACAAGCAGAACTACGGCGGGGCGCTGTACCTGGCGAATCAGGCGAAGGATGCCGCGGCGGCAGGGCAGGGTCGTGTCGCGAGCGTCGAACGGGGGTCGCTGCGCCAGGGCGAGGTGCCGTTCGCGTTGCCGCTGCACCTGCAAACGATGGGACGCGCCAACGTGCGCTCGGGACCCGGCAGCGGGTTTGAAGTCGCGTTCACCCTCGACGGCGGCGCGCCGTTGACGGGCTTCTCGTATGTGGACCAGTGGGTGCGCATCACCGACGACTCGGGGCGCGCCGGGTGGGTGTTTCAAAGCCTCATCGGCCGGCGGCAGTAGTCCGCTAGGCCTCGCGAGATTTTCGCCGGCGACGCTCCGCTGCGCCGGGCGCCAGCACGACGCGGTCACGGCCTTCCCGTTTCGCCTGATACAGCGCCGCGTCCGCGATGGCGATCACCGTCTCCCCCAGGTCCCCGTGCGCCGGGAACTCGGCGACGCCGAAGCTCAAGGTGACGGATCCCCCCGGGAGCTTCTCGTCCTTGAGGCGCTCGCGGACCCGATCCGCAACGTCGGCGGCGCCCGACCCTTCGGTCTCCGGCATCAGGACGAAGAACTCCTCGCCCCCGTAGCGCGCGACGACGTCCACATCGCGGGTGGCCTCGCGCAGGATCGTCGCCACCTTCTTGAGCACCGCGTCGCCGGCCGGGTGGCCGTTGGCGTCGTTGTACTTCTTGAAGTGATCCACGTCGCCCATCAACACCGCGAACGTGTGCTTCAAACGACGGGAGCGACGCACTTCGTGGTCCAGCGCCTCCATCATCCGCCGGCGGTTGAACAGCCCCGTGAGGGGATCCGTCGCCGAGAGGCGCTCGAGCTCGCGATGAGTCTCGCGCAGGCGCGAGACCATGTTGTTGAAGACCTGCGTGAGATACCCGACTTCGCCGCCCGTGACCATCGGGAGGTCGACCTCGAGGTCACCCGCCGCCACTTTGGCCGCGCCTTGCGTGAGCCGGTCGAGAGGGCGGACGATCAGCAGGCCGAGGAAATACCCGAGCGCTCCCACCGCCGCGAACAGTGAAGCCACGATGAGCGCCGTGACGTTGCGCAGCCGCGCCACCTGCCGGAAGGCTTCCGTCGTGGGGATCTCAGTCACCACGATCCAGTTGAGGCTGGGGATGCGCCGCACGCTGCCGACCACGCGGTCGCCGGTGGCGCTCGCGAACTGGATGGCGCGCCCCTCCCGCGCCAGCAGGTACCGCGTATCGTCGCCCGAGTATCCCAGTTTCATGAGTTCGGCGGAGCTGCCCCGCGAGCTGACGATCAGGTGGCCATCCTCGCTCATGAGATAGACCTGGCCCGCGTCCCCCGGCGAGAAGCGACGCAGCGTGTCGCCGACGCCGCGGAGATTGACCCTGGCGGCGATCGCGCCGAGCAACCGCCCGCTGGCGGGCCGGATCGGCACGGCGATCACCATCTCGGGCCGCGCCGCCGTCGAATCCCAATAGGGCGTGCCCAGGAGGAGGTTGTCGCCGCGCATCTGGCTCTGCCAATCGGGGGGAAGGACGAGGGCCCGGGGCCGATTGTCACTCGACGCGATGATGTGGCCGTGCGGGTCCAGCACGAGCAGCTCAACGTAGTCGACGAACTTGTCGCGTACGGAATTCACGTAATCCGTCAAGCGCTGGTAGGCCCGCCCCGATCGTACCGCTTCACCGTTCACACGTTGCAGCCGGTCCACGTTCTCGGTGACTTCGTATGAGCTCGAGAACACCCGCAGGTCGTAGCGACGCTCTTTGGTCCACAGGTCCAGCTCGCGCGCGGTCTGCGTGCTGAGCCCGAGCAGCTCTTCCGATGCCTTGGCCGTGAGGGCGCGTTTGTTCTCCACGTACGAGATGTACGCGGTCGTGATGGACGGCAGCAGCGTCGCCAGCACGGCGAACATCAGGATCTTGCTCCTGATGGTATCCAGGCGCAGGGCGTTGAGACCCCGCGAAATCGTTTGTTCCCAGGAACTCAAGGCCGCGCTCCCTCTTCGGTACCAGCAAGATTCACGTCGCGCACGCTACCGCAAGCTCGACCGCCAAACCGTGCGGAGAATCACGGCGCGGCCTGGCGCGCGATCACGGTTGGGCACAAACTAGGCGCTCCCGAGCCACCTCTCACCTGCGAGCATCCCATGCACCGCCGCTCATTCATTGAATACGCCGCGGGCGCCGCGGGCGCCGCGGCCGCCGTCGCCGCCTGGCGCCCGGTCGCGAGGCCGCAAGCCTTCGAACTCGACGAGGCCACGATCGCTTCACTGCAGGAAGGAATGCGCTCCGGAAGATACACGGCGCGCTCGTTGTGCGAGGCGTACCTCGCGCGCATCGACGCGGTCGACCGCGCGGGGCCGGCGCTCCGCTCGGTCCTCGAGACCAACCCCGACGCGCTGGCGATTGCCGATCGCCTCGACGCCGACCGCAAGGCGCGGCGCAGCCGTGGACCGCTGCACGGGATCCCCGTGCTCATCAAGGACAACATCGCGACTGCCGACCGTATGATGACCACCGCCGGCTCGCTCGCGCTGGTGGGGGTCACGCCGCCGCGCGACTCCGTCGTGGCCGAACGCCTGCGCGCGGCGGGCGCGGTGATCCTCGGCAAGACCAACTTGAGCGAATGGGCGAACTTCCGCGGCAACCAGTCGTCGAGCGGCTGGAGCGGGCGCGGGGGGCAGACGAAGAATCCCTACGCGCTCGACCGCAACCCCTGCGGCTCGAGCTCCGGGACGGGCGCCGCGATCGCGGCGAACCTCGCGGCCGTGGGCGTCGGCACCGAGACCGACGGGTCGATTGTCTGTCCCTCGTCGGCGTGCTCGCTCGTCGGCGTCAAGCCGACGCTCGGCCTGATCGGCGGGGCCGGCATCATTCCGATCGCCCACACCCAGGACACCGCGGGCCCGATGTGCCGCACGGTGACCGACGCCGCGATCCTGCTGGGCGTCCTGACGGGTAAGGATTACGGCGCGAGCCTCGACGCCAACGGTCTCAGGGGCGCGCGCATCGGGGTCGCGCGGAAGAAGTGCTTTGGGTACAGCCCCGAGGCCGACGCGCTCGTCGAAGCCGCCATCGACGTCCTGCGGCGCCAGGGCGCGGTCATCGTCGATCCCGCCGACATTCCCCATCTCGGCGAGTACGACGACTCCGAGTTCACGGTGCTGCTCTACGAGTTCAAGACGGATCTGAACGCGTACCTGGCCGAGTGGGCACCGCGCGCGCCGATCAAGACGCTGGCCGATCTCATTGCGTTCAACGAGACGAACAAGGCGCGCGAGCTGCAGTACTTCGGTCAGGAGATTCTGGTGCAAGCGCAGGAGAAAGGGCCGCTCACCGACCAAGCCTACGTCGATGCGCTCGCGAAGGACCGGCGCCTCTCGCGCGCGGAGGGGCTCGACGCGGTCTTCGCCGAGCACACGCTCGACGCGATTGTGGCGCCGACGGGAAGCCCCGCCTGGCCGACCGATCTGGTAAACGGGGACCACTTCCTTGGGGCCAGCTCGACCCCGGCTGCCGTCGCCGGCTATCCCAGCGTGAGTGTGCCGGCGGGGTATGCGTTCGGCCTGCCGGTGGGGATGTCGCTGATCGGGCGTGCGTCGAGCGAGGCCACACTCTTGAAGCTCGCCTACGCGTACGAGCGGGCGGCGAATCCGCGCAAGGCGCCGCGCTTCCTTGCGACCGTCGACCTTTCTTAGCGGAGAGGTGCGCCTGCGGCGATCCAGCGCGCCAGCAGGGCGCGCTCGTCCGCGGTCATGCCGGTCTTGTTGGCGAGCGGCATCGTCTGCGTTTCGACGGCGCGAACGCGAATGCGCGGGGCGAGGGCGGCAATGCTCTCGGGCGTGTCGAACGCGACGCCCGCCGGCGCGGCGCCGAACGTGTGGTCGCTCGGATACCGCGAATGGCAGGGGAGGCAACGCTGTGCGACGACCGCCCGAATCTCCATGAAGGAGGGCACCGCGTCCGTGGTGGTTGTGGACGTGGCCGCGGCCCTGGGTGTGGTGAGGAACACCGCGCCGGCCAGCGCGGCGGCGGCCGGAATGAGCGCCCAGCGCGCCGACGCACCGCGGCCGATCATCGCGTGGCGCACCGCGCCGCCGGCGACGAACAAGAGGAGCAGCACGAGCCAATTGGCTGACCCGGCGTAGGTCGCGGGATAGTGGCTGCTCAGCATGATGAACAGCAGCGGGAACGTCATGTAGCTGTTGTGCACCGAGCGTTGCTTCGCGCGCTCGCCCATCCTGAAGTCGGCCGGCCGACCGGCCCTGGTGGCATCGATCATCGCCTGCTGCGCCGGGAGAATGCGCATCCACACGTTCGCGACCATGACCGTGCCCAGCAGCGCGCCGACATGCATGAACGCGGCACGGCCGGAGAGCAGGCGGCAGGAGGCGACCGTGACGACGGTCAGGAGCACGAGCGAAATCGTCGTGGCAGTCCTTGTCGTCGCGAGCGGCGATCGCCACAGCAAGTCGTACACGACCCACCCGACGACCAGCAGGCCGATGCCGAAGGCCGTCGCCGTGCCGCGACCGATCGTGGACACGGCGGGATCGAGCAGGTACGCCTGGCTCAGGTAATAGATGAGGACGAGCAGCGCGATCCCGGTGATCCATGTGAACAACGCTTCCCATTTGAACCAATGGAGCACGCCGGGCATCTCACCCGGACCGGGGCGGCGCTTCTCCGTCTGGTAGAACCCGCCGCTGTGGACCATCCACACCTCCCCCTCCACGCCGGGGCGGGGCTGGGCAGGCGCGGTCAGGGCACGGTCCAACCAGATGAAGTAGAAGGAGCTACCGATCCAGGCGATGCCGGCGATGAAGTGCGTCCAGCGCAGCAGCAGGTTGGCCCAATCGCCGAGGTGTCCGACCATAGGGGCTCTAATTTCACCGTGAAACCACGGCCGGCCAGCCCCCGTCAAGTTAGGCGGACCGTTCCCGCCCACGTCATCCGGAGTCGCCTCATGAAGCCTGCGCTCGTTCTGACCGCTGCCTTGCCACTGCTTGCGCTCGCCGCGTGCGCCAAGGCCGGCGCCGACGACGGCGCCAGCCGTCCCTACAAAGTCGGGGTCGTGGACCGCGGTGAAGTGCGAGTCACCGTGGAAGAGACGGGCGTGGTCGAGCCCGAGCGCAGCATCGTCGTGAAATCGCCGATCTCCGGCGTCGTGCAACAGCTCTACGTGCGGGAAGGCGACCGCGTACAGCCGGGGCAGGGGCTCGCCCGCATACTCCCCGACATCGCGCAGGCCAACAGTCTCGCGCAGCTGCGCAGTGAGATCGCGCGGGCGCAAATCGCGCGCGACAACGCGCGGCGCGATTACGATCGCGGGCAGGCGCTGTCCGGCATCGGCGGCATCACGCAGGCGGAGCTCGACCAACGGCGCGTCGCCTACGAGCAGGCCGACAATCAGTGGCGCACCGCCAACGATCAGCTGCGCCTGGTCCAGTTGTCGGGTGTGACCGCCGGCGACTCCGCGGATGGAGGCGCGCAGTGGGCACGCATCATCGCGCCGTCGTCCGGTGTCATCATCGCGCGCGGCGTTGAGGCCGGGGAGACGGTCGTCGGCGGCACGAGCGCCTTTGGCGGCGGCACGGCGCTGTTCACGATCGCGGATCTGTCGACGCTCATCGTCAAGGCGGCGATCAACGAAGTCGACATCGGCAAGGTGAAGCGCGGCGACCTCGTCGCGCTGACGGTCGACGCCTTCCCGGGCGACACCGCGCACGGCGTGGTGCGGCTCGTCCCGCCGGCGGCGCGGCAGCAGGAGCGCGTGCGCGTGTTCGACGTGGAGATCGAGGTGACCAGCGGCCAACAGTTCCTGCGGCCCGGCATGACCGCCAACGTGCGGATCTCGGGCCCGGTGCGCAGCGGCGTGGCGCGCGTGCCCGTCGAAGCGGTGCTGCTCCAGGAAGGCAAACCCATCGTGTACAAGATCGGTGGCAGCGGGCCGCAGCCTGTCCCCGTGACCCTCGGCCTCTCCGATCTGTTTTATGTCGAGATACTCCCCGGGTCGGCGCTGGCCGCGGGGGATTCGATCGCGCTCGAGGATCCGGTCGCCGCCGCCGAGCGCGCGCGCAACCCGGCGCGGCGGCGGTAATGCTGATTCAAGGGCGCAGTCTCGCCAAGACGTACCGCCTCGGGCAGGTCGACGTCGCCGCGCTCCGCGGCGTCGATGTCGATGTCCGGCCCGGCGAGTTCGTGGCGATCACCGGGCCGTCCGGCTCGGGCAAGAGCACCCTGATGCACATCCTCGGCTGTCTCGACACGCCCACCTCGGGGAGCTATCGGCTGGACGGGGAGGACGTCAGCGGGCTGACCGGCAAGCGGTTGGCGCAGGTGCGCAACCGCAAGGTCGGGTTTGTCTTCCAGACCTTCAACCTGATGCCGCGTCTCAGCGTCGAAGAGAACGTGGCGCTGCCCCTCAAGTATCGCGGCGGCATCGCGCGCGGCGAGCGGCGCGCCCGGGCGTTGCGCTTGCTCGAGCGGCTGGGGCTCGCGGAACGCGTGGGCCACCGGCCCGACGAGTTATCGGGGGGCGAGCGCCAGCGCGTGGCCATCGCCCGCGCCCTCGTCGGCGAGCCGGCCATCCTCATGGCGGATGAGCCCACCGGGAACCTCGACTCGGCGTCCGGCGCCGAGGTGATGCGCACGTTCGCGGAGCTGCACGGCGCCGGTCACACGATCGTGCTGGTGACGCACGATCCCAACGTGGCGGCGCGCGCCGAGCGCGTCATCCAGATGAGCGACGGGCGGGTCGTCTGAACCTCCTCGAGTCGCTGCTCACGGGACTCGACGAAGTCCGGCGTCATTGGGGGCAGACCGTGCTCTCGCTGCTCGGCCTGATCCTCGGCACCGCGAGCATCGTGACGGTGCTCGCGCTGTTCGGCGGGCAGACGGCGCTCACGGAGCAGTTCCTGAACGAGGTCGGGGGACGCGGCACGATCATCGTGTCGGATCGCGAGCGTTCGGCCCACCCCGGCGCGCAGGAACTGGCGTCGAAGCGCCTCACGTTCAAGGACGCGCAGTTCCTGCGCGATCGGGCCGGAGCCCTGGCGGCGGTGAGTCCGGGGTGGTCGCAAAGCCTCTCCTACCGCGTGGGCAACACCAGCTTCGACGGCCAGGTGATCGGCACGGTGCCGGACTACATGGCGATCAACGACATCAAGCCGCTCGTGGGGCGCTACTTGAGCGATCTCGACGTCCGGCACCAGGCGCGCGTGGCGGTGCTCGGGTGGAAATACGCCGACTCGCTGTACGGCGTCGCGACACGCGCCGTGGGACAGCTCGTCAGCCTCGGCGGTAAGAACTACACGGTCGTGGGTGTGATGGAGCGCGAGGAGTTCTACTTTGCGGCCTGGGAAGACAACGCGCTCGAGTACCGGAACGAGCGCGCGTACATCCCGATCAGCACGGCGATCGCGCAGCACAGCGCCGTCGATCATCTCGATTTCCTCACCCTGAAGGGACGGCCCGGCGTGGCCCGCGGCGTCGCGCAGGCGCAGGTGCGGAGCCTGCTCTACGCGCGGCACGGCGTCGAGGACTTCGACATTCGCGCGTCGGGGCAGGGCGCCGGCGGCGAAGCCGGCCAGTTCCTGCTGCTGTTCAACTTCATCTTCCTCGTCGTGGGCGTCGTGTCGCTGATCACGGGCGGGATCGTGATCGCGAACATCCTGCTCGCGTCGGTGGTGGAGCGGGTACGCGAATTCGGCACGCGCATGGCCCTCGGCGCGACGGCCGGCGCCATCTTCGCGCACGTGCTCGCCGAAGTACTCGTCGTGACGGTGATCGGCGGTCTCCTCGGCCTTGGGCTCGGCACCGCCCTCACGGGCGTGGTCGCGCATTTCATGCAGATGCCGGCGGTCGTAAGCCCGTTCATCGCGGCCGTGGCGACGGTGACGGCGTTGACCGTGGGACTCCTCGCGGGGCTCTTCCCGGCCCTGCGCGCCGCGCGGCTCTCGCCGGTGGAGGCGCTGCGCTATGCGTGAGTGGCTCGAGTTGATCGGTGACGCGCTGCGCGAGATCCGGGGCCACAAGCTGCGCTCGCTGCTCACGCTCTCGGGCATCGTGTTCGGAGCCGCGTCGGTCGTGTCGATGACGTCGCTCGCCTCGGCGATGAAGACGCTCGTCTACGACGACCTCATCTCGATGGGCCAGTCCCGCAGCTTCATCGCGCGAGACCAGGGCCCGCGGTCTGACGCACGCGGCGCCACGGCGTTGCGGCACAAGGGCCTGCGGATCAGCGACCTCGAGGCCCTGCGGGCTCTCCCCGGCGTCGAGACCGTCCACGGGCGCGACTGGGGTGACGAGTACGTGGTGAACGCACCGGCCGACCGCCGCCAGGTGCGTATCGACGGCGTGGACGCCGGGTATCTCGAGTTGCGCAACTACCGCATCACCGCCGGCCGCAGCATCCGGCCCCTCGATCTCGAGAATCGCGCGCGCGTGGCCGTCGTGGGTTCCGAGCTGGTGCACGACCTCTTCGGGAGCACGCCACCGGTGGGTCAGACGATCACCGTGGACGGCGTGCGCTTTCAGGTCGTCGGGATCGTGGCACCGATCGAGTTCGACATCATCCCCGCCGATTTCTCGTTCGTCGCGCGGCGCATCTACATCCCGTACACGTATCTCACCCGGTACAGGGAAGGCGAGGGCCGTATCAACGAGGCGCTCGTTACCGCGGCGCCGTCCGCTGACTTCGGCGACGTGCTCCGGCGGGGCGTGACGCTGTTGCGTCAGCGCCACGGTGGCACGCAAGACTTCGAGATCGACAATCGAGCAGCCGACGTGCTGTCCGACTTGGCCATGGCCGACAACATCCTCGGCGGCTGGAATGCCGTCATGTTCACGATCGCCGGCGTCACCCTGATCGTCGGCGGGATCGGTTTGTTCAGTGTACTGCTCATTTCGGTCCGGGAACGGGTACGGGAGATCGGGATCCGCAAAGCCCTGGGGGCCGATGATGGCGCCATTGTGCGCCTTTTCCTCGCCGAGTCGCTGACGCTGGCGTTCTTGGGGGCGGTTGTGGGCATCGGCGGAGGCGCCGGGCTCACCGTGATCACCGAAATAATCGGGAAACAGTTCGGGAAGCCCTTCCACATTCCGGTGAACGTCCCCGGAGTGTTCCTGGCCGTGATCTTCGCGCTGTTCGTCGGCCTGCTGTTTGGGTGGTATCCCGCCCGCCGGGCTGCCAGGCTCGATCCGATTGAGGCGATCGGCGGAGTCTGACGCAGCGGAGTGCGCAAACTGCGCGTAATATCTCCACCATGCGCGCACTCACATTCGCCGTACTCCTCTCCGTTCCCCCGGCCGCCCTCGCACAAACGGCCGACACGCTGACCGGCCACGTCACCGACGCGGCCGGCCAACCGATTTCCGCCGCCACCGTCGAGATCGCGGAGCTGGGACGCAGCGCGGCCACGGCCGCCGACGGTTCGTTCCGCGTGGTGTTGCCGCCGGGCCACTACACCGTGGTCATCCGGCACACGGGGTTCGCCCCGGTCGTTCGCGACGTGGTCCTCACACAAGCCGCTGTAGTCGACGTCGCGATGGCACCCAGCCCCTTCCGGCTCGAGCCCGTGACCGTGACGGCGACTCGCTCCCCCGTCGCGGCTGACGCTTCGCCGCTCCCCGTCTCGGAGCTCGCCGGCGCGCAGCTGCGCCAAGCCGCCGGCGTTTCACTGGCCCACGTGCTCGAAGCACTGCCTGGACTCCGCACGTTGAGTACGGGCGCGCAAATCGGGAAGCCGATGATTCGTGGGCTCAGCGGGTCTCGCATCCTGGTTCTCGAGAACGGCAGCCGGCTCGAGGACTATTCGTGGAGCGACGAGGACGGGCCGTCGGTCGAAACGGGGTTCGTGCGGCGCGTCGAGGTGATCCGCGGCCCCGCCAGCGTGCTTTATGGGTCCGATGCTCTGGGCGGCGTCATCAACGTCATCTCCGAGGACCTCCCCGACGCTGCCGGCGGCCCGAAGTTCGTGCGCACCGGTTATCAGTTATCGCTCGCCAGCAACAACGCGGAGATCGGACTCGGGGGCCGCGCCGAGGGCGCGCGCGGGACGTTCGGGTGGCGCGTCGCCGGCGTCGGTCGGTTCGCGAGCGCGCTGCACACGCCCACGGGCGAGCTCGAGAACACCGGGTTCGGATCGGCGAGTGCCGAGGCGACGGCGGGCTGGCGTGGTCCTCGTGGTGGCCTGTCGTTCCGCGTCGCGCATTACGGCGGGGAGTTCAAGTTGCTCGAAGCCAACGGGCCCGACACGTCGAGCGCCGAAGAGGGAGGCCCGGAGCGCAAGTTGGGCGATGAGCGGCTCCAGGTGCGCGGGGAACGCGTGGCGGGATCGTGGCGGCTGGTGGCCCAAGGCCAGTTCCAGCGGCACTCGCTGATCGAGGTGTCGGACGACACCGTTCCCGGTGGCGGCGGGTCGCCGACGGAATCCGAGGCCTTCAATCTCCTGTTGCAGACCGCGTCGCTCGACCTCCTCGCGCACCACGGCACTGGCGCATTGCGCGGGACGATCGGCGTTTCGGGAGTCGGCCAGTGGAACGACGCCAGCGGGCGCATCCCGCTCGTGCCCGATGCGCGGATCGCGTCCGGCGCCGTGTTTGCCTTCGAACAACTGACCCTCGCCGGGGGACGGTGGAGCGTGGTCGCGGGTGGGCGCGTGGACGCCCGGCGCCTGAACGCCGACGCCGACACGGCTCTCGCGATGACCGCCCAGACGCGCAACAGGGCGGCGTGGTCCGGGGACCTCGGCATCGTGTTCCGCCCGGCAGCGGACGTCGCGGTGAGCGCGAACGTGGGACGCGCGTGGCGCGCGCCGACGCTGTTCGAGTTGTTCTCGAACGGACCGCACCTCGGCGAGGCGCGCTACGAGCGCGGCGATGCGGGCCTGGTGCCCGAGGCGGGGCGCAGTGTCGACGTCGGTCTGCGCGTGGGCGGGCCGCGCGTGCACGCCGAGCTCGCCGCGTATCACCACCGCATCTCGGACTACATCTATATCCGGCCCGATACCGTGTTCATCGATTCTCTCCGCGTCTACCAATACGCGCAGGCGAACGCCGAGATGGTTGGCGCCGAGGCGTCCCTCGAGGTGGAAGTCGTGCCGGGCTTCACGGCGCGGGCGCGGGTCGACGGTGTGCGTGGCACGAATCTGACCGTGCATGAGCCACTGCCGCTCGTGCCGCCTCTCCGCACCGGCTTCTCCGTGGCATGGCGGGATGCCGTGGACCTCGACGTCGATACGTACGCGCGTCAGGACCGCCCCAATCCGCTCGACATCCAAACGGCGGGATACACGTTGGTGCACGTCAGCGCGGGGCGTGAGATCAAACTCTTCGGCCGCCCCATGCGCCTCGACGTGGCAGTGCGCAATGTCTTCAACACGAGCTATCGCAGCTTCCTGAGCCGCTACAAGGAGTTCGCGCTCGACCCGGGCCGTAACCTCATCATCCGGCTCTCCGCCGGTGACGTGGAGTAACCATCGTGCGAGCCTTCTTGCTGATGCTTGTGGCTCAGACACCGGACACGGTGCCCCCGCCCGATTCGGCCACAGTGCTGTCCCCCGTGACCGTCACGGCGACCCGGCATGCCACGAGCCTGTACACGGTGCCGCTGGCCGTCACCCAGCTCCGGAAGCGCGACCTGTTCGGCACGAGCGGCTACGGGCTGAACGACGCGTTGAGCCTCGTGCCCGGCGTCGTCGCGCAGTCGCGCTATGGCAATCAGGATGTGCGCATCACGATCCGCGGGTACGGCGCGCGCGGGGCGGGGGACCGGTCCAACGCCGGGACGTCTCGCGGCATCCGCGTCCTGCTCGACGGCTTTCCCGAGACCGAACCCGACGGTCGGACGTCGTTCGACGGCATCGACCTGGCGTCGGCGCAGTCGGTCGAGGTGATCAGGTCCAACGCCTCCGCGGTGTGGGGGAATGCCGCGGGCGGCGTCGTCAACGTCTCGACGGTGCCCGAGTTCGACGACCGGCTTGCATCGATCGAGCCGATGGCCGGGTCGTTCGGGCTGACGCGCTGGGCGGCGCACGGTGGCGTAGGCCTCGGGGCGGGACAGCTCAGCGCGTCGTTCGTGCGGAGCGACTTCGACGGGTGGCGCGCCCATTCGGCGAGCGGCCGGTCCGTCTTGAACGTGGCGCTCGTCGCGCCGATTGCGCCGCGCACCGCGCTCGGGGTGTACGCCGTCGCGAGCGACAACGTGTTCCGGATTCCCGGACCGCTCACCGCGACGCAGGTGGCCGCCGATCCCCGCCAGGCCAACGCGACCTATCTGGCGCGCGACGAGCGGCGCGAAAACCTCGTGGGTCGTTTGGGGCTCACGCTCGATCATGAGATGTCGGATCGCCTCGGCGTCTCGGCAATGGCGTTCGTGAATCCCAAGGTGCTGCACCGATCCGAGCGTGGGACCTACCGCGACTTTACCCGGATTCACGCGGGGGGCAACGCCGTAGTACGCGTCGCGACAGGGACGCGGGGGACGCTGCTCGTGGGGAGCGATTTCGCCGTACAGGACGGCGCCATTCTCTTCTACTCTTTGAGCGCGCAGCAGACGCGCGGCGACACGCTGCGCGACAACAAGGGTGAAGGAGCGCAGAACGCCGGCCTCTTCGTCACCGAGGAGATCACGACCGGCCGTTGGGCGGTCGCCCTCGGCGCGCGGTACGACGCCATCACGTACAACTATCGCAATTACATCGACCCCTCGATCAACGCCCGCAAAAGGTTCACCGGGGTGACCCCCAAGCTCGGCGTCACGTATCTGTTGGCGCCACGGCACACCGTGTATGCATCGGTCGGAGGTGGGATCGAGGTGCCCGCGGGGAACGAGACGGACCCGGCGCCGCCGCTCGACACCGTCACGGCGCTCAATCCGCTCCTCGATCCCGTGCGTTCGACCACCTATGAAGTGGGCACGAAGCGGATTGTCGGGTCGCTCACGTACGATGCAGCGCTTTACGAGACGGCCGTGAAAAACGAGATCGTGCCCTATCGCGGTGGCCGTTTCTACTTCACCGCCGGGAAGGTGCGGCGCCGTGGCGCCGAGCTGGGCTTGCGGCTCGCGGCCGGGGGCGGCGTCGTGCTGCACACCGCGCTCACGTACACGGACCATCGTTACACGCAGTACGTCGTCGATTCAGCCTACTACGGCGCTCCCGGTGCGTCGGCCAATTACTCGGGAAACCGCGTCGTCGGCGTGCCGCAGGTTACGTATGCCGGCGCGGTCGAATTCGCTCCGCCCGCCGTACGACCGCTCGAGCTGCGGGTGGGCCTGCAGGGGATGTCGCGGTTCTTCGCGGACGACGCGAACCAGGTCACTGTGCCCGCCTATCGGCTCGTGAGTGTGACGGTGGGGGCGTCGGAGCCCATCTCCATCGGCGGCGGGTTCGGCGTGCGGGGGTTCGTGACGGTAAACAACCTGTTCGACCGCCCCTACATCGCGTCGGCATTCCTCAATCCGGACGTCGTCGCGGGCGAGGCCGTGGCTTTCGAGCCGGGCCTGCCGAGGCACGTCGTGGTCGGGGTTACGCTGACGACACGGTAGTCGCCGCGTCGAGCACGTCCCAGATCCGATCGGCCCACTCTTTGTGCTCGGGCTTCATGAGTACCGAGCGCAGGCAGGTGAGCGTGGGGCGATCCTGCTCCATCCGGCCCAGATCGAAGAACTCGACGGGCAGCTCCGCGAGCGCGAGGTGCAGGTGGCGCCGAGCGGCCTCCTCGAAGACGCGCCGCGCCCGCGTCGAGGCCTCGCTGACGCTCGCCGCGCGCGGGGCCCACACGAGGATGTCGAGCTCGGGCGGGGCGGCGGTGACGAAGCGGCGGTCTCCCTTCACGCGCTCGTAGAGGGTCAGCGCCGCTTTGCGGCCGGCGGCGAGGCCGCGCGCGAATTCCCCATCAGCCACCAAGGGCAGCAAGCGCTGGGTCGCCCAGAGAGCCACCGCGGCCGCCCCGGGCCGCGAGCACTCCAAACTGATCTCGCCCAGGTGCAGGTCGGTCGAGCTGAAATACGTGTACGGGGAATCGTGTTTGTAGAACCGCCCGAGCGTCGGATCGTGGAACAGCACGCACCCGCAGCCGTACGGCTGCAGCCCGTGCTTGTGCGGGTCGATGACGATCGAGTCGACGTCGCGTAGCCGCTCGTAGGTACGTCGCGTCTCGGCCGAAAGATTGGCCGCCAGCCCGAAGTAACCGCCGTAGGCCGCGTCGGCGTGCAAGTGGAACTCGAAACGTTTGCGCAGGTCGAGGATGGCCGGCAGCGGATCGACGGCCCCGGTGGCCGTCGTGCCGATCGTCGCCACGACGGTGCCGACGTCTCCCGCCTTGAGGCGTTGCTCGAGCGCCGCCGGTTCGAGTCGCCCCCGCCAGTCGCAGGGGATGGGCTCGAAGGGCAGGCCGAGCACCCCGCTGATCCGCGAGTGTGTGTAATGCGCCTGGGTGGACGCGACGACGACCTTCCCGCCGCGCAGCCGGCCCGCGATCCACAGCGCTTCGAGGTTCGCCACCGTGCCGCCGCTGGTGAGATGACCCAGGTGCTCCTCCCACCCGACCATCCGCGCGATCTCCGCGACGGCTTCTTTCTCCATCGCCGAGCTGGCGCGGCCGCCGTCGAGGGCGTGGTTGTTGGGGTTGATCCACTGCGCGAGGGCGTAGGCCAGACGCGCCACGGGGTGGGGTGGCTTCATCATCTGGCCGGCGTACAGCGGATGGAAGTAGGGGTAGTTGTCCTTGAGGCGGTCGGCGACTTCGGTCAGTACCTGCGCGATCGCCGCTTCGTCGTACGCGCCGTCCGCCGGGGGGAGCTCAGCGAAGCCGGTGCGGAGGCGCTCGAGGGCAGACTGGAGCGGGTCGGTCAAGGCTCCCGCTCGTGTCCGAGCGCTTTCAGGTAGGTGCGATCCCACGCCGCCGGGATGCTCTCGCGCGGCGAATAGGGGCCCGGCACATATGCGCGCGAGCTCACGCCGAGCTGGCTGCGCTCGCAGATGTGCCAATCCTGCCGGTTGGTCTTGTCCCAGAACTCTTCCGCATCCTGGATGTTGTAGCCCGGCGCCGCGGGGGCATCGGGGTGCACCATCCACTCGCACACGACGCGCGACGTGACTGCCGTCTGCGGCCACACCGTGTAGAACACGGCGTAATCGGGATGAAGACTGAGCATCATTGTCGGGAACAATGCGTAGTAGAACGCACGATGCTGGTCCTCGGCCGATAACGTACCGAGCGGCAGCGCGCAGGCGCGCCCCGAGATCGTCGCGCTCTCGTGCGGCGCCTTGATCTCCATGTAGCCGCCCAGGAACGGGCCCTCGATGAGATCATTGGCGCCGCTCGTGTAGGGCAGTTTGGTCGAGAGCTCGGGATGAATGGTGGGGCAGTGCAGGCACTCGTTGTAATTCTGGAGAATCAGTTTCCAGTTGGCGCGCACGTCGTACTCGATGCGACGCACCGTGCGCAGCGCCGGGAGGTTATAGCGCGCGAAGCGTCCCGCGAGCGGCGCGAACGCCGACGCGAGCGGCTCGGCGGCGGGGTCCAGGTTCAGGAAGAGGAACCCCTCCCACTCGGCCAGCCCCACGGTGTGCAGCGGGTACGCCTTCTTGTCGAACCCTTCGACTTCATGCATGTGGGGCGCGCCGATCAAGCGGCCATCCAGCGCGTAGGTCCACGCGTGATAGGGGCACTGGATCGTTTCGGAGAGCCGGCCGCGCTCGGCCTCGCACAACCGCGTGCCGCGGTGCCGGCACACGTTGTAGAACGCGCGCCGTTCGCCCGACTGATCCCGCAGCACGATGATGCTCTCGCCGGCGATCTCGACCACGAAGTAGTCACCGGGCGCGGCGAGGGCATTGTCGCGCCCGATGCAAATCCAGCGGTGCCCGAAAATGCGATCCTGCTCCTCGGTGAGCACCTCGGGGGCCGTGTAGTAGCGCCCGGGGAGCGTGCGCGCCCCCTGGCGATAGCTCTCGGTCGTCTTGAGGAAGGTCGACATGCTCACGTTTCCTTGAGGATGACGCGCGCCGCGTTGCGCCCCGCTGCGCCCGCGATCCCTCCGCCCGGGTGCGTCCCCGGACCGCAGAGATACAGACCGTGGATCGGCGTCCGGTAGCGGCTCCAGCCCGGCACCGGCCGCATGAACAGAATCTGGTCGAGGGTCAGGTCTCCGTGGTAGAGGTGCCCGTTCGCCGGCTCGAGCGTGACCTGATCGGACGACACCCCCAGCGCGGTAGCGACCCGGGCCGCCAGACCGGCGTCCACGGTTGCGGCGTACTGGACATGAATCTCGGTGCCCATGGCTTCCACGTACGGTTGCGCCGATGGCCGCCCGTATTTCGCGTCGTCGTACGCGTGCTCCAGGTAGTCGAGCGACGGCGCGACGCATAACGGGACACGGCTGCCATTGCCTCGCCACGCCCCACGCACCACGCACGCCCGCATCTTGATGTTGCCCACGGCGCGCACGAACTCGGCATCGAGCTGCGGTTTCAGGTGCTCGAAGGTCGTCCGCGGATCGGCGCTCGATACAACGAGCGTGGCGGAGATCTCCTCATTGCCCACACGCACGCCCGTCGCGCGGCCTCCCCTCGCGACGATGGTCGCCGCGGTGCCGCGACGAATCTCTACGCCGGGCATCGTTGCCAGGGTCTGTGTGAGCTTGCTCCACGGGGGCCGAAACACCCCCGCGGGACTTCCCGCGTGATGATGCAAGAAGTTGAAGGCGGTGCCTGCCGCTCGCGGGCCCTGCCTCAAGTGCCAGACGCCCGCCGCACCGAGGATGCCTTTCAACGTGTCGTTCTCAAACCAGTCGTCGAGCAGTTCCGCGATCGACATCGGCAGGATGCGGATCAGGTCGATCATCGTCTGCTTGCCCAGCCGGCGGACGTGCAGGCCGACGCGGCCGAGGTGGAGCAACTCGCCGATCTCGCGCGTCTCGATGTCGGGCGCGGCTTCCACGTACAGGGCTTCGAGGACTCCGGCGAGGCGCCGCATGCGCGTGCAGAACTCGGCCCATTTTCCGGCGTCCGCGGGACTGACCTTGCGAATGGCGTCCGCGGATTTCGCGACGTCGCGCCACAGCTCGAGTCTGCCCCCTCCTGCGAGCGGTGCCGCGATCCATGGGTCGGATTGCTCCACGCCGGAAGTCCGCGCGTCAATCTTCAGTTCACGGATGATCTGCGGTGGAACCCACCCGACGTCGACGCGCGCGTCCGGTTCCTGGCGCGGGTCGACGACGAGCACGCGTCGACCGGCGCGCGCGAGGTAATGAGCCGTAACGAGGCCGTTCGAGTCCGCCCCCAGTACGATGGCGTCCCACGGTGCCGCGGTCACGCGCCGTCTCCGAGGATCGCCAGGGCCGCGAGACGTCCCGACGCGCCCATGATCCCGCCGCCGGGGTGCGTGCCGGCGCCGCACTGATAGTAGGCGCGCACGGGCGTGCGGAACTTGGCCCAGCCGGCCGCGGGGCGCATGAAGAACAGTTGGTGCAGCGCCAGCTCGCCCGCGAAGATGTTGCCTTCGGAGAGGCCCGTGATGCGCTCGATGTCGAGCGGCGTAATCACCTGGCGATGCAGGATGCGCGACTTGAATCCCGGGGCGAACCCTTCCACCGTGTTCACGACGGCGTCGCCAAAGGCTTCGCGCTTCGCGTCGGTCCAGCCGCCGTTCAGGTTGTACGGGGCGTACTGCACGAAGATCGACATGACGTGCTTCCCCGCCGGTGCCATGCCGGGGTCGATCATCGACGGGAACACGATGTCCATGTACGGCCGGCGGGAGAACTCGCCGTACTTCGCGTCGTCGTAGGCGCGCTCGACGTACTCGAGGCTCGGGCTGATGGAAAACGCGCCGCGATGCTGCCGGCCGATACCCGGCATGCACGTGAAGCTCGGCAGGGAATCGAGGGCGAGGTTCACCTTGCCGGACGAGCCGCGGAACTTGAAGCGCTTGATGTCCGCGACGAAGTCTCCCGGCAGATCCTTCTCCTCGAGCAGCTGCAGGAACGAGCGGCGCGGGTCGAGCCCCGTCACGACGACCTTCGCGGAGATCTCGTCGCCGTTCTCGAGTGCCACGCCGGTGGCGCGCCCGCCCTTCACGATGACGCGCATCACGGGCGCGTCACAGCGGATCTCGGCCCCGAAGGCGCGGGCCGCCGAGGCGATCGACTCGCTCACGGCGCCGGTGCCCCCCTTGGCGAAGCCCCAGGCGCGGAACACGCCGTCCAGCTCGCCCATGTAGTGATGCAGCAGGACGTACGCCGTCCCCGGCGACCGAGGGCCAAGGAATGTCCCGATGATCCCACTCGCCGACTTGGTGGCCTTGAGCACGTCGGTCTCGAACCACTCGTCGAGGAAGTCCGCCGAGCTCATCGTCATCAGCTTGATGAGCGCGTGGAGACGCTCGGCGCCGAGGCCGCGGAAGTGCTTGCCCAGCCGCAGCAGGGCGAACAGGTCGCGTGGATCGAACGACGTCGGATCGGGCGGCACCATCCCCAGGATGGGCTTCACGGCCTGGGCCATGAAGTGCATGAGGCGGCCATACTCGTCGTAGGCTTCGGCGTCGCGCGGCGAATGGCGATACAGCTCGCGCCGGGTTTCGTCGTGATCGCCCCAGGCCGCCAGGTAGTCGCCGTTCTCCATCGGCGTGACGGTGCTCTCGAGGGGCAACACATGGAGCCCGTGACGTGGCAGGTCGAGGTCGCGAATGATCTCGGGGCGGAGCAAGCTCACGACGTAGGAAAACATCGTGAACTTGAAACCGGGGAAGATTTCCTCGGTGACCGCCGCGCCGCCGACGCGGGGCCGTTTTTCCAGCACGACGACTTTCTTCCCGGCGCGCGCCAAATAGGCCGCGGTGACAAGACCGTTGTGCCCGCCGCCGATGATGATCGCGTCGTACGTCCGTGAGGAAGCCATCAGGCGCGTTTCCGATCGGGGTTGAAGAACGGCAGCTTGGTCACTCGGGCGGCGGCGCGCTTGCGGTGGTGCTCCACGGTGATCTCCATCTCGACTGCGGTCCCCGGCGTCCCGAACGCGCCTTCGAGATGGGCGAGCGCGATGTACTGCTTGAGGAGCGGCGACCAGCCGCCGCTTGTGGCGTACCCGACCTGCCGCCCTCCACTATAGACGGGCACGCTGGTGCGCCACGCCTGCGTCGGCAGGCGCGGGGGCAGCCCCACGGCGGCGTAGAGTCGCTCGAGGGAATCCCAGTCGACGGCGATCCCCGTGAACTGCCACGCCGGCCCGCGCTCCTTCTCCTGGACCAGCGCCGGTTTGCCGTTGAACGATTCTTTGCCGAGCGCTACGGTCCAACCGAGGCCCAGCTCGAAGGGCGACGATTTCTGCGCCTCGATGAGCGCGTGCTTCGAGGAGAAGTAGTCCACTTCGATGAGCAAGAGGCCCGCCTCGATACGCGCGACGTCGAGGGCGAGCATCCCCGCCGGGGTGATGCCGTAGGGCGTGCCGGTCTCGATCAACGCATCCCACAGCGACAGCGCGTGTGCGGCGTCGAGCCAGAACTCGTAACCGAGATCGCCGGTGTAGCCGGTCCGCGAAATGGTGACGGGAATCCCGCGGATCTTCGCGTCCGTGAGATGGAAATACTTGAGCGACGCGAGGTCCTGCTGCGCGGCGTTCTGCAGGACGGCGCGCGCGCTCGGGCCCTGAAGCGAAAGCGCGGCGGTCTGCTCCGACACTTCCTCGATCGCGACGTCGAGCCCTGCCGCGTTGAGGTGCAGCCACCGCAGGTTCGGGTCGGCGGCGGTCATCCGATAACGACCTTGCGCGAGCACCGAGATCGTGCCGTCGTCGATCACCTTGCCCTGGGGGTCGCACCACGGCGTGTACAACACCTGGCCGACCTTGGCTTTGCCGACGTCGCGCGTCACAACGCGATCGAGGAGCCGCGGGGCATCCCGCCCGGTGATCATGTACTTGTAGAGAGGCGAGACGTCGAACAACGCCGCGGAGCTGCGGATGGCGTGATACTCGCGTTCGTGCGACAGCTCGTAGGCGCTGGCCACGACGTACCCGGCCCAGCGCCGCCAGGCCTGACCCTCGGACAGGGCGGCGGTGCGCGGATGAAACGGCGTTTGGCGCAGCGTCACGGGCCGGCGGGGGGGGGACTCGTTTCAGCGGGCGCGAAGACGACGAGCAGTCGCAGCTCCTCGGTAATCGAATGAAAGCGATGGGCGACGCGGGGCGGTACATACACGACGCTCCCGGCCGCGATCGGCCGGTCTTCGACCCCGACGCGAATCATCCCTCGTCCACTCGTCACGTAGTAGATCTCGTCTTCCTGGTGCGGCCGTTGCGGGTCGGTCTCGCCGACGCCGAGCACATAGAGTCCCGCCGACAGGGCCGGCACGCGGAGGAACTCCTGGTAGCGCTCACGCGAGCGCATCGTCCCGACGTCGTAGATGTCCATCGGCGCGGAAATCTATATGTTGCCTCGATGTCGCGCCTCCACGTGTTCGAGATTCACGACCAGCCCTGGTGCCCACCCTCGCTGCGCGACGCACTCACCGATTTCCTGCAATTCACGATCAACCTGGGCCGGACCTACACCGCCATCGTGCCGATGCTGCGGGACGCGATCGTGCGCTCGGGCGCGACCAGCGTCCTCGACTTGTGCTCGGGGGCCGGTGGCCCCTGGCGGACCATCGGGGCCGAGCTGCCGGTGCCGGTGCTGCTGAGCGACAAGTTCCCGAACCGCGCCGCCCGCATCGGCACCGTGCCCTTTCATCCGTCTCCCGTCGACGCCACGTCCGTCCCGTCGAACCTCCCCGGTTTTCGCACCATTTTCACCGCCTTCCACCACTTTCGGCCGCCCGAGGCCCGGGCCATCCTCGGCGACGCCGTTCGTCAGCGGCAGGGGATCGGCGTGTTTGAGATCTCGCGGCGTGCACCGCCCGAGATCGCGGTCATCGCGCTGACCTGGCTCGCGGTGCTCGTGTTCGTGCCCTTCATCAGGCCGATCCGCTGGTCGCGTCTGGCATGGACGTACCTGCCACCGGTGCTCCCGCTCGTGGGCGCCTTCGATGGCGTCGTCTCATGCCTGCGCACCTACTCGCCGGCTGAGCTGCGGGAGCTGTTGCACGGGCTCGACACGTATGACTGGCAGGTCGGGGAAACGCGAAGCCGCTGGTCACCGCTCGTCGTGACCTATCTAGTGGGGGTGCCGAAGCGCTGATACGTTACATGCTCTCCTCCAGCACGAGGCGTTATGCGCCGACTGATCCCGCTGTTCTCACTCCTGCTGGCTCCCGTCGCCGTGGCGGGCGCGCAGGAAACCGCTTCCGACACTCTGCTCACGGTGAATCATTACCTCGACTGGGAAACCGTCAGCGACCCGCAGATCTCGCCCGATGGATCACAGATCCTGTACACGCGCCGCTGGGTGAACAAGCTCGAGGACCGCTGGGACTCGGCGCTGTGGATCATGAATGCCGATGGCTCGCGCAATCGCTTCCTGGCCAAGGGCTCAAATGCGCGTTGGTCCCCGGACGGCAGCCGCATCGCGTACTTCGCGGAAGGCGAGCCCAAGGGCACGCAGTTGTTCGTGCGATGGATGGATGCCGAGGGCGCGACGTCTCAGGTCACACGGGTGACGGAGTCGCCCGCCAGCCTGAGCTGGGCGCCCGACGGTCGCTCGCTCGCCTTCACGATGCTGGTCAAGAACGAGCCGAGTTGGCGGATCAGCATGCCCGCGGCGCCTGAAGGGGCGAAGTGGACGCCCGCGCCGCGCATGGTCGATCGGCTCCACTACCGCCGCGATCGCACGGGCTTCATCGAGCAGGGCACGACCCACATCTTCCTCGTCCCCGCCGAGGGCGGGACGCCGCGGCAGCTGACGAGCGGCGACTTCGGGGTGAGCGAGCTGGGCTCCGGGCTGAATTACGATTGGACGCCTGACGGCCGGACGATTGTGTTCGACGGGTTGCGCGAGCCCGATGCCGACTACCGCTACCGCGAGTCCTACATCTATACGGTCAACGTGGCGACGGGAGCGATCAAGCCGCTCTTCACGACCAAGGGCATGTGGACGAATCCCGACATCTCCCCCGACGGCCGGTCGGTGGCGTTCACGGGACGCGAGTACGGCACCTGGTCGTATAAGGCGAACGAAGTGTGGGTCGTCGGCATCGATGGCAGCGGCATGCGCGCGCTGACGACGTACGACCGCGATCCCGGCGGTCTGCGCTGGGCACCCGATGGCACCGGCATCTACTTCACGCTGGCGGAGACGGGGACGAGCAACGTCTACTTCGCCGCGCTGCGCGGCGGTCCGCGAAAGGTGACGGAGGGCGACCAGATGCTGTCGCTCGCTTCGATTTCGCGCGACCTGATGGGCGTCGGCACGCTCTCGGATGCTGATGAACCCGGCGACGTGGTGCGCTTCAGTCTGCGCAAGCCGCAGCCGGTCACGCGTTTGACGAGCGTCAACGCCGACGTGCTCGCCGGCATCCGGCTCGGCCGCGTCGAAGAGGTGTGGTATACGTCGAGCGGTGGGGCGCGGGTCGAGGGGTGGATCGTGAAGCCGCCGAACTTCGATCCCGCGAAGAAGTACCCGCTGATCATGGAGATTCACGGCGGGCCGCACGGGATGTACAACGTCGGGTTCAGCTACCAGATCCAGAACTTCGCGGCCAACGGCTACGTGGTGCTCTACACGAACCCGCGGGGCAGTACCGGCTACGGCAGCGCGTTCGGCAATGCGATCGAGCGTGCCTATCCAAGCGTCGACTACGACGACTTGATGGCCGGCGTCGACACGGTCGTGGGCCGCGGGTACATCGACACGCAGCGCATGTACGTCGGTGGGTGCTCGGGCGGCGGCGTGCTGTCAAGCTGGGTGATCGGGCACACGACGCGCTTCGCCGGCGCTGCGGTGCGCTGCCCCGTGATCGACTGGATGAGCATGGCGGGTCAGACCGATATCCCGCTCTTCACCTACGGGTTCTTCGACGCGCCGTTCTGGGAGAAGCCCGAGCAGTGGCTCAAGCAGTCATCGCTGATGTATGTCGGTCACGTGAAGACGCCGACCCTGCTGATGACGGGCGAGCTCGACCTGCGCACGCCGATTCCGCAGACCGAGGAGTACTACTCGGCGCTGAAGTATCTCAAGGTGCCCGTCGTGATGCTGCGCTTCAACGGCGAGTACCACGGCACGGGCTCGAAGCCGTCGAATTTCATGCGCACCCAGCTCTACATGATGAGCTGGTACCAGCAGCACCGGCTGGGGGAGACCACCGCCGCCGCGAGCGACGGCACGAAGTAGTTCTGCCGAGTTGACCTACGCGCGGGGGCGGAGCAGCATGCCCGCCCCCGCCGTGTTTTTCTCCCCGGATTGGGCCGGCGCCGGCGACGTGCCGTTGCCGGGCAGCTTCCCATGGACGAATCGCCCGATCGCGGTAAGCGTGCCGAGGTTTTGCTCGACGATCTCGTCGTCGGCGACCTTGATGCGGAACGCGCTCTGGAGGAACTCGACCAGCTCGACGACGCCGATCGAGTCGATCACGCCGCTGCCGAGCAACGGGTCGTCGTCGCCGAACTTCCAATCGGGACGCATGTACAGGAAGTTCTCGCGCACCCAGGTGCGCGTGCGGTCGACGATCTCAGTTGGCGAGTACGAACCTGCCTGACTCATATCTCATAGCTCCTGATTCAAGCGGGGTTTCCAAGAACTCACGTTGCCACAGCTGCGTGGAGAGGATCGCGACGAGCGCCTGACCCTCGCGCACGCCTGTCGCCTGTCCCGTCCGGCAGCGACGCACCAGGCCTCGGGCGGCCGCGGGATCGAAGATGCCGCCACGTTTGAGCGCCGACTCGTCGAGCAACTCGGCGACATACGCCGGCGGCTCGCCTTCTGCGCGACCAAAGAACGCCGGCACGTCCGGCGCACGGTACGGCTGCTTGGTGCGCTGCGCCGCGCTGGCCGGCAGCACGTTCGCCGCCCAGCGCCGCAGGATCTCCTTCTCCTGGAGGCCGCGCAGCTTGCTGCGGTCGGGGAGCGCGGCCGCGAACTCGAAGACCCGGTGATCGAGATAGGGAACGCGCGCCTCGACGCCGTGCGCCATCGCCATGCGATCGCCCTGCGAGGAGAGCAGGTAGGGCGACAGCAGCGTCACCATTTCCAGGTACGCCGCGCGCTGCAGGGTCGACCAGCCCGCAAAGGCCGGCGGTAGGGCGTCACGCAGCTCGCCGAGCGCATCGAACCCGTCCAGGCCGGCGCGGAACTCCGCGGAGTAGAACTCCTTGATCCACGCCGTCAGGCGGAAGCGGGGCAGGTGCGAGAACAACGGGTCGTCGGTCGACCCCGCGCTCAGGAAGAAGCGACGCCAGAAGTCCCCGGCGCGCGTCCCCGGTGCGAGATAGGGGTAGAGCCGGTCGAAGAGCCGCGGGCGCGTCGTCGAGTCCGGCTGCCGGAGGCAGAACTGCCGCACGACCGTTTCCTTGAAGAGATCGTAGCCGTAGAACAGCTCGTCGGCGCCCTCGCCTGATAGCACGACTTTGATCCCGCGCTCCCGCGCGAGCCGCGACAACAGGTAGAGCGGCGCCGGAGCGGTCCGGACCAGCGGTGTTTCCGTGTGCCGGATGACTTCGGGAAAGACCTGCGCGATGTCCGCGGGTCCGATGTGCTGGACGGCGTGACGACTCCGCACCGCGGCGGCGACGGCCTCCTGGTGCGCGCTTTCGTCGAAGCGGGGATCGGCGAAGGCGACCGAGAAGGTGCGGAGCTCCGCGCTCGATTCACGCGTGGCCAGGGCGCATACGGCGCTCGAGTCGAGGCCGCCGCTCAGGTAGCCGCCCACCGGCACATCGGCGAGGAGCCGCTGGCGGACGCCCGAATGCATCAGCTCCGCGAGCTGCTCGAGGGCACCGGGTTGCTCGGCGGCCCGCGCGGCAAAGTCGAGCGTGTACCAGCGGCGGATCGTGAGCCGTCCGCCGTGCCAGCGGGCGCAGCATCCTGGCTCGAGCGCGCAGATGCCCAGGAACGGCGTGCGCGGTGGCCGCGCGGCCCAGAAGGTGAAGACCTCGTCCAGGCCCGCCGGATCGAGCGCCCGCGGCACTTCGCCGCTGGCGAGGAGGGCCTTCACTTCGGATCCGAAGTAGAGATCGCCACCGCGCTCGGCGTAGTAGAGCGGCAGGATGCCGAAGCGGTCGCGCGTGAGGAAGAGCGACCCGTCGCGCCGGTCGTAGATGACGAACGCGAACTGGCCGTTCAGCCGATCGAGCATCGCCTCGCCCCACTCGGCGTACGCGTGGAGCAGGACCTCGGTATCGCTGCGGGTCCGGAATACGTATCCCCGGGCCGCGAGCTCGTCTTTCAGGTCGGGGAAATTGAAGATCTCGCCGTTGTATACGATCACGAGCGTGCCGTCGCCGTTCGCCATCGGCTGCGCACCGCCCGCGAGGTCGATGATGCTGAGCCGCGCGTGCGCGAGGCCGACGCGCGCATCCGCGTGTGCGCCCAGGCCGTCGGGGCCGCGATGCCGTATCGCCGCGGCCATGCGCTGCAGGACCGCCGGCGCCACGCCGCTTGCGTCCCGCCGGGCGATCCCCGCGAAGCCACACATCAGTCGGTATCCAGGACGCGCTCGACCAACAGGGACGCCGCATGCTGGTACACGGTGGCGCCGCGCTTTCGATCGATCTCGCGGTAGGCGCGTTCTACTTGTTCGGGCGTCAGTCCGACGTCGCCGGCGGCGTCGGCCGGGCTCCGGCCGGCATTCCGCGCCTGCAGCGTCAGGTCGAGCTCGGTGAGGGGGAGCGAGAAGAAGAACTCTTCCTGCGTCTGCGGCAGCGAGTACGTGTCGGTGGTCGGCGTGCGACGGCGAATGTTCTCCGGCACGCTGAGGTGATCGGCGAGCTGGTAGACCTGATTCTTGTAGAGGTGAGCGATCGGCTTCACGTCGGCGAGCCCGTCGCCGCCCTTCACGAAAAACCCGAGCTCGTACTCGAGGCGGTTCGGCGTCCCGACGACCGCGTAGTGCAGACGGTCGGCGTGATAGTACTCGAGCATCTTGCGAACGCGCTGCTTGAAATTCGTCGCGGCGACGATCTCGCGGAACTCCCGCGCCGGCAGGCGCACTTTGCGGAGCTCGCCGTCCGGCGGCTGAATCGCGAGATACGCCACGTTCAAGCGATCGGAATCGAGTCCGCCGTTCTCGGCAAGCAGCTTGCAGCGCCACCCGTCGTCGTACTCGGGCACGATGCGCCGGATCGCCGCGTCGCGCCGGGCGTAACAGCCTGAGGCCGTCAACGTCGGCGAAATGTCCTCGACCAGCAGCTCGATGCCGAGCTGCGTCGCCAGCTCCTTGGCGAGAGCCAGGCTTTCCCGGCCCGACTCGCGTTCGGGGAGGGCCAAGCCCACCACTCGCTTGGGGCCGACGGCCTGTACCGCGAGGGCCGCGCAGACGGAGCTGTCGATCCCGCCACTCATCGCGACGACGAGGCCGGAGCGGCGCAGCACCGTGCCGACCTGCTGGCGCAGCGCTGCCGCGATCTCGTTCGTGGCGCGGGTGGGATCGAGCCGCAGTTGTTCGGGGACCGCTACAGTCATGCTGCCTCCTTGGGTTCGAGGCGCCTGACGTGCAAGGTTCGAGCCTCAAGGCTGCGTGCCCGAGTGGGCGGGCCTGTGGCGTCCACGCTACGCTCTCACCGTGGTATGCTCGTTGCTGTGTTGCGGACGCATGAACTGCAATGCAGCCCTGCTCTTGTGGCGGGCCGCCCACACGCCGGCGTCGGCCGATCGCCCGGCGATCGTGGAGCGCGACGCCGTCGTCGACTATGCGGGTCTGCGGGGTCGTGCGGCGGCCGTCGCGGCGACGCTGACCGCCGCCGGCGCCGGACCCGACCGACCCGTCGCGATCTTCCTCGAGCGCGGGTGCGATGCCGCCGCGGCGTTCTTCGGGACCCTCGCGATCGGGGGCATCGCGGTGTTCATCAACGAGACCCTGCGCCCCCGCCAGATCGACCACATCCTCGCGCACTCCGGCGCCCGTCACCTGATCACCACCGCCGATTTATTGGCCCGCCAGCCGCGGGCACCGCAGGGCGACGCGCAGATCATCGACGTCGCGACGATTCCGGCAGACGATGACGAGGTGGGAGCGGTCCTCCCGGTGCCGCGCCTCGGCGACGACGTCGCCCAGATCATCTACACGTCGGGCTCGACGGGCCAGCCGAAGGGGGTCACGGTGACCCACGCCAACATCGAGGCCGCGGCACGGACCGTCGTCGGGTATCTGGGGATCAGCGCCTCGGATCGTATCGCCAGCCTGCTGCCCTTCAGTTTCGTGTATGGCTTGAGCCAGCTGCTCTGTGCAGTCACAGCCGGCGCTACCCTCGTCGTGGAGCGGTCACCGTTGCCGCAGCAGGCCGTCGCGACCGTCCGCGATCAGGACGTGACGGTTCTCGCCGCGGTGCCGGCCCTGTGGATGCGCCTCCTCGCGACCGGTGGTTTTCGCGATGCGCTCTTGCCGGTGCTGCGCGTGATGACGAACGCGGGCGGGCATCTGCCGCTCGAGGCGGTGCGCGGGCTCCGCGCGGCGCAACCGCACGTTCGCCTCTTTCTGATGTACGGGTTGACCGAAGCGCTCCGCAGCACGTACCTGCCGCCCGAGGAAGTCGACCGCCGGCCGGACTCGATCGGTCGGGCGATCCCCGGCGCCGAGATGTACGTCGTCCGCGACGATGATACGCCCGCGGGCCCCGGAGAAATCGGGGAGCTCGTCCACCGCGGCCCGACAGTCACACTCGGGTACTGGAAGGACCCGCAGCTCACGGCGCGGGTGTTCCGGCCCAATCCGCTGCGCCCCGCCGGAGCCCCTGAGGCCGAGCGCGTCGTCTACTCCGGGGATCTGGTGCGGCGTGACGAAGACGGATTCTTGTATTTCGTGAGCCGGAAAGATCGTATCATCAAGACGATGGGATTCCGCGTCGGTCCCGATGAAGTGGCCGACGTGCTGTACGCGTCAGGGGAGGTGTCCGAGGCGGCGGTGACCGGCGAGCCGGACCCGATGTGGGGCGAGCGCATCGTGGCGCATGTCGTGCTCGTGCCCAACGGATCGCTCGAGCGCCTCAAGGCGTATTGCGGCCGGGAGCTGCCGCGCCATCTCCAGCCCGCCCGTCTCGAAGTGCGCGACGCGATGCCGCTCTTGCCGAGCGGGAAACACGACGTCGCCGCGCTCACCCTCAAGGCGTGACGATCAGGACCTTGATGTCGGAGCCGAGATTGGCATCGTCTTTGACGTACCCGATGCCGTTGTGGAATTGCCGGATGTAGGACAGCACGTCGGCGTCGGAGGCGCGCTCGGGAGGCGCCACGCCGCGGCCTGCGAAGGTCTGTTGCTGCCAGTACGTCTGCACCGCCGAGATCGTGCGGCGATGTACCTGCTTGGTGAACGCGCGCCGCACCGGGGAGTCCGCCGGCTGGTCCACGGGAAGCACCGGTTGCCGGTTATCCCACAGGCCCACTTTCCGCAGGAAGATCTGGGACGTCTGCTCGCGCGTCAGGCGTGCGACCGGGTTCGTGACGTGCACGACGACCCGGTAGGAGACCTCCTGCTGAGCCCTGAGGGAGGGGGGGGCGGCACAAAGCAACACGACGGCCGCGACGGCGAACGGTCGCTGTAGCATGGCCACCAATATAAAAGCCGCGCCCCCGTGTGGCGTATCGTACGTCACATCCGTCACATCTGGCACATCTGGCGGCTAGGGACTGGCGGCGCGCTCCACGTCGGCCCAGTTGGCCACGCCACCGTGCCCGCCCGCGACCCGTTCCACCGTAATGCCGCGCGCCCGCACCAGCGTGACCAGCTCGGCGCTTCCCACCGGGGCGAGCGTCGGGCCAGGCGACAACACGTCGCTGACGAACAGGAGGCGGGCGGCCGGGACATAGGCCGCCAGCATCCCCTCGACGTGGGCGGTCGGCAGCCGGTACAGGACGATCTGGCCGCCGCCACTTCCCAGGACGAGGCTGTCCGCCACCCCGGTAATCGCGGGAACGGGAACGCGGGCGGGGCCGAGCCGGCGAGCGAGCGCGTCGATGTTCACAGTCTTCCGGGCCACCGAGATCCCGCGCACGAAGGCGACGTTGCCCGCCTGCGTGACGACCGCTACGCCGGCCGCGAGGACGGCGCGCAAACCACCCGCGTGATCCCAATGGTGATGGGTGTTCACGACCAGCCGCACCGGCTTGCCCGGGAATCGCGCGCGCAACGTGTCCAGCACGGCGTTCATGCGCTCCGCTCCCAGGGGCGCCTCGACCACGACGAGGCGCGTCCCCTGATCGACCACCAGCGAGTGGTGCGAGCCGCCCTCGGCGCGCCAGACACCGGGTGCGAGCTCCACGAGCGTCACCACGATTGGAGCGGCCGCGGTGCTGCTGCGCGGTGCGCGGGTGGCGATGGAATCGGGAATCGCGAAGAGCGAGTCGGCAGTCTCCGGATTGACCGTCGCCGCCGTGATCACGGAATGCACCTGGAGGCGGCCGTTCCAGAACCGGTCAATTTGGCGGGGCAATTGCACGCCGCCGCCTGCATTCTGCCAGCGCGTGACCCAGGTTTCCGTCCGTCGATCGCCGAGGATGGGATCGTCGGCCACCGTCTCGATCACGGTCAACAACCCGGTGGCCCGATCGAAGAACAGGTTCATGGTATCCGGTCCGGCCGCGTAACGCACGCCCGCATGGGGTCGGCCTCGGAATGTGCGCGCGGGAAGCGCGGACAGAGCGGCCGCGTTGTCGAGCGCCGCCAGCAGCAAGCGATCGGGATAACGGCGCATGTCGGTCTCGAACGTGGCGAGCATGCCGGGATTCATGGGCGCGAGTTGCCCATCCGTCTCCGCCATACCGATACCGCCCGCCGTCACACGGCGCAGCCGGTTTACGGACCCGTTGACGTTGCGTACTTCGATGGCGCTGAGGAGACGGCCGCGGGCATAGTCGGTGACAGACCGTCCCGCGCTCACGTTCCCCCGGGGCGGGGACTCAGGCGTTTCTTCCTGGCCGATCGCGAAGCTGACCGCATACGACTCGATGGCGACGCCGCGCATGCTGCGCAGCGCCGGCTCACCACCGATTGCTGCGACGGCGCGGGCGACAACGTCTCGAGGAGCAGCGGGCGCTTGGGCCGCGACCTGACTTGATGCGAGCGCGAGCGCGCAGCTGAGATGCCATGTCGGTCTCATTGTGCCGGTCCTCTGTTACGGTGAGCGGTCCGCCGCGACCAGCGCGAGGCGATCCCCGCGCCGGCTCACGGCGAGCCGAGTGATACTCTCGATTCCTAGGGCGCTGAAGTCGGCGATTTCTTCCCAATCCGGGCCCCGCGACGGACTCCACTGATAGAGCTTCGAGCCCTTGGCCATCAGCAGCACGCCGGCGGGGGTCCAGGCATACTGATCCACACCCGGAAGCGTCCGGACGAGAGTGCGAACCTGCCGCGTCGCGAGGTCGAGATCGGCGACGGCCCACGTGCTGTCGGGCCCCTTCTGCACGAAGCTGATCCGGGTCCCGGCCCCCGGGATGCGTTGCAGGCCGCGCCCGATGTTCCGGGCGACCAGCGTCGCGGTTCCCGAGCGCAGATCGGCGACTTGCAGCGTCGCCGTGTCGCCGAGCACGAACAGCGCCACGGTGCGGGCGTCGCCCCACGCATGGTAGCCCACGGGCTTCACCCCGGCCAACACGAGGACGGGGTGTCCGCCGTCCCAATCGAAGCGCCACAAGCGCTGCGTCGAATCTGCTTCCACACGCACCACCGAAAACCCGGAGCCGTTGGGGAGCGGCGTGGCGGAGTACTCGCTCTCGGGCGTCGTCTTGGTCAGCTGCACGCTGCGGCCGGCGGCGATGTCGTAGCGCCAGATGTCGGCCTGGCCGTCCGTCACCGACGTGAACAGGAAGCCGCGGCCGTCGGGTGTGAAGAACGGCTGATTGTCGTAGCCCGGGCGATGCGTGACGTTGACGGGCGTTCCGACTTCGATGCGATCGCCGGCACCGCGGGCATGCAGCTCGGCGAGGAAGATGTCGGTGCCGGGCGGAGCCTGAGCGAACGCCAGGGAGACGGCGACGAGCGCGAGAGCGGCGACCGCTCCAGTCGAGCGCTTTGTCATTTCCTGGTCGCGTAGCTCGCGGCGCAGGACCTTGAGGACCGTGGACTTCGGCAGCTCAGACCGGAACTCGATTTCGCGCGGCACCTTGAACGGCGCAAGGTTCTCGCGGCAGTACGCGATCAACTCTTCGGCCGTGGCCCGCTGGCCCGCCTTGAACACGACAAAGGTCTTCACCGTCTCACCGCGGCGCTCATCGGGGATCCCGATTGTGGCGGCCTCGGCGACCGCGGGATGGCCCGCGAGAGTGCGATCGATCTCGTCCGGGTACACGTTGAACCCTCCGCACAGGATCATGTCTTTCTTGCGGCCGACGATGTAGCAGTAACCGTCCGCGTCGACGCGCGCGAGATCGCCGGTGTAGAGCCAGCCATCGCGGATCATGCCCGCGGTCTCCTCGGGCTTGTTCCAGTATCCCATCATCACCTGCGGCCCCGCCAGCGCGAGCTCCCCCGTTTCGCCGGTCGGCACGGGCTGCGTGCCCGTCTCGATGTCCATAACCTTCGCGTCGGTGTCGGGGAGCGGGACCCCGATGCTCCCCGGCTTGCGGCGTCCGACGAGCGGGTTCGAGTGCGTGACCGGGCTCGTCTCAGACAGCCCGAATCCTTCAGAGATGATGGCGCCGGTCAGCTCCTCGAAGCGGCGCAACGTCTCCACGGGCAGGGGCGCCGAGCCCGACACGCACCGCTTCACGGTGCTCAGATTGAAGGACCCCACCTTCGGATGATTGATGATCGCCGCGTACATCGCGGGGACGGCGGGGAACAGGGTGGCGCGGTGCGTCGCGATCGTCTGCATCACGGCGGGGATATCCCGTGGATTCGGCACGAGCGCCATCGCGCCCGCGACCCCAACCGCGAGGTTCATGCACACCGTCATCCCGAAGCTGTGGAAGATGGGCAGGGCGGTCAGCACCACTTCCTTCCCTTCTACAAGGCTCGGGAACCAGGCGCGCATTTGCTGCACGTTGCACGAGAGGTTGCGGTGCGTGAGCATCGCGCCCTTGGAGGGGCCCGTCGTCCCGCCGGTGTATTGCAGCGTGGCGACGTCATCCAGGTGGATCGCTACCGCCGGAAGATGCGGTGCGGTCCGGTCGATCAGCTCCCGGAAAAAATGCACCCCGCGTCCACGCGGCACGCGGGCGACCGCGGGAGGTTTCGCGCGTTTGAGTTTGAGCTGCGCCAACCAGCGGAGCGGAACCCGCAGATACTCGGGGATCGAAGCGACGACGTAGTGCTCGACCGGGAGGCGCTCGCGGATGCCGCGAATCTTCGCTTCGAAGATGAAGTCCGTCACCACGGCCACGCGACAGTCTGAGTCCTTCCATTGATTCTCGATCTCGCGGGGCACGTAGAGGGGATTTGTGAGCACGGCGTGGGCGCCGAGCTGTAGCGTCGCGTAGTACGCGATCACCACCTGCGGGATGTTGGGCAGCTGGATCGCGACCCGCGTGCCGGGCCCAATGCCGAGGGCCCGGAAGGCGGTGGCCAACCGATCCACCTGGTCCTTCATCTCGCGGTAGGTCAGGCGGCAGTTGTGAAACAGGATCGCGGGAGCGTCGCCATACCGGCTTGCCGCTCGCTCGAGCATCTGCGGCAACGTCAGTTGCTCGTAATCCAGGGACGGCGGCACGCCGGGATCGTAGCTCGAGTGCCAGACACGCGGCTCCATGGCCCCTAAGGTCCGTCCATATTGGGGGGATGTCCATCCGGCGCGTCGTGCGCATTGTCGTGTGGGGGGCTGTGGGGCTGCTCGGCGTGGCGGTGCTGTGGCTGCGCGGCTGCGGCACCGCCCGCCACGTCGACGCTCTGCACCTGCCGCCCGGGTTCACGATCGCCGTCTACGCCGACTCCTTGCCCGACGCGCGTTCCCTGGCGCTCGGCGACAGTGGCACCGTGTTCGTGGGGAGCCGCGAGGCCGGTGTCGTCTACGCATTGCGCGACACGAATCGCGACGGCCGAGCCGACGAGACGATCACGCTGCTCAAGAATCTCGGCGTCCCGAACGGTGTGGCCTTCCGGAATGGCGCCCTCTACGTCGCAGAGACGTGGCGCATTGTGCGGTACGACTCGATCGAGGCGCGTCTCTCCCATCCCCCCAAGCCCGTCGTCGTCACCGATCGCCTGCCACGCGAGGGGCACCACGGCTGGCGCTACATCGGATTCGGGCTTGATGGATGGCTCTACGTGGGCTCCGGGGCGCCGTGCAACGTGTGCGATCCACCCAGCGAGTTGTTCGCGTCGTTACTCCGAGTCCGCCCCACGGACGGCACCGTGGAGGTCTACGCGCGCGGGGTTCGGAACACGGTCGGCTTCGACTGGCATCCCGCGACGCGCGAGCTATGGTTTACCGATAACGGGCGCGACTGGCTGGGCCCCGACGCTCCGCCCGACGAGTTGAACCGCGCGCCGCGAGCGGGATTGCATTTCGGCTTCCCCTACTGTGACGGCGGAACGATCGTCGATCCCGATTTTGGATCGGGACATCGCTGCGCCGAGTATGTGCCGCCTGAGCAGGCCTTGGGCGCTCACGTCGCCGCGCTGGGAGTGCGCTTCTACACGGGGACGATGTTCCCCGCGGAGTATCGCGGGCAGATCTTCATCGCCGAGCACGGGTCCTGGAACCGGGTCATCCCCGTTGGTTACCGGATCACGCTGGTGCGCCTTGTGGACGGGCGTGCCGTTGCGTACGAACCGTTCGCCAAGGGGTGGCTGCGCGGCGGGAGCGCTTGGGGCAGGCCCGTGGATCTGCTCGTGATGCCCGATGGTGCTTTGCTCGTGTCCGATGACAAGGCTGGTGTCGTGTACCGCATTGCCTACGAGGGCCGATGAAACCGCTGCGCGTCGTGATTCCCGCCGTCGTCATCGCCGCCCTGAGTGCGTTGGGCAGCATCAATGCCGTCGACGAATGGCGGTACGCGGCCGGCGCGGGGCAAGTGATTGCGACCGTGACACAGGCGGCGTACGGTGTTTTCGGGATTCTCGTAGGATGGGCGGCGTTGTGGCGGCCCCGCACACTCGGGTTGTTGCTGCGGCTGTGGGCCCTTTCGGTGATCGCCACCGGAGCCCTGGCGCCCATCGTATGGGGCGAAACGAAGTGGATCGTCGGTCTCTGGGGTGCTCTGGTCGGTGCGGCCCTCGTCGCACTGCTCGTGTGGTGGCTCGTCACGGTCACGGTCCCGAGCTTGTGGGACGAAGCCCCGCGCCGCGAACTGCTCGACCGCCTCGCGCGCCTCACCGCGGAGAGCCGG
>Ga0193697_1000066_pt1 | contig 39364 bp, 23 predicted proteins | sample L3m2metaG_FD_145073 | JGI IMG/M metagenome (GOLD analysis project Ga0193697, IMG submission 145073) | Soil microbial communities from a riparian zone of the East river system, Colorado, United States - L3m2 | ecosystem: Environmental > Terrestrial > Soil > Riparian zone | place: USA: East River...
AAAACACCGGCAACGGGGTGGACACGTTCGACATCACGATGGCCAACGTGAGCTTCCCGGCCGGCACGACCTTCAATCTGTTCCAGAGCGATTCCAATACGCCGCTGGTCGACAGCACCGGCAATGGAACACCGGACACCGGACCTTTGGCCCCCAACCAGATCTACAACGTGATTGTGAAGGTGACGTTGCCTGCGGGCGTGTCGGGCGGTGGTCCATACATCGGGCAGAAGACGGCTCGGTCGCGTGTCAACAACACTGTCTTCACAACAGCGGACGACCAACTGACAACCATTGGAACCAGCACGGTGGACTTGACGGCCAACGCGCCGTTGCCCGGAGGCGCAGGCGCAGCGGCCGGCCCCGAAGTGGCCGCGGTCGTGAGCAACACGACAAATCCCGGCACGACAACTCGATTCACGCTGTATGCGAATAACACCAGCACCTCTGCCGATTCGTATGCCCTGGCTGCGAGCACCGATTCCACATTCGGCTCCGTGACGCTGCCGGCGGGTTGGAGCGTGGTCTTCCGAAATGCAGCAAACGGCGTCATCATAACAACAGGTGTTATTCCCGCGGGTGGCAATTTGCTTGTTTACGCGGACGTGACCGTCCCGGCCGCGGCTACTCCCGGTGCGACAGACGTTTATTTCCGCGCGCTGTCTCCAACAACGAGCGCATCTGATCGGTTGCATGCAGCAGTCAATGTCAACGCGGCGCGAAACCTCACGTTGACGCCGAACAATAGCGGGACTGTGTTCCCGGGCGGAGTGGTGGTTTACGCGCATCTGCTCGTCAATAACGGGAACGTTCTGGAAGGTGACGGAGCAGCCAGCATCGTGAACCTGACGCTGACGCACTCACAGCCAGGCTGGAGCTCGATCGTTTACTACGACGCGGACAATGACGGCCTCATCAGCGGGACGGACCCGGCCGTAACGAGCCTTAGCTTTATCAGCGCGGGCTCGGCCGGTTTGTTGCCCGGCGAATCGGTGCGCCTGCTCGTCAAAGTGTTCGCGCCGCCCGGCGTTGCGCTCGGGGTAATCGATGCCCTCAGTTTCTCCGCCGCGACAGTCAACGGCGCTTATACCAGCCCGGTGCCGCCGCCCACGACTGTGACCGATACGACGACGGTGATTTCCGGCGACGTGACCATGGTCAAGGAACAGGCGCTCGACGCAGATCTCAACGGCCTTCCGGACACCGCTTACGGGATCGCGCAGATTACGACGGGCGCGCTGCCCGGCCGCAGCATTCGGTACCGAATCACGGTGACCAATGTTGGAACGGCTCCGGCAACGTCGTTGCGCGTGTTCGATACGACGCCGGCTTACACGACGTACACGAGCACCGGTCCCGCGGCGACAACGGTCGGGTCGGTGTTCGCGGTTCCGGCCAATGGCGCGAGCGGCCCGCTGGAGTTTGACATCGGAACACTAAACCCCGGCCAGTCGGCCGTGATCACCTTTAACGTCATTATCACACCGTAGCCCTTCGCGGCCTGGGCCGCGATAAAACCGGTACGGCAATGGCCGTAGCTGAAAAATTCAGCTACGGCCTGAGCCGCTAAAAAGGGGCGCGTCCGCAATGGAGTCCGAAGTCCGAAGTCCGAGGTCCCGAGTGACGCGGCTGAAGGGCACGCGGACGGCGAGGCTTTGCCTCTTCGTTTTGGTCACTGGGCTTCTGGCGGGATCAGTTCTCGCGGCGCCCGCTCCGCGCGAAGTCATCAATCGTGCCGAGGTGCGTTTTACGACGCCACCCGGAGTCTCAAATTATTTTACAAGCCTGCCAGTCATCACTCTGGTCCAGGCGCCTGTCCTTACCGACATCGCATTCTTCGACAACGCATCGTTTGGCGTCAGGGCCGTCGGTGGGCGGATCGGACAAGATCTTTACATCCAATCTCGCGCCGACGCGTGCAACCGCGACTCCAATGCTGTCGAAATCTGCACGATCACTCTCTCTTCGAGTAGAACAGGTGATCGCGAAACACTCATCGCCACGGAAACAGCAGCCAATTCCGGAATCTTCCGAGTCGTTCCATACGTCAACACGCGGAACGCAGTGGCGAATCCGGTCCAGCAAAACAACGGCATCATGGAAACGACGTGGAATGATCGCTTGATTGCAGAAACGGATGGATGCAATTCAACGCTCGTCACGGCGGAGTTGTTGATGGAGCCCGGTGGCGTGGTTTTCGACAGCCGCGCCGATATACCGATCGCGGGAGCGCGCGTTACTCTGATAAACGCCCTTACCGGTGCACCCGCGCAGGTTTTCGACACCGACGGTCAGACGGCCGCGCTGTCCACGGTGATGACAGGGCCTGATGGTCGTTACTGTTTCCCGATTGTGGTTGCCGGCACATATCGTCTCACTGTCGCGCCTCCGCAAGGTTACTCGTCGCCCTCGACGGTCCCTGTCTCTCAATTGCCCGCCACGCGATTCATTTTGGCCCCGGGCTCATTCGGCGGAAATTTCACAAACACCGGCATGATCGATTTGGATTTTCCGGTGGACTCGGCTGCGGCTCAACCCGGAGGGCTCTTCATTCGGAAACTCGGGTCGCGGCAGGTAGCGGAGTTGGGCGATTTCGTTGATTACTCGCTCGAGATCAAAAATCTGAGCAGCAATGCCGTCGCCTCGGTGACCGTTTCGGATTCTCTGCCACGCGGCTTTGCGTATGTGGCAGGCAGCAGCCGATTCGAACGTAATCGCATTGCTGACCCCACCGGCGGCGCGGGTCCGCGACTCGAATATGTAGTGGGCCCAATCTCTGCAAACCAGGTTGTCTCGCTGTCGTATCGTGTGCGGATCGGCCCGGGGGCGGGCGAAGGCGATGCGATCAACAGAGCACAAGCTGTCAACGACTCTCCCAGAATGGTCAGCAACGTTGCACAATATCGGTTGCACGTTGGCGGCGGTGTTTTCACGGATCGCGGCGTTGTCATCGGAAAGGTGTTTGTGGACGCAAACAGGGATCACGTTCAGGACGGCAAGGAAGCCGGTGTGCCCGGGATTCGCATCTATCTTGAGGATGGCACATATGCGATCACTGATTCGGAGGGCAAATACAGCATCTACGGGCTGCGAGCTCTGACACATATCCTGAAGGTAGATCCCGCGAGCCTTCCTGCTGGAGCGAAACTCATCCCGCTGTCCAATCGCCATGCGGACAATGGTGGTTCGAAGATGGTTGAACTGCACAGAGGCGAATTTCACAAAGCGGATTTTGCGTTGAGGCCCTTGCCCGCTTCCGGAATGGAGGAAATCAAACGCCGGCGCGCCAGCGCCGAGCGCAACGCGGAGGGAAATACGCTGTTGAAAAATCAACTCACGCCGGATGGCGCGATGGTGTCGCGCGGCGACCCGAAAGGGTTGCCGGCCAGCGGGGCCGTTGGCACGGGGATCAACAGCGGACCGTCTGCCGACAAACTAACGCCGACCGTGGCGCAGCGCTCGACTCCGCCATCTGTGCCGAAGACTGAGTCAAATGAGACGAACGCGCCCCTTTTCGAACCGTTGCTGCCAGAGAACACACTCAGCTCCGAAAATTCCAATCTGCCTCCTGCCCCAGTTGGAGACGCGAGATCGGCCCGTTTCGAACCGGGAATCACGAATTTGGATAACTCGCTCGGGTTTATCGATTTGCGCGATGGCGACACGCTGCCGATTCCCCAGGCATCCGTTCGCGTGAAAGCCCGGCATGGGACAAAGATTACGTTGTTCGTGAATGACACGGAGGTCCCCGCCAGCCGTGCCGGACGCCGTCTTTCCGTGCCCGAGAAGCAACTGGAAGTTACGGAATTTATCGGCGTGTCGTTCAAGCCGGGCACGAATCGCGTCGCGGTGCAGCAATTTGATGGCTTCTGGAATTTGCGTGCGAGCAATTCGATAACCGTTATCGCGCCGGACAAACTTGCGCAGCTCCACATTATCATCCCAAAGAAGGAGGCATCGGCGGACGGCAAAACCGTAGTGCCCGTGCGCATCGAAATGCGTGATGCGCAGGGTGTGCCGGTGACTTCGCGCACGCCGTTGACATTGGAGGCAAGTCTTGGCGAATGGCAGACCAAAGATCTCGATCCGGTTGAGCCCGGCACACAGGTCTTCGTGAAGGGCGGGAGTGCCGAATTTGGGCTTCTCGCTCCGCTTGAACCTGGCGACTGTCGAATCCGCGTCGGGAACGGCCCATTGAAAGCGGATGTGGTTGTCTCCTTCCTGCCTGACCTGCGGCCGCTGATCGCCGCAGGTGTTCTCGAAGGGCGCATAAGCCTTAACAATCTCAAAAGGGGCGCGATCGTTCCCGCGCGGTCGAATGACGGTTTCGAGGAGGAACTCAGGTCGCTGTCTGTTTCTGGCATGCATGGTCAGTTTAATGGGGGTGGACGCGCGGCGTTTTTTCTCAAAGGCAAAATTCAAGGCGAACACCTTCTCACCGCGGGCTTTGATTCAGAGAAGGAGACGGGCGAGCGCTTGTTCCGCGACATTCAGCCGGATGAATTCTATCCCGTCTACGGCGACTCCGCGACGCGCGGGTTCGACGCTCAAGCCACAAGCCGCCTCTATGTGCGCATCGACAAGAAGAAGTGTTATCTCCTCTACGGCGACTATGTCACGGGGGCCCAATCGGAGGCGCGGGCGCTGGGTAATTACAGCCGCAGCCTCACGGGTATTCGCGAGCATTATGAAAAAAACGCGCTGACAGCGAACCTTTGGGCCAGTTACGACACCTCCAGACAGGTAATCGAAGAATTACCCGGCAACGGCACCTCCGGGCCTTATCTCTTCCGCACGGCGAACGCGATCGTCAACAGCGAGAAGGTGGAAATCATCACGCGCGACCGCAATCAGCCATCGCTCATTCTGAAGGCGGTGCCGATGAGCCGTTTTTCGGATTACGAATTTGAACCGTTCACAGGACGAATCCTCTTTCGCGCGCCAGTTCCGAGTCTCGATGTTAATCTGAATCCGATCTCCATCCGAGTGACATACGAAGTGGACAATGGTGGAGACAAATTCTGGGTTTACGGCATCGACGCCCAGGCAAAGATGACGTCGTGGCTGGAGGTCGGTGGCGCGGCGGTGCGGGATGAGAACCCGCTTGGCAGTTATGGCCTCTACAGCGGCAACACGACGTTAAAGCTCGCCCCCAAAACGTTCCTGATCGGCGAAGTGGCGCAGAGTGTCACCGAGCAAACGGACGGCTTTGCGGGCCGGGTGGAGCTTCGTCATCAGGACGAGAAGACTGAGGCCCGCGTTTATTTCGGCCGAGCGGAGAACACATTCAGCAATACGGCTTCATTGCTTTCAGCCGGACGTATGGAAGCGGGCGGGAAGGCGTCATATCGCCTTACGTCCGACACGCGCCTCGTGGGACAGGCATTGGTAACCGAAGCCATTGAGACCGACGCTGCGCGTAAAGGGGTTCGGGTTGACATCGAGCGCACGTTCCCGAATCAGGTTCGGCTGGAAGTTGGAGCGCGTTATAGCACGGAGACGGTTCGTCCGGCGAGTCCCAGCACACGAGGAGTGACTCCCAACGAAGTGACGTCGTTGCGGACGAAGATCACGGCACCAATTCCAAAAGTCAAAGGGGCCACGTTCTATGGCGAATACGAGAATGATGTTATCGAGCCGGACAAACGACTCGTCGCTGTGGGAGGTGATTACCAGCTAAAGCCCAAAACACGCCTGTATGCGCGGCACGAATTCATCAACGCGATCGGAGGGCCCTTTGAGCTGAACACCGTTCAGCAACGAAATACGACCCTCATCGGCCTCGATACGGAGTACATGAAGGACGGCACGCTCTTTAACGAATACCGGATGAAGGACGCGATTTCCGGAAGGGATGCGGAAGCGGCGACTGGCCTTCGCAACCACTGGCACCTCGCCGAAGGTGTGCGACTCAACACCACGTTTGAACGCATCTCGCCGGTGAGCGGGGGCGACGACAACGAAGCCACGTCGGCAACCGCTGCGATCGAATACACGCGGCAACCGGACTGGAAAGGCACCGCCCGGCTTGAGCTCAGGGCGAGCGAACCCAACGATAGTCTCCTGAACACCCTGGGTTACGCGCACAAGCTGAGCCGTGATTGGACGTTCCTCAGCCGCAGCATCATTTACGTCGTCAATGCGAAAGGTTCGGGTGCGGGCGACAAAACGCAGGCCCGATTCCAGGCGGGCCTCGCTTGGCGTCAGACCGAAGTCAACCGCTGGAACGCGTTGGCGAAGTATGAATACAAATTCGAAGACGACGCCACGGTCGCGAATCTTCAGTTGTATCGCCACGTTCACATGCTCTTGTGTGATGTAAATTTCCAGGCGACGGCCGATCTGAGTTTCAGCGCGCACTATGGAGGCAAACTGGCGTTCGAAGAATCCAATGGACGCGACGATACATCGGACGCTCATCTGTTCGCTCTCCGAGTCACATATGATCTGAATTCCCGCTGGGACATCGCTCTCTCTGGCCGTGTCCTTTTCAGCGGAGGAAATCTTTCCGCCCAGTTCGGGGTCGGCCCGGAAGTTGGGTACAAGATTCGCGACAGCTTGCGCCTGGCCGGGGGGTACAATCTTTTAGGGTTCCGCGACCGCGACCTTTCCCGCGAGGAATATACGGACCACGGCGTATATGTGGCGCTGCGCTGGATTTTCGACGAATCCCTGCTGGACCTACGCAAGGAGGGCAAGCAATGAATAGTGGGCGTCAATTCATTATCTCACGGACGCTGCGCTTTTCGTGCGTGTTGCTGCTTTGGTTGGCGGTCGCGGGCACGGCGTTCGGATTCACCGTTACACGAACTTCCTCGCCGATCTTTTATTTGGACACGAGCATCACACCGGCATTGGAAGGCATGTATGTCTCCTACCAGATCAACAACAACAGCGGCATCAGTTATCCGGATATTTGGGTCCGGATCGACAGTTTCAGCGGCGGCGTCATCTCCCTGGCCCCAGGCGAGGACGGGCTGGTCCATTTAGGTCCTCTCGGGCCGGGTGAAACAAAGACAGCGTTCTTTTACCTTCGGGCTGGGAGCGAAACTGCCGTCGCGCAGTCTCACACCGTGCGTGTTTACCCGAGCCGCGCTGCGGTGGGTCAATTGGCCAGCGCCAGTTTCAGCATGACCACGCAGGAAACCATCCAGGCGAATGCGAACAAAGTGGTCACTGTAGTTACGGGCCCAATCCCTCCGCAACTCGGCGGCATCGTGACGATGACGGTCACAGGCGATGCCGGTACCATCGGCGCCGCTGGTATCATGTCGTTCAGTCCGGCTGCTTACCTGAACTGGCGACCGGACTCCTACGAAATGCTGAGCAGCAGCATCACCCTTTCGGGCGGGAACACCGGCACCTACAATGACCAACTTCTGATCATCGCTGGATCGTCCAGCGCGACGACTTACTCGGCGGTTTATCGCTTTCGCGCGGTCAACAGCACCACAACGCCGACCGCGGTCAGCCCCATCGGATTTATAAGCAGCGGCACTCCCGTCAAACACACGACTACGGGCACTTATGGCAGCATCCCGCCCATTCTGCCGACCGACAATCGCCTCACGATGGGCAAGCAAGTGGGCGCGACGGAACTCTTTGGGGCGGGCATCGTGAATTTCAGTCTCTTTGGAACGAACAGCGGAACGGTCGAAGTGATCCTGGAGGATTTTGTCGATACGACCCCATCCAGCCCTGCCGCGCCAACGTATATTTCCGGTTCCTCCGCTTTCAATGGAACACCAATAGGCGATCCGATCATTTCTGGCGGAACTTTGACGTGGATCGGCACCTTCACGTTGCCAGCGGGAACCAGCCGCGCGCTCACTTACCGTCTTTCATTCCCCGATGTGAAAGGGTCTTACACCAACAGAGCCGTGGCACATATTGGCGTCACGCAAGTTGATACTACGCTCAACACCAGTGACAACGCGCCGGCGTTCGCGAGCTTCATCATTCGCGGACTGAACATTTCGGGCTTCGTTTACCTTGATGCAAACCGCAACTCGCAAAAGGACGCAGGCGAAAGCGGCACCGGCCTGAATTTGTTTGCGAAGCTGATTCGCGTTTCCATCCCGGCGGGCCCCGCTTTGCAAGCGGCGACGGTCACGAATTCTTCCGGCGCGTATTTGTTTCCAAACGTGACCCCTGGGACTTATATCGTCATCGTCGACGACAACAATAATCTTTCGGATGTCGTGCCCGCCGTTATCGCCAATTGGATTGGAACGGAGCAGCCGACCCTCGTCCGCATCAACGTTCTTGTGATCGGCGCCGATGTGTCGAACCAGAACTTTGGATTGATCAGCGGCTTTACGCTGACGGGCCGGACCTTCAACGACAGCGGGCTCGGCGGTGGCATCGCCAACGATGGATTGCTGAACGGCACGGAATCAGGGCTCGCCGGCCATCAAATTCGACTGACAGATGCGAGCGGAACAGTGACATTCGACACGACCATTAGCGCGGCATCGGGCCAGTTCTCTTTGTTGATTCCGGGCACTGTCACGCCCGGCACCCAACTGAAAGTTGTCGAGACGAATCCATCCGGTTTTCTGTCCACGGGCGGGAGTGCGGGCAGTTCTGGCGGAACGTATGACCGCGCTACCGATACCGTCACATTCATTTGCGGCTCAACGAATGTGCAAGGGCTGCAGTTCGGCAACGTCGCTTCAAACACGTTCCTCAACGACAGTCAGCAAACGGGATTGCCCGGTTCCTTCGTCCTCCACCCCCACACGTTCATCGCGCATAGTGCCGGTCAACTTACCTTCAGCCTGAGCAGCGTAGCCTCACCAAACATTAGTGGTTGGACGCCGATAATCTATCTGGACGCCAACTGCAACGGCCAACTCGACAGTGGCGAGTCGCCAATCACCGCTGCGCTGGGTGCAAGCTTTGGCCAGCAGATTTGTATTCTGATTAAAGATACGATTCCGCTGCTCGCCCCTTTTAATGCCCAACATCAAATCACCGTCACGGCCAGCTTCAATTATTCCTCCGCGAATCCGAGTCTTGTCCAAGGGAGCGCGCGCACCGCGTTGACGATCGTCGGCAACCCAACTACCGCCGGCTTGACGCTGACGAAAGCGGTCAACAAAGAGACGGCGCTGCCGGGAGAAATCATCACTTACACGCTGACTTACGCGAATCAAAGCAGCCAACCACTCAACAACATTGTTGTCTTCGACAGCACACCTGCCTTCACTACGTTCCTGAGCGCGAGCGCGGGTCCGCTGCCGAGCAACTTGTCTTCAGCAAGCATCGCCAACCCGCCAATCGGCGCGTCGGGACCGATTCGATGGACCTTCACCGGCGCGCTCGCATCCGGACAAACCGGCACCGTGGTTTTCAGCGTGATGGTGGCGCAGTGAGGGCAAAGTGCGATTTGCGAACGAGCCTGCGAACAACGCCGATGAGCAATAATTAACGATGGGCGGTGAAGAGAATCGAACGCTCGTGATTATTCCCGGGTGCGTCCTTCTACGACCAGGACCCAGTCGTTGAAACCGTCGGCATGGCGCTTTGATGGATAGGGTAGTGAACGGTCAGAGGCCTTCGCCTCTGACGACGCGATCATCGTGTAATTCCCGCTCGTGAGATCATACCACCGCAGCCGCACCTTGCTGCCTTTCGCGATTCTCGTTGTATCAATGATCACGGGGCGGCTCGTGGGGAAATAGACCAGCGCAGCGCTGGATGAGTAGCCGGAGGCCGCCTGATCATCACCGCTGCCCAGACCGCTTTTGAGGAATGTTCCAGGATCGGGCTTCCAGGTCGGATCAGTCATGTAAGTATCCAGGATGATCCAGGCATATTTTGCGTCCAATTGGGGCGCTTCGGTCAGGATGTTAAGCCAGCCAGGGCCGCCATCAAAAAGTCCGGTCACGCCGTGCGGCCACCACTTTTCGTGGCCGAAATTGATGCCCGTCCCCCCGCGGATGAATGTGGCGTAGTTCCGTTCGCGTAATTCCTGGAACTGTTGATCTTTATAGTGTGGCGCGTTCACGTATGGAGGCTCGATATCGACCACGGGATAGCTTGCCGTGGCGGCCCGGTTGTAGACCTTGTCGAACTGCTCAGCCGAGCTGCTGCCATAATGGTAGATCGTGTCAGCGCTTTGCTTGAACCATTTGTATCCATCGGGGCCTTCGACCGAGATGAACTGGTCAAAAGAGGTTGAGCCATTGGCCGGCTCCGCGATTATCAGACGATGGCTGGGCCCTTCAGCATCTCGAATTCCATGGAAGATGGCATCCAGGCCCGGAGCAGGTCCCTCGTTGTAGCGCCATTTGTAATCGCCCATGACATGCCAGACGATATTTGAATAACTGGCATAGCGAGTGGCGACTGCCTTTCCAAAGTTGTAGGCGTTCGTCGTTCCGCCGACGATTAGATCCGGCACCGTTCCGGTATCTTTCCAACTCAAGAAAAATGAAAACACAACGGTCAGCTCCAGCCGGGTCGCCTCGCGCATCACCCAGTCCATTGAAGACCAGGCCGGTCCCAGGGATGAAGCGTGTGGTTTACCGCTAAAAAAGCTCTGGCCGGCTTTGTTTTTATATCGATCGCCAAAGCTGTCATTCATATGGACACCAAAGGGCGATACCGTGACGGCATTAAATTTCAACGCCTTCAGACCTTCCAGAGCCTGCGTAATCTCAGCATCCGAACAGTTTTGCGACATCGCCCAGGACGACATCGTTTTCAAGAGATAGATCTTGCCGGTCTGGTCGATAAACCGTCGGTTGGCGGTGCTGACCGGGTAGGCAAATCCGCCCGAGCCCTTGGCATTTCCAGTTTCTGCGGCCGATGCCATTGTGGCGCCGAAGAAAACGCAAATCGCCAGCGCCGCAACAATTTGTTGTCTCATAGCCTGAAGTAGAAAGGATCTCATATCACTGCGTCGAAGTTTTCTGTGAACGCGATTTGTTTCGTTGTTCGCCAATGCACCAAAGATTTTTGTCCGTGCGAAGGAAAATCTCGCCGTCCGAAACGGCCAGGGAAGCGTTCATGGGACAGACTGAGCATGGCCAGCACCGTCGGCAGTCCAGCCAGCAGTGCACTTCTTCTGAACGACAACAACATGTCCGTCATGGCATTCCTCTCTTCGCTTGTCCTGCTAAACCGACTTTCGCACGTGACTGGCGGTTCACAATCATCGTGAACCATCTTGCACAGCAATGATGAAGTGCTGGGTGGCGGATCCGATCCGTTCCGTGCTGGTGGAGAGCACTTTTTCGTTGCCCCAGACGAGCGTCTTTTCGTCCAGGGTCCGCACATTCCGTTCGATGCGCGCGGCAAGCACAACTTCGAACCGGCCCGCGGCGTCCGGTGTGCCGGAAAGCATCCCCGTGGCTGGATCGATCTTGAGCCAGGCGGGACCTTGCTCGATGCGAAAGGCGGGGTTTTCGATGTCAAAGTAGCCGCTCACTTGTTGACTGTCCTTCATGCGGGCGCTGAGGTCTCCGAGGGATCGGTTGGCGCGCGCCTGGTAGCGGTACTCTTCGCCGACTTTGGCCCTCGCTAGCGGTTGGCTGTAGATCACGGGCCGAGGAGCGGTCGCGTAGTCGGAAGGCCCGCTGCGCTTGCCTTGTTCATCTACTGCGACGACGCGGTAGTAGGTCTTGTTGGCGGTCGGCAACTCAACAGTGACGCCAATGACCGCCAGCTCCGTGGCCGTGGTTTCGGCGATGAAGTTGGCCGGGAACCAGGGATTCCACGCGGCCATTTCCGCTTTGGTGATGCCGACCGTGCTCTGGTAGGCTTTGTCGGCGATGGTGAATCCCTTCTCGTCACTGCCGTAAATCCGGTACTTGGCTGGTCGGCGCCCAATGGAATTCGCGGCCCACCGGAGAAGGCCCGTGCCTTTGGCAGGATCGAACTCGAGGGTCACGTTCACGGGATAGGCCGGGCCGCGCGGAATGAAACTCCAGGTCTTGCTCCAGGCCCCCCACAGGCCCTTGTCGTCCATGGCTCGCGCGCGCCAGTAGTACCGCCGGTCAGGCGTGAGCAGGCCGGGTTGGGACAAGGTATATTGGGCCCTGGCGATGATCGGACCGTCTTTGCCCTTTTCCTTGATGACATCCGCGGTTCGCGAGACGAGCTTGTAGAAATCCAGAGAGAGCGGATACCTCATGTCAGCGCGGCTGGACAACTCCAACTGGTAGTCGCTTATGGCATCGCCATCGGGATCATGGGCGGCCGTCCACTGAAAGACGATGTCGGTGCCGTCGGCTTCGCCAACGTCGGGTGGGTAGCTCGCGGCCTGTGGGGCCGAAGGCGGTTGTGACGCGGAGCGTTCCACCCACTGGTGCGTGATGCGGACTTTGCGGTCGCGAGTGGACTGATCGGAATAGGCGAAAGTATTTTCTCCCACGACCATCTCCGGCATGGCCAGGGGCGCCATCTGGACGTCGTTGAAAATCGCGAGGCGGTTGAGCCGGGCGGATCCTTCCAACTGGCACTTGAGCTTGTACGCATAATGCGCCGGGCCAACGGTCGAAAAGAACTTGTCCAGGTTGTCCTTCACCGCCTGCCATGTCTTGCCGTCCGCGGAAATGGAAAATTGGGCTGCGGCGCTCTCCGCCTCGAGCCGGCCCCCGACGAACACATACGGGCTGCGCAGGGTCCAGATCACCGTACCCGACTTGCCCTCTTCCGCAGCCAGGCCGTCGGGCCCGGAGGTGATGTTCTCCACGCTGGAAGCTCCCTTGCGCCACGTTTCTTTCGAGAAGTCGGGGCGGTATTCCCATAGACCATTGTAGATCAGCGAAGGATACGTGGGCATCGTCTGCAGTGCGCCGTGGTGCTTGACCGGATCGCACTGAGACCAACGCCATTCGAGCGCCTCGCCGGGACGCAGGACCATGTTCATCGTTGCTTCGGCTTTGCCGCCGCGTTGGCCTGTGATCGGTCCTTCATGGAAATACATCGCGCACATGCCTTGTCCATCCCACCAGGTGTCTGGAAAAAGGATGCCCTTCGAGTGGGTGCGCTTAACCAGGTCGTGATCGCGCACGAGGTCCTGTTCGCTGGCCACGGTCGCGTTATCGCGCAAGAGATAGACGGAGTGCATGTCCCCGTCGTAGAAATGCCAGCCGCCGTCGTAGAACGCCTGGGAAATGCAATGTCCGAGCGCCCGAGCCGGCGCCGCTTGAAGGCCCGCCGCGCGCCACAACGTCGCCAGGGCGATGGAGTCGTTGCCGCAGGTGTTGTAGCCGTAAATGTTGAAGACCTTCACCGGATCGAGCAACTCGTTGTTGTCGCCCCCGGAATGATGGCGATACTGAATTTCCTGGAACCACAGCGCAAAGGCCTTTTCGGCATCCGTCATGGACGGCGTGGTGGCCGCGGCAACGATCTCCGCGACGTTGCGAAAATTGTTGCGCCCATTGGAAAGCCACGGATTGACGACGTCGGTCTGGCCCACATTTTCCATGCGCACCGACCGGTTGGACTCCCATTTCTGCAGCAGGGCCCCTTCGCGCGCAATGCCGCATCCCATCGGCGAGCGGCCATTCCGTCCGTCCATGGTCCCTGCCTGAGTGACTTTGTAGCCGTGCTGCCCCGTGGTGATTTCCTCGACATGCGAGCGCCTGACGTCGGTCGGGTGGGTGTTCGTTGACCAGGGTTTCAGGCCATCGTCTGCGGCCATCCCACGCTGGGCCGTCAGTGTCACGAGAAGCACGAGCAGAATGATTCCGAGCCGTCGTGTGGTCATGCGGCCGAGTTTAACGCGTCCAGTTCGCCAGTCCAGCCTGCCCATCACATCGAAAGATCCTCTGTCTCGGCAACACTCTCAGATCGTATTTGTCGGCGAGAGCCGCTTGGTGCCATGATCCGGGTTCATGACAGAAACTCTTTGGCTGGGACTCGCCGTTCTGCTCGTGGGCGACCTTCCTGGCTCAGCCGGGTCACCTCCCGAGGCGCAAATCTCCGATGGCCCGCTTCGCGTGCGACTGTCTCTGCCGGACGCCAGCGCGGGATTCTATCGCGGCACCCGGTTTGATTGGTCGGGAATCATCCGCAGCCTCGAATATGCCGGACACAATTATTACGCACAGTGGTACGATCGGAGCGATCCGAGTGTCCACGACTTCATTTATGAAGGCGCTGACATCGTTGCCGGTCCCTGCACCGCGGTCACGGGCCCGGCGGAAGAGTTTGTGGCCAGGGGGAAGGCGCTCGGTTTCGATGAGGCCAGGCCTGGCGGGACTTTCGTCAAGATCGGCGTCGGTGTGCTGCGCAAACCCGACGACAAAAACTACGATCCGTACCGACTGTATCCAATACAGGACGGCGGAAAATGGACGGCCATTCCAAAGCCTGATTCGATCGAGTTCAGGCAGGTACTGGCGGATGAACAGACGGGCTACGCTTACGAGTACCGCAAGATTGTGACAGTGATGGGCCACCCGCCACGCCTGGTGCTTGACCACACGTTGCGCAACACGGGCAAGCGCGTCATCCAAACCAGCGTCTATAATCACAACTTCCTCTGCCTGGACCGCCAGCCACCTGGCCCCGATTACTCTCTCACCGTTCCCTTCCAACTCGATACGTCAAAGCTCCCGGCGAAAAGCCTCGCGGATGTCCGCGGGAACCACATTTCCTTTTCCAGGACGCTGACGGGAGAAGAGCGTGTCTATCTTGACCTGCGAGGATTCGGCGTGAACGCGAAGGATTATGACATCCGGATCGAGAACCGGCGACTGGGAGCGGGTGTCCGAATCACGGCGGACCGACCCCTCTCCCGGCTGTCCTTGTGGGCGATCCGGGCACCGCTCTCGATCGAGCCCTTCATCGATATGAAGATCGAGCCTGGCCGGGAGTTCACCTGGCGGATCCAGTACGAGTACTACACGATCCCGACGAGTGGACAATGAGCGGCACCAACCTGTCGCATCGTAAGTGCCCTGAAATCAATGGAGCGGGTGAAGGGAATCGAACCCTCGTGATTACTGCTTTTGAGTTGAAGGCGCGCGCGCAAATGGGAAGCGTCCTGCTGATGTATTTCCATCTCGTGTTCATCCTGCTGTTGCTGGGGATGTGCGTTTCAAACGTGAGGCCGGCTGAAGGTCACGGCCTCGCTGCCGAGGCCGCGGCCCGGGCGATGGAAGTCCCGCCGGGATTCAAAGTTTCGTTGTTCGCTGCGGAGCCGGATGTCGTACAACCGGCAGCCTTTGCGATCGATGATCGCGGCAGGCTATGGGTGGCGGAAAACGTAACTTACCCGACTCGTGCGCCGGACGGAAAAGGAAAGGACCGAATTCTCATTTTCGAAGACCGGGATGGTGACGGCCGATTCGACAAACGAACGGTCTTTGCAGAGAATCTCAATCTCATCTGCGGACTCGAATTAGGCTTTGGCGGAGTCTGGGTCGGAGCAGCGCCGTATCTTTTATTTATTCCGATCACGCCGGGCGAAGACAAACCGGCCGGCGCACCGCAAGTGCTGCTCGACGGCTTTGGATACGAAGACACGCACAACACGTTGAGCACGTTCACATGGGGACCAGACGGCTGGCTCTATGGAGGTCACGGTGTGGCCAACCATTCGAACGTGGGCGCACCGGGCACACCGGACCAAAAGCGGCAGAAATTCAGCGGGTGTGTGTGGCGCTATCATCCGATTCGGCACGAGTTTGAGATTTTCGGAGAGGGTTGCACAAATCCGTGGGGTCTTGATTTTAACGAGGACGGACAACTGTTTGTGACCGGATGTGTGTTGCCGCACCTTTGGCACATCGCTCAAGGCGGACGATATCAACGGCTTTTCGGGCAACCTGCGTTCCCTCACACCTATGAGGCAATCAACACCATCGCCGATCATCGGCATTGGGCCGGCGAAAATTCGCATGCGGGCCGGGAAGGCTATCGTAACGCAAATGGCGAGTTGCGGACGTATCCAGCAGATTTTGCAATGGGAGGCGGCCACGCTCATGCCGGGGGGATGATTTACCTCGGGAACAGTTGGCCTGAGGAATATCGAGGCGCGATGCTAATGTTTAATCTTCATGGCCATCGCGTGAACGTGGATCGCCTGGAACGAAGTGGGTCCGGCTATATTGGCAAACACGGACCGGATTTTCTTTTTGCCCACGATCCGTGGTCGCTGGTTTTGAATTTGCAGTATGGGCCGGATGGTTCGGTGTTCATGATCGACTTTTACGAGAAGAATATTTGTCACACCAGCAAGCCCGACTTTTATGACCGTTCCAATGGCCGCATTTACAAGATCAGTTATCAGAACAGCGCACGCGCCACAGTGGACCTGCAACGGCTGACGGATGCGGATTTGGTGAATCTGCAACTTCACCGCAACGATTGGTTGGTGCGCCATGGCCGGCGAATTCTACAGGAGCGAATGGCTGGCAGGAGCCACCAGGACCGAGCGGCAGTAGCCGTGGCGCTGCAAAAAATTTTAACAGAAAATCCGGACATTTCGCGCAAGCTGCGGGCGCTTTGGGCGCTGCATGTGACCGGCAACTTTACCGAAAGGATTGGGCTGCGGCTTCTGAAGGAGGAGAGCGAATTCGTTCGTGGGTGGGCGATTCAATTGTTGGCCGAAGGCAAAGGACCATCCGCCGCAGTCCTGGCGGAGTTTGCGCGCATGGCGCAGACCGATAAGTCAGCCGTCGTTCGACTTTATCTGGCATCGGCGTTGCAGCGAATGCCAACCACGCAGCGAGGAGATATTTTGGCCGGATTACTTGCTCGCGCTGAAGATGCGCAAGATCAGAACCTGTCTTTGATGTATTGGTATGCGCTGGAGCCTGTGCTGAGCGAACATCTGGACAAGGGCGCTGCGTTTGTCCAGAAAACGAGAATCCCGGCCCTGCGGCAATTCATTACGCGGCGTGTTGCGTCCGGCGGCGGATCATAGCTGGTTGGAGTGGGTGAAGTTGCCCGAAGGAGCGCAAACCTTCCACGGTTCTCATGCTGATTCCTAACCGAGTTCAGTTCTCAGATGTCGGGCTCCTGCGGGTGTGAAGTATGCGAGCTAGAGGTCTCGAATTCGCACATTGCGGAGCTTAACGAATCCGGCAAAGCCCTCAGCCTCGCCGCCGTGCGGCCATTGAAAGCTGATCGGACCCGCTTCTTTCCACGCCGCCTCAGCCGGGTCCGTCGGATTGTCGATGACGTCGCAGATCTTCGTCCCGTTCAAGGTCACCTGGAGATGCGGGCCCTTGAAGGAGATCTGGACATGGTTCCAATCCTCCTTCTTGCGGAGGTTGGGGAACTTCTCGTCGCCCGTGTCAAGCCAGAGGACGTTTCCCCTGATGGCCTTGGGGTGCACACGGTGAACGACGATGCCAATGAACTCTCCGGCCTCGCGACGCCCGAAGTTCACCTGATAGCCGGTGCGCAGATACACGCCGCTGTTGTACGTGCAGGTGGTGCACAAGCCGTCCGGGGCGGCAGGCTGCTCGGCGAGCATGAAGTCGAGCTCCAGTTCGACATCTTTGAATTGCGCCTGCGAAACAAGACTCCCACCTCTCTGACCCGGTCCGGCCTGTCCGCCAACGATGATGCCGTTCTCAATTTTCCAACCGGCATCGGCGGGACTCAGGGAAGGACCGCGCCGCGCAGCCACGGTCCAGCCGGTGAAGTCCTTGCCATTGAAGAGCGACTTCCACGGTTCGGCCGACTGCGGCGACGCCATGAGGCCGAAGCAAAACAGCGTGACGACGCCAACAGAGATGCCTTTTTGCTTTTTCACACTGCGGCTCATGTGGAGCATCAAAGGCTGAGCGATCTTAATTGCCAATACAAAAGGAGCAAATGATTTTCACTTTTACTGTACTGCCGCGTAACTCCTTTATTATCCATGAGCGGGTGAAGGGAATCGAACCCTCGTGAATATTACCGATGCCGCCGGTCGCATGGCGTTTTCGTTTAGCGTTCGCTAATGCGACCTTTGCACGCCTTAACGAGACGGTCGTTTGGCGTGTCTGGCAAGTAGATTGGCGCGTTCTGCGAGTGACGGGGTTTTCGTTGGGGTTATGATCAACACATGACATGGACTAGAATCCAAGCGCCTCCACCTGTGTATCGCACCATCGCATTCGCTCTTACGATTGCCTCTTTCGCCCACCACACTGTAGGCAGCCAGTTTGACTGGCCGCAGTGGCAGGGACCGGACCGCACGGCCCATTCCAAAGAAACCGGCTTGCTCAAGGAATGGCCGAAGGATGGTCCGGCTCTCGCCTGGAAGGTCAAAGGTCTTGGTGGTGGTGACAGCGGCCCGGCTATCGCCGCTGGCCGGATCTATGGGATGAGCCATCGCGGTGCGGATGAATTCGTCTGGGCTCTTTCGGAGGAGGACGGCAAGGAAGTTTGGGCCGTCCGCATCGCGCCCGCTCAGCGGCAGAACTGGCCGCAATCAAAAGAAGGTCCGAGTGCCACTCCGACAGTGGATGGGGACCGGCTTTACGTGATGGGTCTCGCAGGCAATGTGGCTTGCCTTCAGGCGGCTGATGGGAAAGTGGTTTGGCAACGAAGTCTCGTGGCAGATTTCAAAGGGCGCAGTCCAATGTGGAGTTTTCGCGAGTCGCCTCTCGTGGACGGCGACAAACTCATCTGCACACCAGGTGGAGAGGAAGCCACCATGGTGGCGCTGAACAAGCGCACGGGCGAGACGATCTGGAAAAGTCAGGTGCCAGACCGCGTCAGTGGGGGTCAGACGCAAAACCGCGGCTTTGGTGGCGGAAATCGCCCAAGCGCGATGCAAACAGTTCCCGTGCTTTCGGCTCTCGACAAGGATCAGAACAAAGAGATTTCAACCGATGAGCTCGCTGGTGCACCGACGGCTCTTCTCACGTTGGACAAAAACAAGGACGGTAAACTTTCCGAAGACGAATTGAGTCCGGGAGGAGGACGCGAGGGCCAGCCAGGTGGAGAGCGCCGCCGACGCGGCCCGGGCATGATGCGTATGGTGAAGGCTCTGTCCGCGTTGGATGCGGACGAAGACAACGTGATTGATGAAGCCGAGATCAAGAACGCAGTGGCCGCGCTGAAAAAGCTCGATGAAAACGGCGACGGAAAACTGACGGACGATGAAGTCGGCATGAAATCCATGAGCCCGCCAAACACTGGCGCCGCGTATTCGTCGGCCATCGCAATAGAATTTGGTGGCCAGCGCCAATACGTGCAGCTTCTGGCCATGACCGTCGCTGGTGTCTCTGCGACTGATGGCAAGCTGCTCTGGCGATATGACAAGCCCGCCAACTCGATACGCCTCAATATCTCCACGCCGATTTATCACGATGGCCATGTGTTCGCCGCTACCGCGTATGGCGCGGGCGGTGGATTAGCTAAATTGGTTAAGAAGGAAAGCGGGGAGTTTGCTGCGGAGGAAGTCTGGTTCTCGAAGTCGATGGAAAATCATCACGGCGGCGTGATCCTTCACGACGGTGCCTTGTTCGGCGCCAACGGCGGCAACGGTGGCGGCTATATGGCCTGTCTCGATTTCAAGACGGGCGAAGTGTTGTGGAACGAAAGGGATTCCGACAAACGCCGCGTGACCAAAGGCTCAGTTGCGTTCGCAGATGGCCGTATTTACTACCGCACCGAGGAAGGCCCGATTGTTTTGATTGAACCCAGCCGTAAGGAATACCTGGAGCGCGGACGATTCACTCAACCTGACCGCACGGACAAGCCAGCGTGGGCGCATCCTGTGGTCGCGAACGGCAAACTCTACATCCGGGATCAAGACACGCTCTTCTGTTACGACGTGAAGGCAAAGTGATGCCTGATCGATTTCGAATCACCAAAGCCTGGGCACAGCGGTTTGCGGCGGAAAAAATATCCGTGCCGATGTTGCTTCGCCGTGCAGGCTTGCCTGCCAATCTTTTCGAACAGGAAAAGATCTACGTCACGACAGCTCAAGTCTTCGCGATCTGGCGGACCGTTGCCGAAATGAGTTCCGACCCTGGTTTTGGACTAAAGCTTGGTACGGAATTACGGTTCGAGCGCAGCCATCCGGTTTCCATCGCCGGTGTTTGCAGCCGGACATTTGGCGACGCTTTACAACGACTCGCTCGTTACAAGCAACTGACCTGCCCGGAGGAAATTCGCGTCCACAGAAAAGCGCAGGAAACCTCGGTAGAATTTTTCTTCGTCGAAGCCAGGGAAGCTCAACCCGACATAATGGTCGATTTGGGGCTGTCATGGATTTTGTGTGTGGGTCGGCGGGGCAGTGACGGCGAAATCTCCCCACTGCGATTGGAACTGACTCGACCCGTGAAGCACCGCGCATTGCTTGAGCTCCATTTCGGCTGCCGAGTGCGTTTCAACTCCGACCGCAACGCGTTGGTGTTTCGCAGCAGTGATCTCGACCGCCCGTTTGTCACCCATAATGAAGAATTGGTGCAGATAATTGGAACGCAGTTGGACGCGGAACTTAAAGCAGGGAGCACGAGCGTGAATGTAGGCCAGCAGGTAAAGGACACTCTCAAGCGTTCATTAGCCGGAAAGCGGCCGACGCTGCAAGATGTCGCTCAAGAACTCGGCCTAAGCACGCGCACGCTTCAACGGCGGCTCACCGACGCAGGTTTCACCTTTCAGCAACTCGTAGAAGAGACGCGGCGAGAACTTGCCCGCCACTATTTAAAACAACGCGCCGTGGAACTGCCCGAAGTCGCCTTCTTGCTCGGCTTTGAAGACGCCAATTCGTTCTTCCGTGCCTTTCAAGGTTGGGAAAGAACCTCGCCTGGCGAATGGCGGACTCGGGGTCAAAAGGAATGACAAACGGCGCCAGCACGCTGGCAACGATGTTTACTGCACTGCTGAGAAAACCCTTGATTATCAATGGAGCGGGTGAAGGGAATCGAACCCTCGTGATTGTTACCAAAGCAGACTCGTGCGGAAATCTTACGGATCGCCTCTGAAAAACCCGGCGAGACGCCGATATTCCGGCCCACTGATTCAGCTCAGCGCACACTTCTCACCACGGACGACCACACGGAGCCACTGCGACTCTCGCTTTTCCGGCGCTTTCTTCGCACACTCGAGCCGTGTCTGGAAGCGCGCGTATTCTGGGTCGGTTGGAACAAGGCGACGTGAAAACCGCCGAGGAACTCCTGCCGCTGGTCTATGACGAGTTGCGTCGATTGGCTGCCGGGCGGATGGCGAACGAAATCGCCGGGCATACACTTCAGCCCACCGCCCTCGTCCATGAAGCGTGGTTGAGGTTGGGCGGCGATGAGGCGCCGTCGTTTCAGAATCGCGCTCACTTCTTTGGCGCGGCGGCTGAGGCAATGCGCCGCATCCTCATCGAACGCGCGCGCCGAAGAGTTGCGGCGAAGCGGGGCGGAGGCGTCGTGATGGCGGACGTGGAGGGAATTGAAATCCCTTCTCCCGTCGAGGATGACGATCAATTGCTCGCGGTCAACGAAGCCCTGGAGAAATTCGCCACGCTCGATCCGCGCAAGGCCGAACTTGTGAAGCTGCGTTACTTCGTCGGAATGAATTTCGAGGAGGCTTCTGCCGCGCTTGGCATCGCCGTGCCGACGGCCAAGCAGTGGTGGGCCTATGCCCGTGCCTGGCTCACAGTTGAACTGCGCACCGGAGCACGTTGACGGCCGGGCTCACTCGCCGTCGGGAATTTGCGGAAAATAACTACATACTTTCCGTGAACGGTTTGCGCATGTAGAAGGAGACGAGCAATTCATCCATGCCATCTACCCAGGAACGTGAGGCCGCCTTGTTCGCGTTGGCGCTCGAAAAGCCTGTCGCCGAAAGGGCGGCGTTCCTTCAGGCCGTCTGCGGAACAGACAGCGGTCTGCGCCAGAGACTGGAAGCCCTGCTCGCCGCGCACGATCAGCCGGATGAGTTGCTGGGCGATGACGTCGACCAACTCACCCTGAAGGCGACCATGAAGCTGGAGTTCGCCGAGGAACCGGCGGACGAAGCCGTGGGCCAGAAGCTCGGGCGCTACAAGTTGCTGGAGAGAGTGGGCGAAGGGGGTTGCGGCGTGGTCTATGTCGCGGAGCAGACCGAGCCGGTGCGGCGGCGCGTGGCGCTGAAGGTGATCAAGCTCGGCATGGACACCAAACAGGTCGTCGCCCGGTTCGAGGCCGAGCGGCAGGCGCTGGCGATGATGGATCATCCGAACATCGCCAAGGTATTGGACGCGGGCACGACCGAGGTGGGCCGCCCCTTCTTCGTCATGGAACTGGTGCGCGGCATTCGCATTACCGATTACTGTGACCAGGCCCAACTCCCAACCAGGGCCCGGCTCGATCTGTTCATCAATGTTTGCCATGCCATTCAGCACGCCCACCAGAAAGGGATCATCCACCGCGACATCAAGCCGTCGAACATCCTCGTCACACTCCACGACGGCGTGCCGGTGCCGAAGGTGATCGACTTTGGCATCGTCAAGGCGACGGAAGGCCGGTTGACCGACGCGACGGTTTACACGCAGTTGCATCAGTTCATCGGGACGCCGGCCTACATGAGTCCGGAGCAGGCGGAGATGAGCGGGCTGGACATCGATACGCGCAGCGACATCTACAGCCTGGGCGTGTTGCTCTATGAACTTCTGACCGGCCGGACACCCTTCGACGGGAAGGAACTGATGTCGCTGGGCCTTGACGCGATGCGGAAGGTGATTCGCGAGAAAGAGCCAGTGCGTCCGAGCACGCGGCTGGCGACGTTGCAAGGCGAGGAGCGAACGACGACAGCGAAACGGCACGCGATGGAGATGCCGCGGCTGATTCACCAACTGAAGGGCGATCTCGATTGGATCGTGATGAAGTGTTTGGAGAAGGATCGCGCGCGTCGCTACGACACGGCCAACGGGCTGGCCATGGACATCAAGCGGCATCTGCACAACGAAACCGTCGTCGCTCGTCCGCCCAGCTCGGCCTACCGCTTCCAGAAACTCATTCGCCGGAACAAACTGGCGTTTGCCGCCAGTACAGCCATCGCGGCTTCGCTTGTCATTGGCCTGGCAGCCAGCGTGTGGCAGGCCATCCGCGCCACACACGCTGAACAGGAGCAGAAGAAGTTGCGCGACGTCGCAGTCAAGGCTTTGGACGGGGAGAAAGTGCAGCGCACCCAGGCCGAGACCGAACGCCAGCGCGCCGAGTCCAACGCCGAAAAGTTCAAGAACGCATCGATCCAATCCCGACGCAGCCAGTATGCCGCCGACATGTTTGCGGCCACGGCCGAAATCGAAAAAGGCAGCTATGGCAACGCCCGCAATTTCCTGCGCGAATATTTTCCCCGCGAAGGGCATGAGGATTTGCGCGGCTTTGAATGGCGCTACCTGTGGCAATTGAGCGCCGGCCAACAATTAAATATTTATCCCATCAACGGCCAGGTCATCGACATGGCGTGGTCGCCCGACGGCGGTCTGATGGCGGCGGCCAGCTCGGATCGGACCGTGAAGCTGCTGCGCGCCGCCACGGGAGAAGTGAAGAGCATTTTCACGAACGGCTCCGATTTTAATGTTTCCGTCGCGTTCTCCCACGACGGAAATGGGCTCGCCGTGGCTGGCCTTCGCAGCCCGGTCCGCTTCTGGGATGTACGGGATGGACGGCTCATTTTTACACTCACCAATTTTGTCTCGGCGCGCGTTGCCTGTTCGCCCGCTGGTCCAGTCATGGCGATTGGCACAGGGGGCGATTGGTGGGGGCAACGCGGTGGCAACGTTTACCTCGTGGATATCAATTCCGGAAAAGAGCTCCGAATGCTCCCGGAAGCGGGTGACCGGATTGCTTTCTCGCGCGACGGCAAACGGCTCGCCACCGCGAACAGCGGGTCCTGGCAATCAGGCCAGTCGGTGATTCTCTGGGAGGTGGATTCCGGACAGAAGCTGCACGTCCTTGGCAACAAGCGGCAGGTGCTGGGAATGGCTTTTTCACCGGATGGCAATCTCCTCGCCATCGGAACCCGGTATGGGGATGTCACCTTGTGGAACCTCAAGGACTTCACTCACTCGACCCTGCGCGAGGCCACGGGCGACTTCGCCCGGTCTGTGGCGTTTTCGCCCGACGGGCGATGGCTGGCCGTCGCGATGCTGACGCAAGAAGTGGAAATCTGGGATGTGCAGGAACGGCGGCTGATCGAGCGCTTGCGCGGGCATACCTGGGAGGTGAACGCCGTGGCTTATTCGCCGGACGGCTCACAATTGGCCAGCGGCTGCCAGGATGGCACCATCCGTTTCTGGGATCCACATCCACCCACAATCCAGAAACTGATGCTGGAGGTTCGATGGGGGCAGAATATGAAGGCGGGACTTCCCACCTTTTCTCCGGACAGCCGCTGGATGGCGGCAGCCATGGCAAACGGTGACATGCACATCGTCGATACGACGACCACCGACTGGAGCGCGCGGACGGTGCTGACCAATGCCGGACTTCCAATCACGTTTTCGCGCGACGCCTCAGCGCTTTTGACCCTGGAGAGCGAAGCCAGCACGCTGCGCCGCTGGAATGCCGCCTCGAAGGCATTGCTGTCCACAACCCGCCTCGAGACCACGAATGTCACCTGGGGTTATTTGTCAATTACTCCCGATGGAAATCTTCTCGCGCTGGCCAATAACCGGGGCCCTATCGAGATTTTCGAAACGCGCACCGGGCGGCGTATCGACCGATTGGAGCGCCGTGGGCTTATCGACTCCATCGAACTCTCGCGAGATGGTGAGTACATTGCGATCGGGACGGGCAACTCTGGCCTGCTCTGGAACATCGATGCGCGGCGCCCCATGTGGACTGGCAAAGGGCATCGAGACCGGGTTTTTTCCATCAGGTTTTCCCCGGACCAGAAAATGATCGCCACGGCAAGCTGGGACAGCGATGTGCGTCTGTGGGACGTCGCGACGGGAAAGGAACTGGCCGTTCTCACTGGGCACAAGGCGGCGGTTCTGAACTGTGCCTTTTCGCCAGACGGGCGGACCCTCGCCACCAAAAGCGATGACCGCACCATCAAATTCTGGAACCTGGCGACCTTCCGCGAAGTCGCTTCCATTTCACTGGATTACACGGGCAACATTCAGGGCAACTTTCTCGCCTTTTCTCCGGACGGCCAAATCCTGACCGCCAATGACAGCGGCCCTGGCCTCCGTTGCTGGCGCGCATCAACGCTCGCCGAAATCGATACCGCGGAGATTAAGCCACCATGAACGATGGAGCGGGTGAAGGGAATCGAACCCTCGTGTTTATTCACACAAGAATTGCGCGAAATCATGCAGCGGCAAATCGTTCCCGAGGCCAGACCGGATCACGGAATCACTTCAAGTGATACAATCTTTTGACCCTCCAACTTGAAGAAGTATCGCAGGTCAACAGGACTGCCGGGAAAATTTCCCGTGAGATGGCTGGTGACAATTATTTTGCCATCGCACTCTTCGCGACCGAGAGGCTCGCTCGTGTATTGATATTTTTTGGAAGTGTCGTCCTTCCATTTCTCGATTGCGGCGCGGCCTTTGTGAGTGTGGCCTTCGTCTTTTACAACTGCGTCCGCGGCGAAACATTCCGCCACGGCCTTGCCATCAAGTTTGTCGGCATGAAAATAAGCGGCGATGGGCTTTGGCATTCTTGGCGATTTGTCTGTTTTCATATTTTTCTTTCCTGGTTACACGGTTGGAATTGTGCCTCCGTCGATAACATATTCCGTTCCGCTTATCGCGGAGGCTCGATCAGAGGCGAGAAACGCGACAAGCTCGGCGACTTCCACTGGCTGGTTCGGGCGGCCAAGCGGAATGCCGCCCAGCATATCCATCAGCTTTTGCCGGGCCGAACCGTAATCGGATTTGTCCTTGTCCGCCATGCGTTGAATCATTCTTGTGGCGGCGTCTGTTTCAATAAACCCCGGTGAAACTGTTACAACTCGAATTCCTTTTGGGCTGACTTCATTAGAGAGGGCTTTGCTGTAATTAGTCAGCGCGGCTTTTGCAGCGGCATAAGCAAGGGTTGAATCGTAAAGCGGCAGGCTCCGTTGGATGGAAGAAATGTGGATGATAACGCCGGAACCCCGTTCTAACATTGATGGCAAAAGGGCGCGGTCCAGGCGAACAGCCGGAAACAGGTTGTCGTTGAATGCCTGCTGCCAAAGTTCGTCGGTGACCGTAATAAATCCGCCGCTCGGGGCCGAGGACCCGCCGACATTGTGAACAATAACGTCCATTCCGCCGAAGCGGTTCTGAATCTCACGGACAACCTTTGTCGTGCCTTCGACGGTTGAAACGTCTGCTTGAATAAAATGGGCGTCGGACTTCTCTCCGGGCGCAGACCGTGCCGTGATGACGACCGTGGCCCCACCTTCCAGGAACCGGTTAGCTATCGCCTTGCCCGCGCCTTTTGTTCCGCCAGTAACCAAGACTGTTTTATTGGCGAATTCGTCTGCCTTGGTGTGGACATTTTGTTTCACATGGTCAGCCTGTCGCAAAGACAGTGATGCGTCTAAGACATCTTTATTATTGCACCGATGCCGATAAGGTATCGGAATGGAACTGCGACATTTGCGATATTTCGTGGCCGTTGGTGAGGAGCAGCATTTCGGCCGCGGCGCAGAACGCCTCCGCGTTGCCCAGCCCGCGCTCTCTCGTCAGATTCACAATTTGGAGCAAGAGATCGGCTTCAAATTATTTGAGCGGCTCTCACGTGGGGTAAAACTTAGCGCCGCAGGGAGGTCGTTCCTGGACGGAGCACGGCGGATTCTCCGTGAAGTCGGCGAAGCGACAGCTCGCGCCAAACTGGTGGCATCCGGTCAAATGGGGACATTGCGTGTGGGCTTTGTAGAAAGCATGTCGTGGCACGGCGCAATTCCCGATTCATTTGTGAGCTTTCGCGAACATCGGCCGAATGTGGAACTGCAACTCAAACCGTTGAGTTCCGTGGAACAGATCGAAGCTGTCCAATCAGGACGATTGGACGCGGGTTTTGTATTCACCCCTATCGGAAGGATCGGTCGTGAAGTTGCGCAACTTGAGATTGACGTTCTCAGTTTAATGCTGGCGGCGCCAAAGGGCCATCCTCTCGCGAAGGTAAAGAATCTCCGGCTTCGCGATTTGGGGGATGCCCACTTTGTCTGGTTTCCGAGGCGTGAAAGCCCGCTTTTTTACGACCGTCTGATGCATGAGTGTTTTCGTGGAGGCCTGAAATCGCCGCACATCGTCCAGGAGGCAGTGAACGAAGCGACCATCTTAAGTCTCGTGTCATGCCGGATGGGTGTAGCATTCGTCACAAGCGCCACACGTTGGCGCTGTCCGGCAAGCGTCACCTTGTTGCCGGTCATTGATTTGAATCTGCCGTTACCTTTCGCGCTCATTTGGCGGAAGGACAACGCTTCGCCACTGCTTGAGAGTTTCCTGTCAGAGGTCCGGTCGATTGCCAAGAGTGGGGACTGATTTACTTGCACTTCACTTGCACATTTTCGTAAGTGTCCTGAAATCAGTGGAGCGGGTGAAGGGAATCGAACCCTCGTGTTTATTACAGGACAAATTAGACCAGGATCAATCCGAAGCCCGAGAGTTCAGTCGCCCTGGCAGTGGTGTTGGCGCCGCCTCGATCACGCGACTGGCTCACGTGACAGTCGATGCATGACCCCGCACTCACAGGAAATTCCTTGCGCACTCCTCCTTTTTCCGGCCAGCATAGGCCAACGTAAAAAGCACCCCCCGAATGTCAAAGGCCCTAAGGATTTTGATTACAGGCGCGGCAGGCGGCATAGGAATGGCAACGGCGCAGGCGCTGGCCAGCCGAGGGCATTCAGTCGTCGCGACCGACATATCCGCGTTGAGTAGATTGGAAGGCATCCAGGCACATGCGCTCGATGTCACCAGCGATGACTCCGTGGCGCGGTGTCTTAAAGAGGTTGGTCCGCTCGATGCAATCGTCAACAACGCCGGCATCTTTGGACAAGGGCCGGTGGAAAGCTATCCACTCGATCGCATCCGGCAGATATTCGAGACAAACACGCTCGGCGCGTTGCGCTTAATCCAGTCGGTCTTGCCCGGCTGGCGACAGCGGGGTTCCGGCGTCATCGTGAATGTGTCGAGAATATCTGCCGGATGCGAACGAGCCCTCGAAGCAGCATACAACGCCTCCAAGTTCGCGCTCGAAGCCTTTACGGAGTCACTGCACGTGGAAGTCCGCCACTTTGGAATACGCTGCGTAATAATCGAGCCCGGAAACACCGCACCTGGCACGAAAGCGGCCGAGCGCCATGAAGGACCAGCCGACTACGCCGGACTTTGGGAACAATGGACGGGAGCCCATAACAGAATGACGGGGCCATCTGGTCCACAGGGACCCGAAGTTGTCGCATTAGCCATCGCCAGCGCCATCGAAGACCCCGCGACACCGCTTCGTGTACCGGTCGGCCAGGACGCTGAGATGATTCTGGGCTTGCGAAAAAGCCTCGACGATCAGGCATTCGAAGATGCAATGAGAAAGGCCGTTGGGCTTACGTGGTGATTGGATGGCTGCCAGGCCGCGCTTCGTTAGGGTGGCGGATGAAAGCGGATAAAAGCTGGCGGTTTGTAATTCCCATTTCTTCGGCTGGGATTTTCTTAGGCGCTTCCCATTGAAAGCTCTTCCTCTTTCCTGATCTTCGCTCTTCTTGCGATTGGTTCTTCCAGTTTGATTCTACTGCACTTTTACTGCACTGCATCGTAAGTGCTTGATTATCAATGGAGCGGGTGAAGGGAATCGAACCCTCGTCTCAGGCTTGGGAAGCCCACATTCTACCATTGAACCACACCCGCAATGTGTAGAGCGGATATTTATGTAGCAGCTTTTGAGGGAAACGCAATCAACGAGTGCTCACTGCGCCGACCTATGGCGAACCGATTATTTGCCAGCCGCTGAGTGACTATCGCGCCGAAAGCAGGTCACAAAATGATCGTTGACGATGCCGACAGCCTGCATCCAGGCATAGACGATCACCGGGCCGACGAATTTGAAGCCACGCTTCTTCAGTGCTGCCGAGATCTCTTCCGAGAGCGCGGTTTTTGCCGGGACGTCGCCGAGTTTCTTCGGCAAATTTCGGATGGGCTTGCCGCCGGCCATTGTCCAGAAGAAGGTCGAGAAATCTTCGCCCGCTTCCGCCATCGCCAGGTAGGCGCGAGCGTTGCCAATGGTCGCTTCTATTTTGGAACGCGAGCGGACAACGCCAGGATTCTTGAGCAACCGTTTGATGTCCGCTGCTCCGAACTTTGCCACGATCTGCGGATCAAATCCCTTGAACGCTTCGCGAAAAGTTTCCCGCTTCTTCAGGATGGTCGTCCATGACAGACCGGCCTGGAATCCGTCGAGCATGAGCTTTTCCCAGAGCGCACGGCTGTCGCGCTCCGGCACACCCCATTCTTCGTCATGATAGGCGCGCAGAAGCGGATCGCTCTCAGCCCATGTGCAGCGTTGCGACATTATCGTGAAAGCAAGTCCTTAAGATTGTAGTGCGTGAAGCGGGTCTCGCTGGCGACGCTTTTGGAATCCGCATTGGCCACCCAGAAGTCGAGCGTATCCGGCGCGAAAAGAACCGAGTGGATATTCGAGTTCATGGCGACAGGCGGCCGCATCAGGTCGCAAGCCGCCGCGGCATCGATCCGGCCGTAGTTTTGCCTCACGCGCTCCACCAACTTCCCGTAGCGATCATCCGCGCTCATGAGCACCGCATCTTTGATGGCATGCGGCAATTGCGGATGACTCTCGCCAGCCCACACGGTTTCAAATTTCGTGGCTGTCGCGGCGATGCCTACTGCCCGGCGCGACTTTCCATCCGAAATCACATAGTAGTATTCACAGGTGCGCGGACCCTTGCGCATGATCTCCAGCGCTTCGTCGATCGTGTTCGCGCGCTCCATCACTTCGCGCACAAGCTGCGCCATCGGTTTGCCGTCCCAGTTTCCTTCGCCGCGCCCGCCCATTTCCCCAATCGCAATGTGCTTCTCATTCATTGCCGTCACGGAGCCGACGAATCCGGCGTAGCTGATATTGACCCAGCCATTGCCGCCGTTCGGCTTGATAATCATCACAACCGCGTTTTGCTCAAGGCCAACACCACGAAGATAATCGAGGATTCGCCCGTGAAACATCCGGCCGCCAACCGTCGCGTCGCCGAAAAGCGCGAATCCGCTGCAGTGAAACAGTTCAGGAAAATAATTCGCCAGGCGCACTTCCTCCTTCTCGAGGCCCGTCGCAAATGCCAGCGAGTCCATTTCCCGCAGATATTCCGGGCGCATATGCGGCGCGAGCCTCTGTTGCGCTTCCTCGATCTCGCGGAAGAACCACTTGCCTTTCTGGAACGAGCTCCCCACACCAACACCGTAGAGGATGTGATCGACTACGTTGCGAATCGGCTTTCTGAGCAGCGTTCCGTGCTGGCGGCCAATCTCTTCGGGTGAACCTTTCAGAAAAAGCACTCGCGTCCCATCAATCAACTCAAGGCGACCATTCCCTTCGCTTGCGAGCACACGCTGCTGGCCGTTGGTCGGGCCGAGGGTCGGCACACTCTCTCCGAATCTGTTGAAAGCAACGGTCAAAAACCTATTGAGGTGCGATGCAGCCGTTTTCTCAACGCGATCCGACGTGGTGGTGTGTAATTCCCATTTATCACCAGGCCACGGTTTGTCAAAGCGCGTGTCGAGGAAATCCACGGCAATGTCCATCGTGCCTTCGCTATAAGCGATGCGCGCCGGCAGTCCCGACCGGTCGGGACGGCGGCACCAAACTTTGAAGTTGCCGGGCGGGATCGCCAGCACCTTGAGAGCTTCGGGCCGCGCGCGAACTTGCAGGACGTCGCATTCCTCGCCTTGCACCTTTTCTGAACCCATGGGATCGATCTGCATGAGAAACGGAAGCAGCGCGATCTGCTCTCGCGGCATTGGCAGGCGCAACGGTTCGAGCTTTGAGTTGTCCTTCTTTTGCGGCGCACTAAGGAACCGGGGCTGACCGGTCTCACCGACAACCGCAAATTGCTTGCCCGGAACGTAAACCCAAAGTTGCTGGCCATTTCGCCCGGCACTATAGGAGTTGGTCCCCAATTTGGCTGAAAGCAGAAGGCGATCGGGTGCCTGCAGAGCCAATTCGACCGTTGAGCCAAGGAACCGATCGGGAATCCCGTTTGTCTTCGTGAATTCGAGTCGAGTCGCAAACGTGCGCGCCGGAGTGCCCTCGGCCGGCTCGACAATTTCAACGATGTTGCTGAGCACTCCCGCGAAGAGCGCAATCGGCGTCGGTGCTTGCTGCTCCGCCCGCACAGAACAAACGGCGAAGGCCAGCAGAACCGATAATCGCATCGACATGGGTTAATTTTCGTGCACCGCCGCCGGATGTAAAGCAGCGTTACAAGCCAGGAATTTTGGTGAGCAGGCCTTCGATTTCCTGAAGCGGGCCAAGCGGCTTAATCTTGCGCTCGATCTTGTCCACATTCGGTTGCCCGGAGCGAAGCTTGTACACGACCACTCCATCTTTGATCAATATGAGCGCCTTGTAATTCCAGCCGTAAACCTTCGTTTTCTTTGTAAAGCCGGTCATGTCCAGCACCAGATTGCCGAAACGCCGCTTACGAATAATATCCAGATCAAGTTCGTACCCCATGCATCCCTCTTTCGATTCGATGCAATCGCGCACGTCTTTGTGCAAATCCTCTTTCGTGATGGAAGAATTGGGGATGAATCTTTGAATGATATCGAGGTAATTGAGGATTTCGATATTCGGCGTCGTATGAGGATCGAAACCCAGCACTTTCAAATCCTCCACTCGTGTCTGATGTGGAATGATCTTGTTGAAAGCCTCCTCCGCGGCATCAAAATTCGTCCAGGCTGTCACCGACCTATGGTTCTCCGAGTAAAACATGGATTTGCAACCGATGGTGGGAAGGACCAACGTTGCGAGAAGGAGCATGGAGGCAATTTTCACTACTACTAGTACTTTCGGCTCGATTGTTAAAGAACCAAAGCGGGCTACGAAGATACAATACCATAGGGTAGGGCTTTCTGCGAATTGGGGTAAAGACCTCGCCCAATCGTACTTACAAACATTAGCGCCATAGTAGTGTTAGTCGGGATTCGGAACTACCGTAGCCGCAAGCACTTCCATCAGCGGTCGGATGTAACTGGAACCGAGGCGTGGGCCGGCTCGCTCCGGCGCGCATGCCTGGCAATGCCATACAGGACGGTGGCCAGGATCGCTCCGCAAAGGTTGTTGAGGAGATCTTTTTGGGTGTCAAAAGGGTCGTTTGGATCGAGCTTCAACATACCTCGCTCTGGCCCCAGCATCATCGTGCTCGCCCATTCGACCAGCTCATGCACCCCGCCAATGCCTAGAGTGAAAAGCGCGACAGCGACCCAAAGTTTCCAGCCGGTCAATCCAAAAAAGTGGTTGAAGGCTCGGTAGAGGACGAACCCAATAACGATTCCGAAGTAGAAGTGAACGAAAATGTCGAATTCCAGGCCCAAAAACTTCCGGCGATAAAATCCAAAAGTGCCCAGGTCGTGAACCAGCAGGGCGACCGCGAATAGTGCAAAGTGGAACGGGTGCAACTCGATTCTCCGCCGAGCAAAATAAGGGAGCCAAAGCAACGGCGTAAGAAACAAGAATGAAAGCTTGTACGTGCTGCCCGGACGAGCGGCCAACAAACTAAGCGCGATCAGCATCGCCGTGGCAATGCCCCCAATTATCAGGAAAGCCCTGCGGCAGTCGCGAACATGATTTCCCGAAGCTACGATTGCCTACCTTCGGCGTTTGGGGCGAGGGTCGCACATGGGGTGCTTACCTGATGATCAGACCGAATAGCGCTCGACAATCCAGGAGGGAATCACTTCGGCGCGCCCGGTTTTAAGGCTCACCATCGTATATTCGAAATACCCGTCGGCGCACAATTTGCCGTTCGTCTTGCGGAGAATCTCGAACTTTACCAACACGTCGCTCTCCCGAATTTCTTCAACCCACGTGCGAACTATAAAAGACTCGCCCAGGCGAAGCGGTCGTTTGTATTCCACGTGCCCGGTTTTCACGTACCAGCCCATGCCCTGCTTGACGAACTCCTCCATCGGCATCTTGTAACACCGCGCCATCTGGTCGTAGCGCGCAGCGAGGACGTAATCGAAATACCGGCTGCCGTGCACGTGCCGGTTCATGTCAATGTCATCGGGCCGCACCTGCAGCTCGGTCTCAAATTTTGTTCCCATCAGGCCGGGAAGTGTCTCTAAACTGTGTATTTTGCAATTTGCATTTTGGCGATTTCAATCTTCAATGATCATTCCGATGGATCACGGTAAACGCGTTTATAAAGACATTTTCGAGTTGCTGCCCAACGAGCAGAACCCTTCCCCCATGGTTCGGATCAACCGCATGAATCCGACGCCTGGCTTCGAGCTCTATGCGAAGCTGGAGTGGATGAATCCCTTCGGTTCCGTTAAGGACCGGGCTGCGTGGGCGATGCTTCGCGATCTGGAAGAACGGGGCGAAGTAAACCCGAAGCGGGGTTTCGTTGAGCCCACCTCCGGCAACACTGGCATCAGCCTGGCCGCGATGGCCCGCGCGCGGGGTTACCATATGCGGGCCGTCGTGCCGAATAAGGTTCCGCTGGAAAAAAAGCTTCTTCTCAAAATCGCCGGGGCGGAACTCGATGTGATTTCCGACGAACTCTGCCCGGCCCCGGGGCTTGGCGACGGTTCGATCAATCTCGCCAAGACGCACGCCAAGGCGCAGCACGAGCGTTACGCGATGCCCAATCAGTACGAAAACGAAAAGAACGTCGAGGCGCACTTCCAAACGACAGGTCCCGAGATCTGGCGTCAGACCGACGGCAGAATTACGCACCTGTTTGTGTCGCTTGGCACGTGCGGCACAGCGAGCGGGGCGAGCAAATTCCTTAAAGGCAAAAAACCGGATATCAAGGTGATCGCCGTGCAGCCAACCGAAGGCCATGATGTGCCCGGCTTGCGCAACGTGACGCAACTCGGCGTTTCGAAGCTCTTCGATGCTTCGCTGGTGGATGATATCCTGGAGGTTGAATTTCGCCTCGCTTACAGCCGCGCTCTCGAGCTTTGCCAGACGGAAGGGTTGCTGGCCGGCCCGAGCTCCGGCCTGATTTACGAAGGCGCGCGCGAGATAATTCTGCGTGACAAACAGGGGCTCGGCGTGATGATCTTTCCAGATAACATATTTAAGTATACGTCCAACATGGCCAAGCATATTGCCGGCCTGATGTCCGGCACGCAGGCCTAGAAAGGAATTATGACTGCAAATTACGCGTATCCGGATGTCCTCGTTTCGACCGATTGGGTGAAGGAGAATCTGGGCAAATCGAACATCAAACTCGTCGAAATCGACGTCGATACCAAAGCCTATGATGCCGGCCACATTCCCGGCGCGGTCGGCTTCAATTGGCAAACGCAGCTTCAGGACCAGGTCCGGCGCGACATCATCAGCAAGGAGGCGTTTGAAAAGCTTGTCGGTGCCGCAGGCATTTCGCCTAACGATACTGTCGTCGTTTATGGTGATAACAATAATTGGTTCGCGGCTTACGGCTTTTGGCTCTTCAAAATCTACGGCCATCAGGATCTTCGCCTCATGAACGGCGGACGCGTCAAGTGGCTGAATGAACCCGACAAAACGCTCACGACCGACAAGCCGAACGTGATTCCTGTCGAATACAAGGCCTCAGGGCTCAACATCGACCTGCGGGCAATGGTGCCGCTCGTGTTCGAAGCCTCGAAAGGAGCGTGGAACCTCGTCGATGTCCGCAGTCCGGACGAGTTTACCGGCAAGGTCATCGCGCCGCCGGGAATGAGCGAGACCGCGCAACGCGGCGGGCACATCCCGAACGCCAAAAGTATTCCCTGGAGCACGGCCGTGGCGCCCGACGGCACCTTTAAGCCGGCCGAAGAGCTTCGCTCGATCTACATCGATCAAAGGGGCGTCGATCCGAAGAAGCAAACGATCGCCTACTGCCGCATCGGCGAGCGCTCCAGTCACACGTGGTTCGTTTTGAAATACCTCCTCGGGCTGGAAAACGTCCGCAACTATGACGGCAGTTGGACCGAGTACGGCAACCTCGTAGGCGCTCCCATCGAAAAGGCATAACAGAAGCCCGCAAAAGGCAGGGCGGCGGTGTCCTCACCGCGCCAGGCCGAGAAGGGAAGGGCTACAGAATCTCGAGAATTGTTCCGTTTTGGCGCGGTAGGAACACCGCGCCCTGCCACCGCCGGGTTTTGGGGCTTCAGTGATTGAAGATGAACTCCTTTGAGTTCAGGAGTGACCAGAATAAGTCGTTCAACACATCTTCCGGGTTTTTGGCGTCCTTGAGAAAGCCGTTGATTTTGGCCAACTCTTTAGCGTCGGCTTTCCTGCCAAGGCAGCGCAGATAGAGTTCTTCGATGATTTGTTCCGGCGTCTTCTTTGCCTTGAGCATTTCTTTAACAGCGCCACCTTCTTTGATCTTCTCGTTGGTCGTGTTGCCGTTTAGCAGATGCAACGCCTGGGAAAGGTTCGGCTCCGTCTTTACTTCGCACGAACAAACCGTCTCGCGTGTCGCGCGGCCAAAAGTCGTCAGGAAATAGGTGGTCACGTTGCCATCGGCGATCTCGACGGCCCTCGCTCCGCGCGGAAGCCCCTGAAATTTGTTCTTGGTCTCCGTGACCTGGCTGATGCAGTCATACAGCACCTCGGCGCGCATACGGCGTATGCTCGCTTTGGCGAAGTTGCGGTCATCCAGTGCGTTCGATTCGTTGGTGCGCGTCGAGAGCTGATATGTCCGTGAACTGCAGATGTCTTTTACGAGCCGTTTAAAATCGTAGCCATATTCGGTGAATTTCGTCCCCAGCGCGTCGAGCAACTCAGGATTCGAAGCCGGGTTGCTGATCCGCACGTCATCGGCCGGATCGATGATTCCTTTGCCCATGAAGTGCGCCCACACGATGTTCGCCATGTTCTTCGCGAAATAAGGGTTCTCCGGCGAGGCGATCCATTTGGCAAGCACTTCGCGGCGGCTGTGGTCTTTGATCTCCGGCACGTCACCGCCCAGAAACTTCGGTGTCATCACTTTGTTGCCGACCAAATGCTTCACCTCGCCATCGCCCTTGTCGAAAACGATGGTCTCGCGCGGATCTTCGCCGGGCTTGCGTCCCACTTGCGGGAAGAATGCCGCGAAACTGTAGTAATCGTTCATCGTCCAGCGGTCGAAGGGATGATTGTGGCATTGCGCGCACTGAATCCGCATCCCCATGAATACTTGCGCGGTGTTTTCGGCTGTCTTCAACGTATCGGTCTGTACCTGGTAGTAATTTGCCGGGGGATTCTTGAACGTGCTGCCCGAAGCGGTGATCAGGTCCTGCACGATTTTGTCGATCGGCACGTTGTCCAGCATCTTGTCGCGCAACCAATTGTAGTAAGACAGCGCGGCCTTATAGCTGACCTGGTCCTGGCGCGAGCGAATCTGCAGCAGCTCCGCCCATTTCATCACCCACAACTCGGCGAACTCTCTGCGGTTCAGCAGTTCGTCGATCACCTGATCGCGTTTCCCCGCGCTTGGCTCGTTGAGAAATTTCTGCACTTCCTCTGTCGTTGGCAGCGTGCCGGTGATATCGAGATAAATGCGCCGCAGGAATGTCGCATCGTCGCACAAACCGGAAGGCGTGATGCGGACCTTCTTCAGCTTCGCGTGCACCAGTTTATCGATGTAATTATATTCGGCGACGTCTTCGGGAAACTTGTAAGGCACATTCTTTGGAACGACGATCACCTGCGAACCGACGGTGAACGTGTCGAAACGCGCCATGACAAACGATTCTCCGCGCTGCCCCGCCGTTACAGTCCCGCTTTCAGATACTTTGGCGGCAGGTTCATTGTTACTGATGAACACTGCCAGTGAAGTGACATCGCGGTCCGTCCCGTCGGAATATTTCGCCAGCACGTTGAATTTCTGCGGAGCCCCCTGCCCTTCGAGCACCGCCTGCTTCGGCATGATATCGATGGCAGTGACTTTTGCGACGTTTGTCTCGTCTTTCGGCGCGCCCGCCTGCAGCCAGCGCATGAGCGTACTGTAAATCTCGTCGCCCTTCTTAAAGCGCTCGCCACCCGTATGCGTCACCGCTCCAAGGCCCTTCTCGATGATCAAGCTTTCCTCCGGCAAAGCGAGATTGATCCGGCGACCAACTTGTTCGCGCGTAAGCCGGTGATAATCACCCTCCGGATCGTATCCGAACAGCGAGAGACGGAAACCGTCCTTTCCCCGCGAGGACCCGTGGCATGCCCCGGAATTGCATCCAGCTTTTGTAAACGCCGGAATCACATCGAGGCGAAAGCTTATTGGCCGCTCGACCGTTGCTTGATTGACAGTGACTGGCACGGCCAGATTGCGCCCGCTAAACTTCACGTGCAATTCTGTCTTTCCATCCGCGACCGGGTATAGAATCGCTTTATCGAGCCGAACCAGGGCCTTGTTGCCAACGGCGAACGAAACATCTTTGGTTACATCGCGAGTCGCGCCATCGGCATAGACGGCCTGCACCACAATCGATTGCCGATCCTGCTTCGTGCCGAGATTCACCTCCGTCGGAAACACCTTCACGTCAGCCAAATCCGCTCGGTCGATAAATGAGAACAGACTTGAGGAATTGGACGATGCGCCCGCTTTCGGAGTGAAGTACCACCGGCCTGCGAACGCAAGCCCCACCAGCAACACGCCCGCGGCTGCGGCGTAAATTGGGGTTTTATTTCGCCCCGTCGGTGTTGAGGAAATTCCCCCTGCTTTCTCCTTTCCGTGCTTTTTCGCCTCGGCAGTGGAACCGGTCTCACCGGGAACTGTGATCGTCCCCGAACATGTCGGGCAACTGATCTGGCGCCCTCCCCAGGTGCTTTCGGCCTCCAGCCGTTGGCTGCAATGTGGACACGCAAATTTCATGGCTACTTCGGCTTGTTGCCCGCGGCCGCCACTTTTGTTTCTCCTTTATTCTTCGTGGGCACCACGCGCAAAATTCCGCCCTGGCCAATGCTGTGTGGGATCGACTGCGAATTGGCCTTGATCTCTGCAGCGCAAAACAGGTTCTTGTGCGACCCGAACGGGCATTTCGGATCGACCTTCAGTTCGAAAACGGCCTCCTTATCCTGAGAAGTAATCTGAACTTCCGGCGCTGCGACTTTGTCCGGCAAGCCCATCAACTTCAACGTCGCCTTGCCTTCGAAAGGCTTCTTTTGATCGAGCTTGCATACCAGCTTTGGCGTATCGCCCGGGCTGGCAGCGAGGGTCTCAATCTTGCCGACCACATACGGCTCTCCGATTTCCAGCGCGGCCAATTGCGATGAGACGTGCACCTGCCCCCCTTTGACCGTCGCTGAAGCGATGACCGCGATCTTCCATTTGCGCTGCTCGGCGCCCGCGGTGGCATTGAGTTGGTACGTGCCCTCGTTCGCGCCCTTAGAGATGCTGATGTCCGGCTGCGAGCCGATGCCCGGCGGGTTCCACATCATCTTGACGTTGATCGGTTCATCGAACCCCGCGTCGCGTTCTACATTGATCTTCAGGTCCATCGAACCGCCCTGCACCAGCGGCACCTTCGGTTCGGCTATGCTCACCTTGAACGGCGCCGAATCGATAACGGCGACGTAGAGCTTGTCCGCGTGCGTGTGGTAATAAAATGTGTTGTTTGGCCCATCGATCATCTCGAGGTTATGCCGGAAGCTGCTGCGGGCCGTGTTGTTCGTGTCCGTTGGGCGCGCCATCAACTCCAACAATTTGCCCCCAATCGCCGCATCGCCCGCCGCCTCGAAGACGATTGGCATCTGGTCGATCTTGCCGATCATCGGCTCGGCGTCCATGCGTATGCCGCTCGGCAACGCGTCGATGCTGAAGGCCAGGTCACCGCTGACGTTGTTCCGCTTGGCTGTGATCAGCGTCGCAAACCGGTTGCCTTTCGGGACGGCGATGAACTGGCGGTTTTGCGAATCGTTTCGCGCGACCTGCGGGATGTTCAACGTCACAGTCGGCTGCGGCGTAGTGATCTCCACCCGATAAACGTAATCCGGCCCACCCTGTTTCAAATGATCGCTCACGCTCAGAAAATATTCGCCGTCAGCGGACACACTGAACTTCACCGCGCTGTCCGCCCCGGCGCTGTCGTCATTTGAAGCCACGCTGTTGCCTTTGGCATCATAAACGGCCAAAACGGAATCAACAGGCGTGCGCAACCGGCGCGCGTAAACCGCCAGTTCAAGCGACTGCCCTTTCTTTGCTGCGAACTTGAACCAGTCTACATCTCCGGGCTTCGACAAAATGCCGTTCATTGCAATCGGCAAATCAGTGTAGGCGCTCGTCGCCTGCTCGCGCTTGTTGTTGGGTTCGGATTCGAGCACGTTTGGAAACGGCGATACGCGTACCCAGTTCGGCGATGGCGCAATCTGCA